>WNGH01006099.1_pt1 | contig 11450 bp, 11 predicted proteins | sample 5400631 | NCBI WGS metagenome assembly WNGH01 (sample SAMN13153373, study PRJNA577476) | soil metagenome | isolation source: 115 cm soil or saprolite under Garry oak tree replicate 1 | place: USA:California | collected 2016-06-15 | reverse complement strand
GTGCGTACCAGCCGGCGCGACGCGGTGCTCGCCGAGCAGCTGCTGGGTGAGTGGCTCCACGCCGTGCTGGTGCGCGACGCCAGCGCCGTCGAGACGATCCGCCGTTGGCACGAGAAGATGCAACCCGGGCCGCTGGTGCTCCTGCCGAGCGTGCCCGGACCGCGGCTCGCCGCGGACGGGCATCCCCTGACCGACGACCTGCGCGTGGACGGGCCCGCGGCCGCGTGGGTGCGCGCCCTGCTCGCGGGGAACGAGGTCCTGGACGGCGGGGGGGGAGGGGGCCGCGCACTACGCCGGGCCAACGGCGCCGTGTTCCTCGCGGGACCTACGGTGGCGGGTGGGGGACCGCTCGAGCGGCGCGCCGAGCTGGAAGCGCTGGCGCAGGAAGTGCGAGACGGGGAGGCGCAGCGCGGCAGTGCCGCTACGACGCTGGAACGAACGCTCGCCGAGCTCGCCGCCGCCGAGGCGGCGTTCGCCGCGGCGGGTGAAGCGGCGGAGCGGGCCCGCCAGCAGGAGCTCGAAGCCGCCGTCGTCAAGGACGACGCGGAGCGTGCCGCCGCCCACGCCCAGCGTGAGGCGTCCGACGCGAGCGCGCAGGTGGAGCGGCTGTCCACGCGCCTGTCGGAGGTGGATGCCCGACTCGCTGCGCTGCACGCGGACCTCGAGCGCCATGAAGTCGAACGCGTCCGTCTCGACGAGCGCCTGGGCCGGGAGCGGGCGCAGCTGGTCGACCTCGAGGCGCAGCAGGAGGCGGCGCGGGAGCAGCGGGTGCGGTGGCAGGTGGATGCGGCCCAGGTCGAGGCGCGGCTCGGCGCCGCGCGCGAGCGGGCCGGCCGCGCCGCGGCGGAGGCCGAGGAAGCCCGCGGCCAGTCGGCCACGCTGGCCGAGGAGATGGGCGCGCTCGAGCACGATACTGCGACCCTCACGGCGCAGCGCACCCAGTGGGAGGACCAGCTGAAGGAGCGCCGCCTCGCGCTCGGGGCGCTGGAGGCCGCCGCCGGCGAGGCCGCGGTCCAGGTCGAGGCAGCGGACGCGCGCGTCGCCCAGACGGAAGCGGCGGTGGAGGACAGGCGCAAGGCGTTGGACGCCCTCGGCGCGGACGAGCACAAGCTCGAGCTCGAGCGCACCGAGGTCGTGGGCCGCCGGCGCGGGCTCGTCGCGCGGGTCGAGGCCGAATGGCGCAAGCCTCTGGATCAGCTGCTCGCCGAGGCGCCCGAGGTCGCCGGCGACCTGGAATGGCTGCGCCAGGAGGACGAGCGGTTGCGGGCGGCGATCGACGCCGTCGGACCCGTCAACGCCCTCGCCGTGGACGAGCATGGAGAAGAGGTGAAGCGCCTCGAGTTCCTGATGACGCAGCGGGACGACCTCGTGGCCGCCCGCCAGTCGCTCCAGCAGGCGGCGCGCGAGATCGACCAGACGGCCAAGGCGATGTTCCTCGACTCGTTCGGCAAGGTGCGGGAGAACTTCCGCACGGTGTTTCAGACGCTGTTCGGTGGCGGTGAATGCGACGTGCGGCTCGCGAACGAGGACGAGCCGCTCGAGAGCGAGATCGAGATCCACGCCGCGCCGCGAGGTAAGCGCACCCAGCGGATTCACCTGCTCTCGTCCGGGGAGCGCACGCTCGTCGCCGTGTCGCTCTTGTTCGCGATCTTCCTTACCAAGCCGAGTCCCTTCTGCCTGCTCGACGAGGTGGACGCCCCCCTCGACGACGCCAACGTCGGCCGCTACGTACGCCTGCTCGCGGAGTTCAAGGACCTGACGCAGTTTATCGTCATCACCCACAACCCGCGCACCATGCAGGCCGCCGACGCCGTGTACGGAGTCACGATGCAGGAGCCGGGCGTTTCGACCATCGTCGGCGTACGACTCGGTCAGATGGAGCCCGTCTGAGTGGACCTGGTCACCGTTGGCACCGGGACGGTCGCGCCGTCGGCCAGCCGGACGTCGGCATGCCACTGGGTGAGCCGGGGGAACCTGAAGATCCTGCTCGACTGCGGCGCGGGAGCGCTGCACCGTCTCGCGGAATTCGGCCTGCCGTGGCATCAGGTCACCCACGTGGTCCTGTCGCATTTCCACCCGGACCATTGGGGCGAGCTGCCGATGCTGGTGTACGCCCTCAAGTACACCACGGTGCCGCCGCGCCAGGAATCCCTCGTGATCCTCGGCCCGCGCGGCGTGGTCCGCCTCGTGAAGCAGCTGGCCGAGGGGTACGGCCCGTGGCTGCTCGACCCCGGCTTCCCGATCGGCATCCTCGACGTGCAGAACGGCGAGCCGTTCCCGCTCGACGCCGAGGTGAGCCTCGAGACCTTCCCAGTGCCCCACACCTCCGAGAGCGTCGCGCTGTCCCTGACCGCGCCGGAGGGCCGGCTGGTCTATACGGGTGACACGGGGCCCTCGCGCGAGCTGGCCCGGTGGGCCGCCGGCGCCGACCTGCTGCTCGCCGAGTGCTCGCTCCCCAAGGAGATGGCCGTGGATGGCCATCTCACTCCGGAGCAGGCGGGCGAGCTGGCGCGGGACTCCAAGGCGCGGCAGCTCGTCTTGACGCACTTCTATCCGCCGGTTGAGACTTCGGACCCGGCGCGTGTAGCCGGGACGCGGTTCACCGGGCGGGTGACGGCGGCCCGCGATGGCGACCGGTTCACTATCGGAGGGAAGTAGCGGTGCTGATCGTGATGCGTCACGGCGCGACCGAAGCGGAGGTCCGGCGCGTCATCGCCGTGATCGAGGAGATGGGGTACAAGGCCCGGCCCATGCCGGGTGCGCAGCGCACGGCGGTCGGCCTGGTCGGGAACGACGGGCGCGTCGACGCGTCGCGCCTGGAAGGGCTTCCCGGGGTCCAGGACGTCATCCACGTCACCAAGCCGTACAAGCAGGTGAGCCGGGAGTGGCAGGCGGAGAACACGGTGGTGCGCCTCCCCGGGGGTGTGACGGTCGGCGGCCCCGAGGTCGTGACCATCGCGGGTCCGTGCTCCGTGGAAAACGAGCGACAGATCATCGACGCGGCGCGGCTGGTGAAGGAGGCGGGGGCCGTGATCCTGCGTGGCGGCGCCTGGAAGCCACGCACCTCCCCGTACGCGTTCCAGGGGCTGGGCCGGCCGGGGCTCAAGCTGCTCGCCAAGGCGCGCGAGGAGACGGGCCTCCTGATCTGCACCGAGGCGATGGATCCCGAAGGCGTCGGTTACGTGGCCGAGGTCGCCGACATCATTCAGATCGGCGCCCGCAACATGCAGAACTCCTCGCTGCTCAAGGCCGCGGGCCGGGCGAAGAAGGCCGTGCTCCTGAAGCGCGGGATGGCCGCGACCATCGAGGAGCTGCTCCTCTCGGCGGAATACGTGCTCGCCGAAGGGAACCACGACGTGATCCTGTGCGAGCGTGGCATCCGCGGGTTCGACACCGCGACGCGCAACGTGTTCGACCTCACTGCTATTCCCGTGGTGCACAAGCTGTCGCACTTGCCGATCATCGCGGACCCGTCGCACGGCACGGGGCTGCGCGACAAGGTGATCCCGATGGCGCGCGCGGCGGTCGCCGCCGGGGCGGACGGTATCATGGTCGAAGTGCACCCCGACCCGGAGCAGGCGCTGTCGGACGGCGCGCAGACGCTCTTCCCCGAGCAGTTCGCGCAACTGATGCGCGAGGTCCGCGTGATCGCCGAGGTGATCGGGCGGCGGGTGGCGGAGCCGGCCGGGGTGGGGGCGTGAGAACGGAAAACGCGGAACGCGGAAGTCGGAACGCGGAACAGCCGAGCCAACGCTGGTACGCATGTTCCGCGTTCCGCGTTCCACGTTCCGCGTTTCTCGCGATCGGGCTCTCCCTCGCGCTCCAATCCCCCGACCCCTGGCCGATTCTCGACCGCGCCAGCGCGACCTATCAGACGATCACCAGCCTCTCCGCCGACTTCGTGCAGATCGTCGCGAATCCGATGATCGGCACCCCCGACACGACGCGCGGCCGGCTGTACCAAATGCGCCCCAGTCGTTTTGCGATGCGGTTCACCGCGCCCAAGGGTGATCGCATCGTGGCGGACGGTCGTTTCCTTTGGCTGTACACGCCGAGCACCACCCCCGGCCAGGTAATCCGCTCGCGCATTCCCGAATACGGCACCACGGGCCCGAATCTGATTGGACAGTTCGTGGAGCAGCCGCGCGAGCGCTACACGGCGCAGTACGTCCGGGCCGACTCGCTTCCGGACAGGGTGGGCGGGGAGGCCGGGCCGGTCGACGTCATCCGGCTGGTGCCGAAGCGGCAGGACCAACCTTACAGCGAAGCGACGATCTGGCTGGGACGGGAGGACGGGCTGGTGCACCGCGTCGATATCACGGAGAGCTCCGGACAAGAGCGCACGGTGATCCTGCGAACCATCCGGGTGAACGGCGGCGTGCCGGGCCGCGAGCTCACGTTTTCGCCCCCGGCCGGGGTACGGGTGGTGGATCAGTAGTCTCCCGCTTCAGGTGCTCGAAGCCCGATTCGCTGCTCAGGATTTGCTCGTCCAACCAGCGATCGACGATACTCTTCCGAAAGCGCCACTCTTTTCCCAGCTTCGCCGCGGGAATCCGCTTTTCCTGTGCCCACTTGTAGATGGTTTGCGGAGTGAGCCTCAGATACGCGGCGACGTCCTCGATCGTCAGAATCTCGTTGTCGGGAAACGGGCCGCGAGCCTTGCCACCATCCCGGGTCATGGGCGCTTACGGCGAAGGGTCGAGTCGGCAGCCGTGTCGATGGGCGGAATGATGAAACCACGAAATCGCGGGATCGTGTCCTGCTTGCCGCGTGGCGCGGTCGGCTTCTCTTCTCCCTGCATCAGCTTGTTGACTGCATAGATGATCGCGGCGTAGAAGTTTCCTTGGTACGTCCCGAACACGCGAAACGGCTGATTGCGATCGCCCAGGAAGGGGCGAAGACTCCACGCCAGCTGGACGCCGACGAAGGCGAACAACAAGGCCCACGCACGCATAATAGTGAGGGCCTTCCGCGGGTACACACCGCGCTTCTCGCAGACGACACTCAGGCCCTCGTGCAAGGCGTACATGCCGAACAACCCGGCCACGCCCGCAATCGCGATGTTCAGGAGGTGCTGGAAGTAGTAGTTCGCGCCGGTGATAAGAAAGAATGCCGTGATTGGTACGAATGCGGCCAGGAGCACGCACGTGAGCGCGAGCGCGCCGAACACCAGCGCGGCCACCTGCGGCAGGCGCAAGCGCGAGCCGACGAGGACCTGCACAACGAAGAACGCGGGAAAGCAGACCGCGAACGTCGCGAAGAAGAGGAACGGCAGCTTCACGCCTGCCGATAGCGCCTGCGCGGGACCCGAATAGGCGCCGGCGACGAGTCCGAAGAACCCGGACAGTGTGATGATCGTGACGACGGCATATCGAAGCTTGCTGCCAAGCGCGACGCCCTCGACGACCTCCTCGAAGAACCGTTCTCGGTCGCTGAGTAGCGCTTTCAGGAAATCGGAGTAGCTCGTGATCGGCTGGTCCGCGGCCACGCCTCTAGCCCCCGGGGGTTTGAGGCCCAAGCTACCGAGTTACTACTGTTTTGTCAATTTTGATAATGTTACATGATGTTTACTAGTATCCTACGCCTTCCGAATCACGGGCGGCACATCGGTCGCAAGCGCGGTCGCCACCTGCGCCGCGGTCGCTTCGTCCATCCCCCGCTTCTGCGCGAGTTCGAGGGCCGCCCGCCCGAGCGCCCGATATAGCCCCGCGTCATCGCTGGTCAACGCCTCGAGATGACGGCGGACGGTCGCTGTGTCGCCGCGCGCCACCGGCCCGGTGAGCGCCGCCAGAGGCTCTTGGCGCGTCAGGTTCTCGAGCGTCCCCTCCACCAGGGGCCGCAGCGCCTGCCACGCTTCCGCATCCGATAAACCGGCATGCCGCAGCAGTCGCTGGGCTACCGCCTCCACCACCACGAAGTAGTTGGACGCGAACACCGCGCTCGCGTGATAGATCGGTTTGACCTTGGACGGGATGCGAAACGGCCGCATGCCGAGATCTTGCGCCAGCGCCTCGGCCGCCTGCACCGCGCGCGGCATGCCCTCGACCGCCGCCCAGGCGCCCTTGAGTCGCTCCGCCGCGCGCTCTGGATCGGAAATCGTCTGAAGCGGGTGGAGCGACCCCAGCGCGGCGCGCGACGCCACGAGCGGCCCGAGCGCCTCCTGACCCTGTGCGCCTGAGAGGTGCAGCACCACCTGATCGGCGCCGATCGCGGTGGCGCGCGCCAGGCCATCCGCAAGCGACCGAATCGCGTCGTCCCGGACGGCAAGAATGACGACGCCCGCCTGGGCGATCCAGGCGGGCGGCTCGTTTTCGGGACCAACCGTCAGCTTGAGGGGCTTCGGAACCGGCTTCTTGCTGCGCCCGTGCAGACGGACGTCGTAGCGTTTCCCCTCCCCCACGCGCGCGAGCGCGAGCGCCAATCCGACACCGGCGCGGCCCGGCCCGATGATCCCCACGACGTGGGGCGCCACCTTAGTTCCGCAGGGTCGCCGGTGCCTTGGCGGCCGCCAGGGCGAGGAGATCCTGGGGCGACTTGGCGCGGCGCGCCAGACCGAGTGCGGCCTGCACCTGGCGGTCCTCCTCCCGCTGGCGGCGCACTTCCGCCGGACGGCCGAAGACGTAGCGCGCGATCTCGTAGCCGAGGTCCTGACCGATGACGTGGCGGGCGCCCGCAAGAACGCTGTCCGGCAGCGCGACGCCGCGCGCCCGCAGCCGGCGGATGACCTCGTCCGCCATGTCCGGGGTGACGGTGAAGTCGGGGCTCTTCAGACGGCCCGACGTCTTGATTTCAAGCGCGTAGGCGGTGCGTACGTCCCAATAGGTCGGGATCTTGTTGCCCAACCCTTTGACGAAGGCGCGCTCCACAGTCGTGAACGTGTCGGGCGCGACGAACAGGTCCGGCCGGATACCACCACCGCCCATGACGACGCGGCCGTGGTCCGTATGAAATACCAGCGAGGAATCGACCTTGGTGCTGTCGTGTCCCAGCTCCGCGGCCTCGGCCTGCGCGACCTGGTCCTCTTCGTTCTTGCTCTTGCGCTGGATGGTGCGGCCGCTGGGCGTGTACCAGCGCGCCGTCGTGAGCTTCAATGCGGTTTCGGGCGTGAGCTGCCACAGCGACTGCACCAGCCCCTTCCCGAACGTCGGCGTTCCGACCACCACCGCGCGGTCGTGATCCTGCAGGGCGCCGCTGATGATCTCGGCCGCGCTGGCGGTGCCCCCGTTCGTGAGCACCACGACGGGGAGGTTCGGCCACGGCTGGGGCTTCGCGTCGCGGTACGTCCTGGACGTGGTGGGTGCGCGGCCACGGGTCTCCACCACTTCCTGCCCCGGGTCGAGGAACAGCTCGCTCACGGCGACGCCCTGGTCGAGCAGCCCGCCGGGGTTGCCGCGGAGATCGAGCACCAGCGACTTCATCCCCTTCTGAACCAGACCGTTCACGGCGTCCGTGAGCTCCTGCGCTGACGTCTCGCTCACAGGCGTGAGCAGGACGTAGCCCACCTTCTCGTCGAGCATCATCGAGACCTGGACCGAGCGGATGTGGATCGTGGCGCGCGTGAGCTTGAAGGTGAGCGGCCCCTCGACCCCGACCCGGCGTACCCGGAGCTCCACCGCACTGCCCGGCTCGCCGCGCAGCTGCTTCACGGCCTGATCGTTCTTCCACCCCTCGGTCGAGCGACCGTCCAGGGCGACGATCTGATCGCCCGACTGGATCCCCGCCCGCTCCGCGGGCGTGTCGGGGAGCGGCGCTACGACGGTGATCCAACCGTCCCGCACGTCGATCTGGATGCCCAGGCCGCCGTAGTTGCCGGTGGTCGCCTCGTTGAGCGCCCGGAAGTCGTCCCGCTTCAGGAAGACCGAATACGGATCGTGCAGCTGGTCGAGCATGCCGTCGATCGCCATCTGGTACAGCCGGCGCTCCTCGATCGAGTCCACGTAGAAATCGGCGACGTGCGCGAGCACGTCCTCGAACAGACGCGCCTGCTGGTAAACGGACCCCGTGGGCTCGGTTTGGCGCTGCAGCAGCCAGCCGCCGGTGGCGAGGGCCAACCCGGCCGCGGCGGTGACGATCACGACGTTGCGGAGCTTCATGAGACGCCTCGTGTTGAGAGTGCGGTCACCGCCATGACCTCGCGCCAGGCGGCGTCCTGCACGACCTTTTTCGATTGTGTCGCGTCAACGTGCGCCACGCCCGGTCCCGTCGCGCGGCGGTACACCTCGAGCACTCGGGCGTGAAACGCGTCGTCCTGGCGCTCGAACCGGTCCTGGACCTTGCGCGCGGCCCGTTGCCGGGCCCGCCCCACCTCGACCGGGACATCGAGCACGAGCGTGACGTCCGGGACGAGACCGCCGGTGGCGAGCCGGATGGCATGCGCGACGTCCTCCGCCGGCAATCCGCCCCCCGCCACCTGATACGCCATGGTCGAAAGGTCGAAGCGGTCCGCGACGACCACCTGTCCGGCCTCGAGCGCCGGCCGGATGACCCGCTGAACCAGATCGGCCCGGGCCGCGAGAAACAGGAACAGCTCCGCGACCGGCGACATCTCGTGGGGAAACTTGAGCGCTACCTTGCGCGCCGCCTCCGCCACCGGCGTACCGCCCGGCTGCCGCACCGCCGTCACCTGGAGTCCCTCGGCCGTGAGCCGCGCCGCGAGCCAGCGCACCAGCGTGGATTTCCCCGCCCCTTCCGGGCCCTCCACGACGACGAAGACGCCCATCAGCCCAAGGTGATAATGGGGCTCGCCGCCCCCTGCTTCATACCTTCGTAGATCCGCGCGTTCACTTTGGCCATGAGCTTTTCGAAATTCGCCTGCGCGGCCACGACCTGCTGATACACCGAATTCGCCTGGACGCTCTGAAGGGCGCGATCGTACCGCTCCACCTGATCCTTCGCAGGCTCGCGCCCTTCCTGCGCCGCCCGCTCGATATCCTGGGCGATGCGCTCGACTTCGGCGAGCAACTGCCGGCAGGTCGCGTCCTCCTTCATCCGCTCACTGGCCCGGAGCAACACCTTGTACTCTTCGCTCTGTCCCAGGAGCCGCCCCAACTCGCTCGCCTTCTGATCGATCACACACCCTCCTCGAGACCCGCCAGCAGGAATCGCGGCCGGCCGAACAGATCGTCATAGACGGCCACGCGCGACCAGCCGTGCCGCAACGCGAGCGCCCGCACGGCGTCGGCGCGCCGCTCATCGAGCTCCAGCGCCACGAGCCCCCCCGGCTCGAGCAGCGCCCGGGCGCCCGCGAGGAGCGCCCGCGTCGCCGCGAGCCCATCCGCCCCGCTCACCAGCGCCTCGCGCGGCTCGAACAGGCGGACCGACGGGTCGAGCGTCGCGTATTCCGCCTCGGTCAGGTACGGTGGGTTCGAGACGATCGCCCGGTAGCGTTCACCGGCCAGCGGCGCGAGCAAATCACCCTCGCGGACCTCGACCGGCACCGCCGGCTGCACGAGCGCCACGTTCTCGAGCGCCAGCGCCGCGGCATCGCTCGACCGCTCGACGGCGATCACCCGCTCGAACCGCCCCTCGACGGCGAGCGAGAGGGCGATGCATCCACATCCCGTCCCGATGTCCGCCACCACGCCACGCATCCCGCATCCCGTATCCCGTTTCCCGGTCTCCCGCAGCACCAGCTCGACGAGTCCCTCCGTCTCGGGGCGGGGAACGAGCGCACGGGGATCGAGCCTGAGCGCCAGCGTGCGGAAGTCCGCCCGCCCCGCGGCGTACCCGAACGGCATGCCGCTCGCCCGGCGCTCGACGGCCCGGCGGAAGCGACGCGCGACGTCGGGCGCGGGCCGGCGGTCGCGGCCGAGCCATACGTCTCCAGGCTTCACGCCCCGCCCCGCCACCGCGGCCCAGAGGGTGCGCGCCTCGCGCCGCGGGTCTCGGAGCCCGGCGGCCGCGAGCCGCTCCACGGCCTCGCTCAGCACGTCCCGAATCGCGTACCGCCGCGCCATGCCCTCAGGCACTGAGCCGCTCCTTCTCCCCCGCGAGCCGCAGGGCGTTGATCAGATCGTCGAGGTTGCCGTCCAGCACTTCGGAGAGGTTGTGGACGGTGTAGTGGATGCGGTGGTCGGTGACGCGGTTCTGGGGAAAGTTGTAGGTGCGAATCTTGGCCGAACGGTCCCCCGTGCCCACCTGCGCCCGGCGCTCGCGCGCTCGGGCCGATTCCTGCTCGGCGATCATCTTGTCGAGCAGGCGCGAGCGCAGCACCGCGAGCGCCTTGATCTTGTTCTGGAGCTGACTCTTCTGGTCCTGACACTGGACGACGAGGTTGGTCGGCAAGTGGGTGATGCGCACGGCGCTGTCGGTGGTGTTGACGCTCTGGCCGCCCGGCCCCTGCGAGCGGAAGACATCGATCCGGAGGTCCTTGTCCTCGATCTTCACGTCGACCTCCTCCGCTTCGGGGAGCACCGCCACGGTGGCAGCGGAGGTGTGGATGCGCCCCTGCGCCTCGGTGACGGGAACGCGCTGCACCCGGTGGACGCCCGATTCGTACCGCAGCGTTCCGTAGACGCCCGGGCCCCGGGCGGCGAAGATAGCCTCCTTCAGCCCGCCGAGATTGCCCTCGGAGAGCGAGACGACCTCTACCTTCCAGCCCCGCCGCTCGCAAAACCGCGTGTACATCCGAAACAGCGCGGCGGCGAACAGGGCCGCCTCATCGCCTCCGGTACCGGCGCGAATCTCCACGATCGCGTCGCGGTCATCGAGGGGGTCGGCGGGCGTGAGCAGGTCGGCCAGCCGCCGCTCGAGCCGCTCGATCTCGGGGCGCAACCGCTCGACATCCGCGCGCGCCAGCTGCGACAGCTCGGGATCCCGGTCCTGGAGGACCTCACGCGCCTGCGCGAGCTCCCCCTCGAGCCGGTCCAGCCGCTCGTGCGTCTGGCGGATCTGGTCGAGCCGGGCGTGCTCCCGGCCCAACTGCCTCAGCTTGGCCGGATTCCGCGCGGTCTCGGGGTCGGCCAGCTCTCGGGCGACCTCCTCCGCCCGCGCGAGCGCCTGGCGGAGTCGGGCCTCCACGCGTCAGCCTGCGGCCTTCTCGGTCCCGTATTTCTGGCGGAAACGCTCCACCCGCCCGGCCGTATCCATCAGCTTCTGCTTGCCGGTGTAGTACGGGTGGCACTTGGCGCAGACCTCGACATGAATCACGGGCATGGTGGAGCGCGTGACGAAGCTGTTGCCGCACGCGCATTGCACGGTAGCCCGCCGATAGGCAGGGTGAATCCCGGGTTTCACTGCACTCGATCCTTGACTAGAAGACGAACGGCACGAAGTGCGGAAATATAACTGGCGCCGCAAGTTGGCGGCAAGCAGCGACACCCCCGCCGAATTGACACAAGCGCCCCTCGGACGTAAGCTTGCGCGACCATCGACCCCACCACGCCCTAGGGGAAGCCTATCGTGTCGGTCACGGCGATCCTCCAAAAGGTCCCGCTGTTCAGCCAGCTAGC
>WNGH01023367.1_pt1 | contig 11451 bp, 20 predicted proteins | sample 5400631 | NCBI WGS metagenome assembly WNGH01 (sample SAMN13153373, study PRJNA577476) | soil metagenome | isolation source: 115 cm soil or saprolite under Garry oak tree replicate 1 | place: USA:California | collected 2016-06-15 | reverse complement strand
TCTGACATTCCCTATCGTGAGTGTGCAGAGTTCAGCGGCGCGTATCCCGGTAGAACTGAGCAGGGACACGACAGCCGTGGCGCGAGTACGCATGTACTCGTTTTCCTCTGCCTTACATGCAGTAAGCATCCCCTCAATCTGATGATCGCTAAAGACTTCCACTATAAGGGTCTGTACCTTGGGTGGTCTCACATTTTTTACCGTGAGCAGGGAGAGGCCCTCCCGAAAGGGACTGTCATCATCCAGGCACCAGTACAAAAAGGTTTTGATCGTTCTCACGTAGCCAAAGATAGTTTTGGAGGAAAGCGGTCCCCTGCCTGCCTTATGTGAATGATGTGTCTTCTTGAGGTGCTCTAAGAAACGATGTACGATGATGTTACGGATCTGCGCTAAAAAAATGCCTTGCTCATCACACCATGCTGCAAAAAGATGTAACTTCGATTGGTAGCGTTCAAGACTCCCTGGCTCAAGATTTGGCGCTTTATCTGCCAAATACTCATCCACAGCAAAAGAAACGGGAATATCATTCATGCCGTTTTCCTCTTCTTGTGTTGAGTTGTGCAGTTCATTACTCATAGTACTTTACGATACAAAAAAGAGTCAAGAGGCTAAGAAATTATCGTTAAACTGGGTGTCAATTCTGCTAGATATAGGTGTGAAGCCATATGATGAGACATCTGTTCTACGATAAAGCAGAAGACTTTATCATAAAACACCCTGCCTACTTCTGTCTCAACCAGCCTATTCAAGCATACTCATGTGTGTTTTTAGCGCCTGAGCATAATCGAAGGTTTGATGGTGCAACACTTCATTCATGAGTATACCATACATTCCTGCATCTTTACAATCATTTTGCCACATGGGAACGCATGTGCTATACTACAGAGCGAAAGGAGGGGCGTATTGATGAGCGAGCAACGCGCAACGATGGACTTCCTCTGTGGGCTGTGCAGCGGGAATACCGAAACCTCAGTTGTTCTCACACTTGGAGAGAACAGGATAGATGTCACCTGTTCCCGCTGTGGGGAGCACTGGCACATTCTCTATCCGGTGCTTTCATTTGACCCCTTTGCCATTGGTGATTGGGAAATCAGCCGCTCGCTTGGCATCATACGAGACGGAAAGTTCTACGCAAAGGAGGATATGCAATGAGCGCTACTACACGCTATTCACGATACATCGGACTGTTTGACCGTGGCTATGGCAGGGAGGCCATAGAAATAGGGCTGGCTTATCCGTTTCACATGAGCGGAGTGCTTCCTCCGCCTACCTTCACCGTCTCGATTGACACGGGTAGAAAAGGGACGCCACACTACATAGAAGTTGTCTGTGTGTTAGCCAATAGCCAGCAGGAAGCTGCGTCATCGCTAGAAATACAGCAGCAGGATATATCAGTCTGTTTAGCACGGCATAGAGCAGTGCAAAAACGCCTGGGAAGATATCACCCGTCGAGTAAAGATATGTTACCCGAAGAGTAAGACAGCCCCACCTTGCCACGCCTGGCCCGAAGGTCGTACAATGGAGATGCAGCTGCAATCCTTTTCAGAGGTGGACAAGCATCGAACAAGGCGCCTGGCAAGCTTTCTCTCCCACACCAGGCGCTTTGTTCGTGTTCGCAATAAAAAACAGAGCAACCCGCAAACTTCCTGGCAGAGGTAAAGCGAGTTGCTCTGTGTTGAGACAAACGCCCCCACCCTTGCGGGCTAAAGGCTCTACACCGGAGGCGTCTGCTTGCGGGCATTTAGATCAAGTCCCCAGGGGGACGAGACGAGAGCCCGCTTAAATTTCCCCATTATTCGGGAAATTTATCAAGGTCATTCTAGCACATCATAGCCGTGGTCGCAACCCTGCTCACTTCTGATAGAGCGTCAGCACCGTGGGCAAGGCATTGAGCATCAGCAATCCTATGGGCGCAAGAATGATGGTACAGATAAGCAGAAGCGCCACGAGCGCCCAGGTGATACCGAACCACCAGCCGATGAAGCAGAAGTACAACGCTCGTATCAGGAATGATAACTGCTGTCTCTGCTGCATGACGGTGATGTTCGGTGGAGGTGGATACATCGGTTGCGGGTATGGCGGATACTGTGTATGCGGTGGCCCAGGTTGTTGGTTTGGTTGCCTTGGTGGGTTGTTTTGCATGATCTTCTCCTTTGTGCCATATAAATACGCATATGCCGTATGATAGCACAAAAGTCGAATCATGCAAAATCCTTTCAGGAAACCCCCGGTATTCATGCAGGGGAGGAATGAAAGACTGTCTGCAGCCAGTACTTCCGCTTTCCTGTGCTACAATGAGAATAGATAGGTATAGAACCGGCCAGCGTAAAGGCACTCGTCTCGCTTGCGAGAGAGCAAACTGTTTCGTTGCGGTAAGCTTACCGGACGGTTCACATGCACAGATCGGCATGAGAGTAAACGCTCTAGTTGCTAGCACAACCTGTAACTTCCTTTCTGTGTGGGGTGTCCCCCGTGTGGGAACCGGACGGTTGTTCCGGTCTGCCACCCATCCCATTGCATCCAGCACAAGAGCGTTCTTGAAAAGATCAAGGACACGGGAAAGGTGAGATGCAAGCCCCCTGCGAGAGCGTGGGGTATGGTGACGCAAAACACAGCCTAAACGGGCGGGTAGAACTCGCTATGGTACACCGCATGGATGTAGTCCGCAGGCAAGTCTGCAAGCCTCTCCTCTGTCCATTCCTCAAACGTGTCGGCTTTCTCCTCTATGAGCAGCACATCACGTCCAGCGCACCCGATATCCCACAGTTTTCCCCATGGCGTGAGTTGCCCCGAGAGTTCGATGAGTTCGATGTAGGCAAACTTGTTCCACTCTGGCAGGCGTACTTTACGCACGCCTTGCGCAAATAGTTGCGGTATCGTCATGATTCCCTTTCTTCTGCCTCAAACTTAGCACAAGCTGGCCAGTTGGCTCTATGATCTTTCCCCGGGTACACTGTCCCGCTTGCCTTCGCCTTCCATGCCCTGAACTCACACTTAAACCATACGGCCTCTTGCTGGTGCCGGTGCAGATGGACGCACTCCTTACACCGCTTGCCTTGTGGCCCTATGCCAAACTGGGTGACACAGGGGTTGACCGAAGGAGGGCCAAGCGGCCCAGGAACGGCTATGGGCTGGCCATTCCAGTCGAGGAGCGGCTTTGGTGGCTCTTGTTTCTTGCTCACGGCTTCTCCTCTGCTTTCTGCTCGTAGACAACGCACATCACGCCCACTTGTAGGTCATCGATGCGCGTGACTTGCGCTCCCTTGCGCGGCTTGCCCCAACCCTCCGAGAGGCAATACAGGGCATCGGCCTCATCACTGGCGTGGAGGATGACTACGCGCTCGGTGCCACCACGGGCAACGAAATGCACCGCATAGAGATGCAGGGGCTCACTCAACGCGCATCCTCCACGGTAGCGTGTACTCCCGTTCCATACGCGCCATCTTGCCGGTGTCACCCTCCATCGCGCGGCGCTGGGCCTCCGCCTGGTGGCACACGCATGACTCGTTCTTGCAGCGGTAGCCGTTCGCCTCGGTGTGCAGTTGGTTGATCTGCACGAAGCGTTCCCGGTACTCGATCACCGGGATATGGGTCCTCTCACTAAAGGGTAGTGGTCGCATGGGATTCTCCTTTCGTTGCTTGGGTTTCAAACGTTGTAAACAAACAGAGCATAGTTGACCTAACTCGGCTTGACTTCTACTTCTACGAATTGATTGAGGACAATTGACGCTCCATTGGTGGCAGTGATACGAATCTGTACGTTGTCCTTCAGGTATTGGAGCTTCTTGACCTTGCTTTCACCAGGAGTTATAACATTCATCACAATATCTCCCGGCTTCAAGTCCACTACTCGTTTTGTCATCGTCGTTTCCTTTCTTCTAGTTGATAAAACTCCAGGTGTCCTCACTCTGCTTGCTCCTCTAAACGAGCATACGTTTCTCTCGTCATGATGCGTAGGTATTTGTGATCTGACCTGCGCCTGAGCGCGTTTTGCGCCAAATCGAGGACAGCATAGCTTGACACGACAAGAATATCACCGTCCTCTGCACTGTCCAGGATATCGGCCAGATGTTGTGTCCAGCCTGGCTCCGATTCATTGTGGATGTGTACTGTCATTCTTCCTCCTTCAACTCATCCCAGCGCACGAACTGGAGCTTATCCTGGTATCCAAGCTCCAGGATGTAGTAGCCGTAGACCGTGCGACGGTGCCCAGCCAGATCGTAGGTATAGAGAAAGTCTATCACCCACAACGGCTCTGCTGTATCACGGCTCCTGGCGATGCGCGTCAGCCGGTACTCGTTGGGTGCTCTGCCCTGCGCCTCCTCGCGCTCGTTGGTGAGGCGCCACACTTCCTCGGCAAAGGCCACGAGTTCGGCGCGGGTCGGTTCGGTGTGTTGGTTGTCGGTCATATGAAATACCTCCTTGAGAAGAGTATAACGCATTTCTAGCAATCTGACAATACTATTGCAATTTTGGCATCAATCATGTATGATACCTACACAATGCATTGACGTTCGTTACATACACATGAGTTGTACTTCTCCGTATCTATGCATGACAATACAGTATATCGAAACGTTGTCCAGACAGCCTGGGATGTTGTTTTACAAAAGGGGTGACAATTGAATCTATTTCTTGACCACTGTTCTGCCACACCGCCATCGGGCGGGCGATAGGGGGCGGGTATGGCCTCTATCGTAAAAACTATGTCAAACAACACGGCACCATCACTCTCTAAAACCCAAATAGCTCTTGACTATCTGAAATGCATCATGAGTGAGCAGGAGGGGGTAGTCTGATGCAAGGCTATGAAAATGGCTACCGATCCCAACAAGAGCAACTCGCTCAGTCTGCAAAACTTGTGCTGCAGGAGCATATCGCAGCGGGGGCAAGCCCGGATCAACTCAAAAACATGGTAGAGGGCTTGAGAAATTCAGGCAAATATCCAACACTCGATGCTATCCTCTCTGAACTCGGAATGACTGACTACCTGGGCAAACCTCTCCCCATCATTACCCTTGAGGCGCTCCTTGCAAAGATGCTCCCCGAAGCACGCTGGGCAGTACCGGGGCTTATTTCTGAAGGACTCTCCATCCTTGGCGGCAAGCCAAAGCTGGGTAAATCGTGGCTTGCCCTGGGGCTGGCCATCGCCATTGCAGGGGGCGGTCAGGCGCTTGGCAGAATATCGGTTGAACGCGGTGATGTCTTGTACCTTGCCCTGGAAGACAACGAGCGCCGTTTGCAGAGGCGAGCACGTCAAGTCCTTTCCTCGCTCTCTACAACCCCGGCAGGGCTCCATCTCGCAACTGAGTGGCCGCGCATGGGCATGGGGGGATTAGAGTTGCTCAGACAGTGGGTCTCTGCGCACCCATGCGCCCGCTTCATCATCATTGATACCTGGGCCAAATTCAAACCGAGGGCCACAGGCGGGCAACGCAGCCAGTATGACGAGGACTATGACGCAGGTTCGCCCCTCAAAGCGCTTGCAGATGAGTATGGGATCGCTATCATGGTTGTCACTCACATGCGCAAACTCGGAAGCACCGATATTCTTGATGAGATAGCCGGGTCCATCGGATTTACCGGTGTGGCAGATGGAATACTTGGGCTCAAACGCGAACGCGGGCAATTTGATGCAACCCTGTTTGTGACTGGCAGAGATGTTGAGGAGGAAACATTCTTGACCTCCTGCGCGAGGCGGCCAGGGGGATGACAGGCCGCGAGATTGCCGAACTGCTTGGCGGGAAAAATATCTACACCACGCGCAATCACCTGGCAGCGATGGTGAAAGATAAAACACTTGTGTTAAAAGGGTATACCTACTTTGCACGTATGACTAGTGAGGCTAGCCAGCTTTTACAAAATCAGCTTGTGGAGCAGTCTTAGGGACTCAAAACCTCACTAGTGGGTGACTAGTGAGGTTTTGGGGGTATAAAAGGGCATGAGAGGCCAATTCAATAAAACCTCACTAGCCTCACTAGTCAAATGAACATGTTCTGAAGAGCCTGGAAAGTGAGAGCAAACACATGGCGATCAAGGCGATTGAAACCATCTATGATGGCTACAAATTTCGTTCGCGCCTGGAAGCACGGTGGGCAGTGCTGTTTCACCATTTGGGAATCCCCTATTGCTATGAGCAGGAGGGATTCGACTTGCACGGTATACGATATCTTCCTGATTTCTACCTGTCTGAGATCCCCCATTGGGTAGAAATCAAGGGGGAGTTTCCAGGTGAGAAGGAGCACCTTGCAGCGGCCTCCCTTGCCTGGGCCACAGATACACTCGTCACTATCTGTCACGGTCCAATTGAGGTACCCCATAAGGCAACTATCGAGTATCTCAACTTCCTGATGTTTCTTACGACATCCCCTCCAGACGTATGTTTTGATCTGGAGCATTATCACCCAGGTGGAGTAGGGTTTGCCAAAAATGAGGACTTGTCTGTACAGGAAGTGCAAACCCTACTCACCCTTCGAGAGAACAATATCCTTTTTGTGCGCACTGGCGAGAGAGGAGCATACATCGACTCGAACACGAAACGTGTGTTTCCTTCCCTTCCCAAAGCTCTACAAGATCAGGCAAACCTATTGATACCACGGCTTTGCGCGAGGCTTGGGGATGGCATGTGGGTGCCTTATGGCCATCTGAGAGGCAGCATGTTGATGGAATGTCTTTCTTGCCATCGGTTTTGCTTCGCACATAGCAAAACATGTGAGGTATGCAGAGGGCGACGAGATGCTGCCACACCCGCCCTTATCGCTGCCTACACCTCGGCCCGTCAAGCCAGATTCGAACACGGAGAAACGCCATGATGACCGTGATGGATCTTGCCAGAATCGATACGCGCCTCTCGCGTGTTTGCAGCAATGAATACGCTGGCCCCTGCCCAGGATGCTCGGGCACTGATCGATTTCATGTAAAGCTCACAAAGCGCGATGGGCAGGGCGGCTTTATGTGTCGCTACTGCTGGCCTGCTGAGGAAAAAGGGTGGGGAGATAGTATCGACTATCTCCGCCACTTTAAACAGATGACCTACCACGACGCAGTAGAAAACCTTGGACTACAAGAGGAAACCTATTCCCTACCATCTACTCATATGACGTACTTGGCCAGCCCAAGTAAAATTTGGCAGGAGACGGGACGTGCCCTCTGCCATATCGCGTACCAGGCCCTGCACGGCAAGAATGGAGGTCCAGGTATGCGCTATCTTGCCCGCCGTGGCTTCACCAATAACACGATACAAGAGGCGGGCTACGGGCTCATCCCCCACGATATGTATGATGACCCTGCACATTGGTTTGATGTAGGCGGGAATAAGCATACCATCAAAAAGGTATTCATCCCGGCAGGTATCCTCATCCCGTTCTACCACGCGGGTGAACTGTGGAAAATATCGATCCGACGCAAGCGGCCCCCGAATGCAAAAGATCGTTACTATGACCTGCCGGGGAGCAGTGAGTGTCTCTATAACGCTGATTCAATCTCAAGCGAAAAGATAGCCGTACTCTACGAAGGGGCATTCGATGCGAAAAGCGGAGAGCAAGTCGCCCCGGAGTTCGCCCATGTGGCGACTGCCGACACGCAAAAATGCCATCAAGCGCGCTGGATTGCCCGTCTCTGTCTGTCCAGCCGCGTGCTGGTCGCCTATGACGCAGACGAGGCAGGCGATAGAGAGGCGGCATTCTGGACGCGCACACTGCCACACGCGAGCCGGTGGCGGCCCTGGGCAAAGGATACTAACGCGATGCTCGAGCAGGGGCTGGATATCCTGGAATGGCTGGTACTGGGGCTGGCATAGGAAACATACAATGTCATTGACTTTCTATCCAACTATCTCACGAGGCGAACTAGGTAAGTACAGTCGGCATCTTACGCGGGTATTGCTGACTGCCTCATCCTGGGCTGCTGAAGAGGTAAAGCGATATGGACGAGTTCGCCGCTCTTTGCCTATTCCCTACCTGCCTGATGTGTGTATAGATCGTGCAGCTGACTGCGGGGGATTTGTCGCAACCTTCAAATGGAAGGATTATCGCTACACCGCTGCTCAGTATGTCGAGTGGCTTGATAGCTGGCGACCAACCTGGGCAGCAACGATGGATTATTGCTGTGAAGATCAGGTGACATCGGGCAATCCGTTTGTGGTAGAGGAGCGGCAAGAGAAGACAACAGCAATGGCATATCACTTCTGGACAACCTATCGAGAGAAGCCATGGGTATGGGCGCCAACGATTCAGGGCTGGCAGGTCCATGAGTATGTACGTCACGCGCAAACGATGCGACCGCTTATCCAAGAAATGTATGCCCATTATGGGAAGCACAGCGCCTTTCGAGTAGGGATAGGAACATTATGCGCAAGAGCCTCGGCAGAAATGATACACGAGGTTGTGAGATCCATTATCCGTGAATTGCCAGGTATCCCGCTTCACTTGTGGGGGATTAAGCTCGGCACATTCTCAATGCCCTATGCCCTGCCTGAGCAAGTTGTATCCTGTGATAGTGCGGCCTGGAATGGCATGTGGGGGCGTGGGCGCGAGATATGGAAGTCAAGCGGGTATTCTCAGCGTGAATGGTGCTTGAAGGTCGCGCTGCCATTGTATGAAGAAAAGTTATACGCTGCGCTGAGAGTACCGAAGCAAGCAAGAATGTTCTAGCCATAGAACTGTTGTGCTAGTTTTGCACGCGAAAAAGTGGCATGAGAGCGCATGGCAAGCGGATGGGCGAGGCGTTTTTGGCGAGGAGTTACACCATCATATCTCTTGCAAAAGCCTAACGTAATTGTGTATACTATCTGCAAGTATAAGTCGATATTGCCAATTTTGCAAAGGAAGGGCGCTATGTTAGTGTCAGAAATCATACATGGAAGAAAGTATCTTACCATAGAGGAGGCGTGTAGCACCCTGCGCATCTCACGGGAAACTTTTCGTCAGAAAGTAGGCAAGCAACTTACTCCCTATGAGAAAGGCAATCGCCGCCAGGCCCTCTATGCTGAGGAGGATATCTTGAGATTCTTGGTGATGCGCCCAAGATCGAGGAAGAAGGAGGCATAAGGTATGTCAGTCACCTATCTTGGGGAACAATATGTGAATCAGAAGGAAGCCCTGGAGGTAACCGGTGTTACCCGGGCCACGTTCATTGATAAATATGAACGGCATCTCCAGCAATATACATACGAACTCAATGAAAAAGAGGTTTTCTACAAGAAAGCAGATGTAGATCGCCTTCATGAGAGTTTTGTGACCGTGCATCCCAAAACCAAGTAGACCCCGCCAAGATTTGCGCCCCCTGCCGGGCGTCTCTGGCAGGGGGCTTTTGTTATTCCTTCTTCGCCTCCTCCTGTTTCGTCAACACTACCACGTCCAACACTAACCGCTCTAATTGGTGAACGAGCACCTTGCGCAGCTCCTCCTTCAACCGACATCCCGTCTGAGCCCACACGATGTCATCAACCACGGCCACGTCTCGCTTTATGCGCTCATGCCAGGGCGCGAGCATATCTGATTGCATACAATCCTCGCTTTCCTTTCACAACATAGGAATAGATCATAACAGATTGCTGGCAATTTGGCAATACTATTGACATTTTGCTGTGAATATGCTATACTCTCTATAGACGAGGGGAAACGTGGAGCCTCACGAGAGACGCATACAACGCGGTTCCCCACACTTTGAAAGCGAGAGACCGAGATGACCATAAAGAGCTTCACAGACGAGACCAAATCATACGAGACCACACCAGAAACGTGCTCTTGCCCTGCAAAATACTGGAATCCGAACAAGCAATGTAAGCACCAAACCGCACTCATCCATGAACTGAACCGCGTGACGCACTTCCTGCTGCTCAAGATGAAGTTCGATTGCCGCTCACAGGTGGTCATCGAGGCGAAGCGTGCAGCTTATTGGAATTTTGAGATGTCAATTCAGGCAGCATAGTCGGGCCGCAAGGCCCCAAAGGGGGAAGGCAATGACCAACACTAAGCAGATAGAGCAAGCCATGATAGTCCGTAACAATGCAGCGGCGCTGCTTGAGGATCACGAAAATGAACCAGTAGACGCCTGGGAACTGGCGCAAGAAACCGGGCTCACTGAGAAACAGGTCACTCAGTCTCTCAAGTACCTTGCCGGTCAGGGCTTGATAGAACTTGAGAATGGCAGGGTGACAAAGGTTCTGCCGATGTTCACAGAGGTGCAAGAGCAGAGGCGGGTTCCGCTCGCTGAACGCGGGCAACTCAATGGCGACCGGGCATGGTCGCTGCTAAAATGAGAAACGATGACCTGGCCCCGCTGCTCGCTGACTACTTCAGGAGCGGGGCCGCGAGAGAAGACATGGAGGCAACAATGGACACCTATAACATGGATTTGAGCCAACCGAACGGGCCGCTAGATGCTTACCTGCACGATGAAGCAGATGCCAGAGTGAAGGAGCTTGAGCAACGCTTACAGGCTGCATGCACGGCGGTTGAAGCCCTCCAGCAAGAGTGGTTTGTGGCAGAGGAAGCGGGCTATGGAGAGGCCGAGCGCGATGCCTACCATGCTCACCACTGGCAGAAGCTGGTAGAGGCCGTGGGAGCTAAAGCACAGGTAGACGAGGAATGGAGCGACCAAGACAGCCGTTTCATCACCCCTGCACTCGACCTGGACGCACACAATGAGCAGGTACTAGATACGGCCTACGGGCCAAAGGAGACACGATCATGACATTTCATAAGGCTGTAAAGTACGGCGCAAAGTTGCGCATGGCTCTATCAGGCCCGGCAGGGGCAGGCAAAACCTACACAGCATTGACGCTCGCAACCACGCTTGCCGGTGGGGGTAGCATTGCCCTCATTGACACAGAACACGGTAGTGCATCGAAGTACGCGGATCTCTTTGAGTTCGATACGCTCTGTCTTGAGACGTTCCACCCGCAGCGCTATATCGATGCTATTCACGAGGCAGAGGCAGCCGGATATGCAGTCCTGGTGATTGATAGCCTCTCGCATGCCTGGAGCGGGCAAGGCGGACTCCTCGAGGAGAAGGACAAGATAGCGCGGGCAAAGTATAGCGGCAACTCCTTCTCTGCCTGGAATGATGCCTCTGCCATTCAAAACAAACTCGTGAACGTCATCCTGGGCGCGAAACTGCATATCATCGCCACCGTGCGCTCTAAGATGGATTACGTGCTGGAGACGGGCGCAAACGGGAAGACGATGCCGCGCAAGGTCGGCATGGCACCCGTCCAGCGTGATGATCTTCCCTACGAGTTCGATGTATTCTGCTCAATGGAGAGTGACAATACGCTGATTGTAGATAAGAGCCGCTGCCCTGCGCTGTCTGGCGCGGTCATCGCAAAGCCGAATGGCGCGGTTGCAGACACGCTCAAGGTGTGGCTCTCAGGTGAGCCCACTCCCGAGCCCATACAGGAGGATAGCCCTGCTATGGCTACAGAGCAGCAACTGGCCTCTATCCGCAAGC
>WNGH01006098.1_pt1 | contig 11451 bp, 8 predicted proteins | sample 5400631 | NCBI WGS metagenome assembly WNGH01 (sample SAMN13153373, study PRJNA577476) | soil metagenome | isolation source: 115 cm soil or saprolite under Garry oak tree replicate 1 | place: USA:California | collected 2016-06-15 | reverse complement strand
GGCTCCGGGCGCCAGACCGAGCGAGCTACTTTGGGCGCCAAGGTTTTCCGCCATCTTGTGCGCCAGGATGATGAGATCCATATTGGACCCTTGCGAGCGCGGCGAATCCTCTTGCTCTTTTCCGGTGAGCAGTGGCTGAGCAAGCCACACCGTTTCCACTCCAATCTCGTGATAGATGCGTGTCGCCTCTTGTTCGGCCCGAATCAGCGTTTCGGATTCAACATGGGCGTAGTTGCGGATGGTGATCTTCAAGCGGGGGTGAGTGGTGGTGATGTCAACTCGAGGCAAGACGGCACCGCTTTGATTTCTTGCCGTGCCACTGATCTGCGGCGTCGAACCGGTCTGAGCCCAAACGACATCGCAATTCAGACCGGAGAGTAACAACCCAGCAAACAGATATTTCGTGAGGCATTTCATCGCGTTCTTTCTTCCTGAAAGGCCGTTGATCAATAGTCTTGCGCGACGGATGATGCTGGTGGGGATGCTAGTCAGCCCGCTGCCTGAGGACCATACTGTGAAGGCAGCAGATTCGAGTCAAAATGTCTCTATATTATTGGGTTTCCGCCAATGGTCCACGGGCTAGCGTTTCAATTTTTCACGTGTGGGATTATGGCGAGGGGCAATCAGGAAGTTTAAGATTCGCAGAGTTGCTACGAAATAATCCACTTTTCTTACGGCGTAGAGCACGATATCGGCGGTGCTGTGCAGGCTAAGCTTTTGCATGAGGTGGGCTCGGTGGCTTTCAACAGTCAGAGGGCCGAGGTCCAGCAGGCTCGCAACATCTTTGTTCGTCTTGCCCACGGCAATGAGTTGAAGCACTTCCTTTTCTCTGTCAGTGAGCAGGTCATAGGAATCCTGGACACCCTTATGTTTAAGCTGCCGCTCCGCCAAGCTCTTTCACCCGCTCTTCGATTCCAATTAGGCCCAGATCGGTCCGTCCCCGCGCGGTGTCAAATCCAACTCCGTCATCCTGTACCGACAGCGAAACAGCATCTTTTTTACCCTGCATGGCAATTCGAATCATCTTCGCTTCCGCGTGACGCGCACAATTGGTCAACGCTTCCTGGACGACGCGGTAAAGACAGGTTCGGCCTACATCTCCCAAGCCGCCAAAATCACCCTCAATTTGGAAGCTCCACCGGAGTGCCCGTTCGTCGTGACAGCTCCCAGAGGGAAAGGGACGCGCCCTCGGCATAGTTGCCCAAGATTCCGGTGAGAAATGCGGGTTAGAACGGGTTAGAACACCACTCGCAAGCTCACTTGCGCGCGGCGAGCGTTGGTTCCGTCTGGGAAACCCTGCGACTGATTCCCTTCACCAACGCGGGGAGTTGGTGTCAGCACACCATTGGTCGCGGAATATGCTTCAGTGAAAACAAAAGTGTCTGAAATGTGATTGAAGATATTGAACGCTTCGAAATTCAAGTAGACCTTGACGTTCTCGCGTACGGGAAGAAGCTTGCTAAGCCGGGCGTCCGTGCGGAAAACCTGGTCGATATCGAGATTGGAGAATGGAAGGAATGGTACCCGGTTACTACCTCCCAGCCCATTCATCGAGCCGGTAAAGGCCGCGCCGGTGAACGGCGAGCCCACGATACGAACGGTCGAAGTGGCCGGCTGAGCCGACGCCACGGTCGTGATCTGGCTGAGCTGCCAGTTGTTGACCAGGAATTTTGCGACCGCGCCAGTGTTCTTGGTGAAAGTTGGTTGAACTATCGTTGTTACGGCCAACCGATGGCGCTGATCGAGTTGCGAACTGCCTTTATCTGCGGCGTAGTCACCATTGAAAGTCGAGCGCAGCGTGTCGAAGAAGAGAGCATTGGTTCCACCCCCCTGGTTGGCGGTGTCGATCGCATGTGACCAGGTGTAGGCCACCGAGGCCTCGAATCCCCTGGACAAACGCTTCTTCAACTGTGCCGACAGGCCGTTGTAATAGCTGTTGCCGCCATTTTCAACCTGAATGATCCTTCGATAACGCCCATCGACGCGACTGGCCAGCCGATACGTCGGAGTAGTATAGCTCCCGACCTGGCTGCCGCTGGCATCGTTAATCCGATACGTGACTGGCGGGCCCGCCGGGCCGACGTTCAAATCCTGATTTGTGAACAGGCTTACACCGCGGCTCCATATGTAACCTAGCGTAAGCGAGATGTGTTGTGTCAACTGACGCTCGATTGATAGATCCCCTTGCTGTGTATACGGACTCTTGAAATTCGGAGCGGCCCACACGATATCGACGCTCCCGGTTGGCAGGTTGCTGTTGCTCGACAGGGTGTTCGGGAAAACTGGACCGTTGGTCAGCTCCGACGCGACAGTGCCGTTGAGCGAAACCGCCGGCTGGTAGACGCCATTCGAGAAAAAGAGCGTCTGGAGTACAGCTCCCTGGAATCGCGCGAAGAAGATCCCATAGCCGCCGCGCACGACGGTCTTATCGGACATCGAGTAGGCGAAGCCGAAACGCGGGGCGAAGTTCTTCGTTGGCGAGTGAATGGTTCCGGTTTGCTTCGGATAATCCGGGTTGGATGCCGTGGGCTGGGGCAACTGGGCGTAATCGTAGCGCACGCCGTAGTTGAGCGTCAGCTTTGGGGTGGTGCGGAATTGATCCTGCACGAAGAACGCGAAGTCACGTGTGGTGAAATCCAGAATCGGATTGCCGAACGTCTGCGAGAAATTCGTCCAGCGCTTCGCTGCGGCAGGGTTGTCCGAAAAATCTTGAGCAAAGGCCGTCCACGTGGAGTACGTATACGAACCGAACTGGCCCCGGCGGATGTTCAGGTAATCCTGTGTGTTCGAGAAGTCAAATCCGAACTTCATGGCGTGGCGTCCCTGAATCCAGCTCAAGTTATCGGCAAACTGAAAGCGCTGCTCACTGGGGTTCAGTCTCGGATAGTCTCTGGAAATGCCCAGGTTTGCCTGACCCGCCACGGTCAATTCAAGACGTCCGGTTTCAGAAGGTATCAATGCCGGATTGACGGAATCGTAAAGCCGGTCTTTGAACCACCCAAATCGAAATTCGTTGACCAACGTATTCGACGGAATGGAGGTCCAGGAGGCACGACCATAGCGAGTCCGTACAGTCGAGTTGGCGTTGTTCCCTATCCCATTGCCATTAGTTAATACGGCTTGGGTCTGAATGCCATTCGGGGAAAGCCAACGCAGAGCATTCAAGCTCAGGCTAAGTGTGTTTCGTGGCGTAGCCAGCCAGTCGATTTTGCCGAAACCAAGCTCCGAGTTCGCCGTTCTCCCCAAAGTCTGGAATTGACGATCGAGGAATCGACGGGCCCGTTCGCACTGCGCGGCCGTGGCGGTACAGGTCTGAATAAAATTGCCGTTCGTGTCAAAGAAAACGGGATTGATCAGACGATTGACCAGAGGGAAATTGCGCCTCGTCACTTCTGCGTTCACGAAGTAAAAAAGCTTGTCCTTCTCAATTGCTCCGCCGATGCTGCCGCCGGCCTGATGACGGCTTTCCGCAGGATTAATCGTTGCGTAACGGTCCCGCGCATTCAGTGACCGATTGCGAAAGAACCAGTACGCCGTGCCGTGCAGATCATTACTTCCACTGCGAGTCACCGTGTTGATCACGCCCCCGTTCGCCCTGCCAAACTCCGCCGCATACCCGTTGGACAGGACTTGGAATTCCTGCACTGCATCCTGTGAGATTTGCGTCGTGATGCGCGTACGGCCGGCGTTTTCGTTGTAAAACTGATTGGTCGTATCGTTACCGTCCGTCAAGAAAGCGTTGCCTCCGGCGATCCCACGAAAACTGACAAGGCCGAAGGTGCCATCGGCGACGGTAGCCGGCGCAAGAAGAACAAAGGAATCGACGCGGCGTCCATTGATCGGCAGTTCCATGATCTGCGCGCTATTGACGACTTGAGAAACGCCTGTTTTTGTCGACTCCACTAGAGGAGTCTCTTCAATTACCGTCACCTCAGACACTGCGCCAGCGACGGCGAGATCCACATTGAGGTTGATCTCCTGCCCGACTTCCAGACTGATGTTCTTCGCGTTCCAGTCCGAAAAACCGGAAAGCTTAACCGTAACCGAATACCCGGGTCCCGGAACGAGAGCAGGAGCTGTAAAAACCCCGGCTTCATTCGAGACGAGTTCTCGAGAAACGCCCTTCGATTCGTTAGCCACCGTTACGCCGGCGCCGGGAATTCTCGCCCCAGTTGCGTCATGTACAGTCCCCGATATGCTGCCAAACCCTGCGGCCTGCGCGAACATATCCGGACACTTGCTCAGTAGTAGAAAAACCACCAATGCAACCACCTTCTTCATAAGACCTCCAGAAACGAAATCGTCCAAATTCAATTCAGCTGGTCTCGAACTCGGAAACTGCAGGGGGCGGCTTTATATGGTATCGTTTACCTAATTCCCCCGCAATTCATCAGGTACGCAACAAAGATGTGCAACATCCTCAGCAATTGCTTTGGCTGATTGCACATGGCTGTTAGACATTGGCGATCGGCGAATGCGAATCGGCGATGTTCAGAAAGCAGCAAGTGACTTTTTGTGGAAAGCCAGTCTGTAGAGTTTCGTGCGGGATCGAATGGTTATTCTTCCAGACGTATCAGGTCCTCGTAGCTTTCCCGTTTGCGGATAACTTGATACGAGTCCCCGTTCACCAGCACTTCGGCAACGCGAGGCCTGGAGTTGTAGTTTGAAGAAAGGCTGAAACCATAGGCGCCGGCGCTCATCACGGCAAGCAACTCCCCGGCATGAAGCACAGCGACGTCCCTGTCCCGAGCAATGAAATCGGCGGATTCACAGACCGGACCAACAACGTCGACCTTCTCTTTATTGTTCTCTTCCCGCACAGGCCAAAGCTGGTGGTGAGAGCCGTAAAGTGCTGGTCGAATGAGATCGTTCATCGCTGCGTCGACTACCAGAAACTTCTTTGCGCTCTGATTCTTTTTCAACAGTACGCGTGTCAGCAGAATTCCGGCATTTCCGGCAATGACACGGCCCGGCTCGAGCACAAGTGTGATTCCGAGGTCCTTCGTCGCGCATGCAACCGATGCCGCATAAATCCCCGGGGATGGCGGTTCTTCCGCGTCGTAAGGAATGCCGAGGCCGCCGCCAAAATCGAGATATTGCAGGGCGACGCCTTCGGCTTGAAGCTCAAGAACGAACTGGCGAATGCTGGCGAGGGCCTCTTCGAACGGGCCCATCTCGGTGATCTGCGACCCAATATGACATGAGACACCAACCACATCGACATTCGAGAGCTGCCGCAAGTTTCGATATAACTCCCTGGCCTCAGGCAAGCTGACTCCGAATTTGTTTTTCTGCGTACCCGTCGAGATGTACGGATGAGTTCGCGCATCGATGTCGGGATTCGTGCGAATCGAAACACGGACACGCTTGTTCGCCTGTCGCGCGACGCCGTGGATCAGATCCATCTCAGCGCTGGATTCAATATTGAAGAACAGGATTCCGGAATCGAGGGCGTACCGGATCTCCTCAACCGTCTTGCCGACTCCGGAAAAAATCACCTTCTCAGGTGATCCGCCTGCACGCAGCACTCGGAACAACTCACCGCCGGAAACGATATCAAAGCCGGTTCCCCATTCTGCAAAGCGGCGAAGAATATTGATGTTTGAATTGGCCTTGACGGCGTAGCAGATCAAGTGCGGTACGGATTCGAATGCCTCGTCAAAGACGCGCACATGGCGATGCAGGGTCCGCTCGCTATAGACGTATGCGGGTGTACCGACTTCATCGGCTATGCGCTGGAGAGGTACCTGTTCGCAGTACAGCCGGCCAGCGTGATACTCGAAATAATGCATTGGTTGCATTATAGCGGCGAACGCGGGCTAAAGCCCGCGACTACATGAATGCTCAACGTCTCGGCAAACCTGTAGTCGCGGGCTTTAGCCCGCGTTCGCCATCACTGCGGCCGTGACTTCGCGCGGGAATCCAGGAGAGCTTTGCGCTGCGCTGGGCTCAACAATCTGGCAACCTTTGCCATGGTTGTCCGTTCCAGCTCCGCCATTTTAGCGGGATCGGGCTGGCCTTGAGACTCCCGCAGCAATTGAATCCGTTGTTGAGCGTCCTCAACGTAGAACGCCTGAATCTGAGGCTCCTGCTCGGCTGTGAGTGGCGCTCCAGCCTCTGCCATCACGAGTTTCAAAGCCGCGAATCCACCGGCTGCTTTGATCTGATCGTTCTGGAACTTCTTCAAAGCCATTTGCTGGTCGGGCTTGAGCACGGCATTGATCTTGGCAACAAGGTCATCGTTGATCCGGCGCAATTCCGCGTTCAAGGGATTGTTCGCGGCGTCTCCACGTCCGCGGAATCCGCCACCTCGATTAGCGACGCCGAAATCGCTGCCACGTTCGCCACGTGGACCTCCTGGACCACGCTGGCCCCCAAACGGGGCGCCCATTCGCTCGCTGACGTCTTGCATTTGCTTGTACGCAGCATCTACGGAGGGCTTCAGCGCTTTCTCCTGGTCCCCGCTGAGCTTGATGTCGGCCTTAGCGAGAAATGTCTTGACCGAGTCCATAGGGTTCACTTCGTCCACTCTGGTAAAGACCTGCGCGCCACCGCCTCCCGCAAAGGGAGATTGCGGCGCATCATCCTGGGCAAAAGCTGGTGCGACGATCCATAGCGCACCCAAGATCCAAACGAGTTGTCTCATGATTGCCATCTCTCGTCCCTTTCAGAAATTGAACCGGAGGCCGGCTTCGATTTGCCGTGGATTACGGGCGCTATTGGCACGGCCAAAGAATGGTGATGTCATAACACCACTATATCCATTGAGCTGCTGGTTGTTCAGTATGTTCTGGAAATTGACGATGAACGTCATCGTTGGACCACTCTGCTGGCCAAAGCCGCCATTGGGACCGCGCCCGCCCGGGCCACGGTTACCGCCCGGACCTCCACGCTGGCCGCCTGGAAAGTTCCCGCCCTGGCCGCGCGGGCCGTCGCCACCCTGACCACCCGGAAAACCACCACCTGGAAAACCGCCGCCACGCTGCGGTTCCGCGAAGGAACCGGCGAATGGGTTCGCTGGGATACGGGCGGCTTGACCTGGCTTTTCGGCATTCTTCAGCTTAACCGTCTTCTGCAGGTTCATATTCAAATTGAAATTTCCCGGCCCGATGCCTGTATTGCGAGCAAGGCCTGCAGGCCGATCGTTTGTCACGGTGTCGCCATTGTCGTCGAGACCGGTCGTGATGTTATACGGACGGCTCGAGCTCCAGTTCAGTTGCGTATTCACATTAACATCCCAGGGTAAACGGAAGTTCGCCCCCGTGAAGATGCGGTGGCGCGTGTCCTGCGGAGAACGGCCCCATTCCGAACGCAGGTCATAATTATTGGCGGGAAGACTGAATGGACCGTCCGTATCGTTCCTGGTGTACCCGAGCGTGTAGTTGCCAAAGATAGTCAGGTTTAACTTGTTGCGCAGCAACTCGCGGAAGCCGATTGTGTAGTTGTTAGAACGCAACAGGCCGGTGGATTCCAATTGGTTGATGTTACCCTGCATCGGATCCGGAGGCAGTAGAGTTCCCGCACGCAGGGGATTCGGCGGCGCACCCGGCAGCGGAGCGTTGATATTGCGGCTTCGATACAGATGCTCGCCCCGGATCGAATCCCACGACAACGTCAAGCCGAGTCCTTTCGGTAATTGCTGCTCGATTGAAATCGAACTGTTGATGTTGTATGGCGTCGATAGATCCGCCGCGCGCACGCGCAACGAAGATGGAGGAGCAGGAGCCACGGTTCCGTTGGCATTCAGAAACGGGTCCGGGTAAGACGGGAACCGGATGACGATCTGCTGCTGATGTGTACCGTCCAAGCGCACCAACTGTTCGACGATATTCTCATCCAACCTCTGATGGAATACCCCTGCGCCACCACGCAGTGCGGTGGTTTTTGTGAGCTGGAAACCGAAGCCCATTCGTGGATCGAAATTGTTATGGTCACTGATATTGGTTTGAGCCTCGTAGCGTACCCCAAACGAAAGGTTGAATTTCTGGCTCAATTTCCAGTCATTCTGCAGAAACGTTCCCAATTCAAGCTGATTGACGTCGAGTCTCGGATCGCCCTGGTTCTTGGTGAACGTGACCGGCCTGGCGGCAATGTAGTCCGCCAGACTCGAGAATGTGAATGTTCCGATAAAATTGTTCTCCGATAGCGTGTGGTACATGCGGTAGAGACTCTGCATGCCGGTTTTTACCGTCCACTTGTTGCCCGAATACATCAGCATGTTCCCGAACTCGACAATTCGGTTCTGATTCGAATTTTTGTTCTGGCCGCCGCCGGCGAAAAAAGAATCGAGCACGTTAAAGGCGGTACCGGTGGTCTTCGGTGTGGTCTGCGATTGGTCACGACGAAACTGGAACCGCGTTTCATGAATGATGGACTTGGTGAGAACGGCCGTCTCGCGCATTTGGAATTCCATGTTGCGGGCAGCACGAGTGGCCGCGCGATCCTGTAAATTGAATCCGCCAACGCCCTGATTCTTGTTGTTTTGCCTTTGGTACTCCATGTTGATAAACATCGTGTTGTTTTTCGTCATGGCCCACTGGCTTCGAGCGTTCAAGGCGCGGTTTGTATTCGGCATAACGACGGGCGTTGCAAGTTGGCCGGTCGGAAGGATCGCGCGAATCGTATCGCTGTTTTCGAATACATTGTTGCGGACATTTAAGTTCAGCGAAAGCTTGTTGCGGATGATCGGCCCGTTGAAATTGGAATTGAAATTCCGCTGTTGATACGGCGGCTTCGTCGCAGCGAAAGGGTTTCGGGCATTCAGGGATTCATCTTTGAAGAAGAAATTGAGATTCCCGTGATAGTCGCCGGTCCCCGCTTTAGTGATGATTTCCACGCGGCCGTAGCCGATGCCGCTGAATTCCGAGCTGAACGGGTTATTGTTGATGCGGATCTCCTGAATCTGATCTTTCGGTGGAACGCGGCCGCCACTGAAGCCGTCGATCACGAACGAACCACCGCCACCGGCCCCACCGCGCGACCCTGCGATCTGCTGCAAATAGGCAGTGAGCTCGTCCTCATCGTCCGGCAATGCGTCGACAAATTCTTTGCTAAGCACAGTGGTGTTCAGACTTGAATCCGGATCGATGCTGATCTCGTTCCGTGTCTCTGTCACTTCGATGTTCTGGGCGAGCTGGGCGAGTTGCATGGTGACCGTCAGCGGCCCCATGTCCGGTGTGACCTTTACGACTTCGGCATATGTATCAAAATCTGGGGCGGTCATTTCGAGCTTATATTCCCCGGGATCGACCGGGATCTCGAAGTCTCCGGTCCCCGAAGTGGTTCCTTCTTTGACAACCTTCTCACCCTGATAAACCTTGATTTGAACGCCGGGCATGACAGATCCCGACGAGTCCATGATGCGTCCTTTGACTTTGGCGGATTGTGCAAAGATTGCCGTTACCATCATCAGTAGAAGCAGAACAGTGAGCAGTTTCCCCATCCGCATCTGAACGGACCTCCGTGATAATGACGGGTTAATTAATCAGGCCTTTGGCGGTCATGATCTGAATTTCGGTCACGATTTTTTTTCCGCTGATCTCGAGTCCGGCGGAACTCGTCGTATTTCTGGCGTTGCTCGTCGGTCAGGAGGGCTCGGATTTTCACGCGAGATTCTTCCTGGATTGCTTGAAACCGGGGCTGTGTCTCTTTACGAAGTGCTTGAAACTGGCTGCGAGTCTCCTCCAGGATTTTGTTCACCTGTTGTCGTTGTTGCTCATTCAGCCCCAGATAGTCGTCGAATTTACTGACGTCGCGTTGGGCGCGTTGAGCTCGGTCGCTATTGACATCCTCGCGTGTCCCTGTGACGCGGGTCTGATAAACGTCGGCAATGAGTACTCCGGCGGCGATACCAACAAAAAAGACGGCAAAAACGAGAATCTTCCCCTTCAGTGTACGGGCTATCATTACTGATCCTCCTGCGCGATCAATTGCTCCAGGAATTCCTGTCCGCTCGGAACTTCGGCTTCACTGTACAGAAAACTCTCGGCGGGATTTTGATCAGCCTCAAGATACGCTTCGATCATTCCGCGCTGCGGAACCTGAGGAATGATCACCTGGACCACTGCAAAGCACAAAATCAACACCAACGCCAGGGCGAGTACCGGCCGCGTTGAAACCGGAATGACTTCCCAGATTCCCGATTCCCGCCGCGGTTGGCCCAATCGGGCCAGTACGCGCTCGGTAAAGAATGGACCTGGTGTAAAAATTTTCTTCCGCTCCGCATCAAAGAAATCTTTTGTTGGCCTCATTTAATATTCCTCTCGGATCCCCCCAAAATACTTGCGAGCTTCTTTCGTGCCCGGAACAAGCGAACCTTGACGTTCGTCTGAGTGAGACCCATCGTTTGGGCGATTTCTTCTACCGACATCTCCTCTACTTCCTTCAGAACCAGCGGGATTCTCAATTTCGGATCCAGCCCCTGAAGAGCCAATCTGGCTTTGCCAAATAATTCGGGTTCCGGAGGGGCCAGGGATTTCTCCGCCACGAGATCCGGACCATACGTTTCCATTGCGGTCTTGCGCCGGCGGGTTTTTCGCAACTCGTCGTAGCATGTGTTCACGGTCACCCTTGCCAGCCATCCCGGAAAATTATCATCAGGACGGATTTGATCGATTCGAGCAAACAGCTTCAGGAAGACATCCTGCGCGAGATCCTCAACATCTTCGCGAGCTCGGAAAAACCGGCTGATGAGCCTGAATACCATCGGGGCAAATTGATTAATGATGGCTTCATGTGCCGATCTGTCTCCTGCCTGGGCGCGAACAATGAGCTCGCGATCAAATTGCATAGTTTCAATACGTCACGCGAATAGTTGGGGTTACAAGGCGGCGGCCTTACCTTCGGCAAATATAAAGGATAAAGTGCATTTTTCGTCGATACTGTGAAAAGGGCCAATCAAAACAGATGTTTAGACCATGCCAGGTTGCAAATGCAATAATATGAAACGCTGAAACCATAGCCATTTCGCACCCATGATGGGCGGGACCCGGGAGGGGAAAATAAGCGCTAACCGTTTTCCAACCTGTGGAGGGCAACTCATGTTGAAGACTCACCAATGGAAGCTCGGTGTGGCTCTAGTCGTCCTGATGCTCGCAGGCACGGTGCATCCGCTCGAAGCTCAGCTCACCCGCGGCTTCATCTCAGGAACTGTCACGGACACAACCGGCGCAATCATGGCCGGATTGCAGGTCAGGATAACAAACAAAGCCACGAACATCTCACGTCAGACCGTGACCAACGATGTCGGTTTCTACCGCTTCGTTGCCATTGAGCCCGGCGCTTATGCGGTTGAGTTCAGGCTGGCCGGCTTCTCAACTCGTACGGTAGATAACATCACGGTCAATGCCGAGCAGGAAGTGGTCATCAACCAAACCATGATGGTAGGTGGTGTCACAACCGAGGTCACGGTCATTGATACTCCGGGCACCGAGATCGCAAAAACCGATGCGA
>WNGH01006097.1_pt1 | contig 11451 bp, 8 predicted proteins | sample 5400631 | NCBI WGS metagenome assembly WNGH01 (sample SAMN13153373, study PRJNA577476) | soil metagenome | isolation source: 115 cm soil or saprolite under Garry oak tree replicate 1 | place: USA:California | collected 2016-06-15 | reverse complement strand
CGGTGCCCGGGGCCGCGTGCGGCACGGTGCTCCTGTAGTTGTCCTGGTTCAGAACGGTGCCGGGGGCCGCGTACGTCTTGACGATCTGCGGAGCCTTGGAGGTCATGCCGCTGGCGACGAATGCGCCGCCAACACCGAGAACCGCCGCCACCATGAGCGCCGCCAGAATGATCCACAGCTGCCTGTAGCTCTTCGATCCCTGAAACGTCCGTCTCGCTTCCATCGTATTTCCTCGCTGTTTCTTATTTGGCCGGAACCAAAGCGAGCGTATGGACGCGAGGCGATCGCCCCTATGTCAGGTGACACACATGACGCGTGACATTCAACACACAGCTATTCCCGGGGGAAGGCGAAGGCCGGGTTCATCCCGGCCGTCACCGATGCTCTTCAAGGGCCCACCCCGCAAAGAGCTGACTCGGTGGGGGTTCCACGGGGGGCGCCACGCAAGCCTGGCGGTGTCGATTGACCTCCCCCGTGCTGTTCAGCCGACGCGATGCGCGGGCACCGGATCGGCGAAGCCCTTCAGCTCGAGCATCTCGTGGCGCGCATCAACACGATCCCGCTGCCGCTTCCATGCCTCCTCGCTGAGCACGATCTGGTTGGGCCCTGCCTGCGCCTGAAGCCGCGACGCGAGGTTGGTCGTCTCACCGAGCACGCTCAGGTTGGCGTTCTTGCTCAGCCGGCCGACGATCGCCGGGCCGGTGGCGATGCCGATCCCCAGCGCGATCCCCATGTAACGCGCCCGATCCCTCATGGCCACCGCCGCGCGCAGAGCGTGGCTCGCGTGATCCACCGATGCACCGCTGACATTGAAGGTCGCCATCACGGCGTCACCCGCGAACTTGTCCACCGTGCCGTGATGCCGCGCGATCTCTCGCGCTGCTGACCGCTGCAGCGACGCAATCTTGTCTGCCATCACCGCGGGGGCTGTCGAATGGCTCATCTCCGTGTAGCCGCGGATGTCCGCGAACAGCACCGTGACAAAGCGCTCACCGGTGGCGGTCGGCTCGGCCACGTTCGCCGGCGCCTCGACCTCTTCGAGCTTGATGCCCAGGCGGCGCGCCAGCTCGCGCGCCTGCTGCTGCTGCGACCAGTGCTGGCGTTCCTGTGCGCTCGACATGACCTGCTGCACCGTCATCGCCGCGGCCTCGCGAGAGCCCGAGCGCGCAGCGGCCTCGGCAAGCGCGAGCAGCGCGCGGTTAGCGAAGCGCCACGCGCCAACGCGGCTTGCCTGCTCGACGACCTGCGGCGCGGTTGCGAGCACGGTGGCGAAATCCTGCTTCGCCAGCGCAACGTCAACTCGAACCGCCCGGAAGAACGCGTTGTCAGGCGCATCGCGCAGCTGCGCATCAACTCGATCGAGGGCTCCCAGGTCGACCAGCGCCTGCAGCGCGAGGGTACGTTCGAGCGGCCATGGCCACTCGCCGAGGAGGTCGTCAACCGGCTGCGCGTTCGCCACGCGCTGCCCATCGTCGCCAGCGACAACCGCGAGCTGGAGCTCCGCCCCCCACCGCGACAGCCGGTCCTGCTTGTCCAACCCTGTGTCCAGAGGCGGCAGTGCACGTCGGGCGTCGTCGACGCGACCCAGGGCGGCATAGGCATGCACGAGCGTGCAGTTTGTCCAGAACTCGCTGGCCGCCCACTGGCGGCTGGCGGATGCCTGGCGAGCCGTTTCTGCGATCTCGGCCGCGCGCGCTGGGAAGCCCTGGCCGATGGCGATCATGGCCTGGCAGTTGAGGGTCCAGAAGTGGTTCGGGTCGACGGCTCGCATGCGCGCGAGGCGCGCGGGTACCTCATCCCAGCGCTCGAGCGGAAGGAAGGGCAGAGTGTTGTTCATCGCTGCCAGAGCGAACCAGCTCCATCCCCGCTCCACCGCCGCAGCAGCGGAGCGGTCCAGCCAGTCGGTCGCCTCATCGATGCGGCCGTCGCAGGCGAAACCGAGGCCGATTAGGTTCTGGGCGCGTACGACGGCCACCGAAGCCTGGGTCGCCTCGGCGGCAGCGAGCGCTTTCTTTGCCCATTCGGCACAACCCGGACCATCGAGCTGAACGATGCGAAAGTAGGCCGCGTAGTTGTACGCGTCCGCGAGCTCCGGGCTCGGACCCAGCGGCTCCAGGACTGTTATCGCCTTCTGCAGCTCGGTCTCAGCCTGCGCGCGCCGCATGCGCGGGTAGTACGACCCGGCGAGGGCAACGCGGACTCGCGCCGCCTCCACCTGCCGTCCGGCCCCCTCGTATAGGCGCACTGCTTCCTCTAGATGTTTCTCTGCCGCAACCGCGGAGCCTGCACGCTGCGCGTAGAGCAAGCACCGGCCCAGCTTCCGGGTAAGGTCGGCGCGGTCAAGCGGTTCATGCACGTAAGGCAGCGCGCGTTCATATAGCTCCGCTGCGTCGACCATGGCCCACATCTCTTCGGCCTTGCCAGCCGCTTCCAGGCAGAGAGGCACCGCGTCCTCGGCGCGCCCGGCTGCGATGAGGTGACCCGCGATTTCGGCGGGGCTTGTCCCGTGCTGGGCACCAACCGCTTCGGCGGCTCGATTGTGGAGCTCCTGTCGCTCGGTCGAGACCAGGTCCTGGTACACCGCGTCCCTGGTGAGGGAATGCCGGAAGAGGTACACGCCTGCGGCGTCAGGCGCCTCCCGCACGAGCTGCTGATCGACGCAGGCGCTTAAAGCCCTATGCACGGTGGACAGGTCCTGGCCGGCGACGGTGATCAAGGCAGTGTCCCGGAAGCTGTCCCCGAGAACGGCCGCGGCCTTGAGCATTCGCAACTGGTCCGGTCCGAGCCTCTCGAGGCGGAGCAGTATCGCGTCCCTGACCGTGGTCGGGAGCCGGATGTCCCGGAGCTCTCGGCGCTCCCACCCGCGCTCGGTCTGGAATATGTCGCCGCGGTCAAGGGCCTCCTTGATCAGCTCTTCGAGCACGAAAGGGTTGCCTTCGCTGCGCTCGTGAAGGAATTTGCCCATGTCAGCGCGACCGGCCTCGTCGAGGATCGCCTCGACGACCGACGCGACCTCATGCACGTCGAGCGGCTTCAGCGCGATGACCTGCGCCAGGCCGTTCCGGCGCCACGACTGGATGTCGGCCAGCAAAGGGTGCTTACGACCAAGCTCGTCGGCTCGGTAAGTGCCCAGCAGCAAGACACGACCGCCCTGAGCGCGGCGGGCGAGGTAATCGATAAGCTCACGCGTGGAAGCGTCAGCCCCGTGCAAGTCGTCGATGATCAGAAGCAAGCCAGACGCGCCAGCCACGAATTCGAGCAGTTGCAGGATCGCATCGAACAAGCGGAGCTTGGCCTGACCGGGATCGCCTGCCTCGGCGGGCGGAGGTCCGAGACGCGGAAAGAGATGGCCCAACTCCGCGGCCGACCGACCTAGCTTGCCGCGCAGCGCGCCGATGTCAACGCGTGCGACGTAGTTGCCGAGGGCTTCCAGGAAAGGCAGGTACGGCATCGCTATCGCGGACTCGGAGCAAGCGCCGCTCAGCACCGTTATGCCGAGCCCGCGAGCCCGGGAAGCCGCCTCGCCGGCAAGCCTGGTCTTGCCAATGCCGGCCTCCCCGGCAAGCAGCACCATGCCGCCCTCGCCGCGGATCGCGGCCAGAAGCGCGTCTTCGAGCTCGGTTAGCTCAACCTCCCTGCCGACAAGGACAGGGCAAAGGGCCTTGACCTGGGCCACGATGCCCCGAATGCTAGCTGTGGTTACCGGACCTCGCCGGAACCCGCTGCAGGAAGCAGAACTCACGCGCCAGCGCCTGTTGAAATGCCACGCGGCTGCCGAAACCGAGCGCATCGCAATAGGCGGCGAGGTCGGCCGGCACAGGTCGCGCCAGACGATCTTCGAAGTACCAACGCAACAGTTCACGCGCCTCAAGGCCAGTGTCTGCGAGCGTCGCATCCGCCTGCGCATTGAGCACCGCCAGCTTCTTGCGCGCGCGTTCGACGAGACGCGGGTAATCACCAGACACTCGCAGGTGATCGAGGAAGTAACCATTGGCGTCGAACGCCGCAAGGCTCCTGATCCAGCCCAAGCGCCCTTCGTCCGCAAGCAGGGCGGCCAGCTGTGCCTCGTTCAGGTGGTTTTGCCTCATCCATGCTTCTTTGCCCGTTTCGTCAGTGACGTTCTGCCTGCTCCAGAGTTGGCCGGCTGCGCGAGCACTCTGGCCGCCAGCCTCGGCCATTCCCTGGACGTAGGAGTGCTTGATGGCGAGAACCCTGAGCATGGCCGCCTCTTGCGCGCGCAGAAACGCCTCGCCTTCAAGGCGCAGCTCCTCGAGCACCGCGCCCAGAAGAATGGGGTCGGAGTCGTCAGAATCGCCGGCCAGGCGCCACGCCGACTCCCACATGGACGAGTTCTCGAACCAGTACCGGACGCGCTTCGGTTCCAGACCGGCCGCGACGCGGCCCTTGATCACACGCAGCATGGCCAGCGCATCCGCACGTTTGAGCGATGAGTCACCAGACGGGAGCCACTCGCGAAGTGCTTTCAGCTCCGAGGCGGGCACGCCCAATTCGGAGCCGCGCCCGATGACGGTCGAATAGTTGCGGTCCGGATAGAACAGCGATTTCGCCGCCGCCTCGAGCGCCGCTCGCGTGTCGGCGCTTACGACGCCCGACTCTTTCGCTCGCGTGAGGGTGTGGCGAATGTCCACCATCGCCGCCGAACCGGCACGAAACTCGAACTCGGCGGCGCCGTGGGCCACGGCCACCTCATCGTCGTCTTCCAGGCGGCCGTCGCGGAAGGCCTCGAAGATTGTGCCCACGCCCTCCATGCCAAAGGCTGCCAGCTCTGCGGCACGAAGTGCCCCCATGCTCGCGGCACCGAAGACGTGGATCCCCTGGCTCATCGCCCACAGAATCTCCTTGTGCCGGACCGGAGGCACCCGCTCGAAATAGCCGTCGATGATGCCGATCACGTCAGGATGCCTGCGAGCCGCTCGGTAGACGTCCCCTTCAGCAGCCGGACCTCGATAGTCCGCCTCCAGCTCGACCCGGGCCTCGGCGGCGCTCAACGTCGGTCCGGTGAAGATGACGACGCTCATGCCTGAGCGGACATGAGCGCACGAGCGCGTGATCCGGGGGTGTAGCCGGGCACCTCGTGCTGCGCTTCCAGGCCTGGAATGACCATGCGCACTACCGGCAGCTTGAACATGTCCTTCGTCAGGTCGATCGCGACCACCCGTTTCACGCCGGCATCCCGCAGCCGCCCCAGCTCCCATTCGACGTCGGCGTCGATCGTGTCGGACTCCCAGCTAGGCGCTTCCTCGAAGCGTCGCGTCTTCGCCAGACCGAGCTGATGACGAACACGCTCGAAAGTCGCGTCATAGCGATGAGGGGCATAGGTGTCGCGGCCGGCATCGTCCCTCGACCCGGAGATCTGGGTCAGACGCGTCTGTGCGGCTTCGGTCAAGGCGCGCAACAGCGCGATGGATCGGGACGGGTGGCAGCCCGCGCCGGCTGCCGGGGGCAGCCGACGCGCCGGGTCTTCGGTGCTGCGGAAGATCACACAGAAGAAAGACGCGATCCCAATGTCGGTGGTCGTGTCCCACACCACGATCTCCAGGCCGGCGCGATGGAACTTGCCCAGGACTGCGCCGCAGGCCGGATCGTCGATCGTCGCGAGGTCGACGCTTCTCGAATCCTGTTCGGCGGGATGTCTGAACTTCCAGAGAGAGGTGGCGTCTCTCTCCACGATCTCGCAGATCCCGTGGCTTACCGCCTCCAGCAGGTGGTTGCCTGAGGCAAGACCGTTGGAGGAGCTGGCGAAGCAGCCGCTTCCCGCCGGCTGCGGCCACGTGTAATCGGTGTGGACGACCTCGTACGGTACGAACACTGACTCGTCGTTGAGAAGGTCGCCACCCTCACACCACAGGAGCCGCAGGTTGGGGTGGAAGGCGCTGGTCGACACGGTTGGAAGCTGCGAGACGTCGACGACCCTCGCGGAGTAGCCGAGCTCTTCGAGGCTGAGATAGCGGAGTGGAAGAGCGATGGTTTCGGCGTGATAGCCCTCTATCGCCTCCATCAGCCCCGATGCTTTCGCGGCCGCCAGGTCGAGTCCTTTGCCCTGACTCACTGCGACCGAGCGTGAGTTGGGTCGGCAGACCATTACAACCGGAACCCCGATTGAATCGAGCCCCGTGACATTCGCGACGCGGGTGATGCCCATGATCGGCGCCACGCGCATCGCGCGCTTGATCGTCTCTTCAGGAGCTACGGTGCGGTGGGTGCCCGCGCGATAGATCTTGGGGACCAACGGGGGTGGGGTCTAGCGGTTCAGTCGCCGGGCCGAGAGAAAAACGATGCACCACAGCAGCGGTCCGAAGTCCGCCTCCAGGGCATCGAGGACCTGCTGCGGCATAGGGAACGTGAAGAGCTGTTCCTCCTGCTCCTTCGGCAGGAGGGTGTTCAAGCTGTGCGCGACTTCTGGGTTCTCGACCGGCTTCGGCGCGTCAAAGTCGTCCCTTAGGAACCAGAGTTCTCCTGTTGCGCCGCGGATGAGGGCACCGACGTGTGTGGGCTGATCTTCCTTGGCATCCATCGCAGGATTTCACCTCCCTGCATCGAACCGAACGCGGTGGCCGAATTGTATGCGTGGGCTGGGATCAGTCAAGCCAGGCGGCTTCGCACTCGAGGACGAACTGCAGCAGATCGATCAGCTGCAGGTATAGCGGGCGGTTTTCCTCTCGCGCCGCTCGGACCTTGGCCATCCTGCGCACGTACTCGTGGTAGTTCTCGCTCATCTCTCCCGACCTGCTTCGACGGCCAGCATGGAGCCGGAAGGGCACGCGGCCTATGCCGCGCATCACGCACCGCTTGTGCTGTTCGTCACTCCCCGCGTCGCCGAAGCTCGTCTGGCCGCAGCAGCGTGATGCGGCCACGGTCGAGGCTGATATAGCCGAGTGAAGCGAAGCGTGAAAGGGCGCGGTTGACGTTCTCGCGGCTGGCGCCCACCAGGCCGGCAAGCGTCGACTGCGACAGCGCGAACGTGCTCTGCGTCCCGGCCAGGTCGAGCAGCTTGCGCGCGACGCGCCCGGGGATGTCCCGAACCGCCAGGTCGACGAACGCATCGTCCTTGGTGCGGATGTAGGAGGTCAACACGTTGACCACGCCCCACATCGCCGCCGGGTGAGCGGTCAGGAATCGCACCAGCGATGGCCGGTGGATGACCAGGCACTCGGCCTCGGAAAGCGCCCTGGCGTCCGCGCTTCGTGAAGCACCATCTTCCAGAGCGCCGAGCTCGCCGAGCGCGTCGCCCGGGCCTAGCACCGCGAACACCACATCGCTGCCCGACTCCGTCGCCCGCGAGATCTTCACGTCGCCGCTTGCGACGATGAGCAGGTGGTCGGCCGGGTCGCCCTCGCGAAAGAGGTAGGAGTCGGCCGGGTACTTCCGCCAGCGGGATTCCTTCAGCAAGGAAGCAAGATCTTCAGCGGACGCGCTGTCGAAGAGGCGCGACCGGCGGACGACGGCTAGGGCATCATCCGGCTGCTTCATACGGCCTACATCATCCGCAAACGTCTCCGGCGTGTCAGGGCAGCGCTGATCGGTTCGGTGCTAGCTTTCGATCGTGGCTGCCCTCTGGCTGGCCGGCGAGGCGCTGCTGCCGAGCCGCATCCAGATGGCGTTCACGCTCGCGTCGCACATCCTCCTGGTGCCGCTCGGCGTGGCGATGCCGACGCTGACGCTCCTGATGGAAGGAATCGGGATCTGGCGCAAGGACCCCATCGCGCTGAAGATCGCGCGGCGATGGTCGGTGGTGATGGCTGTGCAGTTCGCCGTCGGCGCAGTGACCGGGACGATCCTCTCATTCGAGTTCGGCATCTTGTGGCCGCGCATGATGGGCCGCTTCGGCGCGGCGTTCGGCCTGGGCTTCGCGATCGAAGGCCTCGCCTTCTTCATGGAGGCGATCTTCATCAGCATCTACCTGTACGGCTGGAAGCGCCTCTCGCCGCGGGCGCATTTCCTCACCGGCCTCGCGCTCCCGCCCGCCGGTCTGCTCGGCGCTTTCGGCGTGCTGTCGGCCAACTCCTGGATGAACACGCCGGGCGGCGTGACGATCGACGCGGGCCGGCTGGTGAGCGTCGATGCCATGGCCGCGCTCTTCACGCCGGCGCTCGGCTACGAGTTCTGGCACTTCCTCATCGCGATCTACATGACCGCGGGATTCGTGATCGCGTCGGTGTACGCGGTCGCCTGGCTCCGAGGCCGGCGAGATCACTACCAGCGGCTCGCGTTCGCGGTACCGTTCACGGTCGCCGCGGCGCTCACGCCTGTACAGCTCGTAGTCGGCGACCTCTCCGCGCGCGCGCTCGTGCAGGACCAACCCGCCAAGTTCGCGGCGATGGAGATCACGTGGACGACGCGCGACCACAACCCTGAGGTCGTCGGCGGCCTTCTCGACAGCTCGGGCGACATCCACCTCGGGGTCGCGTTTCCGTCGCTCGACTCGATCCTGGTCGGCTATTCGCCGCACGCGGTGATCCGCGGACTGACCTCGTTCGCGCCCGACGCGCGGCCGAACATCGTCGAGAGCAACATCGCCCATCTCGCCTTCGACCTGATGGTCGGCCTTGGCACCGTCGGCGCGGCCCTCTCCGCCTGGTACATCTGGATCCTGGCGCGGCGCCGCAAGCTGCCTGACAGCGTCTTGTTCTACAGGCTGGCCGCGCTCGCCGGCGTCGGGTCGTACCTGGCGGTCGAGTCGGGATGGGTCACCACCGAGGTCGGGCGGCAGCCGTGGATCGTCTACGGCGTGATGCGCGTCTCCGACGCTGTGACCGACGCGCCCCCAGCGTTCGTGTGGACGATGCTCTCGGTACTGGTCGTCGTGTACGCGCTGATCGCGTACTTCTTCACCACGCTGCTGCTGAAGCTCGCGGCGAGGTGGCGGCGCGAGGATGCGACCGAGGCGAGAGAGCCGGAGGTTCGCGTTCCCTACGGGCCGCGGGCATGAGCGCCCTGCTTCCCAACATGATCGCGCTGGTGCTGCTGCTCGGCATCACCGCCTACAGCACCGCCGGCGGAGTGGATTTCGGCGCCGGCATCTGGGATCTGCTCGCGGGCAACAGCCCGACCGGCCGCAAAGCCCGTCACCTCATCGACCTCGCGATGGCGCCGGTATGGGAAGTCAACAACGTGTGGCTCGTGCTCAGCATCGTCGTTTGCTGGACCGGATTCCCACTCCTGTTCCAGTCGGCGTTCGCCAGCCTGTACCTGCTCTTCGCGCTCGCGCTCCTCGGCCTGATCCTGCGGGGCGCCTTCTTTGCTTTCCGGCACATCGCCGAGGATCCCCGCACGCATCGCGCGGCCGACCTCGTCTTCGGCATCTCGTCGATCCTCACCCCGTTCTTCTTCGCCGCCTGCCTTGGCGCGATCGCGTCCGGCCGCGTCGGGTTGCTCGAGCCAAGCCGGTCCGTTTGGGAGGTCTGGTTCAGCCCAATGTCGATCGGGTTCGGGATCGTATCGGTCGCCGCCACGGCATTCAGCGGAGCCTCATTCCTGGTCGGCGACGCTCGGCGAGTCGGCGACGCGGAGATGACCGCCTACTTTCGCCGCCGGGCGGTGGTCGCCGCTATGGTCCTCATCGCGACAGTCACCGCGGCGCTGGTCGCCATCGGCGTGCAGAGCCCCACGCTCTTCCGATCGATGCTGGCGGGCCCCGGCCTGCCCTTCGCCCTGGTCACGATGCTCGCCACCCCGCTGGTCGCGTTCCTGCTGTGGCGCGGAATCTTCCGCTTCTACCGCCTTCTAACCGTGGCGGCGGTCGGGTCCATGGTTTTCGCCTGGGCGTTCGCCCAGACACCGTACCTGCTGCCGGGAGAGCTCACCATCTCGCAGGCCATCGCGCCGTTCGCAACGCAGGTCTTGCTGCTCGTCGTGACCGCCTGCCTCGTGCTCGTGATCGCGCCCGCCCTCGGGTTGCTCATCTACCTCGACCAGCGCACCAAGCTCGTCGAGTAGGGCGAGCACGAACGCGAGCATCGGCCACGTTTGGCGCCAAACAGGCCCTTACGTTTCGAATCAGACGCGGGTTTGGCGCCAAACGGGTCGAACTACACCTAGGCCGCGGCCTCGCAGCACTCGGCGTTCGGCATCTCCACCGCGGCCGGCTGCTTGACGCGCAGCACCGTCACCACCAGCGCAAGCGTGGCGATGACAGCGCCTGCGCCGGCCAGCCAGGCGAGGTGATACCCGCCGGCCAGCGCCGCGGCGGTTGCGGCGCCGTCGCCGGCGAGGTTCAGGGTCCACCAGCCTGCGAGCGTGGCCAGCACGGCGAGCCCGAGCGGCTCCTCCAACCTGTCCGGTCGTGTTCAACACGCCGGAGGCCATGCCCGCGTCGGCCGGCGAGACTCCTGACATCGCGATGATCGTCAGCGCGGGGAACGACAGGCCGCCGCCCAGCCCGAGCAGCGCCAGCGGGAACATGAAGTGGATCGCGTAATTCGCGTCGGTCGGTCCGAGCGCCAGCATCGCGAGCGAGACGGCGGCCACGCCCTGGCCGGCCGCGAGCACCGCCACCGGCCCGAAGCGGCCGATCAGCTGTGCCGAGAAGCGGATCGAGAAGGCGGCCATGACCGCGGCCACCGGCAGGAACGCCAGGCCGATCGCCATCGGGCCGTAGCCCAGCACGCGCTCGAGGTCGAGCGAGCCGAGGAAGAAGAATCCGAAGAAGGCGGACGACATCAGCGCCTGCACCGCGTTCGAAACCGCGAGCTTGCGCGACGCGAACAGCCGCAGCGGGAGGATCGGGTTGCTCGCCATCGCCTGGCGCGCGATGAACGCGGCCAGCAGGACGAGCGATATCGATCCGGTGACCAGCGTGTGCGTGGAGGCAAGTCCGTACACCGACGACTCGGCGATGGTGTAGACGGCGAGCATGAGCGAGCCGGTGACGAGAAGTGCGCCGAGCACGTCGGCTCCGCCGCTCACGCCGAGACCGTGGTCGTTTGCGAGCAGTCGCGCCGCCGCCACAGCCGTGACCGCGCCGATGGGCACGTTGACGAAGAAGATCCAGTGCCAGCTCACGGCCTGGGTGATGAGACCGCCGGCGAGAAGGCCGACGGCCGCGCCCGCGGAGGCGACAAAGCTGAAGATTCCGAAGGCCTTGGCCTGCTCGCCGGGCTCGGGGAACAGCGTGACGATCATGGCCAGGATCACGGCGGAGCTGACCGCCCCGCCGATGCCCTGCACGAACCGGGAGGCGATCAGCATCGGCTGGTTAAAGGACAGGCCGCACAGCACCGAAACTCCGACGAAGATGCCGAGACCGATGAGGAACGCACGCTTGCGCCCGAAAAGGTCGCCCAGCCGGCCGGCCAGCAGGAGCAGGCCGCCGAAGGCGATCAGGTAAGCGTTGACGACCCACGCCAGGCCCGCCTGCGTGAACTGGAGGTCGCGCTGGATTGATGGCAGCGCAACGTTGACGATGGTCATGTCCACGACGATCAGCAGAAA
>WNGH01009731.1_pt1 | contig 11453 bp, 13 predicted proteins | sample 5400631 | NCBI WGS metagenome assembly WNGH01 (sample SAMN13153373, study PRJNA577476) | soil metagenome | isolation source: 115 cm soil or saprolite under Garry oak tree replicate 1 | place: USA:California | collected 2016-06-15 | reverse complement strand
AACCAGCAACCAGCAACCAGCAACGGAGTTCCCCATGTCAATCGTCATCGCCGGCGCCACCGGCCACCTCGGCCGCCTCGTGGTCGAGAACCTGCTCCAGCGGGACGTCCCGGCCGGGGACATCACCGCGGCAGGCCGGGACACCACCAAGATCAAGGACCTGGCCGACCGCGGCGTGCGGGTCCGGGCCATCGACTACGACGACCCGGCGAGCCTGGACGACGCCTTCCGCGGCGCGGCCAGGATCCTGCTCATCTCCGCCAGCGAGGTCGGGCAGCGGGCCCGGCAGCACGGCCACGCCATCGACGCCGCCGCGGCGGCCGGGGCCGGGCTGCTCGCCTACACCAGCATCGCCCACGCCGACACCACCACCCTGCGCCTGGCCGCGGAGCACCAGGCCACCGAGGCGGCGCTGCGCGCCTCCGGCTTGGACTACGTGCTGCTGCGGCACAGCTGGTACCTGGAGAACTACACCGCCCAGATCCCCGCGATCCTGCAGCAAGGCTCGCTGGCGGGCAGCGCCGGCGACGGCCGGGTCAGCGCGGCCACCCGGGCCGACTACGCCGCCGCGGCGGCCACCGTCCTCACCAGCGACGGGCAGGCAGGCCGGGTCTACGAGCTCGGCGGCGACCAGGCGTTCACCCTCGCCGAGGTCGCGGCCGAGCTCAGCGCCCAGGCCGGCCAGCCGGTCAGCTACCGCGACCTGCCCGTGGACGAGTACACGCGGCTGCTGGTCAGCGTCGGCCTGCCCCAGCAGGCCGCCGCGACCATCGCCGACGCGGACCGCGGCCTGGCCCGCGGCGACCTGTACGTCGGCGGCGGCCAGCTGCGCCAGCTCATCGGCCGGCCCACCACCACCCTGCGCGACGCGGTGGCCGCCGCCCTACGCTGACCGGGCGCGCGGCTTCCCGGGCTTCTTGGGCTTGGGCGGCAGCGAGCCGACGTGGGCCCGGGCCTTCTCCACCCAGAGGGCGGCCCGGTCCGCGTCATCCCGCCAGGCCGGCGGCAGGCTGAGGTAACCGCCCATCGGGCGCTCGGCGGGCCCGAACGGACCGGTCCCGTCGATGGCGGCCAGCTCCGCGGCGTCCGGCTCGGCGAGCCGGACGCCGACGGCGGACCCGAACAGCCCGGCGAACATGTTGCCGTGCACGAAGGCGCCGAGGTTGCCGAACATCGGCTTGACCTCCACCTCGGGGGGTACCAGCGACCGGAAGAACTGCTTGTCATCCTCGCTGGGCTTGGGGATCTCCATCGGGCTAGGCGGGCTGCGGCACTGACTTGATGATGCTGAACACCGCTCCCTGCGGGTCGCCGATCACCGCGATGCGCCCGACCGGGATGTCGAACGGCGGCACCATGACCGTCCCGCCCAGTTCGGCGGCCTTCGCCGCGCCGGCGTCCGCGTCGGCGACCTCGAAGTACACGTGCCAGTGATTGGGCACGCCGGGCATCTGCGGCGCGGCGGTCCCGCCCACCATCTGCCCGCCGACCTCGAACACCGTGTACGGGCCGCCGCCCATGTCCATCGTGGAGGAGGTCATGCCGAGCACGTCGGCGTAGAACTTGACCGCGCCCGGGTCGGTGGTGATGAGCTCGTTCCAGGTGACCGCGCCGGGCTCGTTCACCAGCGCGGCGCCGATGTGCTGGTTGGCCTGCCACAGCGCCACCGGGACGCCGGCCGGGTCCAGGACGAAGGCCATCCGCCCGGCGTCCATGACGTCGAACGGCGCCATCGCGACCTTGCCGCCCGCCGCTTCGACCTTGGCCGTCGCCTCGTCGACCGCGTCCACGGCGAGGTAGGTGTTCCACATGGGCGGCGCGCCCGCGGCGGCCAGCTCGGGTGACTGCGGGGCGATGGCGGCGACCGGGTGGCCGCCGATCATGGCCATGGAGTAGACGGCCCCCTGCGGCATGGGCTGGTCGTCGTAGGTCCAGCCGAACAGGCCGGAGTAGAACGCCTTCGCGGCGTCCTGGTCGCTGGTCTGCAGATCCACCCAGTTCGGCGTGCCCTGGGCATAAGAGGTGCGTTCTGGCATTGTCTGATTCCCCCTACTCGGTGGATGAGCGGATAAAACGGCGCGGCCGGTGAAGGCGACGAGCCGGTCGAGCAGGCCGGCGTCCGGCCCGGCCTCGACCGGGTCGGCGAAGCTTCCGCCGGCCCGGACTTCGGGACTGATGATCTGGCGGGCCACGCCCAGGACGTGCCGGGCGAGATCGTCGGAGACGGCGACCCGCTGGCCGGTGGCCTGGGCGAAGTCCCACCCGTGGACGAGAAACTCTACCGAGAGGATGCCGAGGGCCGGGCCGGCCGGCATCTCGTGCGGGCCGACCTTGACCTCGCCGTCGAGCCCGCGGGCATGCCAGGCCTCGAGCGTCACCTGGGCCGCCGCGGCGACCCGGCTCTCCAGCGGGCCGCCCGGGGCCGGTCCGGCCGGGGCGCCGGCCGCGGCGCCGAGGTAGGTGACCGACCCGATCAGGTGCTCGGCCAGCTGGGTCACGTCGAACTCGGGGCACACGGTGGCGTGGTGGTAATCGGCTTCGGCGACGCCCCGCAGGACCAGCTGGCAGGCGGCCAGCGTCGCCTCGGCGGCGCTGAGCGGATCAAGGTCGGGCCCCGCCGCCCACTCGTCGGCGCCGGCGTCACCGGCGGCGGCCGCGGTGACGAGCCGGCCGAGGTAGTGGGTCCAGCCCGCGGCGTGGCTGGCCTCCTGCTCGCCGGTCAGCCCCTCGTGCACCAGGTGGACCATGGTCCCGCCCGCGGCCGGCTCCAGCGTGATGATCACCGTCGAGGATCCGGGCGGCACTTCCGCCGACCCTTCCCAGCCCCAGGTGAAGACGACGCGCCGACCCGGCTCCACCTCGGTGAAGGTGCCGGCCGCCGAGTTCCCCGGGATGACGGTCCACCGGTAATCCCCGCCGGCCCGCAGGTCGACGCGCGCGGTGATGACCTGCCAGCGGCGCAGCCGGTCCGGCTGGGTGATCAGGGCGAAGGTCTCGTCCACGCCCAGCGGCACGAGCACCGACTTCTGATAAGTCATCAAGTCCTCCCCAGGGCCCGCGCGTCGCGGACGAGTTGATCGAGTTCACTTGTCCAGAACGAGTCGAGTTCGGCGCGCAGTGCGGCCATCCCCCTCGCGTCCAGGCGGTAGTACTGGAATTTTCCTGCTCGCCGGCTGGTGACCAGCCCGCTGTCGGCGAGCACGCCCAGGTGCTGCGAGATCGCCGACCTGCTCACGGTGAAATGGCTGGCCAGCTGCGTCACCGTCTGTTCACCTGAGCCCAGCAGCTGCAGCAGCCGGCGCCGGCTTGGCTCCGCGACCGCAGCCACCAGATCAGGCACAACAACACGTTAGTTATTACTAACGCGTAGGGCAAGAGCTGGGCGGAAGGGCTCGCGCCCGGTCCGTTCGGGATCGGGCCACCGCGGGCCTGCAGCGGCGTTGACGCCGGTCACCGGGTCCGGCTAGGCTCGCCGAGCAAGCGCTTGGTCCCAGGCGATATGACACCGAATGCTAAAGCTCCGGGCGCGCCCCTCCCCCCCGGGCGCGCCCGGGTTACATCCAGTCGGCGTGCCGCGGCCAGGCGAGCAGCGTGTCGACCACCTCGGCCGGGCCGGTCCCCGGGTCGGTGGCCGCGTACCGGCCGCGGTAGAACAGCAGCGGGCGGCCCGCCCGGCAGGCACCCAGGCCGGTGACCCGGCCCACGACCAGGTAGTGGTCGCCGGCCTCGTGGACCGCCTCGACCGCGCACTCGACCCAGGTCAGCGTGCCGTCCAGGACCGGCGCCCCGGCCGGCGACGGGGACCAGGGCACCCCGGCGAACTTGTCGGCCCCGCTGGTCCCGAACACCGAGGCCAGTTCCTGCTGCCCGTCCGCGAGCACGTTGGCGCAGAAATGCCCGGCCCGCTCGATGGCCGGCCAGGTGGCCGAGGCGCGGCTGGGGCAGAACAGCACCAGGGGCGGCGCCAGGGACAGCGCGGCGAAGGCCTGGCAGGCGAAGCCGGCCGGGCCGGCGGTGGTGATGACCGTGACGCCGGTGCAGAAGTGGCCGAGCACCTGCCGGAACGCATCCGCCCCGGGGGGCGCGTCAGGGCGCGGCGGGGCCGGCAAAGGTATGTCCCCAGAGGCTGACCGCGGTGCTTTCCCGGCTGATCCAGGCGGCGTCGTCGACCAGCAGGCCGTCGGTGCCGTACTCGACGTCGAACCCGCCGGGGGTGCGCACGTAGAACGACACCATCAGGTCGTTGGCGTGCCGGCCCAGGGTCGCGGACACCGGCGTGCCGCGCCGGGCGCACCGGTCCAGGGCCCGGCCCACGTCGTCCAGCGACGCCACCTCGATCATGAGGTGCACGATCCCGGCCTGCGCGGGCACCGGCGCCAGGGCCAGCGAGTGGTGCCGCGCGTTGCAGCCGAGGAACCGGAACCACACCGGCGGGTCGCCGGGTTTCCCGCCGAAGAACTCGGCCGGCATCCGCATCGAGTCGCGCAGCCGGAAGCCGAGGACCTCGGTGTAGAAGTCGAAGGCCGCGGACGAGCCGGGCGGGACCGGCAGCACGACATGGCCCATCCCCATGTCCGCGGTGACGAAGCGGTTCCCGTACGGGCTGACCGCGGGCCGGTGCTCAAGCGCGGCGCCGCAGAAGACCTCGAGCGCGTGGCCGGCCGGGTCCTCGGCGCGCAGCATGGCGCCGACCCGCCGGGCGGCGAGCTCAGCGTCGGTGCCGGCCTTGTACGGGACGCCGGCGTCGGACAGGGCCCGGCCGACCGCGGCCAGGGCGGCCGCGTCGGCGACCTCCCAGCCGGAGGCGAGCAGGCGTTCGGCTGAGCCGGGAATTACGGCCAAACGAGCGGGGAACTCGTCCATCCTCAGGTAGAGCGCGTCAGGCTCGGGGCCGCGGCCCTCGGTCATGCCAAGAACCTTCAGGCCGAAGTCACGCCAGGCGGCGACGTCGGCCGACTCGATCCGCAGGTAGCCGAGCGAGGAAATCATGTGTCCTCCAGGAAGCCAAGGGCCAGCCGGTTGAACTCGTCGAACTTCTCCAGCTGCACCCAGTGCCCGCAGCCGCCGAACACGTGCAGCTGGGCGCGGCGGATCATCTTCAGCGCCACCAGCGCGCCGTCGACCGGGTTCACCCGGTCCTCGCGGCCCCAGATCAGCAGCACCCGGTGGCGGAGCCGGTGCGCCTCGCGCCAGAGCAGGCCGTCCTCGTACGACGCCGGGTCGAAGAACGACGCGCCCAACGAGGCCATGGCCGCCAGGGACTCGGGGTCGCAGGCCGCGGCGAACCGCTCGTCGATCAGCTCTTCGGTCACCAGCCGCTGGTCGAACACCAGCGTGCGCAGGAACGCGGCCATCTTCTCCCGGCTCGGGCCGGGCGGCGCGGCGAACTCGGCGAGCCGCTTGACGCCCTCGGTCGGATCGGGCGCGAGCACGTTCAGGGACAGGCCGCCGGGACCCATCAGCACGAGCCGGCCGGCCCGTTCGGGGTGGCCGAGCGCGAACCGGACCGCGGTGCCGCCGCCCAGGGAATTGCCGACCAGGTGTACTTTGTCGATGCCCAGCTCGTCCAGCAGGCCTTTCAGGGCGCCGGCGGAGAAGGTGAAGTAGTTGCCCTGGACTTCCGGCTTGTCGGACTTGCCGTAGCCCGGCTGGTCGACGACCAGGGTGCGGAAGTGCTCCGCGAAGACCGGCAGGTTCTTCCGGAAGTTGGACGCACCCGAGGCGCCCGGCCCGCCGCCGTGCAGCAGGACCACCGGCGGTCCCTGGCCCGCTTCCTCGTAGTGCAGGTGCATGCGCGGTCTCCCTTGTCAGACTCCCCTTTTCAAAACATGGCGTCCGGGGGCACGTCGTGGCCGAACTCGCCGCGGCCGAACATGGACAGCGCCCGTTCCGGGTCGTTGACCGCGTGCACCCGGCCCGCGTGCGCGTCCCGCCAGAACCGCTGGATCGGGGTGCCCAGCTTCAGCGCCCGCCCGCCGGAGTTCTCGAACAGCAGGTCCACCGCGCGGATGGCCTGGCCGGTGCCGGTCACCTGGTCGCGCCGGGTGCGCAGGCGCAGCGGCAGCGGGATCTTCTCCCCGGCCCGGGCGTGCGCCATCAGCTCGGTCATGTCCCGCTCGAGCGCCAGCCACGCGGCGTCGATGAGCGCCGCGGCCTCGGCGATACGGACCTGCGCGAACGGGTCCTCCGCGGACTTCTGGCCGACGTAGGAGGCGCGGACCCGGCCGCGCTGGTACTCGACGTGGGCCGCGTACGCCCCCGTCGCCATCCCGATGATCGGCGTGGTGATGGCGTAGGAAAATATGGAGCCGAACGGGATGCGGTACAACGCCCCGGCGTTCAGTTCCTGCCCCGGGCAGGCACAGCGGGTGACGTGCGTGAAGCTCAGCGCGCGGTGGGCCGGGACGAAGGCGTCGCTGACGACGATGTCGTTGCTGCCGGTGCCGCGCAGCCCGACCGTGTCCCACACGTCGTCGATGGCGTAGTCGCTGGCCGGCAGCAGGAACGTGCAGAAGTCGACGGGCTGCCCCTCGTCGTTGGTGACGATGCCGCCGAGCAGCACCCAGCTGGCGTGGTCGCAGCCGGAGGAGAAGCTCCACCGGCCGTCGAGCCGGTAACCCCCCCCACCCACCTCCCCTCCCCCCTTCACTTGCGTCGCCTTGCCGGTGGGCGCGTAGGAGGAGGACATCCGGGTGGCCGGGTCGGCGCCCCAGACGTCCTGCTGGGCCTGCGCCGGGAACAGGGCGAGCTGCCAGGGATGCACGCCGATCACCGAGGCCACCCAGCCGGTCGACCCGCACGCGCTGGCGACCAGCCGGACCGCGGTGAAGAACGTGACCGGGTCCGCCTCGAGCCCGCCGGCGCTCTTGGGCTGGAGCAGCCGGAAGAAGCCCGTCTCGGCGAGCGCCTTGACCGACTCGGCCGGCACGACCCGGCCGTCCTCGGCCTCCTGGGCGCGCTGCCGCAGCACCGGGAGCAAATCGGTGATCCCGGCTATGACATCGTCGCTGTTATGTGGGCTCACCGGACATCCTCCCTGGCTGTTCCCGTGACGGGCATGGCCACAAGACTAGAACATGTTCTAGTCTAGGGGTATGGATCAGGTTCGGGCCATCGAGGCGGGCGCGCCGCCGGCCAGGTTCGCGCGCGGCTGGCACTGCCTGGGACTCGCGGCCGGGTTCCGGGACGGCGGCCCGCACGCGGTGCAGGCGTTCGGCACGAAGCTGGTGGTGTTCGCGGACTCCGCAGGTGCCCTGCACGTGCTCGACGCGTACTGCCGGCACATGGGCGGCGACCTGAGCCAGGGCACGGTCAAGGGCGACGCCGTCGCCTGCCCGTTCCACGACTGGCGCTGGGGCGGGGACGGCCGGTGCGCGTCGATCCCGTACGCCCGGCGCGTCCCGGTGGCGGCCCGGACGCGGGCCTGGCGCACCCTGGAGCGGAACGGCCAGCTGTTCGTCTGGCAGGACGCGGAGGGGAACCCGCCGCCTGACGACGTGGCGATTCCCTTGATCGAGGGCGCCGGGTCGGACGAGTGGACGTCGTGGACCTGGGATTCGGTCCTGGTCGAGGGCGCGAACTGCCGCGAGGTGATCGACAACGTGGTGGACATGGCGCACTTCTTCTACATCCACTTCGCCTTCCCGACGTTCTTCAAGAACGTCTTCGAGGGCCACATCGCGACGCAGTACCTGCAGACCCGGTCCCGGCCCGACGTGGGCGGGGCGTCGAACTACTCCTCCGGGGCCGACGGGGAAACGACGCTGCGCTCGGAGGCGTCGTACTTCGGGCCCGCGTACATGATCGACAACCTGTGGCACGACTACCACGGCATGGCCATCGAGAGCGTCCTGATCAACTGCCACTACCCGGTCACGCCGACCTCGTTCATGCTGCAGTGGGGGGCCATCGTGCGGCGGCCGCCGGGCCTGTCCGACAGCCAGGCGTCCCGGGTGGCGGCCAAGTTCGCCGACTTCGTCGGGCTCGGCTTCCGGCAGGACGTGGAGATCTGGCTGCACAAGAGCCGGATCGACAACCCGCTGCTGTGCGCCGAGGACGGCCCGGTCTACCAGGTGCGCCGCTGGTACGAGCAGTTCTACCGTAACGTGGCCGACATCGAGCCGGACATGGTGGCGCGGTTCGAGTTCGAGATCGACACCAGCCGCGCGGTGAGCGGCTGGGAGGCGGAGGTCGCGGCGAATCTGGCCCGCCAGGGGGGGCCGGGGGGCCGTCCCCCCGGGCAAGCACAGGCTGATGCTGGCTAAGGGCCGCCGCCTGGACGAGCGGCACGCGGAGCTGAGGCCGGTGGAGTGCGGGCGCTGCGGCGCGGCCGTGCTGGCCGCGAAGTTCAGCCCGCAGCACACCTCGGTGCAGTGGACCGCGGCGGCGGTGCGCGCCTGCGCGGAGTTCGGCGTGCTGGCCAGCCTGGAGGGGAGGCCGAGCGCGCTGGTGGCGGGGTGCGGCAGCCTGCGGGACAGCATCGACGCGGCGGTGGCGGCCGGGCGGCTCGAGGTCACGCCGCCTTGACCCGCGAGTACTACCAGGTGCCGGTGGCCGAGGTGATCCGGGAGACGGACGACGCGTGCTCGCTGGTGCTGGACGTGCCGCCGCCGCTGGCGGCTACGTTCGGGTATCTGCCTGGCCAGTTCGTGACGGTGCGGGTGCCGTCGGACCTTACCGGCTCGGTGGCCCGGTGCTACTCGCTGTCGAGTTCGCCCCATGCCGGGGACCGGCCGGCCATCACGGTCAAGCGGACGGCCGGCGGGTACGCGTCGAACTGGATTTTCGACCAGGTCACGGCCGGGAGCGTGCTGGACCTGCTGCCGCCGGCCGGCACGTTCAGCCCGCGCTCGCTGGACGGCGACTTCCTGCTGTTCGCGGCGGGCAGCGGGATCACCCCGGTGATGTCCATCCTGAAGTCGGCGCTGGCCGCGGGGCGCGGCCGGGTGGTCCTCGTGTACGCGAACCGGCCACGGACTTCTCCGGACGGCTGATCGTGGTGCACTGGCTCGACTCGCTGCTCGGCGCGCCGTCCGCCGCTGCCCTCGCGGCCCTGGTGCGGCCGTACGCGTCGTGGGATGCGTACATCTGCGGGCCCGACCCGTACCTGGGCCGGGTGCGGGAGGCGCTCGGCCAGCTCGGCGTGCCCGGCCAGCGGGTGCACGCGGAGCGGTTCCTGTCGCTGGCGGAGAACCCGTTCGAGGAGACCGCGGTTCCCGCTGGCCCGGCCGCGACCCTGTCGGTCACGCTGGACGGGGCGACCACGCTGCTGCCGTGGCCGGCCGGCACCCGGATGCTGGACGTGCTCATCGACGCCGGCCTTGACGCGCCGTACTCCTGCCGCGAGGGCATCTGCGGCGCCTGCGCCTGCCAGCTCACCGGCGGCGAGGTGGAGATGGCGCACAACGAGGTGCTCGAGGCCGCCGACATCGCCGACGGCTACATCCTCGCCTGCCAGGCCGTGCCGCTGACCCCCGAGGTCGGCATTACCTACTGATCACGTCGTAAATTGCGCGGTAGGGCGATCCGTGCTAAGCACGGATGCTGCGGCGGGCGTCCGCGGCCATACTCGGGCCAGCGGTCATGACCAAGGAGGAAGACCATGCCACTGACCATCGGTGACACAGCCCCGGACTTCGAGGCGGAGACGAGCGAAGGGCCGATCCATTTCTACGACTGGCTCGGGGACTCCTGGGGCGTGCTGTTCTCGCACCCCAAGGACTTCACCCCGATCTGCACCACCGAGCTCGGCTACATGGCCAAGATCAAGCCGGAGTTCGACCTGCGCGGCGTGAAGATCATCGGCCTGTCGGTCGACTCCACCGGCGACCACGAGCGGTGGGCCGCCGACATCGCCGAGACCCAGGGCACCGCGCCCAACTACCCGATCATCGCCGACAGCGACTTCAACGTGGCCAAGCTGTACGGGATGCTGCCTGGCGACGTCTCGGGCGACGCGAAGGCGCGCACGCCGGCCGATAACCAGACCGTGCGGAACGTGTTCGTGATCGGCCCGGACAAGAAGATCAAGCTGGTCCTGGTCTACCCGATGACGACCGGGCGCAACTTTGACGAGGTGCTGCGGGTGATCGACTCGCTGCAGCTCACCGCCAGGCACAAGGTGGCCACGCCGGTGAACTGGAAGCAGGGCGAGAACGTCATCATCGCCGGCTCGGTGTCCAACGACCAGGCCAAGGAGATCTTCGGGAGCTGGGACGAGCCCAAGCCGTACATCCGGATCGTTCCCCAGCCGAGCTGACCTCGGGCCGGGCCGCCGCCGCCTGCCTCGGCCTGGTTCCGGTAACCAATGGTTGTGGCAACCTGCTTAATAGAGTCATTAGGTTGCCACAACCATGGATTCCGATCGCGCGCGAGAGCCGCCGGGCCGCCGCCGCCGCTGCCGCCGTCGCGGCGCGGCGGCCGGCCCGGGGCGGGGGGTATAGGGCGGGCTGCTTCCGGGGCCGGCGGCAAAACTGTAACGTGTTCTAGTATGGAACTCCAGACGGCTGAGGCCGACGTCGTGGTGGCGGGCAGCGGCGCGGCGGGGATGACGGCCGCGCTGACCGCGGCGCACCTCGGCCTGAGCGTCCTGGTCATCGAGAAGACCGGGTTCTTCGGCGGGTCGACCGCCCGCTCGGGCGGCGGGATCTGGGCGCCAGGCAACACGGTCCTGCGCGACGCCGGGATCACCGACACGCCGGAGCGGGCCCGCGCCTACCTGGAGTACGTGGCCGAGGGCGTCCCGGCCGCGCTGCGGGAGGCGCTGATCGAGCACGGCCCGGACATGCTCAGCCTGGTCCTGGCGATGACGCCGCTGCGCCTGGCGTGGGTGCCCGGCTACGCCGACTACTACCCCGAGGCGTCCGGCGGCGAGCCCGCCGGGCGGAGCATCGAGCCGGTGCCGTTCGACGGGCACGTCCTCGGCGCCGAACTGGCTCACCTCGGCCGGCCCTACCTGCCCTCGCCGGTGGCCATCACCCAGGCCGAATACCGCTGGCTGAGCCTGGGGCGCCATCCGCGCGCCGTCCGCGCGGGCCTGCGGGTAGCGGGCCGGGCCGCGCGCGCCCGGCTGCTCGGGCAGCGGACGCTCAGCCTGGGGCAGGCGCTGGCCGCGGGCCTGCGCGCCGGGCTGCTCGCCAGCGGCGTGCCGGTCTGGCTGGACACCCCGCTGACCGGCCTGGAGGTGCGGGACGGCCGGGTCACCGGGGTCCGGGTGACGCGCGGCGGCGAGCCGGCGCTGATCGCGGCGCGGCGCGGGGTGCTGGTCGCCACCGGCGGCTTCGAGCGCAACGAGGAGATGCGCCGCCGGTACCAGCGCGCTGGGTCCGAGTGGACGACCGGCGCGGCCGGCAACACTGGCGACGGGATCCGCGCGGGCCTGGACCTCGGCGGGGCCGTCGCCCTGATGGACGACGCCTGGTGGAGCCCGTCGATCGCGCTGCCCGGCGGGCCGT
>WNGH01006091.1_pt1 | contig 11456 bp, 11 predicted proteins | sample 5400631 | NCBI WGS metagenome assembly WNGH01 (sample SAMN13153373, study PRJNA577476) | soil metagenome | isolation source: 115 cm soil or saprolite under Garry oak tree replicate 1 | place: USA:California | collected 2016-06-15 | reverse complement strand
TCTTCGATCTCCTCGAGGGTCACGTACCGACTCTCTTGGGTGTCGTAGAGTTTCCGATTCGAGTACCGCTTGATGACGTACGCCATGGCACTCCTCTGGGGGAGTCCCCCTGAAGTCATGATGAATCGCATAACACTCCGCGTCAAGGGCCACCCCTGGCGCCCGTGCTAGACTGGCCGCCCACCACGGGAGGAGGACACCATGAAGCTTAAGAGTCGCACCGCACTCGTCACCGGGGGTTCCCGTGGGATCGGCCGCGCTGTCGCCCTGGCGCTCGCCGACGAGGGCGCCGACGTCGCCGTCAACTACGTCTCGAGCGAGGCGGCGGCGAAGGATGTGGCCGAGCAGATCCGCAAGATGGGGCGGCGCGCGATGCTCGCGCAGGCCGACGTCGGCGACTTCCCCGACACGTTCCGGATGGCCCAGGAAGTTCTGAAAGAGTTCGGGCGCCTCGACATCCTGGTCAACAATGCGGGCATCAACTCCGACAAGACCTTCGTCAAGATGGACCACGCCTCGTGGCGGAAGGTGCTGGGGATCAACCTCGACGGCGTGTTCAACTGCACCAAGGTGTTCATCGATCAGATGCTCAAGCAGAGCTACGGGCGCGTTGTCAATATGACGTCCGTCATCGGCCAGATCGGGAACTTCGGCCAGGCCAATTACGCCGCGTCGAAGGCGGGGGTCGCGGCGTTCACAAAGTCGCTCGCCAAGGAGCTCGCCGGCAAGGGTGTCACGGTGAACGCGATCGCGCCGGGCTTCATCGAGACCGAGATGATCCAGGGGATCCCGGACAAGGTGAAGGAGAAGCTACTCGCCCAGATTCCACTGAAGCGGTTCGGAACCCCGGAGGAGGTCGCGCGGGCCGTGGTCTACCTGGTCTCGGCCGACGGCGACTACATCACCGGCGCCGAGGTGTCGATCAACGGCGGGCTACTGATGTGACCATCGCCGCCCAGGCGCTCATCGTCTGGGCGGCCCACGACCAGGGCCCGAGGGCCAGTCGGGCGAGCGCCGCCGCCGCCCGCCGCTCCTCGTCGTAGACGATGTGGGTCCGGGACGGCATCACCCACGCCTCGCCCGCCAGGACCTCCTCCCCACGCTGGTTCGTGCAAGTCGTCTGGAGCCGGAGACGGTTGCGCTCGCGGATCACCTCGAGCACTTCGACTCGCGCGGTGATCGTGTCGCCGGCCTTGACGGGCTTCAGGAACTTGAGGCTCTGCGAGAGGTAGATCGCGCCGGGGCCAGGGAGCATGGTGCCGATGACCGCCGAGATGAGCCCGGCGGTGAAGATGCCGGGCGCGATCGGCTCCTTGAAGGGCGTCGTCGCCGCGTAGGCGACGTCGCCGTGCATGGGGTTGAAGTCGCCGACCGCGTCGATGAAGCTCGCGATGTCCTCGTGCTGAACGGTCCTGACGATCTCCGCGTGGTCGCCGCGCGTCACCTCAGCAATCGTCTTCCCGATCACTTGGGCACCGTGGCGTCGAGACGTCGCAGCACCGCGTCGATGCGGTCCTCGAGGCGCTCCATCCGCTCCTCGAGCTCCACGATCATCTTCGCGACGGCCGTCACCTGACTCCGCGAGGGCAACTGGAGCGCCTGCAGCGCCTGCTCCGTCTGCTGCTCGGCGGCTCGCCGCAGGGGCCCGTGCGTCGCGAGGAACTGATCGAGCGACTGGCCCATGAGCTTGGCGAATTGCTCGGTCCCCATCGCCTGGCCGAGGACCTTCGACCACGCCTCGATCCACTGGTCGATGAACTGCTTCCACTGCGGCAGGAGCTCGGGGGTCGCGGGCGTCTGAGCAAAGAGCTTGGCCCAGGTCTCGAGCCCCTGGTCCAACACCGGACGCCAGAATGCCGTCGGGTCCGGTGGCGCCATGGTGGGGGCCCGCTGCGAGAGGAGACGTGTCCAGGCCTGGGTCGACTCCTCGACCTGCTTCCGCCACATCTCGAAGAGCTGGTTGGGCGTCGCTTCAGCCATGGCTCGCCTCTCTGATCTCCAGTGTAACGCCGCTTGACGCCCTGCGCTAACCGGACTCGAACCGCGTCAGGAGCGGGGGGCGAGCCAGCCCGAGACCTTCGGCCAGCAGTGGCGCGCGGCCCCGCGCCCGGCGATGAGCGAGATGTGGCCGCCGGGCAGCTCGACGTACTCCTTCTCCTTGCTGCCGACGACGTCGACGAGCGCCCGCACGCACGCGGGCGGGGCGATGGAGTCTTCCCTGGCGCCGACGACGAAGACCGGACAGGCGATGTTCTCGAGGCGCACCGGGCGGCCGCCCATGACGAGCTCGCCCCGGTAGAGCTTGTTCTCCTGATAGAAGTCGCGGACCCACTGCCGGAAGAACTCCCCCGGGAAGGCGACGTACTCGTTCGCCCACCGGTTGAGCGCCTGGAAGCCTTTCACGTACTCGTCGTTCCAGAGGTTCCACCAGAGGTTGAGGTTCGTGGACAGGTCCATGGTCGGCTTGATGAGCTTGAACCCGGCCTGCACCAGGTCGGCCGGGACGCTGCCGAGCGTGTCCACGAAGCGGTCGACGTTGAAGTACTCCTTCTTGAGCCAGAGGCCGAAGAGGCCGACCTTCGCGAAGTCGATCGGGCCCGCCATGTCGACGAAGTTCCGGACGGGGACCTCGGGACGCGTCGCGATGAACGACGCCGAGATCGGCGCGCCCATGCAGTAGCCGAGCACCGAGAGCTCCGGCGCCCCCGAGCTCTCGAGGACCTTCGCGGCCATCTTCGGCAGAATCTTCGTCACGCAGTCCTCGACCGTGAGGTCGTTGTCCTCGGGCCCGAAGACGCCCCAGTCGAGCAGGTAGAAGTCGAATCCCTCGCGCGTCATGTGCTCGATGAAGCTCCCGCCCGGGAGGAGGTCGAAGATGTACGGCCGGCTGATCCCGAGATTCGGGACGAACAGGAGCGGGGTCGCGTGGCGCCGTGACGAGGCGTACCGGTAGAGACGCGACTTGTTCTTCTTGTAGACCTCCTCGCGCGGCGTCTGGCCGACCTTGGGCTCGGGCTTGGTCACCAGTGCGTGCAGGTTGGCGAGCCGCCGGAAGGTCTTGTCGAGCTCTTCCCGCCATTCCATCGCGGCGTCACATCTGGAACATCGAGCCGAGCTTCATCGCGAGCCCCATGTCGCCCTTCACCTTCAGCTTGCCCGACATGAAGAGCATCTGGCCGGACTGCTTGCCCGAGAGCATGTCGAGCCAGTCCTGGGCCGCGATCTGGAGCGCCAGGTTGGGGCTCGTCGCGGGCCCAGTCTTCACCGTGCAGGTCCCGTCCTTGATGACGGCGTGCCAGGTGCCGCCGCCCTCGCCGCTCACGTCGTACTGGATCACCGCGCTCGTCCCCGCCGCCTTGTCCGAACGAAACCGGCCCGGCATCGCGTCGAACGTGTCCTTCACTGTCGCCATCGGCGCCTCCTTGATCGCGTTGTCGAGTGACGTTAAAAGGTGAACAGATCCATCCCGCCCGTCACGGGGAGCACGGCGCCGGTGATGTAGCGCGCGCGCTCCGAGCAGAGGAACGCGACGGCGTTGGCGACGTCCTCGGGGTCGCCTTCCCGCTGCATCGCGACGCGCTTGACCATCCGGTCATAGAGCGGGGACAGCTTCGCGTTGGGCGCGATGATCCCGGGTGCGATCGCGTTGCACGTCACATTGTACCGGGCGCCCTCCAGGGCCACGGACTTGGCGAACCCGATGACGCCGATCTTCGTCGTGGCGTAGGCGGTCTGCCCGAACCCGCCCATGAGCCCCGCGATCGACGCCATGCAGACGATCCGCCCCCAGCGCCGCTCGCGCATCCCCGGGAAGACCGCCTTGGTCATCTTGTACGTGCCCGTCAGGTTCACGCCGAGGTTCAGCTCCCAGTCCTCGTCGCGCATGTCCTTCAGCTGCCCGACCGTGTAGATCATGCCGGCGTTGTTCACGAGGATGTCCACGGGACCGAGGTCGCGCTCGATCCGCGCGATCGTCTCCTGCACCTGCCCCGTGTCGCGGATGTCGCACGCGTAGCCGCGCGCCCGGCCGCCCGACCCCTCGATCTCCCGGGCCGCCTCGGCGGCGCCCTCGGCGTTGAGGTCCGCGATCGCGATCTTGCATCCCTCGGCGGCGAGCGTGAGCGCGTCGGCCTTGCCGAGGCTCCGCGCCCCGCCCGTGACCAGCGCGACCCGGTCGCGAATGCCCAGATCCACCCCTACCTCCCCTTGAAGCTCGGCTCGCGCTTGGCGAAGAAGGCCTGGATACCCTCCGAGGCGTCCTCGGTCTTGAGCGCTTTCAAGAACGCGCGCACCTCGATTTCGCTCGCCTTGTCGATCGGCGCCTCGAGCCCCTCGTCCACCACCTCGATGATCAGGCGCGTGGCGATCGGCGGGCGCTTGGCGATCTGCCGCGCGAGCGCCTTGGCGTCGTTGAGCGTCTCACCTTCCTTGCACAGGCGGTTCACGAGCCCGAGGGCCAGGCACTCCTGCGCCGGGATCTGGGTGCCGAGGATCAGGAACTCGAGCGCCTTCGTCCGTCCGATGAGGCGCGGCATCCGCTGGGTGCCGCCGTAGCCCGGGATGATCCCAAGGTTCGACTCGGTCTGCCCCATCCGGGCCGTCTCCTTCAGCAGCCGGAAGTGGCATGCCATCGCGATCTCGCAGCCGCCGCCGAGGGCGTGGCCGTTGATGGCGGCGATCACCGGCTTCGGGAAACGCTCGATCTTCCGCATCACGCTGTTGCCGAAGCGGATGAAGGTGTCCACGCTGCCGCCGGAGAACGCCGAGCCGAGGTCGGCGCCCGCGCAGAAGATCTTGTCGCCCGCCCCCGTGATGATCACGGACCGCACGGCGTCGTCGTCCTCCACCGAGGCGAGCGCGGCGTTGAGCTCCGTGACGAGCTCGGCGCTGATCGCGTTCGCCGGCGGGCGGTTCAGGGTGACGACGACGAACCTCTCTTCGCGCGCGAACTGCAAAGTCTCAAACGCCATCGGTCGTGACTCCTTTGAGGAAGATCGACGCGACCGGCTCGGCTGTGTCGGTGAGGCGGTAGGCGCGCTTGCCGAGGACCCACGACGTCGCCAGCTGGTCCATCGCACCGAAGAGCATCTTGGTGGCGAGCTTGAGCGGCAAGTCGCGCCGGATGCGCCCGGCCGCCACGCCCTCCTCGAGCACGGACTGGATCACGTCGAAATAGGCGGAGACTTCGTGGGCGGAGGCGCCGCGGAAGAACTTCTGCCCCTGGCGGAGCTCGACCTGGACGACCTCGGCGAGGTCGGGGCTCTCCTGGATCACCCTGAAGTGGAGCGCGACGATCTTGCGGATCTTCGCGAGAGGATCGTGCTCCGTGGCGATCTCCTTCCGGACGAGCGCCACCCACTCGGCCATCTTCTCGCGGAAGAGCGTGACGAGGATGTCGTCCTTGGTCTTGAAGTAGAGGTAGATCGTGCCGCTCGCGATTCCTGCCTCGCGCGCGATGTCCGAGACGCGCGAGTTGTAGTAGCCGTTGCGCGCGAAGACGCGGATCGCGGCGTCGATGATCGCTTGCGGCTTGTCAGGATCGCGCATTAGATGGTTGCTGAACCGCGGTTCATTCTACGGAGCCCGGTTCCAGGAATCAACCCCGGAGGTCCGCGCCTCCCCTCGGTTCTGGACATCACGCGGAATTCCGGAAATCGGCCAGTTTGTCGCCGAGTGAGCACAATGTGCCGGCGAGAACCTTGTCGGCGACCGCGCGAGCGTCGCGTCCCACGGAGCCAAGCGCCCGATTTCCTGAGACATCCGAAAATTCGCGGGGTTGGTACGCGTCCTGCTTCCTACCGGATCGGCAGCTGAGCGACTGTAGAAACCAACGAGGCTCGAACTATGACAACGAAGAATGAGGAGGACGCCATGAGGCGAGACCTGAGACGGACGTTCCTGATGCCGGCGATGCTGGCTCTGCTGGCGTTCGTTGCGGCCCCGCTGTTCGGCGCCACCGCACTTGCGGCGGATGCCACACTGTATGAGCTGACGGAGAACATGAAACTCGTCGGCAAGGACAGTCCCCGACGCAGGGCGACCTCGGAGCTGATGGGAACCGCGAACGTCGGCAACCCGCTCTGCCCTGCGGAGCTGGTGGCCATGGTCAGCCCGGGCGCGACGACCTGCACCATTAACGCGACCGGCTCGGACAACATCAGCCTGATCACGGGCCTCGGCAAGTTCGGCGGCACGTTCACGGTGGTGGTCCAGGGCGACAACCTGGTCGATAGCCCCGAGTTCGTGGTCGCCAAGGGCAAGTTCAGTGGCCAGATGGACTTCTCGCCGGCGATCCTCGGAATCCCCGGAGCTGATGGGAAGCGTCATATCCTTCCGCTGGGAACCGTGGTCGGGAAGATGCAGCTCGACGGCGTGCGCAGGCACGTTCCGTTCACGGGGACGTTCCGGCTGCCGTTCGTGATCCCGGACTCCGGCTATCCGCCGCTGTACCTGGGGGACGACTATATGACCGTGTTCCCCGTGGAGCCTAACGAGTACGCGCTCGGCTATCCCACGGTGAGGTTCGAGATCAACTTCTAGTCGCTGTATCACATGGCTCGGCCAGGAGGCCGACCTCCTGGCCGGGCCATTAAGCCTGCCGCTCAGCCGACACCATCGCCCCGATAGACCTCTCGCCGCCTGATACTGCGCTGGAACTCGACGTAGCTCTCACGCGTCATCGTAGGCCGGGCGTTCGCGACCACCTCGCAGGCTCCGCGCGCCCCGTCCCAGAGTAGGTCCACCACCATCGCCGCCAGCGCGCGCGCCGGCATGACGTAGGCGAGATGAGGATCGACGACCTCATAGTCCGCCCCGTGCCCCGTACCGCGAGCGCCGCCCATGTAGGGATGGAGCACCGGGATCACCTGGCTCAGGTCGCCCATGTCGGTCGAGCCGGCGCGGTGCCCCGTCTCGCGACAGACGCCCGCGCCGAACAGCGTGTCGGCGTTCTCCTTGAACACGCGCATCAGCGTCGGGTCCGAGCGTAGCGGGAGATAGCCCGGCAGGGTCTCGATCTCGACGGTAGCGCCGAGGGCGAGCGCACCCGCCCGCAGCGCGCGGTCCACTTTGGCGTTGGCGTCGCGGATGCCGTCCAGCGTGCGCCCCCGCACGTACGTCTCGACCCGTGCCTCGCCAGGAATCACGTTCACCTGGGAGCCGCCGTGCGTGAGGATCGGGTGGACGCGGATCGTGTCGTCGTCCCTGAACGTCTCGCGCACGGCATTGATCGCCGCCAGCGCGATCTGGGCCGCGTAGAGCGCGTTGACGCCCAGGTGGGGCGCGCTGCCGGCGTGAGCGGCGCGGCCGACGAAGCGTGCCGTCTTGCCGAAGCGACCGTTGTTGGAGTGTGGGACCGAGACTGGGCTGTCCTCGGGGCGCGGCGTCGTGTGGATCATCATCGCCAGGCCCACGTCATCGAGGTGGCCCAGCCGCAGCAGCTCGCACTTGCCGCCCAGGAATTCGAGGCGTCCCGCACGGACCTCGCCGAGCCGCCACTCGAGGTCGCCGCCCTCCTCGGCCGGCACCGCGAAGAACGCCACGCGGCCGGCCAGGTGCTCCATCGCCTTCGACGTCACGAGACCGATGGCCGCGCCCACGAGGCCCGCGACCTGCGCGTTGTGACCGCACGCGTGGACGGCGCCCGTCGAGGGGTCCGCCTCCGGATGTCCCGCGACCACGAGCGCGTCGAGCTCGCCGAGAAGCGCGAACGTGGGACCGGCGCCTGCGCCCCCGGCCACGTCAGCCCGCACGCCGGTCAGCGCGAGTCCGGTTCGCGGGGCGAGGCCGAGCCGCCGGAACTCGGCCTCGACGAGCGCGGCCGTCTGGAGCTCCTTGAAGCCGAGCTCCGGGTGACGCCGGATCTCCTCGCCCACGGCGATGATCGCCTGGGCGTGGCGCTCGATCGCCTCGTGGACGCGCTGCTTGAGCTCCTGCCGCGTCACCCGCTCGGGACCTAACCGAGCCCGGGGACGAACGCGTCGCGTCCGCGGGCGTAGGTCGCCTGCCGCTGGGCCGGGTTGCGGTTGATGAGCGGGCGCAGGTACATCGGGTGGGTGGCGCAGCGCACCTCGTGCTCGATCGTGAAGAGCGGGCGCACCGTCTCGGGATCCACGATCTCCGTGAAGCGGTACTGGACCTCGTTGCTCTCCTCGGTGATCAGACCCCGCTCCGCGAGCCAGCGGTGTGTTCCCGAGAAGTCTGCGATGTAGATGGCGATGTGATGGCCGTCGTACGGCGGCAGCGGCTCGCGCGTCTCACGGAAGCGGAGCTCTTGTCTCACCCCGACCTGGACGCGCGCGACCGCGCCAGCCCCGTCGGGCGCAACCGTCGCCGGCGCCCCGAGGGCGGCGCGGTAGAACGCCGCGATTCCCTGCGCGCACCCGGGCTCGACGGGGAACTCGACATACGGGATGCCCAGGGTCAGGTCGCCCCACTCCGGGCCGGGAGCGTGGCAGCGCAGGCGGTTCCCCCAGGGACACGTGACCGAGACGTGCTTGTTCTCGACGGCGTAGTCGAACCGGGTGCCCGTGAGTTTGTCGCTCACGCTGCCGAGCCTGGTCTTGAGGGCCTCGAGATCGGGCACGACCAGCCCGACGCACCCCCGGAGCACTTGCGGCCGCGCGGTCGGCAGGTGGAACTGCTGTTGGCCGGCGTTGGCCCACATGTTGTCGGTGCCGACCATGAGGTAGGGGTCGCGGGTCAACCCCAGCCCGACGATGTAGAAGAGCGTGGCGAGCCCCTGGTCGGGGATCCTCACGTTGACGTGCTCGAGGGCGAGGATGTTGCCGACGTCCTGGCTGCTGCGGTCGAATTTCTCGCCTGCCATCATGGCCTCCCGCGTTAAGGGTCTGGTGTAGGATAAGCCGAAACGCGAGGAGCGTGCCCCATGAAAGCAGCCGCCGCGGTCGCGGAGATCCTCAAGCGCGAGGGAGTGGGTTTCCTCATCGGCTATCCTGTCAACCCCATCATCGAGGCGGCTGCCGAGGCCGACATCAGGACGATCATCGTCCGCCAGGAGCGGACCGGACTCCACATGGCCGACGCCGTGAGCCGCATCGCGTCCGGCGAGCGCATCGGCGTCTTCGCCATGCAGCACGGGCCGGGCGCCGAGAATTCCTTCGGCGGCGTGGCGCAGGCGTACGGCGACTCGGTGCCGATCGTGGTGCTGCCGGCGGGGTACCCGCGCCGGCTCATCAACATCCCACCCAACTTCAACTCGTTTCTCAACTACCAGCACGTCACCAAGTGGGCCGAGCAGGTGGTCATGGCCGATGCCGTCCCCGACGCGATGCGCCGGGCCTTCACTCAGGTGAAGAACGGCCGCCCGCGCCCGGTGCTCGTGGAGATCCCGCGGGACGTCCTCGGCGAGGAGGTGCCGGAGCCGCTCCAGTACCGGCCGACACCGCGGCTGCGCACGGCGCCCGATCCGCGCGACGTGACGCGCGTCGCGGAGGCGCTCGTGGCAGCCGAGCGGCCGGTCATGTACGCGGGCCAGGGGGTGCACTACGCGCGCGCCTGGCAGCCGCTTCGTGAGCTCGCCGAGTTGCTCGAGGTGCCGGTGACGACGAGCCTGCAGGGCAAGAGCGCGTTTCCCGAGACTCATCCCCTGTCGCTCGGCTCGGGCGGGCGCTCGATTTCCAAACAGCTCCACCACTTCCTCACGCACGCCGATCTGATCTTCGGCATCGGCTGCAGCTTCGCCACCACCAACTACGGTGTCGCGATGCCCAAGGGCAAGAAGATCGTGCACGCGACGCTCGACCCGACAGACCTCAACAAGGACGTCCCAGCCGAGCTCGCCCTGGTCGGCGACGCAGGCCTCACGCTCGAGGCGCTCGTCGCCGAGGTGAAGGATCGCCTCCGAGGTGGTCCGCGCGGGCGCGCCGGCGCGGTCATCCAGGAGATCAAGACCCTCAAGACCGAGTGGCTCTCTCAGTGGATGCCGCGGCTCACGTCCAACGCCAAGCCGCTCTCGCCGTACCGGGTCATCTGGGACCTCATGCACGCCGTCGATGTGGCCAACACGATCATCACGCACGACGCGGGGAGCCCCCGTGATCAGATCTCGCCCTTCTGGGAGCCCGTGGCGCCCCTCACCTACATCGGCTGGGGCAAGACCACGCAGCTCGGCACCGGGCTGGGCTACGCGATGGGGGCCAAGCTCGCGGCGCCCGACAAGCTGTGCGTCAACGTCTGGGGGGACGCCGCGATCGGCTTCACGGGCATGGACTTCGAGACCGCGGTGCGCGAGCGCATCCCGATCCTCTCCGTGCTCCTCAACAACTTCTCCATGGCCATCGAGCTGAAGGTGATGAAGGTGGCGACCGAGAAGTATCGCTCGACCGACATCAGCGGTCACTACGCGGACATGGCGCGCGCGTTCGGCGGCCACGGCGAGCGGGTGACCGAGCCCGGCGAGATCATTCCCGCCATCAAGCGGGCGGTGCGGAAGACCGAGGAGGGCGTGCCCGCGCTCCTCGAGTTCATCACCGAGAAGGCCGTGGACTTCTCGATCTACGGGTCAGGGACGGGCGGAGGCTAGAGCCCCGCCATGCAGATCAAGTACAGGATCGGCATCATGCCGGGCCAGTGGCCCGCGGGCCCGGACGGCCGCGACCTCTTCTGGCGTGTGATTGAGACCTGCGAGCGTACCGAGATCGACTCGATCTGGTTCTCGGATCGTCTCTCCTCCCCGATCCCGGTCCTCGAGCCCATCATCGCCATGGCCGCCGTCGCGGCGCGCACGCAGCGGCTCAAGTTCGGCCCGAGCGTGCTTGTCGCGCCGTTCCGCGCGCCGGTGCTCGCCGCGCGCCAGCTCGCGATGCTCGACTATCTCTCGGGCGGGCGCGCGCTCCCGGCCGTCGGCATCGGCGTCGAGCAGGAGCGCGAGTTCCGTGCCGCGGGCGTGCCATTCAAGGAGCGCGGCCGGAGGACGGACGAGGCGATCCGCATCATGCGCCGCTGCTGGGCCGAGGACGAGGTCACCCACGACGGCGAGTTCTGGAAGCTCGAGCGCGTCACCGTCCTGCCGAAGCCCGCCCAGCAGCCGATGCCGCTGTGGATCGGCGGCAACAGCGAGGCGGCGATGCGGCGCGCCGGGCGACTGGGCGACGGCTGGATCCCCTCCTTCATCACGCCCGAGCAGTTCCGCGCCGGCGTCGAGAAGACGTGCGCGTTCGCGGCGGAGGCCCGCCGCGAGGTCCCCGGCGACCACTTCGGCGCCCTCGTGAACTTCTGGCTCGACGACGACCCGGCGCGCGCGCGCGCGACGGCAGCGCCGTTTGTCCCGCGGGGCCGCGTGGACGACGCGACGCTCGCCGCTTGTACGGCCTTCGGCCCGCCCGAGCTTCTCGCCGAGCGGCTGGAGGAGTACGTCGCTGGCGGAGGTTCCAAGTTCATTGTGCGGCCGATGGGCCCGCCCGATCGGATGCTCGAGCAGCTCGAGCGGCTGGCCG
>WNGH01017411.1_pt1 | contig 11457 bp, 13 predicted proteins | sample 5400631 | NCBI WGS metagenome assembly WNGH01 (sample SAMN13153373, study PRJNA577476) | soil metagenome | isolation source: 115 cm soil or saprolite under Garry oak tree replicate 1 | place: USA:California | collected 2016-06-15 | reverse complement strand
GCATCACCATCACCCGGTTGCTTGTGCCGAAGGAACCGAGTCGACGGAATCCTAGGTCTAGGTACATTGACTCGGTTCCGCCCCAGATAAAAGAGCTCGAGTATTTTTTCCGTTGGGGAATGGTGATTGGATATCCGTCGACCGTCCCGCCTCCTTTGGCCGCGATGAAGCGGAGTGCTCCTTCCAGCGCGGCCCTCGCAACTCCCTCGCGTCTGTGGTCGCGGTCGACGAAGAAGCATGTAGTCCTCCAGTCGGGCGGAGAGACGTCCATATCGCCATAGCCTCTCATCCGACCCGGGAGTTCGACAAGGGGTCCGAACTGACACCACCCAACAACATCCGGCCCATCGTAGACGAGGGCTGCGTGGGACCGGTTCGCTCGAACAAGCTTCTCCTTGTATTCCTTGTGCTTTCCCGACCACTGCTTCGCCTCGCTCGGGGCGAGGTGAAAGAAGGTGCACCAGCAGCCACCCCACACCCCATTATGTTTTTCGACCATTCGCTCAAAGTCAGGCCATGTCGAGGACCCGAGCTCACGAACTGAGAATTGCGCGGTGGAACCTTTTTTGTGGCTCCGACCAGTCCGCGGGTCGCCATCCGAGTCTGCCCTCAGGGTGGTAGTCAATTTCTTCAAAACTCGGACATCCACTCCATCTCAAATTTATGAGTATGACTCAGCTAAGAGACTTCTTCCAAGCCTTCAGAACACGAACTGTGTATTCGACTCCTTTACCCCCGAGCCTATTACCATGTCGGTATCCTCTGGACCAACAATCCCAGCTGCCATAACGCCAGGTGAGGTTGTCCCTATGCAATCTTAAAGACCTCTTGGCTTGAAGTGTTGACGAACATGAAAATCGTGCTCGACGACCAGGTTACGGAACGGTCGGTGCGCGCAGACCTAGCGTGGGAGCTGTTCTTCAGGTCGAAGACGGAGATGCCTAAGGGACATGGTGAACCCTTGCTCCCTTTCGCCAACTGGTTCTGGGACGAGATGGGCCAGAGAGCAGGGCGATTGATGAAGCTGTCGAAGGGGGAGGCAACGGTCACGATCCCTCCCCTAGCTCCTGAAGCATTGGACTTCGTGGTGCGCCTGGCATCCTTCTGGGCCGACGAAGTCTATCTGAGGAAGGGAGGGTCTCTGTCGGGGAACATGTGGAGGAGGCCGGTGCTGAACGTTCTCGACGATGACACCCTCGAAGGAGCCGAGCGCACGCTCACTTCGAGGAAAGAAACAGGCTCGAGCGACAGATTCCTGATGCCGCTCCTCGGGCCTGGCCGCGCCTTCTTCAGGGTCAGAGTTGTCGAGAAGGACGAGAGCGCTGCTCGATTCCACAGTCATTCGCACCTAGATGAATACTACTTGATCCTTAGCGGGAAGGGGACGCTGAGATACAATGGTTCGGAGACAGAGGTGAAAGCAGGGGACTTGATCGGCAAACCGGCCGGGCCGGAGGTCGCTACGCAACTCATTGCCGACCGAGGGGAGCGGCTCCGAATACTCGATATGGAGGTTTGGCACGACCGGGCTCAAGTCTCCAAGGATATCATAGTGAACCCAGACTTCAAGGAGCTCCTATTGAGCGGGTCCGGGTGGGGGGCCCTCGTTCCAGAACAGTCCCTGCTGACGCCCGAGGATTTCTTCCGCCACTACGACCAGGGATACCAGAGGACGAAGGATGGAGGGTGGGTCCCGTCGAAGAACCGAGGCCACAAGCGGACACGCGAGAAGTGATCATCCTCGGCTCTCACCTTCGGGCTCGCGATGGTCACGTCATGGCCCTTTTGACTTTTCGTCTCACCCGTTTAGAAAAGTCGTTCATCGGTTATCGCTGCACGGTCCTCGCCTGATTTCTGATCAGGGAGATCCCGAGAACTATCTCCCAGACCAGCAACGGGTAGACTATGATTCTCTCGTCTCCGCCGTGACCGATGGCACTGCTTTCCAGCGTGGCGAACGATACGCTGAGCATGATAGCCAATCCGGCTAGGGAGATTGCGCCGAACAGTATCGACAGGTATCGGAAATATGGGGGCGCTTCTAGCTTTACTCTGTAGACCGTAACTGCAGCTATTGCTCCGGCGACGAACGAGACTAGTGCACCGAGGCCGTGTGTAGTGAGGTCAACATTCTCTGGGACCACGCCCGAGACCAGTGCCCCGAGACCGAAGAGACCTACTAGCGTCGAGAAGAGTCGGTTACCTAGGCCGCGATAGATCATGTAAGCAGAGGCCATGGTCAGTATCCCTAGGAGAGATAGCACCGTGTTCCAGATTATTGAGGAGGGCTGGAAAATCGCGCACGAGCCAGGCGTGGGCATTATAGCGTTGTGACAGGTAGCTCCCAGGTCGCTAAGGTCGTTTAGCGTAATACTGTAGTTTGGGTAGTAGGCTTGGGCGATGAATACCCCAATGATCCACTGCGCGGCCGCAATAATTGCAAGAATCCCGCCAATCCGAAGATATCTGCTCGTTACTGTTCCACTGGATTGCATGGACTAGACTCCCTCAACCGAGTCGTCAGGAAGGTTTGCTTGGACTATTACTGTACCGAACATTCCTGGCTCAAGCGGATCAACATATTGGAAAGACCCCGGAGCTGTGAATGTCAGCACGAAGGTTGATTGGGCAAGACCTCCCGAGCTGAAGAAGGTTGACCCGTCGTAAGTGGTTGCATTGCCTGTCGGACCGGCAAAGGCGACATCCGGAAACGGTGGAACCGGCTGTCCGGCAGGGAATATTATGAAGGGGACCGAGATGACAGGTGCTCTCCAGACTACTGTATCCCCCACGTGAACGCGGACTGTTCCAGGAACAAATCTCACCACCTCAGCGTTATGAAAGACCACATTTCCGCAAGCTACTTGGTTAGCGCCTGATTCGCCGACGGCCTGGGCCACACTAACAAACCAGCCTGCGCTCTGAATTCGAATATTCTGGATCCCGTTACCGCTTACCGGGGTTGTGATTTCCGTAAAGCTCTGTCCGGTTCCATCCGGCCCAGCCGTGATGCCGTTCAGGACGAACGGAGCGAGGAGGAATGGACTAGTCTGCGCTACTGCGCCGCAAACTCCATAGTCGATACCAGCGGAGTAAGCTTGGCCAGGAGTCAAACCTGACAAGCTCACCTTCACGGCTATTGTCGAGCATACGCTCGAAACTGATACATCGAGCGAGGCCGTTCCGGTTACGGTCGATCCTTTCGTAGCTGTCAGTGCCACAGTCGCGGTTTCAGGTGCCGCTGTGCCAGCTGCAACGTAGTGAGTTACAGTATTGTCCGGACCCGTCGTAGTCTGGGGGGCCCGGTCCGACGCGAGGGCATGCCGTGCAGAGGTGAGGTCAGCCTGCAATTGTTGTCGGGCCTGGACGGAATATTCCTGTTGGGTGAATGGATAGGGCGTACCAGCTGGGTGGACGATTACCACTCCCTGCATTCCAGCTTGGACCACAGACAGGTAGACGAAGGCTCCCGGGTTGCCGAAGGTGAGCGAGAACGTGTCGTTGCCGTGAGGGAGTGGGAAGTTATTGTCCCAGTTGAATCCTGGAGGAAGCATGAGGCCCGAGCCAGCGAAACTTGTCCCATCATAAGGTGATGGCGGAGGGACTGGACAAGGTGCAAAGTCGGAGGCAGCGGCGCAATCTTCAGGGACGGGACGCGTGCCGAAGAAGGTGACCGTGTGAGGCTCGCCAGAATTGAGAGTCCACACCACCGTATCTCCAACATCTACTGTTATCACGTGTGGATAGTAGGCTTCGCCCTGAACAGCCCCATCGGGGGACTGACCACCAACCGACACATGCCAAGTCTGAGGCCCACTCGATCCAGTACGCTGCGCGTAGGCTGACGGGAAAGCGCACACACCCATCATCAGTGTGAGTGGTAAGATACCGCCGACCACGAATCTGGAAGGTATCAACGGCTGCGTGGCAGGGAAACATCATTTCGTATTTAATATGATATGCACATGCAATCGAGAACTGTGCGAACGACTAGTCGGTGAACTTACGATATTGTGAGAGTGTAGGCTGGGTGGATCTCGGCCCAGTTGGAGTGGTCCGTATCCAGAACGTAGGGTCCGGTGACTGTGATGCGGTCATTGACGCTGGGTATCGTGATGTTGTTCGTGTAGTTCTCGCAGGCCGATACCGCGTCGGGCTGAGTTATGGGCAGTGCACAGATTATCTCGACAATCAGGTCGCCGTACTGGTACCGGTCATTCGCGCTATTGGTGAGACCGCTGTACTGAGAGTCAAGGGCCAGTCGCAAGTGGTAATCTCCGTCAGCCTCTTCGAATACATTTTCGACTACTCCTGAAGCTGTCACGCAGGATTTGATGACGTTGAGACGGTACGAATTGTAGACGTGGCTCGATATAGAATCCGGGTCAATGCAACCAGACTGATCCGACCCGGGAGAGCCGCTATGAGTAACGTAGTAACCAGTCACACCTGCCCCAACCGCGATCAAAACAGCCGCAAGCGCGGCAATCACAGACCTCCTTAAGATACCTCCACCAGCTAATCCCGCGATCTCCCAGTGGCTCTTATTAGGATCGCACCGAAAATTGCATACTGTCTATCTCCATGAGCGAAGATGATTCGCATAACATTCCAGAACCGATGACTGAAGAGCAGATTCGGAGAATAACGGTCGGCCCACCCCCGAAGCAGATGAGCGGGAAGGTTGCCCTTGTCGACTATGATCCAGCATGGCCGGTACTATTTGCCCGGGAGAATGAGCGAATCAAGTCGGCCTTAGGCGCGAAGGCTCTTTCCATAGAGCACGTGGGCTCAACGTCAGTACCAGGGCTTCCTGCAAAGCCAATCATCGACATACTCCTCGTTGTAGAGAGTTCTGCAGACGAGAAATCGTATCTCCCGACGCTCGAAGAGGCGGGTTACGTGCTGAGAATCCGAGAACCTGATTGGCATGAGCATCGAATGTTCAAGGGTCCGGACACGAACATCAACCTTCACGCGTTCAGCAAAGGCGATGAGGAGATAGAAAGGATGCTGACTTTCAGAGACTGGCTCCGCGAGAATCCGGATGACCGAGACTTCTACCTGAGGACCAAGAGAGAACTGGCCCAGAAAGACTGGCATTACCTCCAGAACTACGCTGACGCAAAGTCCAAGGTGGTCGAGTCTATAATCGCGCGAAAACGCTCGTCAAGACGCATCGCTCAGGAGTAGTCCTTCACGTCAGTCTCGGCGTTCGATTATCTTCACTCCGCACTGCGAGAGATAGCCAATATTGCATGGGAAGATTCGATTGAGCTTACGATGAAGATCGGGCTGATGATCTTTCTGGCCAACACCCGCGAAGACAACAGCAAGCAAGGCGGCAGGGAGTGCTGAGAAGTAATGACAGCCACCGTGAAATCTAGAGACGGTACAAAGATCGCATACGACAAAGTGGGCACTGGGCCAATTGTAATACTGGTGCTCGGAGCTCTGAATTCAAGGAAGTCTGGCGCGAGTCTGGCTAAGCTGCTTGCGTCTCGCTTCACAGTCATAAGCTATGACCGGCGCGGACGCGGCGGTAGCACTGATACCGCGCCATATGCACCTCAACGTGAAGTTGAAGATGTAGCGGCGTTAATCGGTGAGGTTGGTGGACCGGTATGCCTCTACGGTCACTCTTCCGGTGCGGCCATCGCTCTCGAAGCTGCAATCAGACTTCGCCAACACATCAGGAAATTAGCCATATACGAAGCGCCCTACGCTTTAGACCCCGATGCCCGCAAGGCCGCTAAAGAGTACAACACACTGCTCAAGAAATTGCTCAAATCTGGACGCAATGCTGATGCCGTGGCTCTGTTCATCAAACTTGTAGGGGTGTCTGACAAGCAGATTCAGGCTATGAGACGCTTGCCGATGTGGCGAGGATTGGAAGCCATGGCCCCGACCTTAGCATATGACAGCGACGTTCTAGGTGAGGGCCATTCTTTGCCTACTCGTCTCTTATCGCGCGTTACTACTCCCACACTTGTCATGCACGGCGGTGCGGGAACTCCATCTATGCGCGATGCGGCTCAAGCAATCACCAAAGCCGTTCCAAATTCGCAACTGCGTATGCTGGCCGGCCAGACGCACGGTGTAAGGCCCAAATTCATTGCGCCGGTATTGGCAGACTTCTTCGAGTGATAAAACAGTGAAGGTTGGGCTGATGGTCTTTCTCGCGAACGAACGCGAAAACAACAAACCCCGCCCTTATGATTCGATCCGGGAAGTCGCAGAGCAGGCAGAGAAGGATGGTTTTGACAGCATCTGGCTTCCTGACCATTTCTTCTATCGTAATCCTGGTGAACCGACCCGGGGAATCTGGGAGTGCTGGACCATGCTGTCGGCGCTGGCCCAGGCGACACACCGCCTTGAGATCGGCACGCTGGTGACATGCAATTCCTTCCGCAATCCAGCCATCCTAGCAAAGATGGCGACGACCGTCGACGAGGTGAGCCACGGCCGGTTGATCCTTGGTGTCGGCGCGGGATGGAACGAACCCGAGTATCAGGCCTGCGAGATCGCGCCGCGCGGTCCACGGTCAGAAGGGCCGCCGTTGATGGTGGGAAGCGAAGGGGGTCCGCGCATGCTCAAGCTGACCGCACAGTACGCCGACCTCTGGAACACCGGCTACATGGGCAAACCTGAGACCCTGGCCGATCGTCGAGTTAAGGTCGAAATTGCGTGCCGCGAGATCAAGCGCGACCCCGTGACGCTAGGCGTCACGGCGCTCATCGGCCTCTGGTATCCGGATCTCCAAGCGAACAAACCAAAATTCTTTGACAATCCTCTGACAGGTACTGTGCAAGAGATCGCGTCGGCAATGCGCGGCTATGCCAAACTCGGCGCCCAGCACATCATGTTTCAAGTCGAGCCCTACACGGGCGAAGCACGGCATCGTCTGACCGAGGCGCTCCAACTCTACCGCGGTATGGAGCAACAATCGGAAAGAAGCTAACCGTGACGAGCATCAGCTCAAAACCATGCGCCTACCTCTTCTTGGAATTAACGCAAATTACTATGACCTTGCCTTCAACTCGGCATTGTGTTTTTCCACTGAGGCACCTTCTCGAACGCGGTTCCCAGACCGTTCCGGGTGATGTTCGGGTTTCTCGAACTGGGCTGGGATTACATTGAGGAAACCAAGGCCTTGGGGTCCGCTGTGGAAGGTACCAGCAGAGCTATCCGAATAACAATCAGCTTTCATGTGCCTAACGCCGCCAAGTAGTGTATTCCTTTGCCTACGAAGTTGAACCGGCTATTCCGATTGTACTCCATGCAGAGAAATACTCTCAACGCCAATCTCGGTCCTAGGGGGTTTCTTGACATGGCAGTGAGCAGGCCCAACTTGGAGCTAGTCGAGACAGCGAGAGACAGAATCACCATTGTGGCAGACTTTCCCCATCTCAGCCCGGCCCTACTCTTCGACTACTGGACAAGTATTGATCTGCTCAAGAAATGGTGGCCCCCGTCTGCGGAGTTGCAGCCCGAGGTAGGTGGGACATATCATTTTTCCTGGCCCAAACAAGACTGGCACCTTCGGGGCAAGTTCACCATGTTCGACAGAGGGAAGACACTCGGCTTCACGTGGAAGTGGGACCATGAATCCATCGACGTAACCAGGGTCACACTGCACTTCCAACCAATGCCAAACGGGGGAACAAAACTTACCCTTCAGCACGAAGGCTATTCGAAGAACTCGGAAGCGAAGAAGACAAGGGACGAACATATCGAAGGCTGGACTTTCTTTCTGAGGAAGCTCCAAGAACAAGGCCAGGAACCATAAAGCCCCCTTCAGGCTAGCGCGCATGCGGCGCTGCAAGCCCATTGAAGTATTCAGAGATATTGCTCCATTCGCATTCGGCTCGCTCTAACGAGTTGAGATATGACGTCCCTTCCACTTCGAAGCGCAGAGCCTTCCATTTGCCCAAGAAGTTTACAGCATCGTCGAGTCTTGAGGTCAGGATATTGTAAGATTGTAGACTGGGTGGATCTCAGCCCAGCTGTAATGGCTCGTGTCCAGGACGTAGGGTCCCGTCACTGTGATATGGTCGTTGACGCTTGGTATTGGGATGCTGTTTGTGTAGTTCTGGCAGGCTGAGACTGCATCGGACTGGCTTATGGGTAGCGCGCAGATTATTTCGACGACTAGGTCGCCGTACTGGTACTGGTCATTCGCGCTGTTAGTGAGGTCGCTGTACTGGGAGTCGAGGGCCGATCGCACATGGTAATCTCCATCGGCCTCTTCGAACACATTTTCGACAACTCCAGAAGCAGTTACGCAGGGCTTGATGAGATTTAGACGATAGGAATTGTACACGTGATTCGATATTGAGTCCGGGGTCACTGCAACTAGACTGATTCGACCCGGGAGTTCCAGTCTGAGTAGCGTAGTAGCCAGTTACGCCTGCATCAACCGCAATCACCACAGCGGCGAGTGCGACCGGCAACACAGTCTTCCTCAAGAGCCTTCAGGAGCAGATGTTTATCGGTACATTAGTCGAATAACTTTTGCATCTGCGTGAATGATATCATCTGCTACGGACCACTTTTCGCATGATCCATTTGCTTGTTCCGAGTGCACCGAGCGGACGGAATCCGAGTTTAGTGAACATTGAGTGTGTTCCACCCCACAAGAATGAGCTTGAGTATGGTTTCCCTCGTGTGTCAATTGGATACCCGTCTACTGTCCCGCCTCCTTTGCCGACGATGATGCGCAGCGCGCCTTGCAATGCAGCTTTCGAAACTCCCTCCTTCCTATGATCGCGGTCGATGAAGAAGCACGTAATTCTCCAGTCGGGCGGAGCCACGTCCAGCTTGCTGTATCCGCTCATCCGGCCGGGGAGCTCTACGGGGGGTCCGAACTGGCACCAGCCAACAACATCCGCACCATCGTAGACGAGCGCGGCGTGGGACCGATCCGCTCGAACAAGCTTCTCCTTGAGCGCCCGATGCTTTCCAGCCCACTCTTTCTCCTCGCTGCGCTTCAGGTGGAAAGCGGTACACCAGCAACCACCCCAGACCCCATTGTGCTTCTCCACCACCCGCTCAAAATCTGGCCACGTTTCCTTTCCGAGTTCCTTGATCTGAAACTGCGCCTTGGGCTGTCTCCCGCTCTTGGTGTGAGACGGCAGGGCGTGTTCTGAGTTTACACGCGGGACGGCCAGCTCTTTCATGATCAATTAGATCTCATCAGAGACTATGTAAGAATGAGCCTGCGCAGCAAACGCTGTGGACAGACTCCCTACTCAGTTCTTAAGTGTGACAGAATGACCTGCTCATATGGCCGAAGAGTGAATGCGGAGAAATATCACGATCCCTATTTTAGTCGTGATATCCCTATTGTTCTTCGTACTTGCTCCGATTGTGCCGCTTGGATGGCCTTCCGGAACTTATCAATCGTCGTATCATTATGACTGTCCCGCCGGCGATAATAGGGTCCAGGGTTTGCCTCTACCCTACACCATGTCGATTTCCTATGCCATCTTCAAAGTCGGCTTCATCTATGATCAACAGTTGAATCCTCCGCTGGCCTTCGAGACCGGTTCGACAATCAACCTTCCTTGCAATTTCTGATTCAGTCGATGCAAGACTCAACCTCAGAATGCCGTGGACTCACGTTTCATTCGGCAGCGGGAGGCTGACCTGACGTCTCTTACTTTTTCACCAGCCCATAGGCGAGAGTAGCGCTACGTGTGCCGTGAGCTTGATGCCTAGCTACTGGCCAGAGTACATGTTCATCAGCGGATAGTTGTCCTGGTTGTAGCTGAAGATGTAGGGAGTGTCTCCTATGCCGTCAGGGCTGGGACATACGTCCTGGTTCGGCCCACTACAGTCGTCTACACCGGTGTAGTCGGACCAGTAGTTCCCACCGCTAGGATAGCCATTGTCCCATACGTTCAGGGTCGAATTGGCGTCTGTTGCCTGGACCGTGTTGTTGAGAAAGTTGTTGTGAAACACCTGCACATTTGTCGTGATTTTCAGAACGACACCTTGCTGGTTTGACTGGATGTTGTTGCCGGTGATGGTTATGTTCGAAGAGTCTGCTACGCCGACAGCGGTTGTTGAATTTGAGATATTGTTGCTTTGAATCGATATATTGCTGGAGAGGGAAATTGCGAGAGGGTCGGTGGAGTGCGTGATATTATTGTTGGAAACGTCTATCTCCACGCTCGAACTGACCCCTATGGCAGGTATGGGTGGAGTACCGCCGGCGCCGCCGGAGGTCTGAACATCATTTCCTTTGATCGAAGCGCTCCAGCAATTGTTCATGATTATTGCACCGTACCCGGCGTCTAGTATTCGGTTATCTGATATTCCAAGGAAATTTGAGTCTTTGACTAGTATTGCCCAGTCACTGTGAAAGTTGTTCCTGGAGATTGTAACGTGATCGGAACTCTCGATCCGCAAGCCGGTGAAATCTGTGGTGCAACAGCCCGCGGCGAGATTGTTGTCGGAGATCGTGATGTTGGAGGAGTCTGCTAAGACGATACTGTAATGAAGATTGTTTGTTATTGACACGTGGGATGAGGACGAGACGCTGATACTTCCGCCGACACCAACAGAATTGTTGGAAAGTTGGACCTGGTCGGAGGAATCGACGCTGATCTGTCCGCTGTAATCGGAGATTCTGACTTGCGTTGAGCCGGTAACCATTATCTTGCCTGCCCCTGTGATATTTTCTAAGACTGCGTTCGAGTCAAATGCCATCTCCACGATGGAGAAACCGTAAGATTCAGCAACTCTGAAATTGGTTATTGTGACATTGCTAGAGGTCGCCACTATCAGTTCGCCGGACCCCATAGAGTCAAGGTTGAGTTCTGAGGAATCCTTGTAAAACAACAGTGGTTGTCCGTTCGCCGTATTGTCGGACGTTATGGTTATGGAATCGAGTTGTTCGGCTGACGTCTCTCTTAGGAGTATCTGGCTGAGCGTGTTGTTCTGAACGGTGACTCCGGTCGAGTTGACAATTGAAATGCCGAATGGAAGTTCAGGTAATGTGTTACTGGTCAGCGTGATGTTGCTCGATGAGGTCGCTGTGACAAAGCTGTGTGCGAACCCTGATTCAGAGACGGTGACGTTCTCGGAAGAGACTATGTTGACTTGGTTGATCACGTCGTTTGAAACGAGTATGTTGCTTGATGAATCGACTATTAGGCTCCACTGATAGTCCGTGGACTGGGAGTTCTCTAGTGCGCCGTTTGCAACGCTTGTCATATTGATGCTGTAGAAGTACCAATCGGTCGAGTAAACGTGCACGCTGCGAATCACAAAATAATCAGTCGTATCATGTATGAGTATTCCTGGGTTTCGACAGCATACGGAAATGCTCCAGCCCTCGATGATGTAAGGGTCCGACGCTGTACCTGTTCCTCCGGTTACGCCATTCGCGGATGTGAAGTCGGAGTCGCCATTGATGACAATCGGTTCATGTGTTGGGTAGGATGAAGAGTC
>WNGH01006089.1_pt1 | contig 11457 bp, 9 predicted proteins | sample 5400631 | NCBI WGS metagenome assembly WNGH01 (sample SAMN13153373, study PRJNA577476) | soil metagenome | isolation source: 115 cm soil or saprolite under Garry oak tree replicate 1 | place: USA:California | collected 2016-06-15 | reverse complement strand
TTCGACAGATCGAGCACATCATTGATCAAGCCGAGCAGGTGCCGGCCATTGCTTTCCAGCCGCTTGAGCACGGCATTCATCTTTTCGGACGGTTCGCCATAAGCGCCATCTGCCATCAATTCGGTGTAGCCGAGGATGGCGTTGAGCGGGGTACGCAGCTCGTGACTCATATTGGCGAGGAATTGTGATTTGTGCTGGCTCGCGACTTCGAGCTGACGACTCTTGTCTTGGATTTCGTCGAACAGCCGCACGTTTTCGATGGCGATCACGGCCTGGTCGGCGAAAGTTTTGACCAGCTCGATTTGCTTATCGGTGAACAGCCGCACCGCCTTACGACTGAGCACGATCACGCCGATTGGGTTTCCTTGGCGCAGCAGCGGAACACCGAGCATGGTACGGGTGCCGCCAACGTTCGCACCTTCTTTGAACCGGTAATCCGGATCGGCCATGACATCAGGAACGTGCACCGTCTGGCATAGCATCGCCGTGCGGCCGGCAATGGAGCCGCGGCCAAGCGGAATAGGATGGTGTGCCATGTAATGGTTGAATTCCGGCGAATAGCCGAAGCTCGCAACCTGGTAATAACTTTCGCCTTTTTCTCGGTTGATGGAGGCCATGTCGGCCTCGCACAACCGCGCCGCCGATTCGACAAGCGTATCGAGCACCGATTGTAGATCGAAGGTCGAACGGCTGATGACCTTGAGCACATCGGCGGTGGCCGTCTGCTGTTGCAGCGACTCGGATAGCTCCTCGGTGCGAGCCTGCACCTCGTCGAATAAGCGCACATTCCGGATTGCGATCACGGCCTGATCGGCGAAAGCCTTCAGCAGCGCGATCTGGCGCTCGGGGAAAGATCCGGCATTGGCACGAGCAACTGCGATGGCCCCAATTGGATTGCCTTCGTGGAGCAATGGCACCGCCACGATGCTTCGATAGGTCACTGCTCGCGCGAGATCTTGAGCTTGTGTGCCATAGGCGTCGTCAGCCTTGACATCTGCTAACTCTACAACCGCGCGGCGCAATATCGCGCGGCCGGACGCCGTGTTTTCGGTAGCCGGCATTGGCATCATGCCGCGGAAAACATTCAGTCCTTCGGCGTTCAGCCCAAAAGAGCTGGCAAAATCCATGACCTTGCCATTAAACCGGAGCACGAAGGAAAATTGGCCGTCACACAGCCTCACTGCACTCTCTGCGATCGAATCGAACACCGGCTGAACATTCGTCGGCGAGCTGGAAATGACGCGCAGCACTTCCGCCGTTGCTGTCTGCTGCTCCAGCGATTGTCTTAGCTCATTGAGCAGCCGCGCGTTTTCGATGGCGATGACGGCCTGGGCAGCGAAGTTGGTGACCAGCTCAATCTGCTTGTCAGTGAACGGCCGTACCTCCCGGCGATAGATTGCCAAAGCGCCGACAAGTTCGTTCTCTTTAAGCATCGGCACGACGAGAAGAGTGCGAGCGCCGGCACTCTCGACAAGCTCGCAAAATGTCGGATCGCGATCGATGTAACATTGTTCGGTCCTGACGTCGGTAATGTGAATGATGTCCTTGGTCCGGGTGATGCGATTAAGCGGTACGTCAGGATGGAGATGACGGACAAACATCCCAGGGCGGCGCGCCTCGGCATATGCGGTCGATGCGCTGTGCAGCGCGGCACTGACAAATTCGTTGCCGTCGTAGACGAATAGATTGCCGAACTCGGCTTGGCAAAGCCTCACGGCGTTTTCCACCATCGCATTGAACACCGGCTCCAATTCGCCGGGCGACGAACTGATGACGCCCAGCACGTCCGAGGTTGCAGTCTGCTGCTGAAACGATTCACGCAATTCGTTGAGCAGCCGCGTGTTCTCGATGGCGATGACGGCCTGGTTGGCAAAGGTGGTTATGAGATCGACCTGCTTCTCAGTGAAAGCCTGCACCCAACTGCGTGTGAGCACGACCACCCCGATCACCACGCCTTCGCGGAGGAGCGGCACGCCCAAGATGGTGCGATAGCCTTTGTGACCTATCGCGGTCAGCGTGTATTCAGGGTCACTCAGAACGTCGGCAACCTGAATTGTACGCCCTTCAAGCGCCACACGGCCGGTGACGGAGCCGCGGTTTGGCGCAAGTGGATTCTGTTTGAGCCACTCGACTTGTTCGGGATGGGCGTCTATGGCGGCAGCAACGTGATAGCGCCCGGTTTCGGCGAGCCGCAGGATATAGGCCTGCTCGGAGCCGCAAAGCCGCTGCGCCGTTTTAGTGATGGTATCGAGCACCGGCTGTACATTCGACGGTGAACGAGAAATGACTTCGAGCACATCGCTGATCGCGGTCTGGTATTCGAGGCTTTCCTGCAGTTCACGCCGCTGTCGCTGCTCGGCCTCGAACAGCCGCACGTTCTCAATCGCGATCACGGCCTGGTCGGCAAAGGTCTCGATCAACTCGATCTGCTTCTCGGTGAATGGCCGGACTGCGGAGCGGGTGACCGCCAAGACGCCGATTGGGAGTCCTTCACGCACCAAAGGGACACCGAGCATCGAACGTGAAACGCCAACATTGAGATTTTCAGGCCACTTGTATTCCGGGTCTGCTTGCGCATCGACGATGTGGATCGTCTTTCCTTCCATCAAAGCTCTGCCGACACACGTATCTCGACCCGGTCGTTCAATTCGGCGCTTCAATACCTCCTCGTGCTCAGGCGACAGCGCAAAACCTGCAGCAATCTTATAACCGTCGCCGCTTGGTCGCCAAACATTTGCTCTGTCGGCTCCGCACAGCCGAGCCGCCGACTCGACCAGCGTATCGAGCACGCCTTGCAGCTCAAACGTCGAGCGGCTGATGGTCTTGAGCACGTCGCCAGTAGCGACTTGCTGCTGAAGCGCCTCGTCGCGCTCGCGAGCAAGACGCGTCAGTTCTGTTTCCTGGCCGGCAGCAGAGAAACCGCGGCGGCGATGCACCGCCTTGGCATTGCGCCGCTTCGGCCTCGCCGCTTTGCGGCGTTCCGTTTTGGCCTTTGCGCTGCTCACTCTGGAGCGCCGTTTCATGAGTTTCCTGAACGCTTCGGACCAACCATCACGGCGATCAATCTACACCCAAACTACACCCAAACCTCGCCCAATGTGAGTTCAAGGAAATCGGCCAACCGATCGGCCAAAACGCTCTCCGATCCTTAAAGCTTCGCTTGCAGCGCGCGCACGAAATCGGACAGACCGACCTGGCGTTCGCGCTTGAGCCGCTCCGCGGCAAGGATCGCGCGCAATTCGGCAAAGGCCTCGCGTTTGTCGCGATTGACAATGACATAATCATATTCCGGCCAATGGCTCATTTCGCCGGCCGCTTTCGCCATGCGCGAGCCGATCACTGTCTTGCTGTCCTGTGCGCGTCGCTTGAGCCGGCGCTCCAGCTCTCTCGCCGTCGGCGGCAGGATGAATACGCTGACAAGATCCGTGCGCGCCTTCTCGCGCAATTGCTGCGTGCCTTGCCAATCGATGTCGAACAGAACGTCGCGGCCTGCCTGCAGAGCTTTGGTCACCGGAGCCCGCGGCGTGCCGTAGCGATGGCCGAACACGTCCGCCCATTCCAGAAGTTCGCCCCGCGCGACCATGTCATCGAAGCGACCGCGATCGATAAAATGATAATCGCGCCCGTCGATTTCGCCGCGGCGCTTTGGGCGGGTGGTCACCGAGATCGAAAGCTCGACCTTGCGGTCCGAGCGCAGCAGCAGGCGTGACAGCGTCGTTTTGCCGGCGCCTGACGGCGAGGACAGCACCAGCATCAGCCCGCGACGAGCGACTTTGTTGTTTTGATTTCGCTGCGCCGATCCCATGGTTATTCCACGTTCTGGACCTGCTCGCGAAATTGCTCGACCGCAACCTTGAGCTCCAAGCCGATATTAGTGAGCTCGACGTCATTCGCCTTGGCGCACAGCGTATTGGCCTCGCGATTAAACTCCTGAGCGAGAAAATCGAGGCGCCGGCCGATCGGCCCGCCCGCTTCGATGAGACGCCGGGCCGCAGCCGTATGGGCGGCAAGGCGGTCAAGCTCCTCGCGCACGTCGGCCTTGGCCGCAATCATGATCGCTTCCTGATGGAGCCGGTCGGGATCGAACCGCTCCGATTGGGCAAGCAGCGTGGCGACCTGATCGGCAAGCCGCACGCGAATGGCCTCTGGCCGGCGTCCTGGCGCGCCCTCAGCGCGCTCGGCCAGCGCAGCTATTTCGTCGAGCCGCGTCGCCAGGACGCGGCCGAGCGCAGCGCCTTCACTGCGGCGCATCTCGGCGAGTGCCGTAATAGCGTTGGCAAACCCGGCAATCACCGCGCTTTCGGCGACGCGCCGCTGATCCTCATTCTCCTCGGCGTCGGCGATTTCGATCACGCCTTTAAGCGCCAATAAGCCGTCGAGCGAAGGTGGGGAGGCTTCGATCTTTGTCCCGAATTGGCGCACCGCGGCCAGGATTGCATCGAGAACGGCGGTATTTACTCGGACCGTCGGCACCGCGTCGCTGCGTTCAACCGTCAGATTCGCCTGCACCGAGCCTCGCGTTAGCGTCTCGGCGACCCGGGCGCGGACCGGGACTTCGATTGCATCCCAGCCGGGCGGCGTCCGCAGCCGTAGATCAAGCCCTTTGCCGTTGACGGATTTTATCTCCCAGGCCCAGGCATAAGGACCGGACACACCATGGCCGCGAGCAAACCCGGTCATGCTCGAAAGCGCCATGGAGCCAAACCCCGCCAGCAATCGTGAACAACGCGCCCGAACTTACCGGCGGCGCTTCACGGTCACAAGCATTGGGCTTGGTCGAATTATCGAGAGTCAGTGGGCAGCTGGCAGACGAGGCTTGGGCGTACCGCGGGAAGGCGCCGACGATGGCGCAGCCACGGCGGCCGGCGCTGACGGCGCTGCCATCTGGTCTTCGATCGGGACCTGGTCCTTCTGATCGGATTCGGTCGACCGCAGCCGCGTGACGTTCCTCTGGTGCTGCTCGTAGGTTTCAGCGAAGACATGGCCGCCGGTGCCATCGGCGACGAAATACAGTTCGCGCGTGCGCGCCGGGTTAGCAGCCGCTTCCAGCGAAGCCCGGCCGGGGTTGGCAATGGGTCCGGGGGGTAATCCGTCGATGACGTAAGTATTGTATGGCGTCGGTTGTTCGATTTCGCTCTTCATGATTGGGCGTCCGAGCGTGCCCTTGCCGCCCACCAGCCCATAAATGATTGTCGGATCGGACTGCAGCCTCATCTTTTGCTTGAGCCGGTTCACGAATACGGCGGCGACGCGGCTGCGTTCATCAGATTTGCCGGTCTCCTTCTCGACCAGCGAGGCAAGAACAACGAGTTGCTCCGGCGTCTTGAGCGGAAGGTCCGGCGAGCGATGATCCCACACCTCCCGCAGCAGCCGCTGTTGTGCCTGCTGCATGCGTTGGATCATTTGCTCGCGGGTTACGCTGCGCGCAAAGTTATAGGTATCGGGCAGCAAGCTGCCTTCGCGCGGGATTTCCTTGATATCGCCGGCCAGAACATCGTCTTGCAACAAGCGCGCGACGATCTGCTGTGACGTTAGTCCTTCGGGAAGGCTGACCTGGTGCGCGACCACCTTGCCTTCGACAATTGTGGCGACCACGTCGCGCATGCTTGAATGTGCTTTGAATTCGTATTCGCCGGCCTTGAGATCCTCGCGAGCCTTGAGGACGAGCACGCCGCCGATGAATAGCCAAGATTGATCGATCACGCCTTCGCGGGAAAGAATATCGGCGATATCGCGCATTCCGGAGCCGCGCGGGACATTCACGATACGGTCTGCCGGCAGCGGGCCCGCCGCCTCGAAGCGCTGTTTGCCAACAAACAGTGCAACGCCGGCCGCCAAAGCCACAAGCACGAAGGCGCTGATAACCGCATTGCCAATGATAATGAGCGGATGCCGTGCGCTCGCTGAGCGGCGCGCCGGCAAATCGACCCTGTCGGGCTCGATGGCTGCTCGCGGGCTCCGCGGCACGCGTTTGGCCTCGCTCCGGCTGAGACTTCCGGCCGCGGCGCTGGTCGCATTCGCCGCCGAAAGAGATAACGGGTTGGTGGCCGGGCTCGCGCCAATCTCTGCCGGACTGGAGCGTAAGGATGGGCCGGCGCGCTGTTCGCCATTCGGCGGGGTGCTAGCTCCGGTCACCGCCACACATCCAATCTTGCGACTCGCATGGTCGATTTTGCGATGAAAGCGCGAAGCTCAGATACGCTTTGTTGGTGAATTCGGCCGCATCCGGCCACACACAGCGTCAATCGCAGGCGAGTGCGGAACAAATGTGGCGGACCGCCAAAACAACGCATTAGTGCGCTACTTTGCGGAAAACCAGCGAAGCGTTCGTGCCGCCGAATCCGAATGAATTCGACAGCGTGACGTTTACCGGTCGTTGCTGCGCTGTATGCGGCACAAGGTCGATCGCGGTTGCAATCGACGGATTGTCGAGATTGATAGTCGGTGGCACCACGCCATCACGCATCGCGAGTAGACAGAAAATCGCTTCGACGGCGCCCGCGGCGCCAAGAAGGTGACCGATCGAGGACTTTGTTGACGACATCGCGATATGGGCCGCTGCATTACCGACAAGCCGCTCGACAGCTTTGAGCTCGATCTCGTCGCCAAGCGGAGTCGAGGTGCCATGCGCGTTGATGTAATCAATGTCGGCGGGAGAAATCCCGGCGCGGCGAATTGCGGCAGTCATGCAGCGAAATGCACCGTCACCGTCCTCCGCCGGCGCGGTGATATGGTAGGCATCCCCAGAAAGACCGTAGCCGACAAGCTCGCCGTAAATGCGCGCACCGCGCTTTTTGGCGTGATCGTATTCCTCTAGCACGACGGCGCCCGCGCCTTCCCCCATGACAAATCCATCGCGATCGCGGTCGTACGGCCGCGAGGCGCGCTCTGGCGTCTCGTTGAAGCCGGTCGAAAGCGCGCGGCACGCCGCGAATCCGGCAAGCGAAATCCTGTTGACAGGCGACTCCGTCCCGCCTGCCACCATCACATCGGCATCGCCAAGTGCAATCAGCCGGCCGGCATCGCCAATTGCATGCGCGCCTGTGGAACAGGCGGTGACCACGGCATGATTGGGTCCCTTGAGCGAATGGTTGATGGATACATAGCCGGACGCGAGATTGATGAGCCGGCCGGGTATGAAGAAAGGCGACACGCGCCGTGGTCCGCGGTCGCGTAACAACAACGCTGTCTCGGCGATCCCCTCGACGCCGCCGATTCCGGATCCGATTAGAACGCCGCTAGTGATCTGATCGGCATGTTCTCGCGGGTGCCATCCGGCATCGTCGAGCGCCTGCGTGGCTGCAGCCATGGCAAAGACAATGAAATCATCGACCTTGCGCTGCTCCTTTGGCTCCATCCAATCGTCAGGATTAAAGGCTCCGGCCGAGCCGTTGCCGCGCGGGACCTGGCCGGCAATCTTACAGGAGATGTCGGATACGTCGAATTTTTCTATGCGATTGATGCCGCTTTGCCCGGCGAGCAGTCGCTGCCAGGTTTGCTCGATCCCGCAGGCGAGCGGCGTCACCAATCCGAGCCCCGTGACAACCACGCGTCTCATCGAGGGCGCTCCCGCTAAACGCAGTACGAATGTCGTCCCACCGCATATAGGAATATGCGGCGGTTACGGCAGTTCATATCGATCATGCAAAAATACCGGGCGATCCCGACCGGTCAGCTCTTTGCGTTTTTTTCGAGAAATTTGATCGCGTCGCCAACGGTCAAAATCGTTTCGGCGGCGTCGTCGGGGATCTCGCAGCCAAATTCTTCCTCAAAGGCCATGACGAGCTCGACCGTGTCGAGACTGTCGGCGCCGAGGTCATCGATGAAGCTGGCGTTCTCGGTCACTTTGTCCGGCTCGACGCCGAGATGTTCCACGACGATTTTTTTCACGCGCTCGCCAATATCACTCATCGTTCCAACCTCATCTTGCAACGCGACCCGTCAAGCTCGCTTCGATTCTGTCCAAATACTTCATTGAACTTGCCGACAGCCGTGGGTCGACACCGATCAGAGGCGGACGTAGCGCCCGGCGCTCCGGGATTCCGGCTCCCCCAGCCCGAGTTCGGTTCGGTTACCACACTTCAAAACGGTTGACCAGCGCGCCGACATCTCGCCCCCGCCATCTACTACCGCGTTCAAATCATGGCCATTCCGCCATTCACATGCAACGTTTGGCCGGTCACGTAGCCGGCCTCGTTCGAAGCGAGAAACACGACCGCCGCAGCGACCTCGGCAGGGGTGCCCGCGCGGCTTGCCGGAATTTTTGCGACGATGGTTTCCCGTTGCTTGTCGTTGAGCTTGTCCGTCATCGGCGTGACGATGAATCCAGGCGCCACGCAATTGGCGGTAACGCCGCGCTTGGCATATTCCTGCGCCATGGCCTTGATCATGCCGGCGATGCCGGCTTTGGCGGCAACGTAATTGGCCTGGCCGGGATTACCGGTCGTGCCCACCACGGACGTGATCGCGATCACACGCCCGAAACGCCGCCGCATCATCCCGCGCAGCGCGGCACGCGCCAGCCGGAACGTGGCGGACAGATTGATGGCGATGACTTGTTCCCAGTCCTCATCGCGCAGCTGCACCAGCAAATTATCGCGGGTGATCCCGGCATTGGCGACCAGAATATCGAGCTGTCCCATTGCCTCTTCCACGCGCGGCACCAGCGCTTCGGTCTCGGCCGCATCGGCAAGGTTACAGGGCAGAACATGCACGCGCTCGCCGAGTTCGGTTGCGAGCCGATCGAGAACCTCGCGCCGCGTTCCTGAAATTGCGACCGTGGCGCCTTGGCCGTGAAGGCCGCGCGCAATTGTGGCCCCGATTGTGCCGGTCGCCCCGGTCACCAGCGCCGTCCTTCCGGTGAGTTCAAACATGTTTCGACCCTGACCCTTTCCAGCCGCAGCAATAGCTCAGCCCCGCGAGGCTTTGAACCTTGCGATGTCCTCAGGCGATCCGATTGCGGCGGCCGACGCGGCCTCGGCGATACGTTTGATCAAACCGGTCAGCACCTTTCCGGCGCCGATCTCAAAAAACGACGACACGCCAGACTGCGCCATGAACAGGACGGATTCGCGCCAGCGCACCGTAGCGGTGATTTGTTCGACGAGATTGCGCACGACCGCTGCCGGATCCTTGACCGGACGCGCCGGCACGTTAGCAACCACCGGCACCAGCGGCGCCTTGACCGAGACCCTGGTCAAGGCTTCGGCCATCACATCGGCGGCAGGCTGCATCAGGGGACAATGGAATGGGGCGGAGACTGGCAGCATCATCGCCCGCTTGACCCCGCGTGCTTTGGCAATATCCACCGCGCGTTCCACCGCGGCCTTGGCGCCCGACAACACCACCTGGCCGCCGCCATTGTCATTGGCAGTTGCGCAGACACCCGCGCTCGATGCTTCCGTGGCAATCGATTTCGCCTCCGCCAAATCGAGGCCGATGAGGGCCGCCATGGCGCCGGCACCGACCGGAACGGCTTTTTGCATGGCCTGGCCGCGGACGCGCAATAAGCGCGCGGCATCGGCGACCGAAAGGGATCGCGCCGCGGCAAGCGCCGAATACTCGCCAAGCGAATGGCCGGCGACGAATGCGACATCTCGCGTGATGTCGAGACCCGCCTCTTGTTCAAGGACATGCAAAGCAGCAATCGACACCGTCATCAGCGCGGGCTGTGCGTTCTCCGTCAGAGTGAGAGTCTCGGCCGGACCGTTCCAGATCGTATAGCTGAGCCGCTCGCCCAACGCGGCATCGACTTCCTCAAAAACTTGGCGCGCGCAGGTGAAGGTGTCGGCCAGAGCCTTGCCCATGCCGACGGCCTGGCTGCCCTGGCCGGGGAAAACGAATGCAACGCTCATCGGCTAAAATTGGCCCCGCTAATTGATCGCCCTCGCTAGTGTCCCGATTCCGAAGTTCGTAAGCATTTGCGGCGCGCTCGTACGAACTTCGGAATCGATAAGGACACTAGCAATTCTATCCTTGTAGTGCCGCTTCTGAACCCGAAGTTCGCATCCGAGCGCTCCGCAAACTTGTGCGAACTTCGGGTTCGCGGCACTAGAAACGGGCGAAAGATACCGTGATGCCATTGATGTCAAGGCGACTAATCCCGTTAAAATAACGACCATCGAACTCTGCGGGCGGCAGCGCAGTCTCTTGCCTTTCTGGGCGGGCCGCGTATAAGGCCGGCTTCCGCTCGACCCCGGCCGGGGGCTGAACGGACGGCCGTGCATGCGCCTTATGGCTTGCACGGTAGGACTCTCGGGTCCGACGTCCGGTGTCCCCGCCTTCAGAGCATTCGAGCCTTTCCCGAAGGGTTCGAGGGGCTTCGCGCCCGGGCGAGCACGAGATTAAGGAAAGGGCAGCCATGCCGCTTTATGAACACGTCTACCTTGCGCGCCAGGACACCAGCACGCAGCAGGTCGAGGAATTGACCACGCAGCTAAAGGGCGTGATCGAAGGGCTCGGCGGATCGATCAAAAAGACCGAGTATTGGGGCGTAAAATCCCTCTCCTACCGCCTCCGCAAGAACCGCAAGGCGCATTTTACTTTGATGGATATTGATGCGCCCCCGCCGGCGATCAATGAAATCGAACGCCTCGAGCGGCTCAACGAGGATGTTGTTCGCTATCTCACGATCAGAGTGGACGCGCATGAGGATGGCCCGTCGGCGATGATGCGCCGGGCTGACCGCGATCGTGATCGCGATGAGCGCCGCGACCGAGGCGACCGAGGCGATCGTGGGGGCGACCGGGGCCGCGATCGCGACCGGCGCAGCCGCGACGAGTCCGAGGATGCCGTGAACGGGACGGAGGAATAGGGAATGGCTTTTTCACCGCAGGGCGCAGGCGGGCGCCGCCCGTTTTTCCGACGCCGCAAGAGCTGTCCGTTCTCGGGCGCTAACGCGCCAAAGATCGATTACAAAGATGTCAAACTGCTGCAGCGCTTCGTCTCAGAGCGCGGAAAGATTGTGCCGAGCCGCATTACCGCAGTATCGGCAAAACGGCAGCGTGAACTCGCCCAGGCGATCAAACGCGCGCGCTTTCTCGGGCTCTTGCCCTACGTGATCCGCTAAAGCGAGGCCGGCATGGAAGTCATTCTATTGGAACGCATCGCCAGGCTTGGCCAGATGGGCGATGTCGTGCGCGTGAAGGACGGATTTGCCCGCAACTTTTTGTTGCCACGCGGCAAGGCGCTCCGCGCCACGGCGGAAAATCGCACGCGCTTTGGAACAATGAAAAGCGAACTCGAAGCGCGCTCGCTCACGCTTAAGAGCGAAGCGGCACAAGTGGCCGACAAGCTCGACGGCAAGAGCTTTACCGTGCTGCGGCAAGCTTCCGAATCCGGCCAACTATTCGGCTCGGTTTCGCCCCGCGATCTGGTCGGCCTGCTCGAAAATAACAGTTTTCGCCTAAATCGCAGCCAGATTGCGTTGAACGCGCCGATCAAGTCCATCGGCCAGCA
>WNGH01006088.1_pt1 | contig 11458 bp, 9 predicted proteins | sample 5400631 | NCBI WGS metagenome assembly WNGH01 (sample SAMN13153373, study PRJNA577476) | soil metagenome | isolation source: 115 cm soil or saprolite under Garry oak tree replicate 1 | place: USA:California | collected 2016-06-15 | reverse complement strand
TCGCCCAGCTCCTCGCATATCCCGTGGCGCGGATCTTCGTCTCCGCCCTGGAGGACACGTATCTGATCCGACGGTTCGCCCTCCGGGAGGCGATCGCCGCGGAAGACCGCCTCGAAACTGAGTCCGACGATTTTGTGATCCACATGGCCGCGCAGCTCGCGATGGACCTCCGCCGGGAGGACGGCGGCTTCCGCCTCCACTTCACCGATTTCCTGCGTTTCACGAACACGATGCGCGACGCGCCATGGAAATTGATCAACCAACGAGTGGACCGCGGATACGTGACCTTGCAACGGGCCAAGGCGCTCCGGGTCATGCGAAACGCGATCCAGCGGCACATCGAGGAAGGCCTTCCGCTTCCGGTGAACGACGACATCGTCTCCGCCTTCCGCACGGACCTGCGGGAGATCCGGGGCATCCTCGAGGCGAAGAAGGCGACGTTCAAGGCGGAGGACATCGGGAAGGTGAGCATCACGCGATTCCCGCCGTGCATGTACAACCTGCTCGCGCAGATCCAGAACCACGAGAACGTCCCGCACATGGGCCGCTTCGCGATCGTCGCGTTCCTCCATCACATCGGCCTGGGCAACGAGGAGATTTTTCGCGTCTTCGGAGACGTCCCAGACTTCGCCGCGGACGTGACGAAGTATCAGATCGAGCACATCACGGGGACGTCGAGTCCGACGGAGTACACGCCGCCGGAGTGTGCGACGATGAAGTCATACGGGATCTGCCCAGGCCCCGATCGGATCTGCCTGACGATCAAGCATCCCCTCCAGTATTATCGGGTGAAGGGCCGCGAGCAACGGCCACGGGGCGAGAGCGCGTCGACGGCGACGTAGGGCCGTCCGTCTCGGACTTGGGTTCCGTCCTAAATCGGATAATCGACTTGCAAGCCTCATATACCCCTGCCCCACCTCGGAGTCCGCGCCCGGGAAGCCACTGGGCGGCAAGAGATGACAAGGATGAAGCTTGGGGTCGTCTGGTTGATTGGCTTTGTGCTGGGAATCGTATTTGGGCTGCTGACTTTCATCGGCGCGGGACTGGGAGCCTACTGGATCCTCATTGGCGGACTCGTCATCGGGTTCCTCACGGGATTCCTCCTGAAAGAGACGGGAAAGTCGCTCGGCTTCGGATTCCTGAGCACGTTCCTCGGCTTCACCGTCGGCGGGATCATCGTCGTCGTCGCCCTCGCGCCGTTCCTCGCAGCCGTCCCATTCCTCGGAAGCCTGCTTGGGTTCTTGATCGTAATCGTAGCCGTCGTCTTCGGGCTCGGAGCGGGGATCCTTGCTCTGGTCGGGGCCCCCATCGGAGTCCTGGTCGGGAAGCGGATGGCCCCCGCAGCGCAGCAGCCGAGCGGCATGGCCCCCCCGCCCTCCATCTGAAGTCCGCGGCGACATCAACGCGCGGCCGCGAAGCCCCGCCAAATCCCCACGGCTCGCTGGACGGCCGTCGCATTGCCGAGGACCGCGAAGAGCACCATGAACCACTCCAACGGTCCGAAGGTCAGGACGCCAACGCCCAGGGTCACGCCGCCCGACGGCGCAACGATCAGCTGGATCAGGCCTCCGAGGAACAGCAGCACGAGGCGATCCGCGCGGCCGAGGATCCCGCCGTATGCGCGGGCCTGACCGACGGCCTGCGCCTGGGTCCCCATGTACGAGGTCAAGAGGACGCCAAGGAGGGCGAGTGTGCCGACCCCGAGACGGCAGTACATCGCGTTGAATGCGATCCCACCGAGCATGAAGACGTCCGCGTAGCGGTCGAGCACATGATCCAGGAAATCGCCCCGCGCGGACGCCTTGCCGGCCATCTTCGCGATCTTTCCGTCGAGCGCATCGAGGTACGAGTTGACGAGCATCAACCCGAGCGCGAGGCCGAGGAGTCCACCGCCGCCGATGAAGAACGAGACGCCTGCGCCGACCGCCGCGAGGAAGGCGACCCACGAGACGATGTTCGGGTTGACGCCCAACATCCGAGAAGCGACGGGGACGAGGAACGCATCGGCGGCCTTCCGATACCGATCTAGTACCACGAGAGCACCTCGGACGCCCAGTCGACGGAGCCAGGTTCGTGACCTTTCGTCTCTCCCTGAAGGATCGCGAGGATCACTTCGGCGGTCTCTTCCGGGGTCGATTTCGTCGTGTCGACCTCGAAGACGAACGGAAGGCGAGCGACCGCCTCTTGCAGGATCACGTCAATCGCCTCCGCCTCGACGTTCTCCCGGACTTTCTCCGGGGGCCAACCGCGCGCCTCCAGTCGGGCGCGAAGGACGGACGGTCGGCACCGCAAGACCACCGCGAGGTTCACGTCCATCCGGTGACTGTAGTGGCTCTTGAGGAACGCGACCTTCGCGGGGATCCGCAGTCCCTCCCGCAAGGCGTCGACGTCAACCTCGTCCGTCCCCCGTTTCTCGTCGCGTCCGACAATCAAGCCCTCACGCCGCGCGACCTCGTCCAGGTCGACGACGACGTAGCCCCTCTTCGCGAGGACATCACACGCGGAGGACTTCCCGGTCCCTGGCGTCCCGGTCACCGCGACGAGCACGCAGGCACGATTCTCCGTGCCGTTAAAGTCCTTGCGGCCCGACCTCACCCTCCGAGGCGGTCGGCAAACCGACCGCCGCGAAAGCGGTCCCGGAGAAACTGTCCGGCCACCGCCCCTGCCAGGTTGATCGGCAAGGACAATGCCAGGACCAAGAAGGAATAGCGGGCAACGAAGAAAGGGACCACGCTCGGTTCGAGAAAATACAATCCCGCGAAGGCGGGCGAAAAGACGAGGAGGACCACGACGGCGAAGCCGAGCGGGAGCGCCACGATCGCCGACAGGACCGCTTCCTGCAGGTTTCCGGTTTCCATCCCGCCGAGAACGCTGGCAACCGCGAGGACGAGGAGGACCCACACGAACGATGCATCGCTCGACACCGGGAACGTCGCGGACGGGAAGATCGAATAGAACGCGGTGTAGGCGAGGGCGAAGGCCAGGATACACGCCGACCGGAGGACCCGCACGATCTCGTGGAACTTCGCCGATAATTCACGCACCATAGTCCGTCCCTTGACCGAGTACGATTCGGACGACATCCGTGAGATAGAGGGCCGCCGTCGGGGATTGTGGCTGAGGAGCCCCGTCGATAAACAGGCTCGTCAGGATGAAGAGCTCCAAAGGAATCGTGGTCAGAGAGCGGCCGTGCGAAACGGCAAACCCGGTGATGTTCTGGACCGCGGCGAACGTGTACGGGTCGAGCCCTTCGGTCAAGTCGAGGACGAGCGGCACCCTCCCCGCACCGAACGCGGGGACGGAGACTCCGCTGGACGTGTTGGAGCCGCTGTACGCGAGATAAATCCATCGGATCACGCTCCCGTTCTGAACAGGAACGTCCGTCCGACCGACCGCAAACCCCGCTTCCCGAGGAAGGTCCTCCATCCAGAGCTTGTAGATCACCGTGTCGTACTGGAGAGATCGTGAGGTCGGGTTCGCCACGGTCACGTTGATCCAGGCCCGCGCCGTGCCGTTGCGGGGAAGGGTTCCGTTCGAGGCGAGCCCGAGATAGCCGATGGACGCCGTGGCCTCGACGCGCGTGGAGCCATGGACCTGCGCGACCGAGACGTAGTTGGCGACGGAGAGCCCCATGAAAACCAGGAAAACTACGAGCGTCGCCACAAACGGGATCTCGAGCCGCCATCCGATGGGGGCTCGGGTGCCGCTCCGGATCACGATCCCGCCGCCAAGGTCGCGGCGATTTCCTCAGGCGCCGGGACCTGACGCGCCATCGCCGGTTCGACCAGCGCGCCTGAGAAGATGTCGGCGGCGAAGTGGCACTCCGCGATGTGGCCCGGCGCGACCTCGATCCTTGGAGGAGCCGTCGTCGCGCAGATTTCCTGTGCGAACAAGCACCGAGTCCGGAAGCGACATCCACTCGGCAGGTCGATCGGACTCGGAAGCTCCCCTTTGATGGGCACCGCCGTATACTCGTGCGCCGGGTCCGGCACCGGGACGGCGGAGAGGAGGGCTCGCGTGTACGGGTGCGTCGGATGGGCGATCACCTCTTCGGTCTGCCCTTCCTCGACGATCCGACCGAGGTACATGACCGCGACTCGGTCAGACATGTAGCGGGCCACGGCGATGTCGTGGGTGATGAACACGTACGGCATCTGATACTTGGCTCGCAGGTCCAGCATCAGGTTCATCACACCGGCGCGAATCGAGACGTCGAGCATGGAGACCGGCTCATCGGCGATGATCACCTTCGGGTTCAGGACGATCGCCCGCGCGATGGCGACCCGCTGTCTCTGTCCCCCCGACAGCTCATGGGGGAAACGGTCGAGGAACTCCTGCCCGGGCCGGAGGCCCGCATCCTCGAGCGCGCGGATCACGAGTTCCTCCCGCTGCTCTCGCGATGTCGCAAGCCGGTGAATGAGGAGGGGTTCCGAGATCGAGCGCAGCACGCTGTGACGAGGGTTCAGGGATTCATACGGGTCCTGGAAGATCATCTGCAGATCCCGCCGGAATTTGAACAGCTCACCCGTCTCGAGGGACGCGAGATCGACGCCGCGGAACAGGATCCGACCCTCGGTCGGGGTCTCGAGTCGGGCGACGAGCCGACCTGTTGTCGTCTTTCCGCAACCGCTCTCCCCGACGAGTCCCAGGATCTCGCCTCGCTCGAGGCTGAAGTCGATTCCGTCCACCGCTTTCACGTAGACGATGTCACCTCGAAGCGCTCGGAAAAATCCGGGCCTGAGTTCGAAGTACTTTCGCAAGCCTTCGACCCGGATGACCTTGCCGTCCTGTGCGACCGGGATGCCGGGCGTCTCGAGGCTCGGGGAGGTCGACGCTAGGTCCGTGTCAGTCCCCCCTGGGAAAAGAAGTCTTGCGAGAAGTGGCACAGGGCGCGATGCCCGGGCTGAGGAACGACGTAGGGTGGCTCCGTTGAGGTGCAAATGTCCTTTGCGTACTTGCATCGCGGATGAAATCGGCATCCACTCGGGGGGGTCAGGAGACTCGGAGGGCTGCCGGGGATCGCCTCGAGGCGATGCTTCTCGCCCTTCACGCTCGGGAATGCCCCGAGGAGCCCCTCCGTGTACGGGTGGAGTGTCCGATGGAACAGGTCCTGCGACGGGGCCTCCTCGACGATTTGTCCGGCGTACATCACCGCAATCCGGTCGGCCACCTTCGCGACGGTCGACACGTCGTGGGAAATGATAATCAGCGTCATGCGGAGCGCCTTCTGGATCGCAAGGACCTCGTCCATGATTTTTGCGGCGGTGATGACGTCGAGGGCCGTCGTCGGTTCATCCATGATCACGAGCTTCGGATTGAGTGACAACGCCATCGCGATCATGGCCCGTTGCTTCATCCCGCCGCTGTATTCGTGGGGGAAGTTGTCAATCCGATCCACGGGGATCCCCACGAGCTTGTATAGCTCCTTGACGCGGTTGCGAGCCTCGTAGTCGTCCATGTCCTCGTGAGCCTGAATCGCTTCGATGATCTGTTCCCCCACGGTGTAGACCGGATTCAACGCGTTCATGGCGCCCTGAAACACGATGGATATCTGCTTCCAGCGGATCGCGTTCAGTTTCGGGTGGTATCCTCTCAGACGCCCATCCTTGAGTCGTGTGATCGCGAGAAGGTCCCCTTCTTGGTTCGCCGCCTCGTAACGGGCCGTCGCCTCGCCGAGGAGACGCCGCGCCTTCGCGTCACCCGCCTCCGCTCGATCCGCCACGTCCTCGAGCTTCTGCCGGAGCGTCTGGATTTCTCTCGCGAGATACTTTCGGTACGTCCCTGCGAGGGGGTCCTCTAGCTTCTCGATCCGGTCTTCGAGCGCCTGCACGTCACCAGAAGGCGAGTCATCTGGGGTCTTTGGAAACCCTCCGAGCTTCGCCTTCAGTGCCTCCGTTTCCGCGCGCATGCGAGACTCGGCCAGCTGCCAGTATTCCGCCCGAAAGCGCGAGGCTGCGCTATCGCCTCCGAAGATGATCTCCCCGCCGAGCACGTACGCGTTCGTCGGCAGGAGCTGGGTGATGGCGTAGGCGAGTGTGGTCTTCCCGCAACCGCTCTCCCCGACGAGGCCGACCGTTTCCCCTTCATCAACCTCGAGGCTCACGCCGTCCACGGCGCGGACCCAGCCCTTTTGGACCTTGAAATGGACCTTCAGGTTGCGCACCGAGAGGAGCGGCACCTCAGCGCCTCCGCAGGCGCGGATTGATGATCTCATCGAAGCCGCGACCCAGGAGATAGAAGCCGAGCGAAAGGAATGTGATCGCCAGGCCGGGGGGGAGGAGCCACCACCAGTAGTACAGCCCGCCGCCCAAGGTGATGAGGGTCGACAGCATGCCACCCCACGAGGTCACGTTCGGGTCGCCCAAGCCGAGATAGCTGAGGGCGGCCTCGGTGATGATCGCCGCGGCGACGCCGAGGCTCATGTACAGGAAGCTGAAGGGAAGGACGTTCGGCGTGATATGGAGGAAGATCAGACGGGTGTCGGAGGCGCCCGCGACCCGGGCCGCGTCCACGAAGGGACGCTCCTTGATGGTCAGTACTTGCGCGCGGATGACCCGCGCGATCCCCGGCCATCCGAGCAGGGAGAGCACCAGGATGATGATCCAGATGCTCGGACGGGCAATCGAGACGAGGACGAGGACCACCGGGAGGAACGGGAGCACCAGGAAGATGTCCGTCGTGCGCATGAGCAACGTGTCGATGAGCTTGCTGTAGTATCCGGCGATGACCCCCACGAACGTGCCGATGCCCACCCCGAACAAGGCGGCCAAAATGCCAACGATGAAGGCGACCTGAGTCCCGTACAGCAGCTGCGTCAGGATGTCATGGCCGTTGAAGTCCGTGCCGAGGAGGTACGTGTGCCCGGAAGGATACGTTCCCGGCGCCAGCGGGACCCGAGGCCGACCGAGCAGGGTGAACAGGGTCGTGCGACCCGTGGCGGAATCTGTCCAGCCGCCGTTCAGCTCTTCCTGGCTCAATGAAACGCCCCAAAGCGTCCCATGCGTTGTGCCCGCATAGACGATCTGTGGAACTCCCGCGGGGATCGCGAGGCCGAATTCCTCCGGAACGATCGCCCCGGCGGCCGCGAAGGTCGTCGCGAGCTTGACCAACCGGTTGTCGGCGGTGTAGACGTAGACACTTACCAAGTTCGCGACGGAGAAGTAGCTCTTCACGAGGCCAGGCATCACGAGCTGGAACTGAGAAATCGCGGTGAGGTTCCCCGCAGCCGGATCCGCGTTCAGTCCGACCATCGTCGTCGAGGTCGCCGCCGCCGCGTTCGCGAAGCCCAGGTAGAGGGTCGTCCCATCGTCGCTGATCGGGCTCTGCAGGAGTCGGAGGGATGCCTCAGGGAGCGGGAACACGTGCGCGATTCGGAGCCGACCCATGTCGAAGGTCGCGATCGCGGATGCGTTGCCGGATCGCAGCTGCATGTAGGTGAAGAACGTCAGGGTGTCAGGCGACCGAGCGTAGCCGATCGGAGCGACGACGTGGGCGCCCTGGCCGAACAGAGTCAACGGGACGAACGCCCGAGCCCTCCCGGACACGTTATACACGGCCAGCGTGTCGTTCGCAAGAGGCAGGAGGATTGCTTGACCGTTTCCCGCGCGGAATCCGGACGCGTCGGAGTCGGAGACCTTCCCCCAGTGGTAGTAGACAAACGGAGGGGCGGACAAGGTGCCGTTGAATGAGAGCGCGATTCGCCCGGACGCCGGGACCGTCGGGGTCTGGTCACCGGTGTGCGCGTAGGTGATCTCGAAGACCATCGTCTGGTTCCCGTCGGAGGCATAGATGTACCGGTACGGTCCATACGGGGTACCCGGTACGCCCGGAAACGGACTTGGTCCCTGAAGCTGGTTTGGCTGGGATATCAGAAATCCCGCCGATTCTGGATCCTCTCCCGTCCAGATCGGAGTGAAGGGGAGCTGAACGTGGAAGATGAGCTTGTCCGAGAAAGGATCGCCGACGATGAAGTCCCGGCCCATGAAATACGCGAGCGCCCCGTTCCGATCCGTCGGACCCGTCTCGAACGAGATGTTCCGCGCGGGCGTAAGCCAGTACAAAGCCGAGAGAGGAGGGCTGGGGAGCGGGGTCACACCGAACTTCTGCGTCGCATCGAACTGGACGGACAGGTTCTCCGTGTCGAACGGACTCTGGTTGGTCCGATGCGGGTACTTCAGGTAATTCATGTACACGGTCGCGTGTGTCGCGTTCCAGTTGACCACCCAGATGCCTCCACCGACATCAGGGAATAACGGGGTCGTGGGGCCGTAGACGGGAGTTTCATAATTCTGACCAGTGGGCAGGGCGCGACTGTAGGCGTGGATATCGAACCGGTCGACGAGCGGCGCCTCGAAGAGCCGCGGGTACGGCGCGATCACCGGCGCGAGGAGCGCCATCAGCGAGAACAAGAGCACAATCGAAAAGCCAAGGACGCCGAGCCGGCTCTGGCGGAGCGTCGACCAGGACGTCCGGAGAACCCGGCGCAAGCGAGCAACGAACGACCGGCGAAATGACTCCGAGCGCGGCACACCCGGCTCAGATTCGAACACGAGGATCTAGCACCCCGTACAGGATGTCCGCGACAATGTTGCCGAAGATCACGAGGACCGAAATCAGGAAGAGGATGGACCCCGCGAGGAAGCGGTCCTGGGACGTGATCGCGATGAGCAGGTACGAGCCGAGCCCGTAGTACGAGAAGATGTACTCGAGGATGATCGCGCCGCCGACGATAAATCCGAGGCTGATTGCCAAGGACGTGACCACGGGAAGGTATGCGTTCCGCGCGGCGTGGCGCTTCCGGACGACCCGTTCCGAAAGGCCCTTGGCCTTGGCGGTCAGGATGAAATCCTCGCCCATGACCTCAAGCATCGAAGTCTGCATCAGCAGGATCGTTCCCGCGGCGCTGATGAGAACGAGGGCCAGCATCGGAAGGGCGCCGTGGATCAAGATGTCGGCCACATCAAACATCGACATGTTCCAGAAAGGCCAGACGAAGAGGACCGCGCCGAACGCGGCGACGATCGCGCCGGGAGCCAAGCGCATCGCCTGCTCGCGGGTCTCGAGCGGTCGCTTCGGCCTCCGGATCCATGCGATCGCGATGATCGCAACGCCCGCCAGGAGCGCGATCACCCCCAAGACCGCCTCGAACGCAATGCCCTGGAGGGAAAGCAGGAACGGGTAGTGGAGTGCGGTGAACGAGTCCGTCGGTGTATCTTGGAACCCTCGGAGCGGGAACCACCTCCAGACGTACGCGAAGAAGAACAGCAGAATCAATCCGATCCAGAAGGACGGCATGTTGTAGAAGAACAGACTCGTGAGGATGACGCCGCCTTCGACTCCTCTCCCGCGCTTCCATGCGATATACCGGCCGACGAGCACCCCGATCATGTACTCGATGAGCACGGCTCCCCCGAAGAGAAACAGCGTCCGGGGCAACGCTTCCTGGAGCACGGAGATGACTGGGGCGTTCGCGTAGGAGGACCAACCGAAGTTGAACGTGAACATGTTCAGGACGTACCGGTACAGCTGGACCTCCGGGCCTTGGTCGAGTCCGTACTGTTGCCGTAGCCGCTCGATGACTGCTGGTTGAATCGATGGGTTCGAGCGGAGGCCGTCGAGCGGATTACCGGAGAAGTAGAACAGGATGAAGATGAGGACCGTGACGATGAACAGCGTGATGACGCCCTGAATCGCTCGCCGAATGAGGTACCGGGTCAGCGACGCCATGCTCCAACCCCCTTGCCCGACCTTACTATCGACGGAACCCTATTTCTAACTTGTCCACCCCCGAGTTCCTCATGGGATCGGTGGAATCAATAAAGGGAAAGAGGACCGAGCGCGAACGCCCGGTCCGTTTCGGCTAGAGATTTTCCTCGGGCGGTAACTCTTCCTCCGCCGCTCCACCGCTGCCGGACTCGCCCGGCATCGATGTCGGGGGCCTCTTGCGCTTGCGGCCCATCAACGCACCGACGGCGACACCGACGACAAGGCCCACAACGAGCAGCCCGCCGGCCAACGCATAGAGGACCGTGTTGTCCACCGGTGGGATCGCCGCAATCGAGGCCGTGGTCGACGCCGAGCCAACCGCGACGGTGTGCGACCCGGCCTGGGCGAAGACGTACGTGAACGTGACAGTCTTCGTCTGGCTCGGACCGAACGACACGACCTGTCCTGCAACCTGCTGGTTATCCACGACGAGCCAGACCGTCGCGTTGCCGGACACGGGCAGCGTATTCTGCGCCGAGACGGTGATCGTCGAGGCGGACCCGGCTTGGGCGGTCGTGACAGCGATGCCGGAGTACGTCAGCACGGGGTCCGACGCCACGAGCGCATACCAACCCCGGGCCACACCGCCGTACAGCGCCGTCGCCACGACGAGGGCTTCCTGTGCGCCCATCGCGGTCGCTGAGACGTTGAACGTGGCCACGCCGTTGGCGTCCGTGACTTGCTGTTGGTTCCCAATCCAGACGTTCGCGCCGGCCGTGGTCAGCCCGGTCAACGAGCTGTACACCGTGACGGTCGCCGTCGTCGTGCCGGCAGGCGAAACCAGATCGCTCCCAACAGCGACCTTCAGGAACGCCGTCGACGTCGGCAGATAGAGGTACGCGATCGTGACGCTCATCGGTAGTTTCGATAGCAGCGCCTCGAACGTTGGCGCGAACCAGTAGTCAGGGAACGCGTCGTTGAACAGCTGATCGCGGGCGCTGAAGGCATACCGGGTGTCCGCAGGCACGTAGTTGAAGGTCAGACCTTGGGACAGGCTCAAGGACGGGCTGGTCACCGAGCACGCCCCGTTGGACGCGCACACCGTCCGGCTGTAGTTGAGCCATCCCGCCGCGTTGCCAGTCTGCACGCCGCCGAAGGTGCCCAAGACGTTTCGCGCAGCCGAACCGGCCCCCTGAGTCAGCAGGATCTTCGGAGCGGCGACCGCTCCGTTCACATCCTTGAACTCGGCCTGGAGTTGTACGACGCGCTTCTGCGACGTGACAATCGGCATCGGCGGGTACACGCCGCCGACCTTTGTCGGTCCGACGGTCGTGACTGAGGACAACGCGAAGATCGGTGCCCGCTGCGTGACCAGGCCCGTGCTGATGTGGTAGCCAAAGTTATCGATTCTCGCACTGAAGGCGCACGCGTTCGCGTTGATAGCCGTCGTGCCGCCGCTTGCGCCGATGAACGCCTCGACTTGGATCTGGCTGTCCTTCTTTTCTTGGTTGATCGTGAAGGGCAGCGCGTAGGTTCCCGTGGCGTCCGTCGCGCTCGTCACGTTGATGACGTACGAGCCGTCCCAGCGGGGGTTCGGCGCGGGATCGGTTCCATCAAGCGCGCTTCCGCCGGCCTTGCAGGCATCGTAGTTGACGCCCGTGGCGAAGTTGACGTCCCACTCGACGACCTCGAAGTCGTTGATGAAATTCTCAACGCCATAGTTCCAGTCTTGGCCGACGCTGCTCTGGAACGA
>WNGH01006087.1_pt1 | contig 11459 bp, 8 predicted proteins | sample 5400631 | NCBI WGS metagenome assembly WNGH01 (sample SAMN13153373, study PRJNA577476) | soil metagenome | isolation source: 115 cm soil or saprolite under Garry oak tree replicate 1 | place: USA:California | collected 2016-06-15 | reverse complement strand
GAGACACTCTCTGAGCCAGACCTTTAAGTCCGCTCTTCGCTCTGTTCGAGACAGAGCGGAATGGAGAGCAAGTAAGAGGGAATGAACAATGAACATCAAAGAGAAGGAACCGACCACGCATACTGAAGCACCACAGGCGCGCTTGTTTGCCCAGCACCCACGCTCCGGCTTTGGCAAGCTCTCGGTCATGGCGCTCCTTGGGGCGGCTGGAACCTCCGGTCTCCTTGCGATCATCATCGGCTTCCCGGCCAATAGCGCATTACTCATCGTCATCGCGAGCCTGTTGGGAGGCGCAGCTCTGGCCGCCATCAGGTTCCGCTGGATGCCGCTGCTTATCACGCTATTGAGCGGCCTGTTCCTGTATCAGCTTCTGCGGGCGCCCTTTGTGCTCTATCATCTGACCAATCCGAAGGGAAATGGCTTCTTATTCTTTGTGATGGATGTGCTTCTCATCGCCTTCACGCTCATCACCTTGGGAGCCAGTATCGGTGCGGCGATCCAGAACTACCATCAGAAGGGAGAGCAACGAGCTTCCAGCTTCCGCTCACCTGTTCTGACAGGATTGATCACCGGGGTAGCAGGAATGCTCATCGGTGCCATCCTCATCGCCGCCATCGCACAGCCAGGGCCATCAGGCGCAGTGTCTCCCGGGACGACCTCTACCAACGGTGTCCCAACGGTGCATATGAGTGCAGCCAATTTCACGCAGCCGTCGGTCACTATTGTCAAAGGCTCCAGGTTGCTGCTGGTGGATGACGTGGCTGTGACCCATATTCTCGCTAATGGCTCCTGGCAGCATGGCACAGCCGCACCTGCACACGAGCCGGGCGCGCCCACCGTCAACAACGTGCAGGTCAATGGCACAAGCATCCAGATCGGGCCATTTACCACTGCGGGTACCTATCACCTCTATTGTCTTGTCCACCAGGGGATGAATCTCACGATCATTGTCCAGTAATGCGGGCGCGTGCCGGGAATGCTCTTTCAGGAAATGCGGGGAGCAGACTGGGCATCGCCACACGATCACCATCGATAGCTGATCAACTTGCCAGAGCGGTCATCACCAAACACAAGGAAGGAACAACGCCATGAATCAACCTCCCTCTCAAAGAGAACGACCTGTCTCTCAGAGAGAGCAGGCGAAGGCCGCCACTGCTTTCACCTTCCAGCGCATGAGCCTGGCGGCGTGCATCATCCTCGCGCCGCTCTCGATCACGCTCTACCTCGTCTCCTGGGAGGGAAATCAGCGCGCGCCTCTCACGCCTCTCATCACCAGTGCGATGGCCGGTCCGACCGGCAACACGCTGCACTTCATCGGCGCCATCGCCGCCTCCTTCTTCCTGCCCCTGGGCTACCTGGGCATGTCGCTGCTGGGCATGCGGCGCGCGCCCTGGCTCGCCACCATCTCGGCAGCGCTCTCCCTGGTCGGCTGGATCCCCTGGGCCGCGCTCATGGGACTCGACGACCTAGCCTACGATATCGTTCAGACCGGCAGCACTCCCCAACTGGCTGCGCTCTGGACACACTTCAACAGCGACGCCGTCATGACAACCTTCCTACTCATCTATGTCATCGGCCATCTGCTCAGCGCCGTGCTGATCGGCATTATGCTTGGTCGGCTGCGCCTCGTCCCCGCCTGGGCTGCCTGGGCCTTTGCCCTCACCAGCCCGCTCACCATCGTCATCATTCTCGTGCATACTCTCGTCTTCCAGGACGTGCTCAAATATCTGATCTGCGCCCTCTGGATCATCGGCGCCATCCCTGCTGCCCTGGCCATGCTCGCCAACAAAGACCTGGCACACCCAGCGCCACCACCCATGTAGGGGCACCACGGCGTTTTGGAAGAGAGCACGATGAGAGCAGTTTTTTCTGATCGACTTCCAGTCTCCTGTTTCTCTGTGGCAAAAGGCCGCGCAGAAACAGGAGACTAGAGGTTCTGTGAGTCTTTTGAATGAAAGGAGCCTTCAAATTTCCCCGAATCGTGTCTTCGCTCGTTAGAGATAGCCCATGCCCTGTGCGAGCGATATCGCGTGCTGGAGGAGGGAACGCACGCGCTCATGGTATCCGGCGTCCCAGGCATGCACCGCCTCCTCAAGGACTGTCAGCAGCGAAACTTCTGGGCGTTGTTGAGGAGGGGCGAGCAGCAGACGCACGTCGTCCACCGCGAGAGCGAACTGCGCTGAGGTTGCTGCCAGGCCAATCAACGGCCAGACACCCGTCCACTGGAAAGGATAGATCGGACGTTGGCGGTGCCACTCCTCGACTGCCGCCCGGCCAGCTCTCTCGGCTTCCTCTCGCTTGCCGTCACGCCAGGCGACCCATGCGCGCTGGGCGGTGAGGACACCAGCATACCGCCTCTCTCCTTGCGCTGCCGCATCTGCGACCACGCTGCGCACGGCTTCGACCTGCCCGCGTCTGCGGAACACCAATGGCAGAAAATGGAGCCGACACCGCGCGACCAGCTCGGCATCGCCAACCTGCTCACCTGCCAGGAGCGCTGCCCGCAGCTCCTCAGCGGCCTGCTCGAACTGGCCCGACAAGAAGAGGCAGTACCCCAGCACAAAGCGTGTCGCGCCGATCAGGTGGGGATCGCCGGTTTCCAGGGCGGCGGAGAGCCCCACCTGGCACGTGGAAAGGGAGGCTTCCGCGACGACGTAGTGATCGCGCACGGCATCTCGCATGGCAACCTGCGCAAAGAAGGTCGCCCGTTGTGCCGCCGTCCCACATTGCTCCAGGAGTGGCTGCGTTTGCTCGATCAGGCGTGTCATCTCCTGCCAGTCTCCCAGCAGAAAGAAGACCTGCAGGTGTCCCAGGTGAGTCTGGAGCCATTCGTCACGCCACTCCTGCCCTTCCTGATGCTGCGCGTGTTCCAGGAGGTGTGCTGCCTCCTGGTAGGCGCGATTTGCCTCAGTCAGGTGGGGAGGATAATCCAGGGTGGCCGCGATCTTGCGGCACAGGCGTGCGTGGGGAAGGACCTCCTGTGCCGGTACAGCGTTTCTTGCCTGCTGATAGGCGTGCTCGGCCTCCCGATGTTTCCCGATCATTTCGAGAATGTCACCCTGCTCTTCGTAGACGGCAGTCACGGCCTGCCAGGACGGTTCCTGCTGGGTGTGCGCACTTTCCGCAAGGAGTGTGGCAGCTCGTTGCAAGGCGGTGAGCGCTTCTTCATGCGCATAGACACGCCGAGCAAGCTGACCGGCGCGCAGATAATACGGAATGGCTCGCGCTGGCAGACTGGCTTGTTCATAGTGGGCTGCGATCTGATGGCTGGCTGCCTCCTGCTCATCGGGAGGAGCGCTTGCGAGCGCCTCTGCGACGCGCCGGTGGAGGAGACGCCGATGCACAGCGCTCAAGGAGGCGTAGGCTTCCTGGCGCAGCTTCTCGTGACTGAAGTCATAGGCATCGGCACTCTGTTCACGCACGATGCGTCGCCGCCACAATTCGTCCAGTGTGCGTACCAGCACCTCTTCTGGCTCTCCACTGACCCGTGAGAGCACCGGGAAGGAGAACTCGCGACCGATGACCGCCGCCAGGCTAGCCAGTTCGCGCGCCTCCCCAGAGAGCTGCGCGAGTCGAGCGGCGAGGATGCTCTGGATGGTTGGGGGCAGCGTGGAGGCGGTCTGAGCCAGGACAGGGAGCGGTTGGTCTCTGCCCGCTTGCTCTGGTCGTACACGCCTCTGCTGGTCCAGGGTGCCGACGCGCACCAGTTCGATCACGAAGAGGGGATTGCCTTCCGTCTCGTGGTGAAGTGTGTCGATTCCCGCTGCATCAAGGGAGTGTCCCGCGACCTGCTCCGCCAGGGAGATCGTCTCGGAGGCACTGAGTGGCTCAAGAGTCAGTTCTGTCACCAGGCCCTCTGGCTGCCAGGTGCGCAGGGTCGCCACCAGAGCATGTCCAGGGAGCATCTCCTCCGCGCGCACAGTTCCAACGATGAGCAAGCGTGCGTGCGGCGCAAAGCGAAACAGGTAGTGCAGCCATTCCAATGTCTCCGTGTCGCACCAGTGCAGGTCATCCAGCACGAGGAGCAGCGGTTGACGGGCGCAGAGCAGCGCACGCGAGAGGGCCTCGAAGAAGCGTTGGCGTTGCCAGCCCTCCCGCAGTTCCGTGGGACGAGGTATGTCTGGCCGCGTCGTCTGGAGTTCTGGAAGAAGCCGTGCAATTTCTGTGAGAAAGAGTGGATCGAGGGTGAGGACGTCGGCATGGAGGGCCTCGCTGCGTAACCAGGTGGTCACCGGAGCATAGGGCAGGCGTCCCTCCGCCGCATAACAACGCGCGCTGGCGGTCGTCATCCCCTGGCGGCTGACCCAGGCCTCCAGTTCTTCACCGAGGCGCGTCTTGCCGATGCCGGCCTCCCCTGAGAGCAACACGAGGTGCGGATGCCCCTCTGCAGCCCTGTGCCAGGCAGCCTGGAGGTGCTGCCACTGGAGTCGGCGGCCAATCAGTGGAGCGGTTTTCTGCGGCGCGAAGGAACTCTTCACTTCCCCAGAAGCGGCGTCTTGCTGCAGGAGCCGCTCGTAGACCTGGCGCGTGGCTTCGCTCGGTGCGGTCAAGAGGTCGCGCTCCAGGCGGCTGGCACAACTATAGTACGTGCGTAAGGCGGCGGCCCGATCACCACAGAGGGCCTGCAGGCGCATGAGCTGGCGATAGGTTGCCTCGTGCAGGGGGTCCTGGCGCAGGAGGTGCTGAGCCACCGTGATAGCGGCGGGATAGTCGCGCTCCTGTTCGAGGAGGGTCATCAAGCGTTGCGAGGCCTGGAGAAACACCTGGTGCAGGCGATCCCGTTCGGGGAAAATCCACTCCTCGTAGCAACTGGGAAAGAGGTCGCCACGATACAGACGAGTGGCGTGCTCCAATGCCCGACGGACCCCTGCCAGGTCCTGAATCTGTTCCGCATGCGAGGCGGTGGCCAGTGCCCGCTCAAACTCCTCGACATCGAGCGTGAAGGTCACCTCTGGGGCCGGGTACCAGGAGAGGCTCTGTCTCTCGGCGGACACAAAATGGCTGGCGTACGGGAGCGCCTGGCGCAAGTGATAGAGCAACTGGCGCAGATTGGTATGAGCTTGCGCCTCCGTCGAATCGGGCCAGAGGAGAAAGGCCAGGTGAGAGCGATCCTGGGGAGCACTCCGATGCAGCACGAGGTAGGCCAGCAAGGATTGGACGCGGGGAACCGTGACCGTGGTCACCGGTGTTTCACCCGACACCAGCAGGAAGTCACCCAACAGAGACAGGTGGAGGGGAGGAATCACCAGCAGCTTCCTTTCTCAGACCCAGGCAATCGTTTCCACCGCGTGTTGCAGATCGCTTGGTGTGCCTCGTACATAGATCAGGGTGGTATCAAGTGAGTCATGTCCCATCAATTGGGCCAGTCGGTGGAGCGGAACTGATGCAGCCATGCGGTAGCCAAAGCGATGACGCAGATCGTGTGGACTCACATCATGGAGCTTCGCCAGTTGCGCATATTTTTTGACGAGATAGCCTAATCCTCGTTCCGAAAGCTTCGCATGCCGCTTCTCAGAAAGAAACAGTGGGGTCAGATCATGAGAATGCGTCTGAGGGAGTGTTGGATCATATGCTGCGAGGGCAGCTCGCGCCGTTGCGTTCAGGGGGACCTCACGATACTTGTTCCGCTTGCCATGCACGGTAAGCGTCCCACTTCGCTTGCCGAGCCGGACATGCGCGCGGGTGAGTGTGCAAACTTCTCGCGCACGCAACCCCGTATGCAGCATGAGGATGAGGATGGCCTGGTCTCGTGCGCTTCCCTCCTTGGTGACTGCCGCGACCAGTGCCTGTTCTTCCTGGTCATCGAGATGACGTGGCGGGATCACTTCCTCGCCCACGAGTTTGACCACCTTAGCCGGGTCGTAGGTGAGTTGCCCGAGGGCCTCGAGCCAGGCAAAGTAGCGCTTGAGGGTAACGAGCGCACGATTGACGGAAGTAGGCTTGAGCTGCAACAGGTGTTGGAGATAGGTCCGGTACTCGATGAGCGTTGGAGTGGCGACTTTCTCGGGGGTAAAAGACGCAGCATGCTCACGACCCTGAGGCCCTCTTGCCTCGCACCAGGCGGCAGCTCTGCTGTGCGTCCAGTCTGCCCAGGCGCTCGATGACCTGGCTGAGATGCTGATCAAACGCATGCTCGCCATCCACCAGAAAGGCAAAGAAGCCCTCCAACAGTACCACCTGGAACACCAGTCACGCACCGATGCGCTGGTCATGACCCTGCGCGACCTGGTGGTGGCGTACCGCAAGGAGGGGAGCACGGAGGAACGCTTTGCCGCCATCGAGGGCGTGATTGGGGAGCAGAGCGAGGAGGTGCTCAAGCAGTGCGAGGAGCATCTCGCTAAAGCCTTTGTCGCGCATGTACGCGCCTGGCTGGAAGACCGCGCACGCCAGACGGATGCGACCTTCTACGACAGCAAACTGGAGCATTCCGTGGCACGGTACCTGACCGCCGTGTTTTGCTTCGGCTGTAATCTGGGTCCCAGTCAGACTTCCAGATCACTGGACGCCGTGGACCGCCGCGATGTCACCTGGGTCAATCAACGCCACATCACCATCGAGAACCTGGATGAAGCGATCCGGCTCGTGATTCATGCGTATCACCGCTTCGATCTCCCCAGGTTCTGGGGGACGGGCAAGCATGCCTCTGCCGACGGAACCAAGTGGGAGATGTATGAGCAGAATCTCCTGGCAGAGTACCACATCCGCTATGGGGGGTATGGCGGCATCGGGTACTATCATGTGTCGGACAATTATATTGCCCGCTTCAGCCACTTCATTCCCTGTGGAGTCTGGGAAGGGTCCTTCATTCTCGACATCTTTGAGCAGGAGGACAAGGAACCAAAACCGGAGACGCTGCATGGCGACACCCAGGCGCAGAGCTCAACCATCTTCGGGATGGCCTATTTGCTGGGTATTGCCCTCATGCCCAGGATCAGGAACTGGAAAGATCTCAACCTCTTCCGACCCAGTCAGGATGCGCACTATACCCATATTGAGACGTTGTTCTCCGATACGGTTGATTGGAACGTGATCGAAACGCACCTGCCTGATATGTTGCGAGTCGTGCTCTCGGTGAAAGCTGGCACGATCAGGCCCTCGACCATTCTGCGCAAGCTGGGGACCTATAGCCGCCGCAACAAGCTCTACCAGGCGTTCCGTGAACTCGGGGACGTGGTCCGCACGGAGTTTCTCTTGCACCTGCTGGGAGATCCAGATCTGCGCTCCATGCTGCAAAGTGCCATGAACAAAAGCGAAGCATTTAACGGGTTTGCGAAGTGGGTCCTTTTTGGCGGAGAGGGAGTCATCGCTGAGAACCGCAGGGAGGAACAGCGCAAAATTATCAAGTTTAATCACCTGGTCGCCAACTGTGTGATCTTCTACAATGTGTTTGTGGTAAGCAAGGAACTCCAGAAGCTCGCTCTTGAGGGCCGTGAATTCGATGAGCAGGCCGTAGCAGCGCTTTCCCCTTATATCCGGCATCACATCAATCGCTTTGGACATTACGAACTCGACCTGACGCAGCACTCGCCGCCGATCGAATACGATCTTCCTATTCCAACGAAAAAACGGCAGGAGAAGCCACCTGGACAAGCAGCTTTAGCAAAGCGCAAGAAGAAACCGAAGAAGAAGCGCAAGAAGACAGCTACTCGCCAGATGAAACTCTTTGAAGAGGAATAGCTACTTTAGAGAGTAATAGATGCATGAGCGGGACAAATGGCCCAAAATTGTACGAATCGTTGTCATATCCCTTATATTGATACCCCTGGCGGCCAGACGTTGCAATGCCACCGGATGACAAAAAATCCTGGTAGCATCTCCAGCCACTAATTCCGCTTGACGTCGAGAGCTCTGCTGCGGTAACTGCGCAAGTAGTTCACGTGAAAGTTCCTTAGTGAATGCACCTCGCAGTAAAACGACGGTCTTTCGATGAAAGACCAAGAGGCGTTCTAGGATCCATTGAGCTTCAGCCACCGGGTCAAGCGCAATTTCGGATAGACTTGTAAAAGTATCGTCAGGGTAATCGATGGAAAATGCGAGCAGCTTAACGCCTGGCCGCCGCTGGCTAATATGCACTAATTGGTTCTTATAGACATCTCCCCTTTTGCTCCCGTACTTTCTGCCTGATCTAGCAAATCAGCGGTGGTAGCCACTATCAAACCCGCTGGTGGTACATAGCGGGGCTTGGGAAGACCTGTTAGTACGTCAATTGCTTCTCCATCGAGGCCAAGCGATGTGAGCGCTAACTCCTCTGCCCGGTAGAGTTTTTCGCCAAGGAGCGTTTCTAGCAGGTAGTTGGTTGTGGTCGTTTTTCCTACGTTTTTTGCGAGGCCGATCAGCGCGAGGCGTGCAATCCTGGCCCGGGCAACAATATAAGCAAGTTGTGCTGGCATATTTCCTTTAATTATTCATCCAAAACGTCTGGCAAAGATGGCCCGTAGCGCAGGGTAATCCCGCAATAACTGTAAAGCCACTGCTCCTTGATCTGGCATATAGCCATTACCAATGTGCATCTCAACCTGGCGAGCCATCCCCTCGGCACCCAGCGCCGCCTCGGCGAAACTGGTAACCATACTGAAAAAAAGGATGCGCCCATCTTTCCTGGTGAGCAGGATGGTCGCAAATTCCGTATGTGGCACATTCACAACGTTTATGGTCAGGTCAGCCTGGTAGTCTGCATTGGAGCAAGCATCATGTACTTGCTCAACCAGCTCTATTGGACGTGTCGCATCACCTCGCACAACTACATCGCTGACACCTAAATCAAGAATATCAGCTACAGCTTTCTCGTTGTACTCGATGGCAATGATTTCTCCATTAGAGCCGAGTTGCTGGCGGAGAGCACACAATGTCAGCAGCCCGGCTGTTCCTCCTGCTCCAAGCACTATCACTCGTTGACCTGGACGAACCAGCGCTGCCACGCGTGAAGGTGCGCCGGCTACATCCAGCGCCGCAAGCACCAGGGCTTGAGGTAGATCACCTAGCAACCTGGCGAGCGGGTTGCTCCGAAAAAAGATGGCTTTCCCTTCAACTTCCACCTCAGAACGCTCCAGGTGTATGGCATGAATAGTTTTCACGTAGAGAGGCAGCCAGCTGAGGGATGTGAGACTGACGACAGTATCTCCTATAGCCAGGTTATGAGTTTTGCCAAAATCTTCGTCGAGTTGCTCTACCGTTCCCATCAAGACACCCCCGGAGCCAGTAACCGAGTTATGCATCTTGCCTCGCTGCGCTATAATGTCCAGGATATGCCTGCTCATATGTGCAGTATCTCGCTTGCAGGTATTGGCGATCTGTGTGAAGCTGGCTGAGTCGATATGCAGCTTATGCACCTTGATCAGTGTCTCGGTAGGGTAAGCAACAGGGGTATTATCAAGCTTCCAGGCAGGTTGAGGTAAAGCTCCTCGCGGTTCGATGACTCGATGAATACCCAGGCTGCGCAGCATATCCTGGTCAGGTGAGAATGGCATTGAGAAGTATCTCCTACGTTCTTTGTTTCTCAACTATCATATGATACGTCATCTGAAAGGTAAAGAACCCCTCCCGAAGGAATTCTTCCTGTCTCATTTATACTACTCTTATCTTCCCATGTGTGCTATTCTTAAGGAGGGTAAAAATTTAATATTAAGTCTCAGGAACATTGTTTATGACAGTACCACAGCAGGATGATGTGCCGAATAACACATCAACTACACAGCAAGATACAACATCAATTTTTAGCGATTTTGATCTTTACCTGTTTGGGCAAGGAAAAAATTATCGCATCTATGAGAAGATGGGAGCGCATGTACGCACGGTGAATGGCGTAACGGGCGTTCACTTTGCTGTATGGGCACCAAATGCCCTTGCAGTCTCGGTCATTGGGGATTTCAATAACTGGCAGCGTGGAGCTAACCCCATGCAGCTGCGTCACCAGGACCTGGGAGTCTGGGAATGCTTTGTGCCAGGTGTACAACCAGGGGCACTATACAAGTATGCGATTTACTCGCGTTTCAACAACTACGCAGTAGAGAAGACCGACCCCTATGGCTTTGCCACTGAATTGCGCCCCCGAACCGCCAGTATTGTGGTTGATATACACCAGCACGGGTGGAATGATACAACCTGGTTGCAACAGCGGGCAAAGCATCAAGAGTTGAGTTCACCGATCTCAATCTACGAGGTGCATCTCGGGTCATGGCGGCATGCTCCCGAGCGACATGTAGAGGGAAATCCCGAGGAAGATCGCTACTTGACCTACCGGGAACTGGCGCACTCCCTCGCTCCATATGTCAAAGACCTGGGTTTTACCCATATTGAGCTGTTGCCTATCACAGAATATCCTTATGACGCTTCCTGGGGCTACCAGGTCACTGGCTTCTACGCACCAACCAGCCGCTTTGGTACACCTGAGGATTTTCAGTACTTCGTTGATTATATGCATCAACAAGGAATTGGTGTTTTTCTAGATTGGGTGCCATCGCATTTCCCTAAAGATGGGACAGCCCTCAGTTACTTTGACGGTACTTATCTCTATGAATATGCAGATACACGTAAAGGCGAGCATAAAGAGTGGGGTACGCTGGTCTTCGACTACGGGCGCAGTGAGGTGCGCAATTTTTTGATAGCCAATGCCCTGTTCTGGTTGAGGGAGTACCATATCGATGGTTTGCGTGTAGATGCTGTGGCTTCCATGCTCTATCTTGATTATCAACGCAAACAAGGGGAATGGATTACTAACCAGTACGGGGGCCGAGAACACCTGGAAGCGATAGATTTTCTGCGCCAACTGAATGAAGCGGTTTACGCAGAAGAACCTGGAACGCTGACTATTGCAGAAGAGTCTACGGCCTGGCCGCTGGTAACCCGCCCTACATATGTAGGTGGATTGGGTTTCAGCCTTAAATGGAATATGGGCTGGATGCACGATATGTTAGATTACATGCATTTAGATCCCATCTTTCGTCGCTATCATCACAACAATATCACTTTCAGCCTGATGTATGCCTACAGTGAAAATTACGTGCTGCCGCTCTCACACGATGAGGTAGTTCATCTTAAAGGCTCGTTGATCAACAAAATGCCCGGCGACCTGTGGCAGCGTTTCGCAAATTTACGCGCTTTTTACGGGTATATGTGGGGACATCCAGGTAAAAAGCTGCTCTTTATGGGAGGAGAGTTTGGCCAGTGGCATGAATGGAACTTCGCAGAGAGCCTGGATTGGCACCTGGTCGAGCCCCCAAGTGATCCCCGTCACGCTCAACTACGTAATTTTTTGCGCGACCTGTGCATCATCTACCAGCATGAGCCAGCTCTCAGTGAGTTAGACTACGATCCAGCAGGGTTTGCCTGGATTGACTGTTACGATTCGGATAACAGCGTCGTGTCATTTATACGTCGCACTAAAAATGAAGAAGATACTCTTGTGCTTGTCTGTAACTTTACTCCGGTACCCCGGCACGGTTACCGCTTAGGGGTACCGC
>WNGH01006083.1_pt1 | contig 11468 bp, 14 predicted proteins | sample 5400631 | NCBI WGS metagenome assembly WNGH01 (sample SAMN13153373, study PRJNA577476) | soil metagenome | isolation source: 115 cm soil or saprolite under Garry oak tree replicate 1 | place: USA:California | collected 2016-06-15 | reverse complement strand
AGCAGAACGAAGGAGAGACCATCTTCTCTGAGCGGCGCTCAAACCAAATCTTCCGTGTGTTGGATCTGCCCTGCCAAATCGACCCGGACAGTGTGAACGCAACACTCAGCGACGGCATACTTGAAATCACACTGCTCAACGCGGCCGAGATGAGCAAGAAGGTTCCCGTCCTCGCCAAGGCGGCTCGTGCCTGACCACCATCAGCGGTGGCTCCAACCTGGCTCGCGAGACGCTCGCGCTTCGGTCTGCAAGGAGAATGGTGATGCAAGAAGAAATCGCTTCCACCGCTGGAATTATCTGGCACGCCCTCAACAACAGAGGTGAGTTGTCCCTCACGAAACTCAAGAAAGAGGTGAAGGGCAAGACACCCGTTTTTGACTGGGCTGTCGGCTGGCTGGCCCGCGAGGACAAACTTGTGATCACACAAGAGAAGCGCTCGTTCCATATCCGGCTCAAGGACGCCCATACAAAAACGGCAGGCACCGCCTGAGCCAGTTTTTTTTCTTGGACTCGGCGATTGCAGGTTTCCTGTGGGCACTCACGCGATGCTCATCGGCGACCGCCTACGCGCAATCCGCGAAGCAAAGAAACTTTCTTCTTGCAGGCTCGCGCGGAATATGGGCTGTGTCAACAGGACTGTCAAGGGTTCTAGTACTCACAAACTGCGCCGCCCGTGGGAATTAGTGTTGACAAGAGACGGCGGCGGGGTTATGCCTTTTGCAAAAAGATAAAAAAGTTGAAAGAAAGGATTGGTTCACATGTGTAAAACGATTTGTACATGCGTGGTTCTGTTACTGTTCCCAGTTGCCGCTCTTGCCCAGAGCGGCTCATCCTTTCGTCAGAAAGCGCTGTCCTGCGATGATCCGACTGGTATTTTTTGCACCGAGGTTTACGAATCTATCGGGTACAACGGCGCTTACACGGGTCACGACGAGCCTTCAGTTCTTTTCTACTCCGGCGTTGCAGGTTCGGGGAACACGATGGTCTACCTGATGCAATTGCCGAAGGATCCGCCAAAACTCCCAGCACAGGACGGAACTGGAGGGACTTTCAATTTTCAGCTCCACCCAGCATTCTGGGTCGGAATGGCCATGTGTGACGACCAGTCCGCCCCCAATCCGGGCGGCTCTTCCATCTCCCCAAATATCCCCTGCACCCCTGACAGCGATAGCAACATCTTTGATGGTTCGGACCCAACGAAGTCGGACTACATCGGTAAGCACCCAGGCACTGCGTTCATGGAGATGCAGTTCTACCCGCCGGGGTGGCTCCCCATCAGTTGTGACACCACCGACCGCTGGTGCTCGGCGCTGAACATTGACAGCCTTTCGCAGAACTTAAACACTGGGCAAGGCAACAACGCAGCCTGCGGTGGAGCAGTTGAGTATGTAAATTTTGCGTTGATTACGAAAAGCGGTGTGCCCACTGGCCCGCCCAGCCCATTGCTTCAAAACAACAGCACGTTCACGCCCAACGCGGATACACTCTTCTACAATCCGGGAGACGTGCTGCGCATCGTCCTGCAGGATACGACTGAGGGACTGAGAATCACGATCACCGACCTGACTACCGGCGAGACTGGTTTCATGACGGCAAGTGCCGCCAACGGGTTCGCTGAAATTTTGTTTGACCCCGATGGACACAATTGCCATCCGCGTACGCATAACCTTCCAACCAACTTCCATCCGACGTATGCGACCTCCAGCGAGCACACCCGTGTCCCCTGGGCAGCCCATTCGTACAATATTGCATTCTCCGACGAAATCGGGCACTTCGAGTACTGTAATGCGGTTAGCTCGGAAGGTGGCAGCTGTACCCAGGATGGCGTCCACGACTTGGATAGCGGTCTTCCTGCCGGGTCGGAGGACGATTTTGGGTGCTTTGACGCCGCCTTTAACAGTCTTTTCGGATTGGTACCAATTGGCGGCTGCCTCTCCACCGATTTCGACTTTGATGGCGTACCGTACCAGTTAGTCTGGCCGGGAACGTTCACCAGCAACGCCCAGGACCAGCTATTCCACCCGAGTCCGGTCTTGTTCACCAGCCCCGTGTTTATCAGTTCCAGCGGAACCCAGTTGAACTACAACCGGGTGGCATTTGAGACTGATTTGCCGCGCATCGAGTTCGCTACGAATCCGCCCTGTCAGCGCCACATTTCCAATCCTGCAGATACCGATCCCAGCGCGGGGTGCGTCAATCCTCCCGTAGGCGCGAACTTCTATCCCTTCTACAGCATCACAGGAGGAACGAGCAAATGCACCTGGCAGTTAGGCGGAGGTAACATCCCGGGAACAACTAACGCCTTCGGTGGAAGTTCGAAGGCGGAATACGGCCCGCTGCTCCCCTTGTCTTATCCCGCTGCAAACGGCCAACCTACCTTCCGCTACAACGATTTCCGCAGGGTGCTTAGCAATAACCCCTGTTCCTCATCGGGAGACATTGCAGCCCAATAGAAGCGATTTCTTCAAAGGGCGGCGCAAGCCGCCCTTCTCCTGGCAATAAGATTTCTCGGAGAAGTGAGCCAAAAGGCTTATCTTTCGGCACACGTACCCCATTACCGAACTCGTCGGGGAATCCCCCGCATTTCAGAAAGCTCCCATACCACTCGCGCCAGCGCCAGGTTACGCTCGCCGCTCTTTGAACCTGAATTGTCATCGTTTCCGTTGGGTTCTCTCGCCGTTCTTGACCTTGAACCACATAAGGGGTATCCCCTGAATGTTTCCAAAACCTCCTCCATTCGCCGGCCGAGTCTGTTTTGCTCGTGTGGCCGCGTCCTTTCTCGTCCTCTATCTAGCAGTTGCGCGTCTTCGGCGGAAATTCTGATGCGGTATAGAACTCGCTCTCGCGAATATTTGCGAAAATCTTCGCGCACTCGGCTCCGGCCATTCCTCAAGAAACTGCCGAAAGACCACAAGTTCGCTTTAGAAATCAGAAACAAGAATTGGCTCGTTCCCCAGTTCATGGAGACCCTGCGCGAACGAGGCGTTGCACTTGCCCTGATTGACCAATCATGGATGCCCCGGCCCGCGCAGCGGTTCGAGAAGTTTGACCCTATCACTGCGGACTTCACGTATGTGCGGTGGCTCGGCGACCGCATACGCACCATCCGCGAAGCAAAGAACCTGTCCCAGGGTGACATCGAGAAGCGGTGGGGCTTGCTTCGTGCCTACATTTCGCGAGTCGAGAACGGCCACACCCTCCCGTCGGTTGAAACTCTGGAGAAGAGAGCCGAACCGCCGGGCGGATTTTCCCTAGGCTTGGGACCTGACAACGCTGCCTGACCGCCACGCAAAGCTAGTGCCGAGCAATTCCGTAACTGCTTTGATTTATCTGACAATCAGCAAGACCGGTGCTCGGGTGCCTTGACCGCTTGATGCACAGTTTGGGGCGGGGAAGACTGCGATTCACCAACGTCGGTTGGCTGTAGACGTTGAGAGGCCTGGAGTATGCTGGCGAAGTAGAGAAGCCGCTCGAATTCCAGGTCTAGTTTTATCTTGTTCGAGTTGAGTTGAGATGGCATGAACACCCCTTTAGCTAACTGAGGGGACGCTCAGGATTGCCTGATGATAAAACCTTCACGTCTCAGCGTCAATTAACTAAATCCCCGACAACCTCACAACTCCTGGCAGGGGTCTTTCCATACGACTTCTTTGGGTCCGCAGTGGCTGAAACAATCCCTGGGTCATTACCGAGGTTGAAGGGGCCACGGCGGAGGATGCCGCTGCCAACGGCGCTGCGCTATGTCATAGAACTGCTCCCAATCGTGCTTGTCCCACATCGCTCGCCTCTTCCTCGGCGAATTCGATTTAGGCGACTAAGCAGCAATCTGCTAGTGCAAACGGCAAACCAAACAAGCAAGGAGATATGTACTTCGGTATCTTGGGGAAAGCCTTTCGGCGGCTTCCATATTGCGCAATTCATTTCTCACGCGGTGCAAGAAATTGGCGCTATGGAAACAGGCGGCTGCCCGAATTGACCAAACCTGGATGCCCTGGCCCTCACGGTGGTTTGAGACGTTCGAACCGATTACGGCAGACTTCACTTACGTGCGGTGGTTGGGCGATAGGAAAGGAATCTTACTTGCTTCGATTTCAGTGCTGTCTTCCCAGGATTCACGCCGGCGATTGTGTGGATTCGAGAGGCAATTGTTTCGCTCGACGCTTTGTAGTCATACGAGTGCGGGTGTCTCCAGCCCTCCGTGCCAAGATCGGTGGGAGAATTCTAGTACCCTATTTAATGAGCAGGGCGAGAGCCTCTGGGCTCGCAGGACCTATCGACATCTCGCGGACCACTGTCTCAGGAGCGGCCTGACGTCAGACGCAGGGCCATTTGAATGCCCACCCACAGTCCGAGGCCGCAAATTGTTAGGACGCCAATCGCTATCACAATTTTCTTTCGTGTGCTCATTGAAGATTCTTGTATCTGAGCTGGACTTGCAGGATAAAGCGATAGGATTTTCATCGTCTCCTCCCCGTGACAGGTCGTGTGGGAGCGAAGCTTGCTCCAAGGACGGGAACGCAGTCGCCGCGATCGAAAGGGTGATCGTCAAAAACAAACTCGGGAACGCGCATCCCAACCCCTGCTTGAGCCGCCTGACCCACTTCCCTTCATGTCGAATAGATGGGGGTGACATGGTGCACTTGCCATGCCATTGGTTACCGACAATCCGCACGTCGCCGGAAATAGTATGGGGGTGAACCCGGCAGCTCCTAAGTACAGGGAATTCAGCACATTAAAACGGGTCGCTTCCGTGGACCCACGGGTTGGCACGCGCTTTGTCGGCGGACGTAAACTGGATTGGCATGACTTCTTCCATATTTGAGAAAGAAACCGGCTTGTTAAATGCATACAGTTGCGATTTATCTAACTCGTACTTAATGGTCTTCTTAAAAGAATTGTCTGTCTGACCATCCTCCAACCTATGACCAACGCGTAAAACCATCCAATTCTTGTGGGGTGACGTTCGCCAAGATCTCATCCGGTAGCGAAACGAGAGGGTTCGAGGTTTGATTAGTGCTTGCGAAGCTGGGAGAAGCTTCGAGAATTCCTCGCGCGCGTGAGCGAATCCGACCGGCGAATCCTATGCTCTATGGCGCAGAACATGGCTCACCGGTAGTCGCTTCAAGCGAGCGCGTGGCTCCTGAGTTGCTGATTTATTTCCAACTACTGCTACCAACGAATACAAAATTCTCCTTGACATTCACAAGGCAGCGGCGCAAGAATCCGCTCACGCCTCGCAAGAGCAAGGCCCCCGATCTTTCTGCCCAAACGAGGCAGGGCCCTTCCCTAGGTCAGACACGGTCCCGAAAATTTGACAGAGCCAAACCTCGCGTGAGCGGGTCGCCGCAACTATCGTGAGGGCCGTCAGCGGTGATGCGGCGGATTAGCAATATCCCCTCTTCGAGACCCCGCATTAGCTTTAAAAACTCAATGAAAGGAAAACCCCATGAGTTCAACCGCAGCACCTAAACCGCAACCGAAAGCCGATACAGGAAGAGCAAGAGAGTTAAAGTTGACTGTGTTGGATGAAACGTTCGTCAACTTTAGCTGGACCATCTGGCATGAGACAGTGCGGTCGTTCAATGACAGCTACCCCGGCGCGGTCCGCGATATCAATACGATCCGGGCAGAGGCTATTGCCGCGCAATCACACAACCCGCATGCGCAAGATCTCATCCGCGCTGCAACGAATAATGAGCTATTACTGATGGTGGATCAGACGCGTTCAAGAGTATATTCAGAGTTCCATCTAGTACTAAACTTTGATTGGGTGGCTTATCACGAAAATCAATTAGCCCAGCTGCGCACCTTGCTCAGCGAGCGGAAGTTCATTGACATCCGTGCGTTGTACGAAGCAAGGCAAGATCACAATCCAAACACGCGACATCTCCTCAATGCAGTAAGTGACCTTGATATTGAGGTGATAATAAACGCTGAGTAGCATTTTCGAAAACAAAAGGGTGGTATACAAGGAAACTGGGGACTGGGTGACTCGCCCCAGTTTCCTTGATTCTCGAAACCGGCGAGGGCCGAAGTAATTTCCGTAGTTGCGAAGGATGGGCTGTCGGGCTCCGGTAAGGCCTCGTCAAAAAACTTTGCGACCTGGGTTAATAGGCCAATAAGAACAGACGAAAGGATATTCACCATGGCAGCGGATTTGATGCAAGCACTGACTGTGTCGCTAGCAGTTATTGCACTGCTGGGTTTTTTGGCGATGTTTGGTTGGGGAATTATAGCTGCTTGGCGCTCCTCGCCGCCAAACAAACCTGGGGAACCATTCACGTATGTCGCCACGGCACTTGCGGCGTTAGTGGGTGGTGTGGTTGCTGTCGCTTTCGGCCAGAAACCCCCGAAATTCCTTGCTACAGTTCTGAGCAGAAAACCCCAAGAGCTATTGATTGCAACATATGCCGTCGGATATATAACCTTCTCCGCTGCCGCTGTTGTCACCTGGGTGGTTAAGCCAGTCTCCACGCCCACACTCGTGAAGAACCTCGGAACAACCTTCTTGGGCATACTGCTACCAGTCGTTACAAATTATCTGCAGCCCTAAGTGCATATGAGGCCTTGCGCCTCCGGCCTGAGCGCACATTTTCCTTTAGCCAATCTTCATGAAGAACTCATGTGGATTTGACATAGTTTAACCCCTATGGTGTGGCTTATCCCCCACCGCGATACACCAGGACAAATCTTGCCGCTACCGGCAACATCTCCCACATTGTAGGCTTTGGCGTTTTTCTTCAGTCTTGAGGGAACAGTCGTTGGAACCATATCGGTTCATTCATGACGCCTCACCGATTAGAGAATTACCTACGAAGCTATCGCAAACAATCCGGCCTCACCCAGGACGAGGTTGGTTTTCTCCTCGGGCGCCACAACGGCGCACAGGTATCACGGTATGAAAAGCGACATCGGTTGCCGCCGCTTGAGACCGCACTCGCGTGCGAAGAGATTTTCGGGGTTCCGGTGTCCGAGCTCTTCGCGGGGGTGCGACAGGCAGTCGGCAGAGACATTGAAAAGCGGCGCCTGGAATTGAGGGCACGGCTTCAAGCGAAAACTCCACGAGTGAGCGCCGCACTCGTCACGGCACACAAACTTCGCTCGCTCGATGATCATGAACGCCCCATGGTCGCAAACCAAAACGCTTCGATCACATGAACGATCAGCGCAATGAGAAGCGGGTGCTCGCTCTCGATGTGCATCCGCGAAGCTTCGGCTTCGTCGTATTCGAAGGCCCGAATCACATGCTCGATTGGGTTGTGCGAAGTTTTCGAACCGGAGTAAATGCGGTGAAGATTCCGGCAACGACAAAAGTCCTCGCTCTGCTCGACGAATTCAGACCTTCCGCAGTGGTCGTGAGGGAACGCTTCGCGAGAAAAACCGCGAAACAAACAAAAATGCTCGCAAGGATTGAGAGCCAAGCAAGGAGCCGCAGGATTGGCAACCCGAGAACTGACGGTATGATCTAGCCTCTCGGACAAACGCTTCTCTTCTTTCTTTTGCGCACGTATGGACAATGGTTTCTTTCTAAACCGTGGGTGCGGCGGGTTACTACAGAAGAATTTACTGCTTCAAATTTCGCACCGCTTGGAGCACACTGTCCGGACTGCCAAGGTCACGCCAATAATATTCATCGGCCCGAAAGGCGAGGATTCGTTCTCCTTGGGCAGCGAGATGCAGATAAGAGCTGATAATAGAGAAGACGCCATCTTCACTCATCTTCGCAAGAAGACCAGGAGAAATAACGTGGATGCCGGAAAAAGCCAGCGCCTGCACCTGCTGTGAAGATCGAACAAATTCAGTTTTCTGATCGCGTCCATTTCGCCAGCCGCAAAGCTGAAGTTGGTTGTCAAAGAGGAGGTACCGGGATGTCTCGCGGTTTTGCACCATTAGTGTAGCAAGAGCCTGATTTTGAGTATGAAATTCCACCATGCGACGGAGATCAATCGTGCTAGTTACGTCGACATTGTGCAAGATGAACGGCTCTTCCACACGGCCGGAATCCTCGAGGAAAAACCAGCTAGCCTTTTTCAGTCCACCCCCAGTATCGAGCAAGAGGTCCTCACGAGAGATTTCAATGTGCATGCCAAAGTTGTCGTTCGTTTTCAGATAATCTAAGATCATCTCGGCAAAGTGATGCACATTGATGATCACGTCGCGAATTCCGAAGGCGCGCAATCGAGAAAGCGTGATCTCCAATAGGGGTCGGCCATCGACTTCCACCAACGCCTTGGGGCAATTGTCCGTAAGTGGCCGCAAGCGGGTACCGAGGCCTGCGGCCAAAATCATCGCTTTCATTTCCCTAACTTCTCCAACTCACAATGACTTACAACCACCTCCACTCCATTACATCCGCGCAGGTGTTTTGCCAATTGCTCTGCCAGAAATACCGAGCGATGTTGTCCACGAGTGCAGCCGAACGACACCATCAAGCGCTTGAAGCCGCGATGCTGGTAATTGCTGATGCTTGCGTCCACCAACGACATGACGTCAGAGAGAAACTGATGCACGCTCTCTTCCTGTATCAGATAGGCGATCACCGGCGCGTCTTTGCCTGTGAGATTCGTGAAGCGCTCTTCACGACCCGGATTCGGAAGACTGCGAGCATCGAAAATGAATCCGCCGCCGTTTCCGGCGTCGTCTTTTGGCAGACCCCGGTGAAATGAAAAACTGACAATGCTAACAATTAGGCTCTCCGCGTCGGAACCAACCCTGCGTAATTTCTCCGAGGCCAGCATGCTCTTGAATGCGCCCATCAGTGTCGGCAACTCAACTGGAAGTTCCACATTGTGAAGCAGCCAACGGAAGTTTTTCAGCGCATAAGGGACGCTTTGCAGAAAATGAGCTTTACGCTCATAAAAACCGCGAAACCCATAGGCGCCCATCGCCTGCATGATGCGCACATAAACATAGGCGTAATAGTGCCGCATGAACTCTTTGGTCTCAAACTTGATGAAACTAGCGAGTCCTTCGAGATAATGATCGAGCAATTGTTGACGCAGCTCTGGTGGCAGATCAGCCTTGGCGTCGTACAAAAGTGAAGCGATATCGTATTGCAACGCACCTTTACGTCCACCTTGATAATCCAAGAAAAACGGCTGGCCCTCGCGCAACATGACGTTCCGAGATTGGAAATCCCGGTAGAGAAAGAATTCGCGGTCGGCACTTAGCAAGAAGCTCGTCAAGCGCCCGAAATCGTCCTCTAGCGATTGTTCGTTAAAAGGAATGCCAGCAAGCTTAAGGAAGTAATATTTGAAGTAATTCAAATCCCAGATAATTGACTGGAGATCGAAGCTATCGCGCGGATAGCAGACTTTGTAATTCAAATCGCGACCGGCTTCGACCTGAAAGCGTGGCAACGCGGCCACAACCTTGCGATATGCTTCGATCACTTGAGGAGCAATGTTCCCACCGACACGATTGTTCGAGAGAAACTCAAAAAGCGTTGTGTCCCCCAAGTCTTCTTCGAGATAAGCACCCAGGTCCAAAGCTTCAGCATAAATTTCCGGCACTGGCAGACCGCGTTTACGAAAATGCCTAGAAAACTCTAGAAATGCGGAATTCTCTTCTTGCACGTCATACAGAATACCAATCGCGCTGTGTCCATCGTTTGAAAGCCGGATGATTTTGCGCCCCGAACCGCCAAGCTGGCCCTGCAGCGGCTGCATCCGCGATGCCTGTGAGCGAAATTGCTGTTCGAAGAGTTTCTTGAGGACGTCCATTAGAATCATCCTTGCCATTCAGTTCTGAACAATCATCAACGCAAGCTATTCTAACATCCCTGACTCTAGCGGAAGCGATTTGGTTGAAGGCGTGTAGCTGCTAATGGACGACCCGGACAGGTGGGGTATTCTCACAACCCACCTCAGGAGGTTCGGGATGAAGAATCTCGCATACGAGCAAATACAGGCTAGGAAGGTGAAGGCCAGGCTGCGCATGCTGCAGCATGTGCAGCGCATGAGTGGCAATGTCAGTCAGACCTGTCGTTTCTTCGGGGTCTCCAGGGCGCTCTTCTACATCTGGAAGAAGCGCCACGAAAAGAATGGCTTAGCCGGTCTTCGGGATCAGCCACGGAGACCGCACCACATCCGGTATCGCATTCCGCCGGAGATCGTTTCTCTGATACTCCGCATCCGGGAAGAGCGCCGCTACGGTGTGGTCGTCAATGATTTTTCCAGAAACGGCATCGTAGGGGCCCGATAGAAACTTTCCCGCCCCTCCTTTCTCCGGCATCTCATACTTCATCGAAATGGGCGAGCCGTCCGCCGCAGTGCCGTTCACGGTCACCTGGTCCTGGTCACCCACGATTTGGATCGTCGCCATTTCCTCTTTCGCGGGCGCCCCTGAGGTGAACTTCGACTTCGCGGGGTTTAGTTTCCAGGTTCCGACAAAGGGAGTGCTTTGGGCCAGCAGAAGGCCCGAGGCCACGAAAGCCATAACGACAGCAGCGGCAAATACTAAAAGTCTCTTCATGGGTGTCTCTCCTTAACTTTTAGGCTAGATACTTTCCGGGAAAGTGCGACAGGTCGGGGCCTTGGGCCGCAGAAATATGAGCGAAATACGTCGCCTCGGTATATGAGTCAAATGAAATCTCATACCCACGAGCTTCGGCCGGGGTACAATCCGGCTCAAGGTTCCCCGCTATCCCCTGCTGGAGGCGAAGATTTCATGAGCCAGAAAATATTTTCTCTTGTCGCTGGCCTGATCTTTCTCCTGATCGCCGTCATGCATGGTTTGAGGCTTGCTTTTAGGTGGGAAGTGGTTCTGAACGGCTGGTCGGCTCCGATGTGGGTGAGCTGGCTCGCACTTGTGATTGCAGGATTTTTGGCGTTCGAGGGGCTGAAGCTCGGCGGGAGAAGTTAGAATCCGCCGTGCTCATCGGCGACCGGGTTCGTGCGGTCCGCGAAGCAAAGGACATGACCCCGGGGTGACATCGAGAAGCGGTGCGGCCTGCTTCGTGTCTACATTTCGCAAGTCGGGAATGGCCAGTTGTGAGATTGTCGGGTTTCGTTGATTGACCATGTAACGCGGGCGTTATATCATTCGGTAACACTGATCGTCCCCTCAGATGGCCAAGGGGGGTGTTTGTGCCATCTCAACTCAAATTGAACAAGATCAAGGACGACTGGGAATTCGAGTGGCTGCTCTGCCTAGCCGGCATATTCCAGGCGTCCCAACGTCTACAACCGACCGAGGTCGGTGAAGCGCAGCGACCTTCCCCGGCCCCAGATTTGCGCATCAAGCGGCCAAAGGCAACGCCTGCGTTACAATAGTGGCTAGCCCTGAAAGGGCTTGGCTTGCCCCCACGATTCGTGTGTCTCGCCAAAATGCTATGTAGCATTATGATCGACAACTTGAGGCTGATCGTCCTGTCTCCGATCCGGAATAACTCACCCATGATTCGCCCCTTCTCAGTCGTGACCAGTATTATCAGGTATGCCTGAATCAGGTTCCACGGAGGAGCCGTT
>WNGH01006079.1_pt1 | contig 11470 bp, 10 predicted proteins | sample 5400631 | NCBI WGS metagenome assembly WNGH01 (sample SAMN13153373, study PRJNA577476) | soil metagenome | isolation source: 115 cm soil or saprolite under Garry oak tree replicate 1 | place: USA:California | collected 2016-06-15 | reverse complement strand
ATGGACGAGGACATCTTGGCGGGGATGCTCACCGCCATCTCGGCGTTCGTGCGGGACGCCTTCCGGGAGGAGCACGAGGAGTTGAAGAAGTTCGAGCTCGGGAACCGCAACGTGGCGGTCGAACGGGGCGAGTACGTCTACCTCGCGGCGATCTACCCCGGAGCACTGCCCCTCGACGTCTCCCGGAGCATAAGGGAGTTCTTGTCGGACCTCGCCGAACGATACGGCGAGAACTTGGCCTTCTGGTACTTCGCGGACGATCTCCCGGGCCTCCCGGGCATGATGGCCGAGTTCGCGAGCCGCGGCCGGTACCGTCACGGGAACTGGCGGAACGGTGCGCGGACGGAGTTGGGTCCTGCGCGCGGCCCCACGATCGGTCGCCCGACCGCGGAGGCGCCGGAGGAGGAGACCGCTACACTGCAAGGCGAGCCGACCGCAGCGACCGTGAGCCCGCTGCGGCAACGGTAGCCTATGGGCCTGCCCCAGAGGGCAGGCAGCCACCGAGATCACGCGGCTACGACGCTTCCGTCTGCTTGAACCGTTTGAGCCGCATGAAGTTGTCCCGCTCCATTTCCTCGAGGCGTTGGCGGATGAACGCTTCCGTGGACTTGAGTTCCGGGATCACGCGGTACTCGAGTGCGTTCACGCGTCGTTTTACCTTCTCGATCTCCTCGATGAGACGTCGCATCGTCGTCTCGATCTCCGCCGCCACGACGATGTCCTCGACCAGCGCCTCGTACGCCTCCGCCGCCTCGTCGATCCGGGCGGAGGTCGTGATGATCCCGTAGCCGCGGTCCTCGAGCTTCTTGCGCACGCTCTTCGCATCGATCTTCGGGACGATGATCCCCATCACGTTCTTCGTCTTGAGCTGCAGGGTCGGCACCTCCCTTGAAGCGAGCGCGGCCGATCGGACGCCGATGGACCCCTCGATCGCGCGGGCGATCGCGATTCGCTGCTCCGCGACCCGGTACTTCTCTGCGAGGTGCGATCGGAGCGTCTTCGCCCGCTCGAGCACGCGGAAGAACTCGACGATCAGGGCGTCCCGCTTCAGCTTCAGCAGCCGGTGGCCTCGCTCCGCCATGCGCCGCGTGCGCCGGAGCTGAAGGAGCTGGGATCGCGTCGGCTTGTACTCGGCGAGGACCATCCTACGCGCTCACCTTCGCCGCACCCCGGTACTTGGGATGGTACTTCTCGAGCGTCTTGCGGTCGATCTTCGTGAGCCAGGCCTCGTCCAACGTCGCGAGGAGCTTCCAACCGATCTCGAGGGTGTCCACGATGCTCCGGTCCTCCTCGGAGCCCTGGCGGATGAACTCCTGCTCGAACCGGTCCGCGAACTCGAGCATCTTCCGGTCGCGTTCGGAGAGCGCCTCCTTCCCGACGATCGCCACGAGGCCCCGCACGTCCTTGCCTTCCGCGTAGGCGGCGTAGAGCTGGTCCGAGACCTGCTTGTGGTCCTCCCGGGTCCGGTCCTTCCCGATCCCGGCGTCCATGAGCCGCGAGAGGGACGGCAGCGGGTCGATTGGCGGATAGATTCCCTTGCGGTGCAGCTCCCGGTTGACGGCGATCTGTCCCTCCGTGATGTAGCCGGTCAGGTCGGCGATCGGATGGGTCCAGTCGTCGTCGGGGATGGCCATGATGGGGATCTGCGTGATCGAACCCGGCCGGCCGTGGATGCGGCCCGCGCGTTCGTAGATCGTCGCGAGATCCGTGTAGGTGTACCCCGGGTAGCCGCGGCGGCCGGGCACCTCTTCCCGCGCCGCCCCGATCTGACGCAACGCCTCCGCGTAGTTCGTCATGTCGGTCAGAATGGCCAAGACGTGCATGCCAACCTCATAGGCGAGGAATTCGGCTGCGGTCAAGGCCATACGGGGCGTGATGAGTCGCTCGACGGCCGGGTCGTCCGCGAGGTTCAGGAAGAGGACCGCGCGCTTGAGCGCCCCCGTCCGTTCGAAATCGTTCATGAACACGCGGGCGTCCTCGTGCGTGATGCCCATCGCCGCGAAGACGACGCCGAACGGCTCCTTGCTCCCGAGGACCTTCGCCTGCCGGGCGATCTGGAGCGCGACCTCGTTGTGCGGCAGGCCCGCGCCGGAAAACAGCGGGAGCTTCTGACCGCGCACCAGGGTGTTCAGCCCGTCGATCGTCGAGATGCCGGTCTGGATGAACTCCGCCGGGTGCTCCCGCGAGTACGGGTTGATTGCGGCGCCCTGGATCTCGACCCGCTTCTCCGGGAGGATCGGCGGCCCTCCGTCCGCGGGCTCGCCGGATCCCGTGAGGACGCGGCCGAGCATCTCCCTGGAGACGGACAGCTTGATCGTCTCCCCGAGGAACTTGACGCTCGATGCGCGGTCGATCCCGGTGGTTCCCTCGAAGATCTGGACGACGACCACAGAGGTCGAGGAGTCGAGGACCTGGCCCCGCTTGCGCCGGCCGTCCGGCAGGTAGACCTCGACCAGTTCGTTGTACCCGACGGGCTCCGTCTTCTCGACGAAGATGAGCGGTCCCGCAATCTCCGAGATCGTGCGGTACTCCTTCGCCATTCAGCGCGCCTCCAGCCGCTTGAAGTCGTCGTCCATCATCGCGAGGGTCTTCTCGAGCTCCTGATCGAACTTCTCCTCATACTTGACACGGGTGAGCAGCTCGCGGCTCTTGACGGCCGCGATGTCCTTCACGGGCACGTCGAGGGCGAGCGACTTCTTCCCGAGGTCCGCGTACTTGCGAATCGAAGAGATGAGCTTGTACTGCCGTGCCGGCGGGCAGAACGTGTCCACTGGATGGTAGGCGTTCTGCTGCAGGAAAATCTCGCGGATCATCCGGGCGACCTCGAGCGTGAGCTGCTGCTCCGGCGGCAGTGCGTCCGCGCCGACCAGCCGCACGATCTCCTCGAGTTCCGCCTCTTCCTGGAGCGTCCGCTGCGCCCACTGCCGTAACTTCGGCCACTCCTCGTTGATCTGCGTCCGGAACCAATCCTCCAGGGCGTTGCCGTAGAGGCTGTACGACGTGAGCCAGTTGATTGCAGGGAAATGCCGCCGCGCGCGGAGTGCCGTGTCGAGCGCCCAGAACACCTTCACGATGCGGAGCGTGCCCTGGGTGACGGGCTCGGAGAAATCGCCGCCACTCGGCGAGACCGCACCGACGACGGAGACCGACGCCTCGCGGTCGTTCAATGTTGTCACCCGACCGGCGCGCTCGTAGAACTCGCTGAGCCGCGCCGACAGGTATGCGGGGAACCCCTCCTCCCCGGGCATCTCCTCGAGGCGACTCGATATCTCCCGCATCGCCTCTGCCCACCGCGAGGTCGAGTCGGCCATGAGGGCGACATTGTATCCCATGTCTCGGTAGTACTCGGCCAGCGTCATCCCCGTGTACACGGACGCCTCTCGCGCCGCAACCGGCATGTTGCTCGTGTTCGCGATCAGCACCATTCGCTCCATGAGCGGCGCACCGGTGTACGGGTCTTCGAGTTTGGGGAAGGTGGTGAGGACTTCCGTCATTTCGTTCCCGCGCTCGCCGCAACCGATGTAGACGACGACCTGCGCGTCGCACCACTTCGAGAGTTGCTGCTCGGAGACTGTATTGTGGAGAATCATCGGTATCTCACCCCCGACGAAGTTGTGCGTGTCCTCGACTGTCAGATCGTAAACGTCGCTTGCCTCGTCCCACGTTCGGACTTCCACAACCCTATCCAGAAGGACGAAATCGAGCATGCTGTCGAGGTTCGCAAGCCACCTCCCGGTCGTCGAGGATTCGGATGCGACTCCTCGGAACTCGCGAAGGGTGTGCCGAGCCATTCGCTGGCCCGCTGAGGCGTTCTTAAGGGTTTGCATCCACCTGGAAGCTAATGGTCCCAAAGCCCTCCGCAGCGTGTCGATCTGACTTCGCGAAAGCGGGATGACGTCGTACGAGTCGTAGTAGGCGTCCCGCCTGTACGTTTCGAAGAGTTTCGCGCCCTCCTTTGGCGACACCCAAACGCGGAAGTATTGGTGGTCCCGGAGCCTTTTCTGCGTGACTCTGGCGAAGATTCCGACCCTTGCGAACAGGTAGGCGAGTCCGCCCGCCATGTCGCGACTCGCCGTCGCGATTTCGAGCCCTTCGTCCGCGAAGTGGCCATCGCCAGCCGCGTACGCTTTCAAGAACTCCTTGACCGCCTCCTCCGAGGCTCGGCCCAAGCATGTGAGGAGCGCGAGGGTCCGAGATTTTCTCCGGGACGGAATGCCCCACTCCTCCAAGAGGCGAACGAGGGCTCTCGAACGGACGAACATCGTCGAGACGGTGGGATCATGCCTTTCATTCGCCTGCAGAGCGAAAAGGCTACGCACCAGCGACCCGTAGCGCGCCCGAAGTTCGGGGTCGTTGTTATAGAATTCGATCGTCTGTCGCGCCTTGATGGTTCCTTCGCTCATCTGGAGGCCCAAGAACTCCGCGAGGTCCGGCGTCATCGTTCGTGGGACGCGGACCGCTCGGCCAGCCCTCTCGCCGCGTATTGCAGCGACCTTGACCCCCAACTTGCGGGCAAGAGCCACTGTAGGCGCGGTCCGTAGAAGGACGTAGTTCCAATAGGAAGCCACGGAGAGGCCGAGTTCAGCCGCCACTGCGCGGGGTCCCCGGATGCGGGCCAACTGTCGCAAACGCTCGGAAATCGCCCGGCGGGGCGTCTCGTCGGCAATGCGCGCTTTTGGTGGCAAGGGAAGCGGTTCCTCATCGGCGGCCAGAGGCAACCTTCTCGGAACCGCGACCGCGTCACCCGGTTCGAGTCTTGCAGCGGGGGTCTCGACGATCGCTTCGCCGTCGAAGCGAAGCAATCGATGGACAGGAGTGAGACGGACTGAACGCCCGCTACGAAGTCTGACCTCCGTCAGTCTTGTCGTTCGCCCTCGGTACACGGCCGTTGCTCGACCTTCCCGAATTCGGTCCCCATCAAACGTTAGGACCCGTAGCGGCTCCCCGAGATGGACGAACTGCTCACTCCGTTCGTCGGGCCGGTTACCCCAAGCGTCCTTGTACAGTCTCTGAATTGGAACGAGTCGGCCATCCGCGAGGAACACCGGCGTGGAGCCGACGACGCACTTGCCGGTTCCGAAGCCCCCGGGGATTGCGGCGGTCCCTCCTTTCGCAATCGGGAATAGGAAGTCCATCACCCGCTGCCCAGTGATTAAGGGAACGGACGGCATGAGCCGATCCTTCGTGGGTCGCGGCTGCCGCACGGGCCAATCCTGCTTCATCATGAGCTTGCGGCCGTTGTCGAGTTCCACAATGACCTCGTCGACCTTCATCTTCCCCGACCGGATGTGGGTGACCTTGCCGGTCACGTCCGGAGGCACGAGGACCCGGTGCTCGACGTTCGTCGCCTCCTGGACGGTGCCGAGGACCTGCCCGCCCTTCACTGCGTCGCCCTCCTTGACCGCGGGCTTGAAGTCCCACTGCTTCTCGCGGCTCAGTCCAGGCGCGCGCACGCCGCGCAGGATGAAATCCCCCATGACCTGTTTCAGGACGGGCAGCGGGCGCTGCACGCCGTCGTAGATGTTCCCAAGGAGTCCGGGCCCGAGTTCGACGGTGAGCGGCTTGCCCGTGTCCGCCACCGGCTCGCCCGGCCGGATGCCGGACGTCTCCTCGTACACCTGGACGACCGTCTTGTCGCCGAGGATCTGGATGACCTCGCCCATGAGCTGCTCGGTCCCAACGAGCACGACGTCGTACATGCGCGGACGGAGCCCGATCGCGGTCACGACTGGGCCGGCGACGCGCTCGATGGCCCCCGTGCCCTTGATGTCGTCCCGCACTCCCCTCGTGCCCGCTGCCACCCCACCACCTCACTTGAACAGATCGACGCCGATCGCCCGTTTCACCTTGGTCCGGAGGTCCTCGTCTTCCGCCGCGCCCACCCCGATGACGACCGGTCGCGCGACCGTCTCGAGCCTCCGCCGCATCGTATGGCTCAGGCCTTTCATATCCGCGGTGTCGAGGACGAGGATCCCGACCTCCGGGTCGTCGAGGATCTCCGCGAGCTTCCGCTCGATATCCTCCTTCGTCGTCGCGACGGCGCGGCGCACGCCGACGAGCTTGAACCCCTGAACGAAGTCGTCCCGGCCCACCGCGGCGATCTCCATCTCACACCACCAGGAGCTCTCGGAGGACGTCCGTGGAAAGCCCGCTCTCCTTCCCGCGGGCGATGAGACGGATGTTCTGGACCTCGCGGTCCTTCCGCACGATGAAATCGAGGATCGGCAGGATCGACAGCGGGTGCAGGTGGGAGTAGCGCGCGGCTTCGATCAGGTGGACCTTCTCGACTTTCCGCAGGAGGGCCCCGACGCCGGTCGCCTCGATCCGCTCCAGGTCGCCCGCGATTGAATCGTAGAACGAGGTCTCGGAGAGCCGGGCCATCAGCGCGGCCTTGTCGAGCGCTACCATCTCCTCCAGGTCCTCGACGGTCATCTCACGGCCGCCTGGCAGGAAGATCTCCCGCTTGAACGACGCCTTCGCGGCCCAGACCCGGAGGAGCGTCTTCAGGTTCACGATGTCGATCTCGCGTTGGACGAACTGCCGCATCAGGCGGTTCGCCTCCGTCGACGGCGGGATCGAGGCGAGGAGCTCCGAGTAGTAGATCGCGGAGACGCGATCCTCCCACGCGGACCAGTCCGTCACCTCGGACGCCTTCGCCCCGAGGCCGGCCAAGGCCTGCGCATAGATCGTGTCCTCGAGCCGCCGGAACGTCTCGTCGAGCGTCTCCGATTCGATCAGCTCGCGCAGGAATGCGAGGGGGAAGCTCCCGGCGGGCACGAGGTCCTCCTCGACTTCCGAAGCCGGTGCGCCGTACGTCTTCGACCGGACGATCGTCTTCACGTTCTGCAGGTCGTATCGGTCCAGGTACCGCCCGACGATGGCCCGGAGATCGCCTTCGCAGAAGTCGAAGATCTCATTGTACACCTTCGCCAGGTTCCGCGAAGTCGCGGTCTCGATGAGGTCGACGCCCGAGTAGCGGCCCCCCAGCGCGAGCATCTCCGCCTTGTACTCTCGTTCGCCGAGGAACCGCGCGATCTCCGGGATGTCCATCTGTAGGAGCCGCCCGTAGACGTCTTCGGGCAGCAGGGCCGACCGCTTCGCGCGTACCCTTGCGGTGACGTACGGGTAATTGCCCGTCTCGTACGGGATGCGCTCCCGGATCCAGCGGTACCGCTCGAGGAAGGGCTCAAGGCCCACGATCCGCGGCGGCCGTTGCTTCACGCCTTGGAAGGCCATAGGGTATCCGCCGCCTCCTTCACCGCGTCGTCCCACACGTCCCGCAGGAGCGACTCGTACCGCATATCGATCCGACGGGTCCCGTCAGCGCTCTCGATCACGACGCCGCCGGCGCAGTCGATCGTCCCCGCGAACGCAGAGCCCACGATCTTCCGGACCACCGCCTCGTCCCGCGCGTTTGCGTACACTTTGCCGCCACCGCGCCACTCCGCCTCGTTGGCCTTGAGGACGCCGCGGAGGAACTCGGCGTGATCGGGTAGGCTGCCCAGGCGCTCGAGCGTCCCTTGGTAGACGCGGTCGAGCGCTTCGCGCTGCTGCGCGAGGACGATCTTGCGGGCCTCGAGCTCCGCGCGCGCGAGGGCTTGCACCCGCCGTCGCTCCGCGGTGGCGCGGGCGCGTTCCTCCGACTCGGCCATCGCCTTCGCGCCCTCCGAGCGTGCCTCGCCGAGCATCTTTTCCCGTTCGGCGCGGGCCTCCGAGAGGATGGCCTGGGCCTCCGCTTCCCCGTCCTTGAGGATCGCCTCGACGACGGTCTCCAGGCTCACGTGGGATCCGTCCCGTTCAAGGCAGGGAGCCCAGCAAGGAGAAGGCGATGACCAGGCCGAAGATGACGATCGTCTCCGGGATGACGACCAACGGGAGCACCCGGCCGAAGAGCTCCGGTTTCTCCGCGATCGCACCCACGGATGCCGCTCCGATCACCTTCTCTGCCCAGGCCGTTGCGATGCCCGTCCCGAGGACGGTCAGCGCTGCGGCCATCGCCACCAGCCCTTCCTGACCCGCCGATACGACCATGTGGTTTCACACCTCCGCTTTCGTTCTCAAACCGAAGGGGCGGAACCTCGTCCCGCTGCCCTTGTAGAACTTGAGGAAGAACTCCACGTAATTAAGCCGAACGGATTGGATCGCGCCTGAAATCGTGCTCAAGATGAACAGCAGGAAGTTCGCAAGGCCCACTATGACGAGTCCGACGACGAGGCCGACGACGTTCCCGGAGTCGATCCAGGGGAAGAGGAAGTACGTCAGGGCAAGGGAGTTGAGGGCGAAGATCACCGTCTCCTCGGCGACCCCGATGCCGGCGAGCCGCGAGTACGACACGACGTTCGCGAGCAGGCCGAAGACCTCCATGATATGGAGGAAACCCTCCGTCACGAGCATCATCCCGATGCCGATCCCCATCATCGCCAAGGCGAGGTACGGGATCGGGTTCGTCGCCGTGAAGCCGAAGCTCGGCTGGACCAATCCCGTCCGCGGGACCCAGCCAAGGAGCCCGTTCCAGATCGCGTATCCTAGCGTCCCGTGCCAGCGGCCCGCGCGGTCCATGATGATGATGAAAAGCGCCGTCAGGATGAGGAACCAGCCAACCTTCCCGATCGCGTGCTTCGGGTTGTGGTGGGCCTCGTTCACGACCCCGAAGGCGAAGCCAATGGAGAGGTGCAGGTAGGCGATCGCGAGCGACAGCACGATGAAGTCCGTGACTTGATGGAGTTTCTCGAGGAGCGGGAACAGCGGGATGCTCACGTGGAGGATGTCGTCGGACCAGTTGAACGCCTCCGCCCGGGAGATGCCCACGATGTCCGGCGCATGGAACGGGATGCCGAACGCCTCGCCGAAGACGAACGCCCCGAAGACGGACGCCCAGAGTCCGCCCCACACGAAGGCGACCGTGAGGTTCTTCCAGAAACCCCACGGCTTGTCTTTCCAGCGGCGGAGGAGCCAGAGGCCGTAGACGACCCAGACGACTCCGTACCCGAGGTCCCCGACCATGATCCCGAACATCACCGGGAAGGCGAGCGAGAACACGAGCGTCGGATCGAGCTCGCGGTAACTGGGGGTGCCGAACATGTGGATGAGCATCTCGAACGGTCGGAACAGTCGCGGGTTCTGAAGTTCGACGGGCGGCTCCGCGGCAGGTTCCTCGTGGCCCACATCGATCTCGAGTTCGGAAACCAGGAGGTGCGATTCCCGTTCCAGCCGCTCTTTCATCTCGGGGAACACCGCGGTCGGGACCCACCCGTCCACGAGGAACGTGTGGTCCGTCACCGCGAACCGCAGGGGCGCTTCCGCTTTCTCGACCTGGGTTTCGAGATGGGCCTTCGCGGCGACGAGGAAGCCCGCGTACCGCTCTCGGAGGGTCGTGAGCCGCTCCTCGATCTCCTTGGACCGCGCCTCCCACCGCTCCTTCTCGGCCCGGAGGTCGGCCAGGAGATCGCTCGGACGCCCCTCGCCGGCAGGAATCGGGAGGTACGTGAACCCGCGTTGGGCGAGGAACTCCCGCATCGCCGACGCCGCTGCCTTGACGACGAAGACCGCCAACAAGCCCGGCGCGGCGAACGTCTCATACTCCGTCGTGACCGTATCGAGCTCGTCGATGTCTCGCGAGACCTTGCCGACGAAGACCTCGATCCTTTCGTACCCGCGGTAGTCCTCGAGGGCGAGCGGGAGTTCGGCGAACGGGGTCATCTCCACGATCTTGCGATCGAGGTCCGCGAGGAGCGATTGGATCTTCTTCTTCGACGCGTCCTCCTCGGAGATGTTCAGCTCCAGGGAGAGGATCTTCTGGCGCAGGTCGCCCGTGAGCCCAGTCTCGGGGGCGGGTTCCGCGTCCTCGAGTTGGAGGACGGATGCGAGGGATCGGAGCTTGACGAGGATCTCCGACGCCTCCGACGCTTTGAGGAGCGGCTTGCCGATCTCGAGGCCCTCCTCTCCTTCCTTGTGGTCGACGATGTGGAGGAGCTTCAGGTCGTACAGGCGTTCGATCGTTCCTTCCAATTCGTCCCGCGGCCCGACGATCAAGGCCCGGGTCATCGGTACGGGCCTAAGCATTCACGGCACCCTTGAACTTCTGGATTAGAAGGTCGACCGCGCGGTCCAGGTTCCCGCTCGCCTGTCCCGCGAGTTCGGCCGCGCGCTTCCGACCGGCGGCCAGGATCGCCTCCATCTCATGTGCCGTCGCGCGATCGGCCTCGCGGAGGATTTCTTCGTACCGTTTCTCGGCCTCGCGGCGCAGGCTCTCGCGGAGCTCGAACGCCTCGCGCCGCGCGTCCCGGAGGATCCTCTCCTGCTCCGCTGCAGCGCGCTCTTTCGCGCTTCGAATCTGGCCTTCTGCGGCCTTGATTCTCTGGAGAGTTTCCTCTTTCTTCACGCGAGAACGTCGGGGACAACTGGGCCTCTCCTTAAAGGTTTTCGTCCTACCGGGCGGGGGCGAACCGACGTCGCGATCCGCGCCCGTCGATTTTCATCGACCGAATTTTATACTTACGTGAGAATGCAACTTCGGGATGAATCACGCGCTCGTTGAAACGCGCGGCGCTCGCGCATTTCTAAGGAGAGAATCGAGACAACTGCACAACGTATAAATAGGAAACGTCCTCTTTCGCGTATGTCCAAACGCCTCCAGAGGGAGCGGGAATCAGAAGGTCGTAGGATGAGAAGGCTTGCGCTCATCATGTCGACGTTTCTGATGGTCGCCGTCATGGCCGGCGTCGCCCTTCCCACCGCCCAAGCCCAGGTCGTCCCGACCCCGACCCTGACCGTGTTCGTCTTCGGCGAGACGGTCGGCGGAAAACAGGTGTTCTCGCCCTCGCAGATCCTCATCCCGCAGGTCCCGGTCCACCTCGTCGTGACGTTCCACAACAACGATACGATGCAACACACGTTCTCGATGAACGACGTGAACGGAACTCTGCAGGTGAGTACGGACTACGTCAACCCCACCCAGAACGTGACGGTCGAGTTCACGGTCGTGACGATGACGCAAGTCGTCCTGACGAACGGCACGCGCTTCACCCCCGAGGCGGGGGCCAACGGCATCCTGTTCTACTGCATCCCGCACCGGGGCGCCGGCATGACGGGGCAGATCGTCCTCGCGAGCGTCCCCCCCGCCGCCGCGGAGAAAGGGATCCTCCTCCGGGCCTACTGGATCGGGATCATCGGGATCGCGATCACGCTCGCGTGGGTCGGCATCACGTACTTCGTGATTAAGTCGTCCAGCCGCCACTTCGTCGACCACTCGGAGCACGTGAGGAAGGGTCTTCCGTGACCGACCTGATCCGCAGCGACGCGCCCACTCGGAGTTCGATGGCGGCCCTGGCCATCGGCGGCCTCGTCGTCGGGATCCTGTGGTTCAGCATCCTGACCGTCATCGTGGCGCTGCAGGTCCTCGGCGGCACGGAGGACGCCCAGGCCGACTCGTACATGGCGATCTTCATGGGGATGGTCTTCCTCCTCTTGG
>WNGH01010805.1_pt1 | contig 11475 bp, 11 predicted proteins | sample 5400631 | NCBI WGS metagenome assembly WNGH01 (sample SAMN13153373, study PRJNA577476) | soil metagenome | isolation source: 115 cm soil or saprolite under Garry oak tree replicate 1 | place: USA:California | collected 2016-06-15 | reverse complement strand
ATGCCGGGCGAGCACGGCGAGCGCGATGGGGTGGCGACGCAGCACTCCGTGCACGCGGTAGTCCGGCGGCATGACGTCCAGCAGCCACGCGACCGCGGTCTGCTCGAACCCGTCGCTGCCGGGCGGGTGAACGCCCACAGGCCAGCCGGGCGGAAGATAAGCTGCCACGTACTCAGAATACGCTGCTGTCGAAAGCCTGTTCTAGAGCGGGATCGTGTTCTCGCCGATTCGGCCAGCGGTCATGCGTGCCCGACGGCCGTGCCGCAGGGAATCGCCACGGACGAGACGGCGGCGGCCGAGTAGCCGCGCCGGGCGCGGCGTGCCCGCCGGGCACGCCGCGCGACGGTAGCGGTTAGCTGCATGTCCCTGGAATGCTGGCTGGCCAGATCCTGCAGAATCACCGGATGCATGGTTCCTCCTCGGCTTGCGGGCCGTATGCACGACCCGACACCATCTACATTCGCCGTAAGGCGCGGCCTGCGCATTGGGCGGATGCCTTAGCTGTGCGAGCCAGGCGGCTTAGCGGCACCGGGGCCCCTTAGTCGGCCGGCGCCGTACGCTGAACGGCATGCTGACAGCCGTCATGGTGCGCGCCGGGAGCGGTCAGCCGCCGCGCGGATTGACGCGATGGTGACGCAGTCCTGGCCGCCCGACGCTGAGCTCGTGCAACGGCTCTGCGATCGGGATGAGGCGGCGTTCGCGCTGCTGCTTGACGCCTGGTCGGCGGGGATGCTGCGGCTCGCGCGCTCGTTCGTGACCACCAACGCCTCCGCCGAGGAGGTGCTGCAGGACACCTGGATGGCGGTCATCAGCGGCGTTGGGTCGTTCGAGGGCCGCTCGTCGCTGAAGACGTGGGTGTATCGGATCCTGGTCAACACGGCGAAACGCCGCGGCGAGCGGGAGAGCCGTATCGTCCCGTGGAGCAGTTGGGCGCCCGACACCGCGGAGCAGGATCGATCTCCGCGGGCAACCAGCGCGTGCTGCTGCACCGTGCCCGCGCCAGCGTTCGGGGCGCGCTGGAGGAGTACTTCGCTACGGTGAGCGAGACCCCAGGAACAGGCGCGGGGAGGTGACATCGTGACGATGCTGGACTGCGACCAGCTTGTAGAACTGGTCACCGCGTTCCTCGACGGCGCCCTCGACCCCGATGCCGAACGCCAGGTCGTGGAGCATCTCGCGCTCTGCGACGGCTGCCACCGCTACCTGGAGCAGATCAAGGCCACTATCCGCGGCCTGGGCGAACTGCCGCCGGGCCGCCTCGATGATGCGACGAGGGCGACACTGCTGGCAGCGTTTCGGGACACGCCAAGCTGACGGGGTGTAACGCCACGGCCGGTCGTGACTCTGACCATCATGACCGCAACCATGACCGCAACCAGAACCGCGAAGATCCCGACCTCGCTGCGCAGGCGGCTGCGCCCGCTCTATGTCGGCCTGGCGTTGCAAGGCATGCTGCTATGGCTTCCGGTCGAGAAGCTGTTCATGACCCAGATCGGTTTCACGGCGGCCTCCGTCGGCCTGGTGGCCGCCGCGTACGCCGTCGTGACCCCGATCCTTGAGGTGCCAACCGGGATCCTCGCGGACCGGTGGAGCCGCCGCGGGCTGCTGATCGTCTCCGCCGTCGCACTGATGACGTGCTCACTGGTCGGCGGGCTGAGCCACCATGTGCTGCTGTACCTAGTCAGTGCGCTCATCCTCGGCGCCTACTTCGCGACGTATTCCGGCACCGTGGAATCCATCGTCTACGACGCCGTCGTCGAGGAAACCGGCGGAAGCGACGCATACCCGGCGCGCATCGGTCGGGTACGGCTCGTCGAAAGCGTCGCCCTGGTCACCAGCTCGCTGGCGGGCGGCTGGCTGGCCGCCCTGACGAGCCCACGACTGACCTACTTCCTCAGCGTGCCGTTCGCCGCCCTGGCGGTCGTCGCCTACCTGCGCTTTGCGGAGCCGCGGCTGCACAAGGCCGGCGAGCGGGTCCCGCTGCGCGACCATATCGCGGTCACCTACCGGACGATCACCCGGCGGGGATGCGTCCTTCCGCTCATCATCCTGGGCGCGCTCACGTCGCTCACCCTGCAGGTGATCTTCGAGTTCGGGCCGCTGTGGCTGGTCGCCCTGGCCGCGCCCGCAGTCCTGTTCGGGCCGTACTGGGCCAGCCTGGTGTCCACCGGCGGGCTCGGCGGACTGCTGGTCGGCAAGATTCGCATGACCGAGCCAAAGAGCGTGCTGGTGGTAGTGGCGCTCATGCTCGCGGCCAGCGTGGTGCTGAACACCAGCGGGTGGGTCGTCGCGGTGATCGGCGCGCAGGTCATCCTGGCGCTGCTCATCGGGATCGTCGGCATCCACGTGGGCGCCGTGTTGCACGATGCCGTGCCCTCCGCCATCCGCGCCGGGGTAGCGTCCGGCACCGGCACGATCTCCTGGATCGGGTTCCTGCCGTTCGCGCTCACGTTCGGCTGGGTTACCAAGGAGTACGGCGTGCACGCATCCGGCTGGATGATCACCGCGGCGACCGTCGCGGTCGGCGGCCTGCTGCTCCGCATGTCGCTACGATCCCGGCAGCGATCCCGGCGCCGGTTCCGGCACCGATTCCGGCAGCGATTCCGGCACCGATTCCGGCACCGATTCCGGCACCGATTCCGGCGGCGGTTCCGGCACCGGTTCCGGCACCGATTCCGGCAGCGGTTCCCTGCTGATGAACGAGATGACCTGCCGCGAGTTCGTCGAACTGGCCACTGCCTTCCTCGACGGCGCCCTGGACAGCGCGGCGGAAGCTCGCTACCTGGACCACGCGGCCCGCTGCGCTGGCTGCGACCGGTACGCCGAACAGATCCAACGGACGCCGCCGCGTTCCTGACCATCACCGCCGCAGCCGACCACGCATACCGCCCGCCTTGGGCCTTCTCCACGCCGGTGCCCGCCATGCCACGGCGACCGCGTGAATGATTTCACCGAGACAGCCATGCCAGCCGTCAGCGTTGAGATCGATACCGGCTCCTCCAGCACCCGGGACAGCCTCCCGGGCGAACCTGGCTCATCCGGCTCCGCCGAGGCCACCGAAACGTCATCACCACCATCGGCCTGTCCCGCACCAGCGCCGAGCACCCCGCCGAATCCTTGATCATTTATATCGTCACACAATATATCAAGGCAGTACCTAGAATTCGAATACATACACATATTAATTTCACATTGTCGGCGTCAGTCGCTAATATTAGCTAAAGCGGTCGACGCGAACCGGTGGCCCGGTTACCGGTCAGCAAGGAGGTGACCCGGTGCTCGATGAGACGGACGGCGCGGGCGCCCCGCAGGCCCTGTCGTGGTCATGGGAGCTGGATTTCGCCGCGCTGATGGACAGCCTCAACGAGCCGGGCCCGCACGATCCGGCCGGCCCCAGCGCTGCCCCATCCGGAAACGCTGGGGAGGGCGTGCGGGACGTCGTGCCGGATGATCTTGAAGATGAGGGGGTGCCCGGGGAGTTGATCCCGGTCGGGGTCCTGGCTGGGCGGGTGGCGGAGAAGCTGGCGCCGGGCCCGGACCTGGCGGCGTGGCTTTCGCTGGTCCCGGCGGCCGAGCTGGGTGATGCGGACCTGGCCGCGACCGCGGGAGCGTGGCGGCGGATGGCGGCGTGGGCACAGGCCAAGGAACTCGCCGCGGTTGCGCAGATCGCGTCACGGTCGGCCGCCCGGGATGAGGATATCGGCACCGGGCCCGATGGCCGCCCGGCCCGGATCCCGGCATCTGCGGCCGCCGAAGTGGCGTTGGAGCTGACCATGTCACGGTACGGCGCGTCCTGGTGGGCTGGGCTGGCGGTCGACTTGGGGTGGCGGCTGCCCGGCACCGGTGCGGCGCTGGAGTCCGGCGTGATCGACTTGTACAGGGCCCGGCTGATCTGCGAGGCGACCACGCGGCTGTCCGATGAGGCGGCCCGGTCGGTGGAGAGCAGGGTGTTGCCCGCGGCCGGTGGGCAGACTCCGGGGATGCTGCGGGCGGCGCTGCGCCGCGCGGTAATCGCCGCGGACCCCGAAGGAGCGGACCGGCGCCGGGAAGAATCAGAACGCCAGGCGAAGGTGGTGCTGTATCCCGATGAGGAGCACACTGCGACGCTGGCCGGGCAGCGACTGCCGGTGATCCACGCGGCCGCGGCGATGGCGCGGATCCGGGCGATGGCCCGCGCGTGGAAGGCCTCCGGCGCGTGCGGCGGGATGGACCTGCTGTCCGCGAAGGTCTACCTCGGGCTGCTGCTCGGCACCCTCCCGCTGATCCCGCCCGCCGAAGGCGCGCCCCCAGACATCCCGCCCGGCGACGGCCTTGGCGACCCCGGTCATGATCCCGGCGACCCCGGCCAGGACCCGCCCGGCGGCAGCCGGGGCGGCGTTCCCGGTGATGGCCCGCCGCGCGGCCGGCGAGACGGCGGCCCGGGCAGCGGCCGCCCGCCAGTTGGCGGTCCCGGCGGCAGCCCGGCTGGTGATGGCCCGCCCCGCGCCGGCCGACCGGTCTGTGATGATCCGCCCGGTGGCGGTCCCGGCGGCGGGCCGCCGCGCGGCGGCCCGCGAGAGGGTGGCCCGCCGGACAGCCGCCTGGGCTGCAACGCGCCGGGCGATGACCCGCCGGGCGGCAACGCGCCGGACGATGACCCGCCGGGCGGCAACGCGCCGGATGATGACCCGCCGGGCGGCAACGCGCCGGGCGATGACCCGCCGGGCGGCAACGCGCCGGGCGATGACCCGCCGGGCGGCAACGCGCGGGACGATGACCCGCCGGGCTGCAACGCGCCGGGTGATGGCGTGCCGCCGCTCGGGGATCATGACGCGCCCCGTGATGAGGAGGACTACCCGTGGCCCGGCGACGGCCAGGCCTGGAACCATGGCCTGGCCGGGAGCCAGCGGGATGGCCCGGGCCAGGACGATGACGATAATTGCTGGCAGGCCCGTGGGCCGGCCCCGCCGTGGCCCGGGCTCCCGGCGATGATCCCGCCCGCGTTCGCCCGCTCCGCCGAGGGCGGTGCTGGGCCGGTGCCGGGGCTGCTTGACGTGTCGCTGCCGTGGCTGGTGCTGGCTGGGGCCAGTCCCGGGCCTGGATACCTGGGCCGGATCGGGCCCGTGCCCGCCATCCAGGCCCGCCGCCTGGCCGCCTACGCCGCCGGTGACCCGGCCGCCGAATGGCGGATCATCGTCACCACCTCGGCCGGCCATGCCATCGCCGTCACCCGCATCCCCCGCCCCCGCGACCGGCTGCCGCGGCCCGGCAACCGGACCACCGGAACCACCAGAGCCAGCGGAGCCAGCAAGACCAGCAGGGCCAGCAGGGCCAGCAGGGCCGCCGCAGCCAGCGGAGCCAGCAAGACCAGCAGGGCCGCCGGAGCCAGCGGAGCCGCCGGAGCCAACGGCGGGCGCGGGCTCGGACTGGTCGGCCGGGTTACCCTCACCATCCCTGCGGACATCCTGACCAGACCGCCGTCCCGCACCGGAAACCAGACACGACCAGGAGCAGGCCCCGGGACGGAACCGCCCGCCGAGATCCTGCGCCTAGCCCTGCAAGCCGCGGGCAGGGCCGCAGCCCGAGCCCGTGACACCGCCGCCGCCGACGCGGCCGCCGGCGGCTGCGCCCACAGCTCCGCGATCCCGGGCTACCGGCCACCGCCCCGGCTCCGCGACCACGTGGCCGCCCGGGATCTGACCTGTCGCAGCCCGGTCTGTCGGCAGCCCGCCTGGCGCGGAGAGCTCGATCACACCATCCCCTGGGACGAAGGCCTGACCTGCGCCTGCAACCTGGGTGGCGTCTGCAAGGCGGACCATCTGCTCAAGCACCACCCGGACTGGAAGCTCGAGCAAACCGCCCCAGGCTTCTTCTGCTGGACTACCCCATCCGGCCGCACCTTCACCATCACCCCCGACACCCACCCGCTGTAGGGCCGGCCAGCCGCGGCGTGCCGGATGTTGACCGCCGCCAGCCCGGCGGCGGTCAGCGTTCTGTCCGAGCGAAGCGGCTTAGGCCATGCTCAGGGGTCCGTTGCCCCGCCTTGCAGACGGCCGGCCTGGTGGTGGCGATCGGCTGGGGCGTGTGCGTTAAGTAGTGGAGAACGAATAAACTAAACGAGCCGCATTCTTGGCGCCTTCCTTCAGCTATCGGAGCCTCCTGTCATGCCTGCCCGCACAGCGCAGCTCGCGACCCGCGATGACCTGCGCAACGTCGCGATCGTCGCGCATGTCGACCACGGTAAGACCACGCTGGTCGACGCGATGCTGTGGCAGTCGGGGGCGTTCCGCGCGAACGCGCAGGTCGCTGACCGGGTAATGGACTCCGGCGACTTGGAGCGGGAGAAGGGCATCACCATCCTGGCCAAGAACACCGCGGTCACGCACGGCGGGCTGACCATCAATATCGTGGACACTCCCGGCCATGCTGACTTCGGCGGCGAGGTCGAGCGCGGGCTGTCGATGGTGGACGGCGTGCTGCTGCTCGTCGATGCCAGCGAGGGGCCGCTGCCGCAGACCAGGTTCGTGCTCCGCAAGACGCTTGAGGCCCGGCTGCCGGTGATCCTGGTGATCAACAAGGTGGACCGGCCGGATGCCAGGATCGCCGAGGTGGTCGACGCCTGCTATGAGCTGTTCATGGACCTGGACGCCAGCGAGGAGCAGATCGAGTTCCCGATCGTGTACTCATCGGCGCGGGCGGGCCGGGCCTCGCTGACGCGCCCGGCCGACGGCACGCTGCCGGACTCGCCGGACCTGGAGCCGCTGTTCGCTGCGCTCCGCGCGACCGTTCCAGCGCCGTCATATGACCCGGCGGCGCCGCTGCGGGCGCATGTTACCAACCTGGATGCCTCGTCCTATCTGGGCAGGATCGCGCTGTGCCGGGTGTTCAGCGGGGAGATCGTGCGCGGCCAGCAGGTGGCCTGGTGCCGCCGGGACGGCTCGATCGAGCGGGTGAAGATCACCGAGCTTTTTAGAACGGAAGCCCTGGAGCGGGTGCCCGCGGCGAGCGCATCGGCCGGGGACATCATCGCGGTAGCCGGCATCGGCGAGATCATGATCGGCGAGACGCTGGCCGACCCGGACGACCCGCGGCCGCTGCCGCTGATCACGGTGGACGAGCCAGCGATCTCGATGACCATCGGGGTGAACACCTCGCCCCTCGTCGGCCGCGGCAGTGCTGGCCCGGGGGGACACAGCGCTGCCCCGGGGGGGACCCCCGGATCCCCACGGCCCGGAACCCCCGGGGTAGCACCGAAGGTCACCGCGCGGATGGTGCGCGACCGGCTGGACCGCGAGCTGGTCGGCAACGTCTCGATCCAGGTGCTGCCCACCGGTCGGCCGGACACCTGGGAGGTACAGGGCCGCGGTGAGCTGGCACTGGCCGTGCTGGTCGAGACCATGCGGCGGGAAGGCTACGAGCTGACCGTCGGGCGCCCGACGGTCGTCACCCGCGAGGTGGACGGGAAGCTGCACGAGCCGGTGGAGCGGCTCACCGTGGACGTGCCCGAGGAGTACCTGGGCGCGGTCACCTCGCTGCTCGCCATCCGCAAGGGCCGGATGGACAACATGACGAACCACGGGACCGGCTGGGTGCGGCTGGAGTTCACGGTGCCGGCCCGCGGGCTGATCGGGTTCCGCACGCAGTTCCTCACCGATACCCGCGGCACCGGCATCGCGCACCATGTGTTCGAGGCGTACGAGCCCTGGTCCGGGCCGCTGCGGATGCGGCCGACCGGGTCGCTGGTCGCGGACCGGTCCGGCACCGCGACCCCGTACGCGATGTTCGCGCTGCAGGAGCGCGGCACGCTGTTCGTCGCGCCGACGACCGAGGTGTACGAGGGCATGATCGTCGGCGAGAACTCGCGGTCCGACGACATGGACGTCAACATCACCAAGGAGCGGAAGCTCACCAACGTCCGGCAGTCCTCCGGCGAGGAGCTTGAGCGGCTGGTCCCACCCCGGCAGCTGAGCCTGGAGCAGGCACTGGAGTTCTGCGCGGCGGACGAGTGCGCCGAGGTGACGCAGTCCACCGTCCGGCTGCGCAAGGTCGTGCTCGACGCGAAGGAGCGCGGCAGGCAGCGCGCCCGGCGATCACGCAGCGGCGAGTGACCGGGCGTTTTGCTCACCTCCTCGCTAGCGACACGCCCGGAAAGGCGCCTATTCACGCGGCGGGTCGAGGCTAAGGCCGTATCCCATTACGCATTATCGATATGTGCCGTAGCGCCATTACGTGTGTTGAAGACCCAGCTCCAGTAGTCCCCATAGAGCGAGGAGCCGTGACGGTGGAGAAGGTTGACTATGACGACCGTCAGCACACTGTCTACGCGCCGGGCCGGGCTGTCAGCCCGGCGATGATCGCGGCCTGGATGAAGGTATTCGCCGGACACGCTCCCGCCCGCCGCCCGCTGGCGGTTCTTGACCTGGGCTCGGGTACCGGGCGGTTCACACCCGCCCTGGCCCGGACGTTCGGCGGCCCGCACCGCATGATCACATAAAAGTCGCTGAGAAAACCTCGTTGGAGTCGGCCATCGGCCATCGCCGCAGGTCAGGCTTCCGCCACGAACAACGCCTCGAAGGGCGGATCACCGACGGCAAGAGTTACGTGACCTCGTCCCGTCGTGTCGGCCACGAACACTAGGTCACCGGGTGCGAAGCGCCGCCGCGTGCCATCGCTGACCTCGACCTCGATCGCTCCGCGCAACATCACGACCCACTGCTTCCTCGGCGCAGGATGCCGGGTGCACCCGATCCTGGTGTAACGCTTAACATCGCTCATCAGCCGGTCAGCCCTCCACGAACTGGTAGTCAATCGTGATGTGGCCCTGGTCGTTGAGCACGAGCACCTCGAGCCCGACGCCCGCGACGTTGCCCGTCGTTGTCGAGACCATTTCCCAGTTGAACTTCACGATGTTGCGCAGACGGGCCGCGTTGTCGCGCGGCCGGAACACGTACTCCCCCGGCGCGACGAACTCCTCGTACGCACGCGCTGCTCGCGTCTCGATCGTCCCGTAGCCGCGCATCTCGAGCGTCGGTGCCTCGAACCCGAGAGCCTGGGCTGGTCGTCGAAGCTCCTGGGGTGGATCAAGGATGTGCTCTCCGTCAGGTGCCCAGAGCATGCGGATGATCGTGCGGCGAACATTCGGGTCCGGTTCGTTCCAGAGCGCGACGTACTGCTCGGCGAGGCTTTCGGATTGACCACTGCTACATAATCGTCAGGAGCTTCGCGCACGTCGGTGAAGCCGCTGCCGGTATGCCTGATACTTGCCATGCGACGATCCTCGGGCGCGGTGACCATCGGAGCAATACCTCGGAGGGAATCGACGAGCACCACTCATTGGGATACGACGAGAACATGGTCGCAGTGATGGAAGGCAATCGATTCGCTGACGAGCTACGGCGCTGGCGCACCGCCCGGCGCTGGAGCCAGCTTGAGCTTGCGCTGCGCGCGGGCACGACACAGCGTCACCTGAGCTATATGGAACAAGGGCGGTCGCGGCCCGGCCGCGGCATCATTCTGCGCCTCGCGGAGTCGCTGGAGCTGCTACTGCGCGAACGGAATGCGCTGCTGCTCGCCGCGGGCTACGCCCCGGTGTTCGCGGAGTCGCGCCTCGACGGCCCAGAGCTTCAACCTGTGCGCGAAGCGCTCGACCGCATCCTCAAGGGGCACCTCCCCTACCCGGCGATCGTGGCCAGGCCCGACGGCGAGCTGGTGGCCGCCAACACCGCCATCGCAGTGCTCACGCAGGGTGCCGCCGACCACCTGCTGGCGCCGCCCATTAACATGCTTCGTCTCGCGCTGCACCCGGACGGCCTGGCGCGGCGCGTCATGAACATGCCGGAGTGGGGCCGGCACATCATCGAGAGCCTCCGCTCGCGAGCCCTGCGAAGCCCGGACGACAATATCGACGTGCTCATCACCGAGCTCGAGGGCTACGTTCCCCGCTGCCGAACGGACCCGACCACATTTTCGAGGGTAGCTATCTCACGGAGCGGGACGCCAGCAAGGTATTTCTGGGCATCGGCATCGCCGGCGCGGGCCAGCCTAAGGTGCGCGGGTACAAAGGGTCCCTCCAGATCGTCCACTCCGGCGACAGGGTGGCCGTAACCCTGACATCGGGACGCGTCACGCATTTTACCGTGTCCGGCATATACCAGAACAAGTTCCCGCTATCAGACCAGACCGCCTTTATTACCATGCACGAGGCAGAGCAGCTTGTGCCGGCGGTTAACGATCATGCTACGGCTATTTACGTCCGCACCACCCCCGGCACCAGCGCCGAGAGCGTGGTCAGCCAGTTGAAGTCGCTGAAGAGCGGGGTTCAGTTCGAGACTTCCGCGACCCTGTCCAGCTCCGTCCAGGATCAGATAGCAACCTTTAACCTGATCAGCAACATCCTGAAGGTCGTCTCGCTGCTCGTGGCCGCGATCACGGTCTTCATCGTCACCTACGTCGACTTGGTGAACAAGCGTCGCCAGATCGGCATCGAAAGAGCCATAGGCATCAGGTCAGCGGCCATTGTGACAAGCTATGTTGTCAAGGCAGCGTGCTATGCCATCGTGGGCATCGGCGCTGGCCTGGCGTGTTTCAATTACGTCATCGTGCCGCTGGTGCGGCATCGGCCATTTCAGTTCCCCAACGGACCGGTCGCGCTGGCGAGCACCTGGCAGCAGATCCGGCAGAATCTCATCATCCTGATCATCGTCGCGCTGGTTTCCGCGGCAATACCGGCTATTCGCTCGGTCCGCATCAAGATACTGGATGCCATCTGGGAAAAGTGACGCACGCCCGGCCGCCCAGCAGACGGCTCCCTGGGATGCGGCCCGGGCGGGTTTACTTCACGGACAGGTAGATGATGCTGCCGAGGCCGAACAGCACGCAGTAGATCGCGAACGGGGTCAGGGTGCGGGTCTGGAAGTACTTCACCAGGTACCGGACCGACAGGTAGGCGCCGAGCCCGGACAGCAGGCTGCCGACGAGGATCGGCCCGTAGATCCCGTGGCCCTTCTGGATCAGGTCGTTGTACTTCAGCGCCCCGGCCGCCAGGATGACCGGCGTGGCCAGCAGGAAGGCGAACCTCGCGGCATCCTCGCGGGACAGGCCGCGGAACATGCCCGCCACCATCGTCACGCCGTCCCGGCTGATCCCGGCGAGCAGCGCGAGGATCTGCGCGGAGCCGATCACCACCGCCTGCAGGTAGCCGGCCACGGCCAGCCGCTCGTCCGCCTGCACGGCCCGGGACAGCTCAAGCTGCCGCACCGCCCGCTGGCCGGAGGCGTGCGCCGCATGGCCGCGTTCGGCCTGGCCTTCGGTGCGCTCGCGTTCGGCGGCTAGCTCCTCGTCCGCCCGCAGCGACGCGCGGGTGCGGAATCTCTCCCCGGCGTACAGAATCACCCCGTTGACCACGAGGAAGATGGCCGCCCTGATCGGCTTGCCGAACAACACCCGGAACTCATGCTCGAACGCCAGGCCGACCAGGCCGACCGGGATCGTTGCCAG
>WNGH01024439.1_pt1 | contig 11478 bp, 9 predicted proteins | sample 5400631 | NCBI WGS metagenome assembly WNGH01 (sample SAMN13153373, study PRJNA577476) | soil metagenome | isolation source: 115 cm soil or saprolite under Garry oak tree replicate 1 | place: USA:California | collected 2016-06-15 | reverse complement strand
TACCGGGATAAGAACGTCCCCTACCACCTCAGGCAATCCGACCTGGCCGCTCACCGCGGTGAGCTCGGCAGCCGCCGCATCGTGCTCACGCACATGTCAGCCGACATGCTGGACCATCCGGACCAGGCCTGCTTCGAGACCGCAGAGGACGGGCTGGTGCTGCAGATCTGATCCCGCGGGACAGCACCGGCGGCTGCTCCGCGCGGCTGGCTGGCGCTGTGAACGCCGGTCCGGAACTATCGGATCGTGCCTGCGACCGATAGCACCGATGACCGGGAAGGCCGGCCCGGTGACGCCGACGGTCAGGAGGGCCAGCGCGATGCCACGGCGATCACTGTCCTCGCGGTGGCGCTGACTCTCGGCACCGGCGCGACCGACGTGGCCAGCTTCACCCGGCTGGGCGACGTCTTCACCAGCGTCATGACCGGCAACCTGGTGCTGCTCGGGCTCGCCATCGGGCAGCTCTCCGGCGCGCTGGCGACGCACGCGGTGATCGCCTTCGCCGGGTACATGGCCGGTGTGGCGGCCGGGGCCAGGCTGGTCCCGGCCGGGCAGGCGCCCGGGGCCCCCTGGCACCGGTCACTGCCCGCGGCGCTGCTCGTGGAGCTCCTGCTGCTGGCCGGGTTCACGGTGGGCTGGGAGCTGACCGGCGGCACCCCCCATGGCGCCGCCCAGCTGGTGCTGCTTGCGGTGGCCGCGGCGGCGATGGGGACCCAGAGCGCGGCGGCGCGCGGGTTCGGCGCGCGGGTGTCAACGACCTACCTGACCGGCACGCTCACCAGCGTGGTGGCAGCGTGGGTCACCCCGGGCCGCCCGGTGAAGATGGAGTGGCGCGAGGTGCTGCTGCTTGTGGCCCTGGCCGTCGGCGCGGCCGCGGGCGGAGTGGTGATCGCGAACGCGCCAGCCGGGCTGCCCGCCATCCCGCTGACGGCGCTCGTCCTGGTGATCGGCGCCGCATCGGTCCTGGGGGACAGGCCGCCGCGCACCGCTTTCCGCTCGCGCTGGCCTGGGCGGACCCGTTGAAGGCGCCGCTGGCCTGGGTCAGCGAGCGGTTATGGCGTAGCGCCGGGGGCGCCGCAGCAGCCACTCCCAGAACGTCCGCCGCGGCGGACGGGCCTTAATGCTGCCGCTGCCGACCCGGCCGGACACTTCAATGCGCAGCACGACGGGCACGTCGGAGCCCCACGGCGCGCGGACCTTCACGGCGCCGCTCCGGACGGCCACGTCATCGGCGTCGACGGCAATGCCCGGCCTGGTCACCAGCGTCAGGCTTCCGCTCTGCACGTCGGCGTCGACCTGCAGCGACGGCTGGGTGATGACCGCCTCGGTGAAGTCCAGCCGCACGCTGCCGCTGGAGACCCGCACCTCGATCCGGTGCGGCACCACCCAGCGGCCATTGCGCTGGGTGCTGCCACTGCGGCAGTCGATGCGGACAACTTCCTTGGGCTCGCCAGCCGCGACGCCGGCCGCCGCGGGCAGGTCTGTGGTCAGCGCGGCCAGGTCGCCAACCGTACGCGCCGTCAGCGCCGCCTCCAGCCGCTCGTCGAGTTCCTCCGCGGCCAGCCGGCCGTCGCCCGCAGCCACCCGCAGTATCTCCACGACCCGGTCCCGGTCCTCATGGGATGCCCGCAGCTGGCCCCGGGCCAGCGTGCCCGACGCACCTGCTTCGTCTTCGGGCCCAGTCGGCGACATCTCGCCCATCATGCCCATAACTGTACGGCTGCGGCCGCCCGGTCAGCAGCCATACCGTAAGGCAGTAATTGACTGGGCCGCTCAGCGATGTCGGGCCAGGTCGCGACGGTCGGCCGGGCGTAAGTTCCGGGCCGGGCGGGGCGGACGGGCCGCATGAATCCGGACCAACCAGGTGGCAGGCGGCGCACAAGACTGATATGCACGCGATGTGGGGGCTACATCCGGCATCGGTGGCGGCGCCGCCGGCCCGTGGTACCGGGTCCAGGCGATTACCGCAGACAGCGGCCGCGGCAGCAGCGCGGAGCGTGACTACGCCGCGGTCCTGCCTGCCGTGCTCAACGCCGCGCTGCACCGCCGCCCGTTCGTCGCTGGCTGGCTGTCCCGGGGCGGCGGGGCGCCGCTCGAGCTGATCACCAACGCCGGGCCGCTGCCAGAGCCGGGCACACCGGGCAGTTATGGCACAGGCGAGGGGGAAGCGGCCATGCTGCCCGGCCCGCCCCAGGCCAGGCACGGGCTGATCGACCCGGGCGTGCCGGTCGCGCCGGGCGTCCCTATCGACCCGCGGATGCCGCTGGACCCGCGCATGCCCATGGACCCGCGCATGCCCGCGGCGCCGGGCATGCCCAATTCGCCTGGCGACGGCCGCATCGAGCCCGACGGGCGTCTCCAGCCCGACGGGCCCGCGGCGCCCGTCGGGACGGTCAACCCGGGGAGGGTCATCGAGCCCAGCAGGCTCATCGAGCCCAGCGAGGCCGTGAAGCGGAGCAGGCTCATCGAGCGGAGCAGGGTCTTCGAGCCGGGAACGGCCATCGAGCCGAGGCACGGTGACGAATCACGCGGGCCCACGGCGGCCAAGGAGCTGCTGTTCCCGTGGGGCGCCCGCGGCGTGCCGATCTCGGGCGGGCTGCTCACCGACCTGGACCGCCTCGTCTGGGCACCCTGCCCGGGCCGCCTGGCCCCCGCGTTCGGGCTGAATTCGCTGCAGTTGGCCGGGGACACATCCCCCGGCCGCGCGGGGCAGCCGGGCGCCCGGCCTGGTGACGACCAGGACAGCAGGCGCCCGACGCTGTTCGAGTCGGCCCTGGTGTCGCTCATGAGCAGGCCCTTCGGCTGGCTGGTGGTCGCCGAGCCCTCGGATCTCATCGACCAGGAAATCTCCGAGCTGCGCACGCAGCTGAACGTGCTGAGGCGCTACGACGAGGAGCACTCCAGGTTCGACGTCGGCCGGGCCGAACGCCGCCTGGCCGAGCTTGACGCCTTCCGGGAAGCCGGGTTGTGGAACGTGCGGGTCCTCGCCGGGGCGGCGACAGCCGAGGAACTGCGGTTGATCGCCCCGGTGCTCATCGGCTCGGTCGACCTGGCCGCGCATCCGTACCGGCTGCGCGGCGCCGAGGTGCCCAGGGACCTGGCCGACGCGCTCGCGGCCAGGCTCTCCGATCCGGTCGATGGAGCGCAGGTTCCGTTCTCCGCCACGGCAGGGACCCTCGCGGCCCTGAGCGGCCTGCCCCGTGGCGAGGTACCTGGCGTGCGGGTGCTCCAGCCTGGCTACTTCGACGTGACCAGCGAGACCAGCGAGATCGGCGAGACCACCTGGACCACCGAGACCAGCGCCGGGCCCGGTACCGAGATCGCCGAGACCGGCCAGACCAGCAGCGCGGGCGATCCTGCGGCCAGACGGGCCAAGCCAGCCATCGAGCTCGGCGCGATCCTGGACGGCCAGGATCGCAAGGTCGGCACGTTCGGCGTCCCGCTCTCCACCCTGAACCGGCACGCGTTCGTCACCGGCGCCACCGGATCGGGCAAGTCGCAGACGGTCAGGCACATGCTGGAGCAGCTGACCAGGTCCGGGATACCGTGGCTGGCGATCGAGCCGGTCAAGTCCGAGTATGCGGCGATGGCCGGCCGGATCACGGGAGACGGCCAGGTGACGGTGATCAACCCGTCCGACCCGGCGGCGGTGCCGCTGTCGGTGAACCCGCTGGAGCCCGAGCCTGGCTACCCGGTGCAGGCGCACATCGACATGGTGCGGGCGCTGTTCCTGGCCGCCTTCGACGCCAGGGAGCCGTTCCCGCAGATCATCTCCCAGGCGCTGCAGCGGGCCTACGAGGGTTGCGGCTGGGACCCGGTGACCGGAGCAGGCCGGCCGGGCGCGGCAGCCCCGCCCGCGGTCCCGACCCTGGCCCAGCTGCAGGGTGCGGCGCTGGGGGTGATCGAGGACGTCGGCTACGGGCGGGAGCTGCGGGCCGATGTCCGCGGTTTTGTGGACGTGCGGCTGCGCTCGCTGCGGACCGGCTCGGCCGGCCGGTTCTTCGAGGGCGGGCACCCGGCCGATATCGCGGAGCTGATGCGCCGCAACGTGGTGCTCGCGATCGAGGATGTCGCCAACGACGAGGACAAGGCGTTCCTGATCGGAACGCTGATCATCAGGCTGGTCGAGCACCTGCGGATGCGCGCCCGCAGCAGCCCGGCCGGCGGCCTCACACATGTGATCGTCATCGAGGAGGCGCACCGGCTGCTGCGAGCCACCCGGGAGGGCGCGGGCGCGCATGCGGTCGAGCTTTTCGCGAGCCTGCTAGCGGAGATCCGCGCCTACGGCGAGGGGATCGTGGTCGTGGAGCAGATCCCGGCCAAGCTGGTCCCTGACGTGGTGAAGAACACCGCGCTCAAGGTGGTGCACCGGCTGCCCGCGCACGACGACCGCCAGGTCGTGGGCGCGGCGATGAACCTGGACGACGACCAGTCGCGCCAGGTGGTCTCGCTGCGGCCCGGGGTGGCCGCCGTGTTCGCGGACGGGATGGACCGGCCGCTGCGGATCCGGGTCCCGTTCGGGGGCGCCAGGGAGCGGCTCCGTCCAGCGGCTGAGGACGGCCAGGACGCCGCGGACGGCGACGGCTTCGCGATCCCGGTCCGCGGCAGGCGCTCAGCGGCCTGCGGTCCCGTCTGCGTCTCCGGCCGCGCCTGCAACCTGCTCGAGCTGCGCGCGGCCGACCTGCTCGCGGATTCGGCGGAGGACGCCTGGGTGCGGATCTGGGCCGAGGCGCTGATGCTCGCGTTCCTCACCAACCGGCCGCTGCCCGTGGTGCCCGCGGCGCTGCGCTCGCGCTGGGCCGGGCTGGATCCGCGGCTGCGGGAGTGCCTGCTGGCCACGGCCACGGACCGGTCGCTGCAGGGACGGGCGCTGGTCGTCCGGGCCTTCTATGACCCGGAACGCCTGTCAGCGGCCATTGCCGCCACCGCGCTCAAGCTCCTGGATGGCGGGTCGGGAGCCGGCGCCCCGCCCGGTCCTGACTGGGTGATCCCGCAGCTGCAATGGCTGCACGAGGTCGAGCGGGTCTGCCCGCTGGGTGGCAGTCCGCCGGACCCGTTCGCCCCGGCGCCGCGGCTCGATTATCCCCTGGACGGCCTCGCCGACCGACCGGACGTGCGGGTCGGGCAGCGGGTCAGCGGGCTGCGCAGGCACCCGCTCTCCATGGAGCTGGCCCGCAACCGGCAGCCGGCCTGGGCCGTCCTGCTCGGCGAGGATGAGCAGCGGGGCTTCGTCGATGACCTGGCCGCCGTCGTGATCGGCGTGAGTCACCGCGGGCAGCTGCGCCAGGCAGCCGGCGAGATGGGGATCGCCGGCTGGCTGGAGGCGGTGCTGTCCTGGCCGCGCAGTCGCGGCTGTCCGGCCGCGGCGACGGGTCCGTGATCGGCGGCGTAGTCGGCCTCAGGATGGAGCCGGACCTGCTCAGAATCCTGGCCGCCGACCGTCAGATCGTGCTGGTCACGGGGACCAACGGCAAGACCACGACGACCAGGCTGATCACCGCGGCGCTCGAGTCGCTGGGCCAGACGGTCGCGTCCAACGCGTTCGGCGCCAACATGGAGGCCGGGCTCGCGTCCGCGCTCGGGCGGGCCCCGAACGCACCGTTCGGCGTTCTCGAGGTGGACGAGCGGTACCTGCCTGCCGTGATCGAGGCGACCAGCCCCCGGGTGGTCGCGCTGCTGAACCTAAGCCGGGACCAGATGGACCGGGCGGCCGAGATCTGGCTGGTGGCGCGGCGCTGGCGGGAGGCACTGGCCGATGCACCTGGCTGCCATGTGATCGCGAACGCGGATGATCCGCTGGTCGCCTGGGCGGCGGGCGCCACCAACCGGGTGACCTGGGTCGCTGCGGGCCAGCGCTGGCATGAGGACTCCTGGTGCTGCCCGCATTGCGGCTCGCACCTGCGCCGGGACGATCTCGGATGGCGGTGCGGCGAGTGCGGTTTCAGCCGGCCCGCGGCCAAGTGGGTGCTGGATGGGGAGTCGGTCATCGACTCCGGCGGCCGGGTCCGCGAGCTGTTGCTCGCGCTGCCCGGCCGGGCCAACCGCGCCAACGCCGTTGTCGCGCTCGCCGTGGGCGAGTTCTTCGGTGCCGAGCTGGACCAGGCGCTGCCCCGGCTGCGCAAGGTGAGTTCGGTGGCCGGCCGGTACACCCGGCTGGAGCGGCGCGGCCGGGAGCTGCGGCTGCTGCTGGCCAAGAACCCGGCTGGCTGGCTGGAGGCGTTCGACGTGCTGACCCCGGATCCGGCACCGGTGCTGCTGGCCGTCAACGCGCAGGGGCCCGACGGCAGGGACACGTCCTGGCTGTGGGACGTGGACTACCGGGTGCTGCGCGGCCGCCCGGTGCTGATCTCCGGCGAGCGCAGGCTCGACCTCGCGGTGAGGCTGGAGGCGGACGGGGTGAAGTTCGGGCTGGCCGATGGTGTGGACGACGCGGTGGACCAGGTGCCTCCCGGCAGCCTGGACGTGATCGCCAACTACACGGCGTTCCAGCAGATCCGGTCGGTTCTGGGCCGCGCCCAATGCGCAGCGCCCGGCAGGAGCATTACCCATGAGGAGAGCAGGCCCGATGAGAAGTCCCCGCCATGGCGCACCAGTATCGCAGCACGCCGGCGCGCAGCCCGGGCCCGCGCGGCCAGGCCGCCGCCGCCGCGGGCCGAGCAGCCTCCGGCTGGTGTGGGTCTACCCGGACCTGCTGAGCACTTACGGGGACCGCGGCAATCTGCTCGTGCTCCAGCGCCGGGCCCGGCTCCGCGGCATCGAGGCCGAGGCCATCGAGGTGAACGCGGACCAGCCGGTGCCCCGTTCGGCCGACGTCTACCTGATGGGCGGCGGCGAGGACCTGCCGCAGATCCTCGCCGCGCGGCGGCTGCGCGCCGACGGCGGGCTCACCGCGGCGGCCGGGGCCGGAGCCGTGATCTTCACGGTGTGCGCCGGCTACCAGGTGATGGGCGCGGAATTCGGCGGCATCGACGGTGACCCGGTTCCCGGGCTGGGGATCCTCGACATCTGGAGCGGCCGCGGGGAACGCCGCGGGGTAGGCGAGATCGTCGCCGACGTCGATCCCGAGCTCGGCGTGCCCAGGCTCACCGGATTCGAGAACCATCAGGGCGTGACCACGCTCGGCCCCGGAGCCCGGCCGCTGGCCCGGGTCACCGCGGGCGTGGGCAACGGCGACGGCACCGAGGGCGCTTATGCGGGCAAGGTCCTCGGGACCTACCTGCACGGCCCCGCGCTGGTCCGTAACCCGGGCCTAGCCGACCTGGTGCTCACCTGGGCCGCGGGCCCGCTGGCTCCACTATCAGGAACCGACGAGGACTGGGCCCGCAGGCTGCGCGAGGAGCGCCTGGCGGCGGTGCCGGGGTAAGCGGGCCGGGGCAAGCGAAGCCGGGGCCAGGGCAGGATCCCGGGCTGGTCGCCAGTGCACGTCAGTACACGAGGGCTTGCGCGCCGTCGGCCATGATCTCGGCCAGGAACGTGGACGCCCCGGCGATGCGGATTCCCTTGATCGTGTCGTCGGCGGTGATGTCCCGGCGGGACGCGCACTGGGTGCAGACGGTCACCGTGCCCTCGTCAAGAACCTTGGCCAGCAACTGAGCGAGCGGCGGCGCATGCGGGAGGGTGACGTCATCGGCACGGTCGGGCAGGGCGAACCAGGCCGCCTCCCCGGTCAGCCAGAGGGACACCTGGAGCCCGCTCGCCACTGCCGTGGCGGCGACGGTAAGGGCCTGGTTGCAGCGTTCCTGGTCGTCGCTGCCCGCGGTGACCTTGACGACGAGTGAGCGGGAATCCATGCCCGCAGCCTAACGCGGACTTTCCGGGGCCCGCGCGTCAGCGGGCCACGGCGCCAGAAGGACCCCTCAGGGGAAGCCGCATTGGCGCTCTGGGCCCTCTGGCCCCCATACTCGAGAGAAGTACCTTTCGTGAACTCGAGAGAAGTACCTTTCGTGAACCGGTGGGAGGGAACTCCGACCGGGGAAGGGCGCCTGTGGGCCTGCGGCATCTCTACCGTTGCGCGGCACTGATCATTGTGGGACTGTCGGTCGCCGGATGCTTGGCTCCCCAGTACACGTACGTAGCTGACTCCAACGACAACGCCTACTTCAAGGTCCCGCCGAGCTGGCGCCAGGTGAGCCAGTCCAGCCTGGAGGCGGCCCAGGGGCCGACCTCCCGGGACGGCAACTACCTCTGGTCCCGGGCCTACGACGAGTCCGGTAAGCCGTCGGTCCAGCACATCTTCGCCTCGTCATCGAAACCGGTCGCCTATGCGAGCGTCCTGGAACTGTCCACGGCCGAGCGCAGCACCGTGTCCTTCAACAGCATGCGGGACCTGCTGCTGCCGGTGACGGCGACGGCGCGCCAGGCCGCCTCCGCCGCGCACGCCCAGCTGTCCGGGTTCGCGTTGCTCGGCGATCAGGTGATCACGAACACCCACAGCTATCGCGGCATCCACGAGATATTCAACTACGACCTCGGCGTCACGCCAGAGACCTTCGACCTGACGGTGATGACCAACAGCGACACAACCAAGCTCTACTTCTTGCTTGTGCACTGCTCGGAAACCTGCTTCGCCGCCAACTACCCCCAGATCTCCCAGGTCGTCGGATCATACACGGTAGGAGGAGGGTCCTGATGCGGTCCCGGTCCAGGAAGCCTGGCGGGGAAACCGACGGCGTCGGCCAGCACGCCTATGTCCACACCGAACGCCCCAGGGACTCGGACCGGCGCACCCGCAAGCCGCTCGTAGCCTGGGACAGGCTGAAGTTCCTTTCCCTGCTAGCGCTGCTCTGGCTGGTGCTGGTGTGGTCGGACATGGCCAGCGACCCGCTGATCGGGTTCGTCGATGCCGCGAAGCAGCAGGTGACCAAGGGCGCCTGGGTCCTCGTCCTGATCGGCCTGGAGATCCTGCGGCAGCTGCATTTCCTCGTGTCCGAGCACTGGGCGGGCTACCACCGGCTGTGGAGCAGGGGAGTATTCGGCCGCGTGGACCGGGCGAGCCACCGGCTGAGCGACTGGACCCGGTTCCGGATGGCGCGGGCGCTGAAGTGGCTGGTACTGATCGCGATCCTCGCGCTGGTGCTGGGCAAGGCTTACAAGACCTCGCCCGTGCGCGGGCTATTCCTGCTGCCGGGCACGATCATCCACGCGCTGCCGATCATCATCTACGTGATGGCCATCGTGTCCCTGGGCATCCTGCAGTTCGTCGCGATCTTCTGGTTCATGTCCAAGGGCGGGGTCGACGTCTACTTCCCCGACGACATCTCGACCCGGTTCTCCGACGTCTGGGGCCAGGACCATGTGCTTGAGCGGGTCAAGGAGAACATGCTGTTCCTGGAGGATCCCGAGTCGATCGAGGCCCATGGCGGCCACGTCCCTGGCGGCATCCTGCTCTGGGGGCCGCCGGGTACAGGCAAAACGCTGATGGCCGAGGCGGTGGCCGGCGAGACCGGCAAGCCGTACGTGTTCGTCGACCCCGGCGCGTTCATCAATATGTTCTTCGGGGTCGGCATCCTCAAGGTCAAGTCGCTGTTCCGCAAGCTGCGCAAGCTGGCCGTGCGATACGGCGGGGTGATCGTGTTCTTCGATGAGGCCGACTCGCTCGGCAACCGCGGCGGCGGGGTCGGTGGCCAGGGCGGCATGTTCAGCCCCAAGGACCAGCTCGAGGCCTGCCACGGGTTCTGCTACCTGTCGCCGGACACGCAGGCGGCGCTGTTCGCCGAGGCGCTGAAGGCGTCCCCCGCGCCCCGGCCGCAGGGCCGCTTCCGGCAGATGATCCCCACGGGCATGGGCGGCGGGGGCGGCATGGGCACCCTGCAGGCGCTGCTGACCGAGATGTCCGGCCTGAAGAAGCCGCGCGGGTTCTTCAACCGGATCGTCCGGCGCACGCTCGGCATGCGCCCGAAGCCGCCGCCGAAGTACCGGATCCTGGTCATGATGGCCACCAACATGCCCAGCGCGCTGGACGAGGCGCTGCTGCGGCCCGGACGCCTGGACCGGGTGTACCGGGTGGGCTACCCGTCGAAGGAAGGCCGCCGCCGCACCTACGAGGGCTACTTCGCCAAGGTCAAGAGTGACATACCGGCAGAGCAGCTAGATCATCTGGCCGTCATCACCCCGTATGCCACCGGCGCCACCATCAAGGACCTGGTCAACGAGTCGCTGATCGTCGCGCTGCGGGACGGCCGGGACACCATCACCTGGACCGACGTGCTGCGGGCCAAGCTGCTGAAGAGCGTGGGCCCGTCCGAGGGCGTGGAGTACATCGAGCGCGAGCGGCACGCGGTCGCGCTGCACGAGGCCTGCCACGCGGTCGTCAGCTACCGGGTGCAGATGCGCAACGTCATCGACACGGCCACCATCCAGAAGGGCGCGGACTACCTCGGCTTCGTGAAGCCGATCCCGATCGAGGAGCAGTTCACCTCCTGGCGCAACGAGTACGAGGCCGACGTCATGGTGAGCATCGCCTCGCTGGTCGGCGAGCGGATGTTCTTCGACGGGGACTCCTCGTCCGGTGTCTCCGGCGACCTGCAGAACGCGACCAGGATCACGCTGGCGATGGAGGGCCTGTGGGGCATGGGCGGCCAGTACGGCTCCTACGCGGTCACCCCGGCTCCGCAGGACGCGCACCCGGTGGCGGACGGCCAGGACCGCGCCGTGTGGGAGACCACGCTCGGGAAGCGGGCCGAGGCGCACCTGGCCACGCTCGCCGAGCGCACCGGGACGCTGCTGCAGCAGGAGCGCGCCAACGTGCTGGCGGTCGGGCACGCGCTCGAAATGCACAAGACCATCACCGGCCAGGATGTCGAGGCCATCATCAACGGTGCGGAGGGGCCGGTCGTCGACGGCCGGCCGTACCACACCCCCGAGTTCGCCGCCACGCTGGAGAATTACCACCAGCAGGTGATGGTCGCGCCGCCGACCGAACCCAGCCCGGAGCATTGACACTCGGCGAACCGCTCCGGCTCCAGGCCGGACCTCCCGCTAGCCAAAGGGCGAGAAACTAGGGCCGTTCCCGGGTTCGTCGAGATCGCGGCCGAGCCGTGCCGCCCTTTCACGCTCGGCTGCGGCTCGTGCTTCGGCAGCCTGTTCGGCCAGAGCCCGCTGGGCTGCGGCCTGTTCGGCCGCAGCGTGTTCCGCGGCGGGGCGTTCCGTCGCGGCCCGCTGGCTCGGATTGGAAACCCCACACCCTCTGAGCGCTTCCTCGATTCCCTTCGCCACGCCGCGGATGAATTCGTCGTGCACGAGTGACTTGAAGCAGGCGCTGACCAGGACGGGATTGCCTGACATGGTGCCCACCACGATCCCGCCGACCTGAATGATCCGCGTCACCGCATGCAGCGGGCGGTCAATGGGTATTTCGGCCGCGCCGGCGACTCCGCCAAGAACGGCCGACACCGGGCCGGGCAGGCCTGCCCAGTAGCTGAGCTGCTGCACCGGCTTGTTCAGCAGGATGTTGTGCACGTCGGCGTCGAAGTCGGCCAC
>WNGH01006073.1_pt1 | contig 11478 bp, 22 predicted proteins | sample 5400631 | NCBI WGS metagenome assembly WNGH01 (sample SAMN13153373, study PRJNA577476) | soil metagenome | isolation source: 115 cm soil or saprolite under Garry oak tree replicate 1 | place: USA:California | collected 2016-06-15 | reverse complement strand
TGTCATAATGTCCTGCACTGCCTTTGGGGACTTACTCTCGAAAGGCTTTATCCAGCCTGATGCCTCCTTTGCTGGCCACTCGCTGGGCGAGTTCTCTGCCCTTGCTTCCGTCGCCGATATCTTGCCCAATTCCTATCTCATTGACATCGTATTTTATCGCGGTCTGACTATGCAGCGCGGCGTCGAGCAGCACCTTTCGCGCCCACTCCAATTGTAGTGGCGGCTGCCCCTGCTCACGCTCACACTCCCACCCCTGCTCATGCTCCCGCCCCTGCCCCCGCCCCCACTGTACCCGCTCCTCGCATCGGTACATAGCAACTCGTCAACGCGAGTGGGAAGATGATGGTCCTCGAGCAACGCCTTGAAGCTCTTTTTGAGCGACATATAGTGCTCGTGTTCTCGCAGTTTGTCGCCATGCTCGACGTGATCGAGGTAAGTGTTCCTACCCTCATTACGCGTCATTTTTTTCATGGACGATGGGAATGACAGGGCTGAGCGCGCAAGTTCAAACGCTGGTCATTATGCCGCATAGACGGTTCGACGGGCCCATTGGAACGCTGTGCGGAGATTGACCGTTTCCAACAAGGCGGCGACAAGCCAGACGCCCCACAGCTCTTCCTTCTGAGCACTCATACGCGTGGGCTCGGCATCAACCTCACCACGGTGGGCACCATCGTGTTTTACAACCAGGATTGGGTGCATACAATACAGTTAGCGTCGCGTATTTCCTCGTGTTCGGCACGCAACGCGACGTCTTCAGGGTGTGGTGCTTCTGGCGCAAGGACCACATGGACTCAAACCTTGGGACAATCGAAAAGGAAGCCGAAACTGCGGAGCACGACATCGTCACGTCGCCCACCGGTCATTCGTCCGAAAGCCCCCTCGCTACGCTCACCGAGCTCGGCGGCACGCACGAGTCGCTCCCCACCTACTCGCCCATGTACGCCCCTTACACCGGCACCCACTACTCGCCAAGAAACATCAGCATCGTCCTCCAGTCGACACGGACAGAGGCGGCTTTATGAGCCTGATCCACACCCAGTGTCACCCACACCCACACCCAGACAGGCCTACAGTCATCTCCCGACTTGCTCGGGTCATCCCCTGGGTTTGTCGTTTACCTTCCGTCTTCGTTCCGAGGTCACCTATAAGGATAAGGTGAACTATCGCTCAGTTGCCATCACTGGCGATGTCTTTGTCCGTGGTCATCTTGGTCGCCTCGTCAGGGTCGCCTATGTCGACTTTGAGCGCGACGAAAGCCACGGTAACCCTGTCGTGGCCTATCTCCAATGTCATGGCTCAGCAAAATCTGCCCCTATCCCCGTCGTTGCCGAATATCATCTCACTTCGAGCACAAATCCTTCCCTTTATCGCACCCTCAACCAATGAAGCTGGAGACTTCAACCCTAGTCACACGAATCCCTACTTTGTGGCCTATGCATCCTTACCGGGCACGATTACGCACTGTGCGTGGGGTTATGGGTGAGTGATGGACAGTTGCACCTGAATTCCTTTTTCTTTCTCTCTCCCTTCGCTTGCCTTGTACCAATTACGTTCTGTTGTGCCGCCATCTTCCAGGTGGTCCGAAAACTCGCTTAGTCCCTGCGTCTCCGCGAGATTCGGACACGTCTCTCCCCACGCGACCACGTTATGCGTTAAGGAGTTCGTTATCCTCTGAAGTGACATTTCCCTTGCGGTCTGATGCCTGGATCGCCGCCGATCTATCTCAGCGTGATATTGATACCCCACCACCTGCCTTACCTTATCCAGCGCCCGCCGGGGTCTTGCCCTCCACCACCATGATGGGATCGCAAACGTCGCATGCCTCGCCACTCTCGGAAGAAGAAACTCCAGCACAAAGAAGGATAGTATCAAACCGGCTCAGCCTCTACCGCGATTGAGCGAAGCCACCTCCGTCGGCGTCGCCATCGGCGGCGAACCTGCGACCGGTACAGATCACCAATGCACCCTCCGTGCCCGGCGGTCCGCGCGCTTTTCTCAACCAAGTGCAGCGCTCGCGGACGCTAATACTGGCACCGTCGCCTGCGGCCTCCGGGATAGTGATTTGCAGGGCCGGGCTGGGCTCAAAAGCCCCGGCTTGGGCTCGGCTTTGTAGGACAGCGGCGCGGGCGTAGGCAAGGATGGCAGTGTACATGTAGACGCAGCCGGGAAGTGGCGCGGGCACAGGCACAGGCACAGCGGTGCAGGTGTGGATGCAGATAGGACCGCAGAGGCAGAGCAGCTTGGCCAACCAAGACATGGTTAGGGCCTTAGGACCTATGGTTATTATTTTATATGTCACACTTCATAGTCTAGTTGCTATTAATGCTATATGGCCTTTGCTGCCTAGATGCACAATGATAGCGGCGGAAATAAAAAAAGAGTAACAGCTCAGTCAAGCTGTATCCGGAAAAAGCCACCGCTTTCAAAGTCAGCTCGTGGCTGTCGAGAACGCACCGAGTTTTCTAGAAGTGAGCGGATGGCGCTTTTGTGGTATCATTGTCCTCCGCCTTGGCCCGGGGGCTCGAGCTTGGTTGATCCCATCAGCAGTTAAATCACGATGGGTCCAGACCAAGGCCAGAGCTCTGAGATTTAAAAACATGTCCACGAGCATAGTAAAGAATGGGGCCTGTTACGTCTGATTCCTCGCTTGGCTTGATGAGAAGATGTCCGTCCAAGGGTTTCGAGATCACGGTGGGAAGCCACCTGGCAGCTGACATGATCATGGTATGAAATATAAACCGGCCTCCACGTCCTTTTCTGACCAAGCATCCATGGCTCCCCGCAATCGTCCCCGCAATCGTCGAGCTGTCTCTCCTCCAGATCCCAAACCCTCTTTGCCCAGTCCGGCGTCTACATCGCAATCTGCCAACTTGCAAGCTAGTACTTCTCAGGACAATTTTGATCTGGGCAATGTCTCGGGTAGTGACGACGAGCCAGCCCTTAGTGATTGTGTCGATGTCGTAGCGATCAACAATCCTGACGCTGCTCCCGCTGTGCGTCGGACCAAGGATCGAGCGCCTGAAATTCATTATTTTTACTCTAAAACCGAAACCCACTCCGTCTGCAACGAGTGCCAGTAAGTTTCCCATGTGCAGAAGTCTTCGGTTTTCTGACAATAATTCATAGGAAGGAGCACGATGCGGACCCAGTTAAGTTTCTGAAAAAGGATATATTTTGGAGATATTCGAAGACTACGTCAACCTCATCCCTGCGCCCTCACATCGAAAGGCATCACCTTGACTTATACTTGCGCGTTGCCAAGGAGAAGGGTTGGGAAATTGCTTTGCCAGGACTTAAGTCGCAGGCCCGCTCTCAAGGTGCGAGCGATGCTTTGCAAGTCGGACAAGTGGTCCAATTCAGCGAGGAGAGATTCCACCAGTATCTCCTTAAATTTATCGTCGCGGATGACCAGGTGATTTTATATTTTTTGCTTTTTTTTTACACGCGTTATGCTCATATTTCCTCGTTCCGGATCAAGTCTTTCAATGTCGTGGAATGTCCTGAATTCAGGGCTCTCCTTCTCCTTCTACGAAATGACCTCAACATCCCTCATCGAACCAAGTTGCACGAGCTGCTTCTCCAAGCTTGGAGAGCACATTTTGAAGTCTTGCGCCGTGACCTCCAAGTACGTGTCCCTCATCTTCTCCGATAGTTATTCTCATTTTTTTTTAAATCCAGGCTGCTGTGGGGCAAGTCTCCTTTACGTTGGACACATGGTCCGATCAAAAACGCCGACATTATCTGGCCATCACCGCGCATTGGATTGCAGAAGCTAAGGGAACCTCGTCTTTGCAGCTCAAGGTGGCCCTCATCACGTTCCATCAGCTTGGCCGAAGTCACTCCGGACGATCGATTGCGAGAACTGTAAGACACCTTCTTGATAGGGCTGGGGTCACGATGAAGGTGAGGCGACTATCTTCCAGCGATTGATGCATGCTCATTTATTTACTGGAGATTGGACATTTCACTCTGGACAATGCATCGAATAATCGGACCATGATGCAATCACTCGAGGCGATCTTGGCAAGCCGCGAGATTGTGTTCGATGCGGCCGATCGCATGATCTCGTGCTTTGCACATACTGTTAATCTTTGTTCTGGACGGGCAATACGTGCTGCGACCGATTGGGCTGACAATGACGATGATACCTCTTCGTCTGATGATGATACCGTTGCGACTGATCCCATAGCGGTAGCCCGGAAAGCAGTCCGAGTCATTCGAGAATCAGGTACGCGTCGAGAAACCTTCAATAGCATTATCAAAGAGGGCAACAAGAAGGGGTGGTTCAAGGAAGAGGGGTCGTCTGATACTATTGAACTCGACGAGCTGCAGCTCCTGCGCGATGTGCGCACCAGGTGGGATTCTGTATACTTCATGCTTCAAAGACTTCGTGTGATGCGCCCGGTATGGCTTTACGCCTTATCAAATACGGAATACCTGCTAACTAATCAGCTTCACAGGCCGTCGATTACTTCCTAGCACTTCCCAACCATATTGAACTAGATGCTAGGATCTCGTCTGACAACTGGAAAGTGATGCAAGATATCGAGTTCGTGTTGAGTGTAAGTCACAATCTGGCTTATCCGACATATGCTGAATTTATGCCAACAGATTCCGCACTCTGTCCAGCAGGTCATGTCTAGCGAGAGCACCCCGATCTTGTGTGGCGCCATTCCCGCATTTGAGATGTTCATGACAGCATGGGAGAAGTGCGCCAAAGCCCACCCTAATCTGGAGAAGTACATCCGACCCGGACTGGAGTGGGCTTGCATGTATTATAGTCGCATGGATCGCACGCAGGCATACGTCATTACGATGCGTAAGTGCTTATGGTCTTCCTGCCCCCAGATAGTTAGGCTAATTGTCATGTGTAGTCCTAAACCCCGTGGTGCGTATGACATGGATCAAGAACCACTGGGAGCCAGACTACATCGCTTGGGCCGAGGAAAAGATCAGAGCTGCGGTGAGTTTATTTATATGGGGTGACCCTAAAAGTCGTTCTCACTCATCCCCTACAAGATGACCGAATACCGCAAGAACGCCACGAAGGAAGAACCAATCTCAGAAAATCCTGGAGACCGGGGAGTCATGCCAAGCTATATGTCACTTGGAGCCCATTATGGGCTTGAAAAGGACATGATGATCGGTAATTCGGGTAAAAGCAAACAAACAGTCGACCAAGAATATCAAGCGTACATAACAGCGCCGTGCTCACCACCAGATATCAGCCCTCTCAGCTTTTGGGAGGTAGGTGGGGACAATAATGGTGCTCGGACGTTACTGACAAGACGTGGTAGGGTAACCGGACAACCTTTCCAACTCTTTTTACGATGGCCATGGATTATCTTCCGATTCAGGCCTCGTCCGTTCCTTGTGAACGGGTTTTCTCGTCGAGTGCTGAAACAGACACAAAGCGGAGGAATCGCATCAGTTGCCTCACGATGGAGGCGCTTCAGATGCTAAAGTTTCATCTGAAGAAATCTCGTCTCAATTTTATGGACGGTTGGGTGACGTCGATCAAGGAGATGGTCTCTGACGACCCAGAGGAGGACCTCCTTGCGACGCTGCTCACTGATGACACTGGCACAGGAGGTCTCCAGGACTCATTAGATTATTATTTAGATAAGCTCATTCGGCGTATCGATGACGAGGAGCGGGAGGAAAGCAAAACTCCTGAGGTCCGTGATACAAATTCGTGATGTTGTTGACTCGTTGTTGTAATCGTGTGCATTGTAGTATGTTGTTGTGGTCTCTTTTTTTTTTTTGCGATAAACATGCTGTCTTGCGTTGGCTCGTCTTTTGTGCGCCCAGCCACATCATCTCCCCCGTCTTCCGTCTTCCGTCTTCCTCCATCCTTCAGCAACAGTGGTAACCACATGCTCGTATACGACCTGGGCGGCAACGGCTTCAATACCAAAAGCAACTCAATGCTCGATGATGGTGATGGCACCAGCACCAGCAGCACCAACATGTCCTGCACCGCCGACACCTGCCACAGCCACCGTGAGCCTCGACCGCAGCCGCAACTTGGCCCACGACGCGTGACCATCTTCACAGCATGTAGTATCGAGACGACCAACCCGTCCAACACCAGCAGCCCATCACATCTTTTTGAAGAAGTCTTTTATTGTCGTTGTCGAGCGATGCAGCAAAGAGACATTGTATGCTATATAATCATGTGTGTAAACTGCGTACTAGAGTCTAACCCTTCCAAATGACCCCAATCTTAGGGAGTGAACTTAATCACCCCAGTGCCGTGTGAAGGGGGAAATTGCCGAAAGCGAAGCCGGTCAATGGGTGGTAGGGGATCTGCTAGGGACGATAGCCATCAAGAGGCGGGTCCAGAAGGAGTAGCATTGCGTGCGCCGTGCTGGTGAGTGCCTGGCCCTACGTGTTCTGGCGTTAGCCGTGGGAGCGCTGGGCTGGGAGGAGCTGGGAATGGACGCCTCTCGCCGGAGATGGCCGAGATAATGAATGGCCCCTGCTCTTGTCGTGGGGTTGGGCCCGTCGGGGTGGTCGTGGAGCCTGGAGGAAGCTCGAGCCTCTTTCCCTTGCTCGACTTACCCTCTGGCAGCATTTGGGCGGAGGGGGGACATGACTCGCATCGCATCGTTGCTACGCTATGCTATGGGATATGCCATCATGCCATGAGAGTCTAGACCCAGATCGGACATTAACGCATTAACTCCCAGTCAAACACGCCACTTTCGCACGCCACTGCCCAGCTCGTTCTTTTTTTTTTTAGGATGTCCACATCTTCCCTCCCTTCGTCTGCTTTCTACTGGATTGGAACACCCGTGCCACAACTCGTTTAACAACTCTGTATTTTGTGAGCCACGTCTATGTTTAGTCCACGCATTCTATCGTCTCATCCGTCGACATCCAGTCCCATTTGAGGTCATACGACTCATGGCGCCCGTTCGAATCGCTGGGAGATATAGGTTGCGAGAAAAAATTGTGTCTGGGCCGTCTCGTACGTATGGAGCAATTGCACTCTCTTATTTTGCTCATAGGCCTGGATAAACAGATGATGTGTATTTTGGGCATGACATTCTATCGGGAAACAACATCGTCATTAAACTCGAGCGAGTTAAAGGAAAGATTCACACCCTAGGCCACGAATACCATATCTACACAAAGCTTAAGGGAGGGACCGGTATCCCTCATGCCCATTGGTTTGGTACGGAAGCTGGCTTCAATGTGATGGTGGTCGATTGTCTCGGCCGATCCCTTGAGGACCTCTTTGTTCACTGCCATTTCAAGTTCACGATCAAGGCTGTATTGCTTCTGGCTGGGCAGTTGGTGAGTAAAATCAACTTCTGAGACCACGACTGATGGGCTAATGTCTACTACGCCTAGCTCCGTCGCTTGCAGTACATCCATTCTCGGAACTTTGTTCACCGCGACCTCAAACCTAGCAATTTCGTTATGGGTGTCGGAAGTCATGCCAATGTTGTATACGTCATCGATTTTGGGCTATCGAAAGCATATAGGAGTCCCAATACACACGCGCACATCCCATTCAAGAAGGGTCTTGGCTTCACTGGGACCGCCGCCTTCGCATCCATCAATAGTCACCTGGGCTTAGAGCTAGGAAGGCGAGATGATCTGGAGTCCCTCGCTTACGTGCTATTCTACTTCCTTTGGGGCTTTTTGCCATGGCAGGGCTTGGGGCTTGAGGGGGATGAGATTGTTGAAAGTAAACGAGGAATCACCACACTTCCCTTGTTCCAAGGGCTCCCGCTGGAGCTTCGCATGTTCTTCGACCACTGCCGCTCGCTCTCTTTCGAAGACAAACCCAACTACGATCACTTTTTCGACCTTTTCGACAGTCTCTTGGTGAAGGAGGGATTTCAGGGCAACGTGGAATTCGATTGGGATCTTGCTGATGCCAACATTCCGGGACGAGCCGTTAGGACTACAAGTACCGTCCATCAGAATAAACACGATCCCTCACCCAAGCGCTGTATGGGGTAAGTGCCGACATATCTATACAGTGACCTATTCCTGATGATGAGGTATACACAGATTACGCTCTCAGACCAGAATAAAATCACTGTCTTCATCCTCCGCCCCCGTCATACCCGCTACGACTAGCCGCGCTGCCTGCGCATGAGATTATGTGTCTCACTTTTTGACTTCGTACTATTTGAACACTGTTTTGCTAGCCAATTCCAATGTCCCCCCCCTGTACTGTAACTTGTTGTCATCCTTTGAGATACGTGTTGATATGTACGCGAGTTATACACAAGTGCTGGGTTGTCAGTTAATCTCAATTTATATCCTTGATACAATAGAGCAGGGTAGAGCCGCCGTGTAGGCAAAAGGATGAGTAAGATGACGTCGTGTAAGAACAAATATTTTTGTACCGACGTGCGGGTCGGGCCGCCCACAGACTCAGTAAGTGCTCTTCAGTGCCCTCACTCGCTTTCTTTGCCAACGACTCCTCTGTCGCCCTCTTTCCGCGTCGGGCTTCCCACGTCTTTCGCGGCTCGCTTTTGTCGCGCGCACGCCGGTCGCTCCGCGTCCATCCATGTTCACGGCATTGGCTGTCCAACGATGCCCCCTCTTTTCATCAGGTGCCTGGCTTCGTTTCTTTCCATCTTCGTGTGCTCACTGCCTGCCTCTTTCGCCGCTCCCTGTCCTCCCATTCCCTTGCCAAATGACGGCCTGTCTTCCTCTGCCAGGCGACTTCGACCGCTGTCAAGTCGTCTCCTGTCTTCACTCACCGTCTGTCCCTGTCCATTTCTCAGCCGTCTCCACTGCCCTCTCCTTTTCCATCTTCGTGCGCTGACTCATGTCTGTGTGTCATATCGTCTTCATCTCCACCGGCTTCGGCCGACTGTCAACTCGTCTCCTGTCTTCACTCACTTCCTGTCGCTGTCCAGTCCACTTCCTTTTTTTTTCTTCCTCCTCTGCCACTCTGCCCACATGCCCCCATTTGGCGCTGTCGAGTCGAATGATGACCTTGGCTCACTGGCTATTGGCTCACTCTGGGGCTGGCTGCGCCGCTGCAGTGTGTGCTGCCTGCTCTTGGCTTACTCCTGGGGCTCTGTGCTCACACTGTGCACTACTCCTGTGCCGTAGGCACAGAGCTAAGGCTTGTTTACTATTGGATTTACCACCTCAGCCCGATGACGAACCGTGTTGACCGGCTGGCATTAGGTTGGCTAATCAGAACCTGCCTGTTTCGCAACGCCAACCTCTCGAAGGCAAGCACACGACGTCAAGCCCCTACAGCGCTCACTGCTCGCAGCAGTACTTGCTTTGAGTGGAGGTGGCCAACACCAAGGGGACGATAATCTCGAGGCTCAAGTCCTTGCCGCATGCTCACCATGTCGCCCGACGACCCCTCAGCATGCCTGCAGATGTCGCCAAGGACCCAGAGCTGTCTCCAGGTTCCCACACACCACCATCCGAGTCGCCACCGCTGCCGGACGAAGCGGCCCCAGAGGGGGAGAATCATGCACCCGACACGGATTCCCAAGGGAAATTAGAGGAAGCTTCCAAATGGGAATCGGACAACTCTCAATTATCCGTGGATATCAATGTCTGCATCTTTTAACGCACCTTCACGCATCCAAAAGGTCTTTTCGCCACTCAGTTTGCACAGATCACTCGTCATAATGTCCCACGCTGCCGTTTGAGGATTTACTCTCGAAAGGATTTGTCCAGCCTGATGTCACCTTTGCTGGCCACTCGCTGGGCGAGTTCTCTGCCCTTGCTTCTGTCGCCGATATCTTGCCCAATTCCTATCTCGTTGATGTCGTGTTTTATCGTGGTCTGACTATGCAGCGTGCGGTCGAGCGTGACGAGCAAAGTCGATCGAACTACGCCATGTGTGCCATTAATCCTAGCCACGTCAGCAAGACGTTCGACGACGCAGCTCTTCGTGAGGTCGTTGACACTATCTCGAATGTCGGAGACTGTCTTTTAGAGATCGTAAACTTCAATGTCGAAGTCCGTTGACAATTTCTCATGTTGGCATGCAGTTACTGATATACTCGCTAGGGCCGACAATATGTCTGTGCGGGCAAGCTTGTCGCACTGCAGGCTCTCGCGAATGTCCTCAGTGCGCGGTCGAGCGCGACGAGCAAGTCGATCGAACTACACCATGTGTGCCGTTAATCCTAGCCACGTCAGCAAGACGTTCGACGACGCAGCTCTTCGTGAGGTCGTCGACACTATCTCGAATGTCGGAGGCTGTCTTTTAGAGATCGTAAGCTTCAATGTCGAAGTCCGTTGACAATTTCTCATGTTGGCATGCAGTTACTGATATACTCGCTAGGGCCGACAATATGTCTGTGAGGGCAAGCTTGTCGCACTGCAGGCCCTCGTGAATGTCCTTAATTACCTCAAGGTGCAGAAGGTTAACATCACCAAGGTATGTGCCACTGGACAATTGGTTACTATTAAACTGACAATACCCTGTCAGTTTACTGAGAAATTTGGTATTGCGAAGGTCAAGGAGATGCTGAAGGACCTCGGGAACAGCTGCTATGACCGTGTACTTGAGAAACAGAAGGCTGAGAGCTAGATTGTCCTCGAGCGTGGTCTCGCTACGATCCCTCTATCCGGTATCAATGTCCCCTCCTATTCGCGCTACCTTTGGTCTGGTGATTTGATCGCGTCTCCTTTCGCGGTCAACAAAGGTTATGCCGAGCTCATTTACAACCGTACTTCGTCTCCGCGTTTCTCGAAAGTCCTCCAAAAATGGGATGAAGAGCGTTGCGACGCCCCCGACTCCCCGAGCAACAGCAGAAGCTTGCATGGGTCATCCTTGTCGAGCTGTTATCCTACCAGTTTCCATCCCCAGTGCGTCCTCCGCCGTGTATTCGCCCTCCGTCAACGTCACATCGTTTTCTCCTCCCCCGGTAGATCGCATGGGCACCGCAGCGCGCTCCCGTAGTGGCACCGCAACTGCAAGGGCAAGAAGAGCATGCTCGAGTTTATGGCCGACCATCTCAACTCGAACAAACGGCCGGAGGTCAGCACACCCTATGACCCCGTCCATCGCACTCATGTTGGTTTCAACTCATCCACCGGGGAATTTACTGGTTTGCCTAAGGAATGGCAACAACTCTTACAGGACAGCAGAATTTCGAAGTCCGATCAAGAGAAGAATCCTCTTGCTGTCATGGAGGTCGTCAAGTACCAAGCGTCTTCCATTTATTCTCGTAGGCACAGCCCTTACGCTTCGACCAACGAGCTCATCCGTCCCGAATCGCCACTTCCATTACCACCGCCGTTGTTGACTCCGCGTGAGAGAAAAGAGCGATCGAGGAAAATACTACACCCTCGCCCTGCGGCCCTGGGCGAACCGATCACGAAACTACGCCTGACCACATCCCTGTCCCCAATCTCCGTCAGCAATGAGGAGACAGAGGAAGATGAAGGGGTGGAACACACAGTCGGTCGGATTGCAGCACCTTGCACACATTGTGGGCAAGTCATGTGCGATGGAGCTTATGCTCA
>WNGH01006072.1_pt1 | contig 11479 bp, 9 predicted proteins | sample 5400631 | NCBI WGS metagenome assembly WNGH01 (sample SAMN13153373, study PRJNA577476) | soil metagenome | isolation source: 115 cm soil or saprolite under Garry oak tree replicate 1 | place: USA:California | collected 2016-06-15 | reverse complement strand
AGGCCCGCCGACACCGAGCCGCCCGGGGAATTGATGTAGAAGAAGATGTCCTTGTCGGGGTTTTCCGACTCGAGGAAGAGGAGTTGCGCGACGATCAGGTTGGCCGAGATCTCGTTGACCGGACCGACGAGGAATACCACCCGCTCCTTGAGCAGGCGAGAGTAGATGTCGTAGGCGCGCTCGCCCCGCCCGCTCTGCTCGATCACCATGGGAATGAGGCCCAGGCCTTGCGGTTCCTGACTCACGCGGCTGCCCCCATAAGTTCTTCGAAGCTGATCGCCTTATCCTCCACCTTGGCGTGCCCGAGGACCCAGCCAACGACGTTCGACTCGACTGCCAGACCCTCGAATTCGTTCAAGCGCTGCGGCTCCGAGTAGACCCATCTTACCACTTCGAAGGGCTGTTCATAGGTCTGGGCGTGCTCGGTCACCAGCGCGCGCACCTGCTCGGGCCTGGCGCCGAGCTCGTGCGATTTGACGAGCTCGCCGAGGATGAGTCCCAGCGCCACGCGGCGCCGCGCCTGCCCTTCGAGCGCTTCGGCTTTCACGGGCAGCCTTTCCAGCTTGACGCCGCGCGCCTCGAGGTCCGCGCGCGCCTGCTGGACCATGCGCTGCATCTCGATTTCGACGAGCGACTTCGGCAGCTCGAGCGTCGTCGAGTCGATGAGCGCCTGCATGACCTTCTGCTTGACCTCTCCGTCCACGCGTTTCTTGACTTCGCGCTCGACGTTCGCCCTGACCTCCTCGCGCATTTTCGCGATATCGCCGTCCGCCACGCCGAGCGATTTCGCGAATTCGGCGTCGATCGCCGGGAGCTTCGGCACCTCGACTTTTCGCACGATGACCTCGAAGTTTGCGCTCTTTCCCGCGACTTCCTTGCCCGGGTAGTCGGCGGGAAAAACCACCGGAAAGGTCTTGTGCTCCGCGGCGCTGACGCCCGCGAGGCCGGACTCGAACTCGGGCAGCATGCGGCCCTCACCGAGCACCACGGCCACCCCCGCGCCTTTGCCTCCGGGAAATTCGTTCCCGTCTATGCGGCCGGTGAAATCCACGATGACGCGGTCACCCGTTTGCGAAGCGCGCGTGACGGGTTCCCAGCTCGTGCGCTGCTCGCGCAGGATCGCAAGGGTGCGGTCGACGTCCGCATCGTCCACCGCGTGCGTGGGCCGCTGGATCGTCGCGGCCGCCAGATCGCCGAGCTTGACCTCCGGGTAGATCTCGAAAGTGGCGCTGAAGGTCAGTTGCTTCGCGTCGCCTCCCTCTTTGCGCTCGATGCGCGGATAGCCGGCGACCTTCAATTTCTGCTCCTGGACCACTTCCGAAAACGCCTTTTGCACCGCGTCGCCGATCACTTCCGAGCGTACCTGCGGCCCATAGTGCTGCGCGACGATCCTCAAGGGAACCTTGCCCGGGCGAAAACCGTCCATGCGGACGGTGCGCGAGAGCTTGCGCAGCCGTTGCTCGACTTCGCGATCGATCTGCTCGGCCGGAACCGCCATGTTGAGCCTCCGCTCCAGCCTGCTTAACGCTTCGATGCTCGTTTGCATTCCAGAAAACCCCGTTCCTTGGTGCGAAGGAAGGGACTCGAACCCCCAAGCCTTGCGGCGCTGGAACCTAAATCCAGTGCGTCTACCAATTCCGCCACCTTCGCGGGCCAACCACAGACCGGACCTCGCAACGCGCGTGTCATTCTACAGCAAGCCTCCTATACTGTCAGCCTAAGAAGGCTGAAACCCTTTGAAAAATAGGGCAATGTCGGTCGCTCACTACGAAAACTTTCCGGTCTATTCGGTGCTGCTTCCGGCGGCGCTGCGCCGTCCCGTGTCGGTCATTTATCGATTCGCGCGCACAGCGGACGATTTCGCCGATGAAGGCAATCTGCGGCCGCAGGAGCGTCTTGCCCTCCTTGCGGGCTACCGCGAAGAACTGCGCCGGGTCGAGGCCGGTCGCTCCCCGGGGTCGCCCCTTTTCCGGGAGCTGAGCGAAGTGATCGCGGCTCATCAGCTTCCGCTCGCGCCGTTCTACGACCTCCTCGATGCTTTCGCGCAGGACGTCACCAAGCAACGCTACGCAAACTTCGCCGAGGTGATGGATTATTGCCGCCGTTCGGCCGACCCCGTCGGGCGTCTGATGCTGCACCTGTACCGCGAAAGCGACGCTCGCAACGTCGCCTGCTCGGATGCGATCTGCTCCGCCCTGCAGCTCATCAACTTCTGGCAGGATGTGGAAATCGACTTCCGCAAGAACCGCATTTACCTTCCGCAGGACGACATGGCGAGGTTCGGCGTCAGCGAAGACCAGATCGCCGCAAGCGACCCCTCCGGCGGCTGGTGGGACCTGATGCGGTTCCAGATCGAACGCGCAAGATCGATGATGCTCGCCGGTGCACCGCTCGCGATCCGGCTGCCGGGCCGCGTCGGATTGGAAATCCGCGCCGTGGTTCAGGGAGGGTTGAGGGTGCTCGAGAAGCTCGAGCGGGAACACGGAAACGTTTTCCGTCGCCGGCCGGTGCTGCACGCCTGGGACTGGCCGCTGATGCTCGCGCGGGCGCTGGCGATGCGATGACCCCTGACGAATATTGCCGCGACAAGGCCGCGCACAGCGGCTCGAGCTTCTATTACTCGTTCCTTTTCCTGCCGCCCGAGCGCCGCCGCGCGATCACCGCGCTTTACGCTTTCTGCCGGGAGGTCGACGACGCGGTGGACGAGCCGAGCGATCCGTCCGCCGCTCGCGCGACCCTGACGTGGTGGCGCGGCGAGGTCGCCCGGCTCTACGCCGGCGACCCGCAGCATCCGGTGACGCGCGCGCTCGCCCCCATGATCGGGCCTTTCGGGATCGTGCAGGCGAAGCTGGACGAGATCATGGACGGCATGGAAATGGACTTGAACCAGAGCCGCTATCTGAATTTTTCGGGGCTGCAGCTCTACTGCCATCGCGTTGCGGGCGTGGTGGGCGCGCTGGCGGCGGGCATTTTCGGCTACCGCAACGCGAAGACGCTGGAGTACGCCGAAAAGCTCGGGCTCGCGTTCCAGCTCACCAACATCATCCGCGACGTGGGGGAAGATGCGCGGAAAAACCGCATCTATCTTCCCATCGACGAATTGAAGGAACACGGAGTGACGGCGGCGGACATTCTCAACGCGAATCACACGGAGAGCTTCGTGCGCCTGATGCGCTTCCAGGCCGAGCGCGCACGGCGCTGCTACGACGAGGCGCTCGCCCTCCTGCCGGCGGAGGACCGCCACGCGCAGCGCCCCGGCCTGATGATGGCCGCGATCTATCGCGCGCTGCTCGACGAAATCGCCGGCGACGATTACCGGGTGCTCGACCAGCGCACCGCGCTGACCCCGATCCGCAAGCTCTGGATCGCGTGGCGAACTTGGGTCACGGCTTGAGTGGCGTCGCGGTCGTCGGCGCCGGCTGGGCCGGACTCGCTGCTGCGGTCACCCTCGCGGAGCAAGGCGTCCGCGTCACGGTCTTCGAAGCGTCGCGCAGCCTCGGGGGCCGGGCGCGGCGCGTGTCCGTCGACGGAGCCGAACTCGACAACGGCCAGCACGTCCTGATCGGCGCCTACCGCGAGACCCTGCGCCTGATGCGCCAGGTCGGCGCCGACCCGGACGAGCTTCTCCTGCGGCTTCCGCTCGAGCTGCGCTACGCCGACGGCTTTCACCTGCGCGCGCCGCGGCTCCCCTACCCGCTCAATCTGCTCGCCGCGTTCCTCCGCGCAAAAGGCTTGGATCTCGCCCAGAGCTTCGGCGCGCTGCGCTTCATGGCCTCGCTTCGCGCCCGCGAGTTTCGCGTCGAACCCGACTGCAGCGTGGCGCGCTTGCTCGACGAGCACTCTCAAACCGGCGCGCTGCGCACCCGCGTCTGGGAGCCCTTGTGCGTTTCGGCGCTCAACACGCCGGTCGAGCGCGCCTCCGCGCAAGTCTTCGTCAGCGTGCTGCGCGACGGCCTCACCGGCGCGCGCGACGCGAGCGATCTGCTGATCGCGCGCACCGATCTCGGGCGCCTCTTCCCCGAACCGGCCGCGGAATACGTGAAAGCGCGCGGCGGCGCGATCCTGCTCGGCGTGCCGGCGCGCCGCGTCGCGCGCGTCCCGGGCGGTTTTCGCCTCAACGACGCCGAAGTGTTTTCCCGCGTGGTGATCGCCTGCGGGCCGCACCAGGTGGGGCAGCTGCTGGTGCAGTTGCCGGAGCTCGACGATGCGCTTTCCGCGATCAACGCCTTCGCGTACGAGCCCATCGTCACCTGCTACCTGCAGTATCCCGGATCCGTATCGCTGCCTGCACCCATGCTCGGCTTCAGCGGGGGAATCGCGCAGTGGGTATTCGACCGCGGCCGTCTCGGCGGACCTAAAGGCCTGCTCGCCGCCGTGATCAGCGCATCGGGCGCGCACGAGGAACTGTCGAAAGAGAAGCTGGTGTCGCAGATCGAAGCAGAGCTGAAAGCGGCGCTCGGCGAGCTGCCCTCACCGCAATGGTCGCAAGTCATCACGGAAAAGCGCGCGACGTTTTCCTGCGCACCGGCGCTCCCCCGGGCCGGAGCATTCACCGCAGTTCCCGGCCTGGTGCTCGCGGGAGATTACGTGGCAAGCGAATATCCGGGGACGCTGGAAGCGGCGGTGCGCAGCGGGATTGCCGCCGCGAGGGCGGTGGGGAAAAATTAGCGCCGGATGGACTACGCGCCCGGGCCGGCGCGAGTAGCCCTCTGTCATAACTCTCCGATATTCTTCATTTGGTCTATCAAGGGGAGATAGCCGTGTCCTACTGGACGACCTGGGTAGCGGTACTGATTGCATGGCCCCTTGTCGGCTTGGGTGTGGCCTACCTGTTTGGCCGCCTTATCCGCGGAATGGAATCTCCGGAAAGTGCCACTGATCAGCCCCCCCGTGGTGAGCACGTATCTAAGGAGCGCGTAAAACGACGTCCGCGAGCGTGCGCGAAACAAGTCAGCCGAAAGCACAGTACGGGGCATCCCCTCCCGATGGGCCGCCGTTACATGACTCCCTACGGCCCGATGGCGCGAAGATCGAGCCGCCCGTTCTTCACCGGCGGACACCAGAAGTAGGCACCCGTCACCGGGCGCGTAAACGTAAACAGCGCGTCGACGATCCCGTCCTCGGCACCCACCATGCGCTTCAACTGCGCCTCGAAGGCGTCGAGCGACTTGCCGAAGGCGACGAATACCAGCCCGGCGCGCGTCGCGTCCGCCCAGGGCATCGAGCGCCGCAGCACGAAGGCTTCCGGCGAGAAGCTCTCCTGCGTGGTTCTCTTCACGTGCGCCGAAGACGGCGCGTTGCCGATCTCCTTGTTGTCGCTCTTCCGCCGTCCGATGCTGTCGTCCTGCTTCTTGCGCGGCATCGCGGCGAATTTGTCCAGATCGTGCACCCACTGCTGGACGGCGACGAAGCTCGCGCCGCCGAATCCCGCTCTCTTGTCCTGCACGATCGCGGCCTCGGCAGCTTTTTTCCCCTTCGGATTCTCGGTGCCGTCCTCGTAGCCTGTGAGATCGAGCCCGCGGCCGTGCTTGAATGCGTCGATGACGCCGCTCGCCTCGAAAGCGGGCGCGAGAATCTTCTCGATCGCGCGCGCGCGGAGCACGATGTCGCCGCGGTCTTCCCCGCGCAGCCAGCACCACAGGGCGGCAGGGGTCGAGGGCACGTCGACGCCTTCGCCCTTGTGATGCGGAAACGGGCGCAGCCCCTCGATTCTCTTTTGCAGCGCGAAGAGCAGGACCGAACCGAGCCCGACGACGCAGCTCTCGCCGTCCGCCGTTGCAGCCAGGGCCCGCAGCGCGGCTTGCGGGCGCACGCCCTGCTTCAGCCCAAACGTGAGATGGCGGGCATGCCGCGGAATGGGCGCCAGGATTCCGGATTGAGCGTTCTTCAAAGCGTCGTCCCCTTTTCGATTCTAGGCCCGAAACCTCGCGATCGCCTCGGCGACGCGCTCGACGGCGATGATCTCGAGTCCGTCGATTTTCTGCTTCGGTTGATTGGCCTTGGGGATGATCGCCTGCGTGAAGCCGAGCTTTGCGGCCTCCTTCAGCCGCTCCTGGCCGCGCGGCGCGGGGCGCACCTCGCCAGCGAGGCCGACTTCGCCGAATACCGCGAGCTTCTCCGGCAGCGGCTTGTCGACGTGCGAGGAGACGATCGCGAGCAGCACCGCGAGGTCGGCGGCGGGCTCGCTGATGCGAACGCCGCCGACCGCGTTCACGAACACGTCCTGATCGTAGCAGGCGATGCCGGCGTGGCGGTGCAGCACCGCGAGCAGCATCGCAAGGCGGTTCTGCTCGAGGCCCACCGTCAGCCGCCGCGGATTGGGCGCGAGCGCCGCGTCGACCAGGGCCTGGATCTCGACCAGAAGCGGCCGCGTGCCTTCCTGCGCGACGAGAATGCACGATCCCGCCACTTCGCCTGAGTGCTGCGACAGGAAAATCGCCGAAGGATTGGAAACTCCGCGTAGGCCCTTGTCGGTCATCGCGAACACGCCCAGCTCGTTCACAGCGCCGAAGCGGTTCTTGAAGGCGCGGATGAGCCGGAAGCTCTGGTGCGTGTCGCCTTCGAAGTACAGCACCGCGTCTACGATGTGCTCCACGACGCGCGGACCTGCGATCGCGCCCTCCTTGGTGACGTGGCCCACGAGCACCACGACCGTCCCGCTAGCCTTGGCGTAACGCGTCAGGTGCGCCACGCACTCGCGCACCTGCGCGACCGAGCCGGGCGCGGAGGTCAGTTGCTCGGAGTAGAGCGTCTGGATCGAATCGACGACGGCGATCTCGGGCTTGGCCTTTTCGAGCGTGGCGAGGATGCGCTCGAGCTGGATCTCGGCGAGGAGCTCGAGCTTGTCCGGGGCTAGCGCAAGGCGCCGCGCGCGCAGGGCAATCTGCTCGGCAGATTCTTCGCCGCTTACGTATACAGCCTTGTGCGATCCGCTCATCCGGGCCAGGACCTGGAGGAGGAGCGTGGATTTTCCCACGCCCGGGTCGCCTCCGATCAGCACCACCTCGCCCGCGACGAAGCCGCCGCCGAGCACCCGGTCGAGCTCTTCCATCCCGCTCGCCATCCGCGGCGCGTCGCGCGCGCTCACCTCCGCGAGCCGCTTGAGCTCCGAGCTTTTCGTGACGCCGGAAAAACGGTGCCTGGGCGCCGATTCGACGAGCCCTTCGACCAGCGTGTTCCAGGCGCCGCAGTGCGGGCACTGTCCCTGCCACTTCGGCGACTCGCCGCCGCATTCGGTGCAGGCGTAGACGGACCTGGCCTTAGCCATGTGTCACCGGCACGCGCTGCGAAATCGCGCACAGCAATTCGTAGCTCACGGTGCCCGCGCTCGCCGCCACTTCGTCGGCCGAGAGCCCCTCGCCCCACAGCGTCGCCGGCGAGCCGACCGCCGCTTCAGGGATGCCGGTGAGATCGGCGAACAGCGTGTCCATGGCCACGCGCCCCAGTGTGCGCGTGCGCCTTCCGCAGACGAGAATGGGCGTGCCGGTCGGCGCGTGGCGCGGGTAGCCGTCGGCGTAGCCGCACGCCACGACGCCGATTCGCATCGGACCGCTGGCCGCATAGGTGCCCCCGTATCCCACGCCGTCGCCGGGGCGAAGGTCGCGAACCGCGATCAATTCGCTCGCCAGCGTCATCGCGGGCTTCAAGCCCAGCGTTTCGGCGCCTTCGTCGGGGAACGGCGAGCAGCCGTAGAGCATGATGCCCGGCCTGACCCAGTCCTCGTGCGACTCCGGATAGCGCAGGATCGCGGCGGAATTGGCGAGGCTGCGCGGAAGATCGACTCCGGCGGTCGCCGCCTCGAAGCGCTCGAGCTGCCAGCGCACGCCGCGCTTTCCGTCGGCGTCGGCGAAATGCGTCATGAGCGTGATTTCGCCCGCACAGCGCCGAAGGCGCTCGAGCGCATCGCGGAAGCCGCCCTCGTTGAAACCCAGCCGGTTCATGCCGGTGTTGAGTTTCAGGTATGCGGGGATCTTCGCCGCCGGCTTGAATTTCTCGAGCATCGCGAGCTGCTCCGGCTCGTGCACCACGGTCGTGAGACCGTGCGCTGCGATGGGTTCGAGCTCCTCGGGCGAGAAAAATCCCTGCAGGAGCAGTATGGGGCGCCGCTCGCCTGCGCGGCGCAGCTCGAGCGCCGCCTCCAGCTCGATCAGCGCGAGGCCGTCGGCCGCGGCGAGTGCCCGGGCCGCCCGCGCGAGGCCGTGACCGTAGGCATTCGCCTTCACCACCGCCCAGATGCGCGAATTGGGTGCACGGCGTTTCGCTGCGACCAGGTTGTGGCGGAGCGCGGCGGAATCGATGCGGACTCGGATGGGGCGCATGGCCCGCCATTCGACCACAAAACCGGGAATTCCGGAGAGCAGTCATGGAGAAGCTTACGCACCTTGCAAATGACTCATGGTATAAAGCGGGCGGCCGAAGGCGTTTACGTTCCGTAGCGCTCACGCCGGACGTAGGGACTCGATGAATCGCAGCTTCAACACTCAGGCCTTCGCTCACCGCAGGCGCCGGAAATCATGAAGCGGGGTTTTTACACGATCATGGCGGCGCAGTTTTTCAGCTCCCTCGCCGACAACGCCCTGCTGATCGCCGCAATCGCTCAGCTCTTGGAGCTCGAGGGCCCGGCGTGGATGGTGCCGATGCTGAAATTCTTCTTCACCGTATCCTACGTGGCGCTCGCCGCGTTCGTCGGGGCTTTCGCCGACGCGATTCCAAAGGGGCGGGTGATGTTCATCACCAATACGATCAAGATCGCCGGCTGCGCGATGATGTTCTTCACCGATTACGTCGAATTCGCCGGCATTCCCGGATACGCGCTGGTGCTCGCCGCCTACGCGGTGGTGGGGTTCGGCGCCGCCGCTTACTCCCCCGCGAAGTACGGGATCCTCACCGAGCTGCTGCCTCCGGACAGGCTCGTCGCCGCCAACGGCTGGATCGAAGGGCTGACGGTCGCTTCGATCATCCTCGGAACGGTGCTCGGCGGAGCGCTGATCAGCCCGCGAATCGCCACCGTGCTGCTCGCGATCGACATACCGCGCATCGACACCGGCGTCGAAACGCCGGCCGAGGCTGCGATCCTCGTGATCTCCGCGATCTATGTCATCGCTGCAATTTTCAACCTGTTCATCCCGGATACCGGCGCGCGCTACGGCCAGCAGCAGACTAATCCCGCGCTGCTGATGCGCGACTTCTACATCTGCTTCACCATGCTGTGGAAGGACAAGCTGGGGCAGATCTCGCTTTCGGTGACCACGCTTTTCTGGGGAGCGGGAGCGACCTTGCAGTTCCTCGTGCTGCAATGGGCCGCGGTCCATCTCGGGCTTCCGCTGGACAAGGGCGCGGTGCTCCAGGGAGTCACGGCGGCGGGCGTGGCCCTCGGCGCGGTGATTGCGGGACGCTTCATCGCCCTGCGGCAGTCCCTCGACGTGCTGCCGGCCGGAATCGCGATGGGCATCGTGGTCATCGGGATGATCTTCGTGACGAGCATGCCGGTCGTCTACGCCCTGCTGGTTGTGGTCGGCGCCATGGCCGGCTTCTTCGTGGTGCCGATGAATGCGCTGCTGCAGCACCGCGGCTACGTGCTCCTCTCGGCCGGCCATTCGATCGCAGTGCAGAATTTCAACGAGAACATCGCGATCCTCCTGATGCTTGCCATCTATTCGGCGATGATCAAGGCCAACGTCCACATCAACACCATCATCGTGGCCTTCGGCACGTTCGTCGTTGTCTCGATGCTCGCGGTGATCCTGCGCCACCGCTACAACCAGAGCCGCGGCGATTCGCTGCACCTCATCGGGATGACCACCAGCAAGCAACGCGGATATCCTTGATTTTCCGCCGGGCGCCCCCACGTCTTCAGGACCATGGGCGCGATTCCGGTACTCGATGACGGTTCGCCGCGGTCGGCTTTCCCGGCGCACGGCGAAAGCGACGCAGTCCTGCTCGACGCTTATTCCGCTGCGGTGATCGCGGCGTCCGAGCGCGTCGGCCCCGCCGTCGTTCACGTCGAGGTCGCGCAAGCCTCGCGCCCGGCGGAGGGCGAAGCGCCGCGCCGCGGCAGCGGCTCGGGATTCGTGTTTACGCCCGACGGCTTCATCCTCACCAACAGCCATGTGGTGCACGGCGCGCGCGCTATCAAGGTGAACTTCGCCGACGGCACGAGCTTCGATGCGGACCTCGTCGGCGATGATCCCGACACCGACGTCGCCGTGATCCGCATCGGCGGGCACCAGCTTTCCACGGCAACGCTGGGAAGCTCGCGCGGCCTGCGCGTCGGCCAGCTCGCGATCGCGATCGGCAATCCCTACGGCTTTCAGCACACGGTGACGACCGGCGTGGTGAGCGCGCTCGGCCGCAGCCTGCGTTCCGTGACAGGGCGGCTGATCGACGACGTGATCCAGACCGACGCCGCGCTCAATCCGGGCAACTCGGGCGGGCCGCTCGTCGACTCGCAGGGCGAAGTGATCGGCGTCAACACCGCGATCATCCCGTTCGCTCAAGGAATCTGCTTCGCCACGGCCATCGACACGGCCAAATGGGTGGTGGAGCAGCTGCTGCGCTTCGGCCGGGTGCGCCGCGGCTATATCGGGGTGGGCGGCGCGACCATCCCGCTTTCGCGCCGCGCCGTGCGCTTTCACGGCCTCGCGGCCGGAGCGGGAGTGCGAGTCGAGTCGGTCGAGCCCGGCGGCGCCGCCCGGGAGGCGGGAATCGAGCCGGGAGACGTGATCATCGGCTACGACGGCGAGGACGTGGCGGGAGTCGACGAGCTGCACCGACTGCTCAGCGCGGAGCGGATCGGCAAGACCACGAAAGTGACGCTCCTGCGCCGTACGCAAAAGCTCGACCTGCCGATCCGGGCCGCGGAGATGCCGCCCAGGCCCTAGGCGCTCAGAGCACGACCGGCCTGTCGGGCAGCTCGTTCCGGCTATCGCCCGAAGGCGGAAAGTGCGCAGCGAGCAAATCGCTGATCGCCCGCACGCCGATCACCGCCCCGCGCTCGAACTGCCGGCGGGCGAACTCCTGCTGCATCTCGCCGCAGATCGCTTCCCAGGCAGTTGTCCCGACTTTGCCGTGGATGCCCCGATCGGCGACGATTTCGACGCGCCGGTCGGCAAGCAGAAGATAGATCAAGACCCCGGAGTTGTGCTCGGTGTCCCAGACGCGCAAGCGGCCGAACCACTCCACCGCGCGCTCGCGGGACCGGACGCCGCGAAGCAGCTCGCCCAAGGGCAGCGAAGCTTCGATGGCGAAGCGCAACTGGCCGGCGTGGCGGCGCTCCTCTTCGCCGATCGCTTTTTCGATGGCGCGCAGGGCTGCGGGAGGGAGCGCGCGCCTGACCGACCGGTGGTCGGTAAACAGGTGCCGCGCAAAGCGCTTGAAGTTCATCGTCTCACCAGCTGCCGGAGGCGCCGCCTCCGCTGAATCCGCCACCGCCTCCGCTGAACCCGCCGCCACCGCCGAAGCCCCCACTGCCGAAACCTCC
>WNGH01047435.1_pt1 | contig 11480 bp, 7 predicted proteins | sample 5400631 | NCBI WGS metagenome assembly WNGH01 (sample SAMN13153373, study PRJNA577476) | soil metagenome | isolation source: 115 cm soil or saprolite under Garry oak tree replicate 1 | place: USA:California | collected 2016-06-15 | reverse complement strand
AAATAACCGTGGCCGCATCGGGCGTTTCCACCGACTTGACGAGGCTGATGGAGCCTCGCTTGGGCGATGTCACGTCCCTGTTCAGGATCGAATCGAACGTGTACTTCACGTCCGCCGAGGTGAGAATCCGGCCGTCGTGAAACTTCACACCGGAACGCAGATGAAACACATACGTAAGCGCGTTTGGCATTTCCCATTTTTCAGCCAGGTCGCCCCGGGGATTACGTTGTTCGTCAAGTTCGATCAGGCTATCAAAAAGCAGGCCGTCAATTCTTTCGGATTGGCCATCGGTGCCGATCCGCGGATCCAAATTGGTCGGCATCGATTCGATCAGAAAATTGACAACGCCGGGTTCGGTCGAAACGGAACGCGTACATGCGGAACATACAAGCACCGTGCACAGCAGTAGGGAAGCAAAGGAAATTGAGGAAGCAAAGGAAGTGGAGGAAAAGATGCCCCGCAACACGCCGCGCGTGGCGGGAAGTTTCGATCCTCTACTTCCTTTACTTCCTACCCCTCCTCTGCTTCCTCTCTCACCCCGCATAACACACCTTCCCCAGCACGACCGCCTTCTTCGCTCCCGTCGCCCCCGGCACATTCGCAGCCCGGCGATGGAGCGTCTCCCAACCAAGCAATGCAAACGCAAAAGCTTCCTTCGCGTCTCCGGGCACGCCAAACTCATCTGAGGTTCGCACGCGAACGCCCGGCAACGCCGCTTCGATCTGCGCCATCAACAGCGGATTGTGCGCCCCGCCGCCGGACACAATCAGTTCCGAAACTCTTGCTCGCAATGGGACGAAGCGATGGATTGCATCCACAATCGACAGCGCCGTCAGAATCGTTGCGGTGCGAATCACATCTTCCGCCCGCGCCCGCCGCGCTGCTCGATGCGCCAGCGCTCGCCGCACGTATTTCTCCCCATATTGTTCGCGCCCCGCTGTTTTCGGAGGCCGTTTCAGAAAATATTTATCGCCCAGCAACGCTGCAAGCAGACCGGACAACACTTTGCCCCGCCCGGCCATCTCCGCATTCCGATCGAAGGCCTTCCGCCCCTGGGTGAAGTGCCGCACCAGCGCATCGATCACCATGTTTCCCGGCCCGATATCGAAAGCAAAGACATCTTCGATCTTCGCAGCCCGAGGAATCACGGTTATGTTCGCAATCCCCCCGATATTGAGCGCTGCGCGCCCCACCCTTGCATCGCGATAGAGCAAATAATCTACGAACGGCACAAGTGGCGCACCCTGACCTCCCGCAGCCATATCCGCAGGCCGAAAATCCCCAACGGTCGTGATCCCCGTGCGCCCCGCGATCACCGACGGCTCGCCAATCTGCAGCGTCGACGCGACCGCGCGCCCGCAAAACGGAGTCACTTTTCCCTGATGAAACACCGTCTGCCCATGCGATCCGATCAAACGAATCTGCGACGGCCGCACCCGAAATTTCCGGCAGGCCGTAAGCGCCGCCTCCGCAAAAACCTCGCCCAACAAAAAATTGAGCTGGCTGATTTCGCCCGTAGTCGCCGCCCGCCCCTCGCCCAGCCGCAAGATGGCGTCGCGAACGCGCGCAGGGAAGGGAAATGCCGCGAAATTCTCGAGCGTCGGCTTACGGCCTGAGACGCGAACCAGCGCCACATCGATTCCGTCCGCGGACGTCCCCGACATAATCCCCAGCGCCAATAAGCCTTCGGATAGCCGAGCCTTTGACAGCGAGCTTTCGGAAGACCGGGCTTTGGACAATAGTTCTTCGGAGCGCCGAGTCTTGGAAAGCACGTCTTCGGAGGGCCGGGCTTCAGCCCGGCCGAATCGAAGCGCTCTTGAAGCCGGCTTTAGCCGCTGAAGCTCACTTGGCCGACCGCTCCTGCGCGCAATAGTCGGGCGTTTCATAGAATCTGCTTCTTCAGCTCCGCCAGCAGATTAAGCGCCTCAATCGGTCTCAGGTTATCAAGGTCAGCCTCCCGCAACGCATCCAGCACTCCGCGGTCGAGCGGAGTGAACAGCGCCTGCTGCTCTGGCGCCGGTTCGCCAGCACCCGAAGCTCCCGGAGTGAGCTTCTCACTCAACTGGTGCTCCGCCTGCTCGTGCCGCGCAAGCACTTCGCGAGCCCGCGCAATCACCGCGGGTGGCAATCCGGCCATTCTCGCCACTTCAATCCCGTAACTCTTGTCCGCGCTCCCCGTTTCCACGCGCTTCAGGAAAACAATTCCAGTCGGGGTCTCTCGCGCCGAGACATGCACGTTCTTGACTCCCGGCAGCAGATCCGCGAGTTCCGTGAGTTCGTGATAGTGCGTCGCAAAAAGCGTGCGTGATTTTGTTGCAGTGGAAAGATGTTCCACTACGGCCCACGCAATGGACAGCCCATCGAACGTCGCCGTCCCCCGCCCCACCTCGTCCAGCAGCACCAGGCTCGACGGAGTCGCCGTATTCAAGATCGCCGCCACTTCCGTCATTTCCACCAGAAAAGTCGACCGCCCGCGCGCCAGGTTATCCGCCGCTCCAATGCGCGTAAAAACCCTGTCAGTCATTGGCAGCCGCGCCTGGCTTGCCGGCACGAACGATCCCATCTGCGCCATCAGCACAATCAGCGCAGCCTGCCGCAGATACGTGGACTTCCCGCCCATGTTCGGCCCGGTGATCAGCATGATTTGCTGCGTCGTATCGTCAAGATAAAGGTCGTTGGGGACAAACCGCTCCCCCTTTTGCTGCAGCAGTTGTTCGATCACCGGATGCCGCCCCGCGACGATCATGATTTGCCCATCGTCGCCAAACTCCGGCCGCGTGTAATTTCGTGATGCCGCCAGGCGCGCAAAATTTCCCAGCACGTCGAGTTGCGCCACGCCTGAAGCCGTTCGGCGAAGCCGCGCTGCCTGCTCCGCGATCCACAAACGCAATTCCGCGAACAGCCGCCGCTCGATCTCCGCGATTCGTTCGTCGGCATCCAGCACTTTCCGCTCGTACTCTTTCAGTTCCGGGGTGGTAAAGCGTTCCGCGTTCACCAGCGTCTGCTTGCGCTCGAAATCCATCGGCGCGAGATGCAGGTTGGCCTTCGAAATTTCGATGTAGTACCCGAATATCTGATTGAATCGAATCTTCAGCGAAGCAATCCCTGTGCGCTTCCGCTCGCGCTCCTCCATCGCGGCAATGATCTGCTTGCTGTGTTGAGAGAGGTCGCGCAGTTGGTCCAACTCCGGGTTGTACCCGCGCCGGATCACGCCTGGGTCCGACGCAAGCGCGGGAGGATCGTCCGCGAGCGCCGATTCGATTCGTTCGCGCACGTCGGACAGCTCGTCCATTTGCGCGTGCAGCACTGCAAGCCTCGCCGACGCGCAATTCCCGAGATATTTTCGCAGCAACGGAATGCGCGAGACCGATTGGCGCAGGCCGAGCAAATCGCGCGGAGACGCCACGCCGAGCGTCACGCGCCCCACCAGCCGTTCCAAATCATGCACACCCGCAAGGCCGTGCCGGATTTCTTCGCGCAGCACGGTGTGCGTTTTCAGTTCCGTCACCGCATCGAGCCGCGCCGTGATTTCCTCGCGATTGACTTGCGGCCGCAAAATCCACTGCCGCAACAGCCGCGCTCCCATCCCCGTGGCTGTTTCATCGAGAGCCGCAAGCAACGTCGGCGCGCCGCCCTTGCCGGCATCTTCGGCAAAAATTGGCGCCACCAACTCCAGATTCCGCACTGTCACCGTGTCCAGCACGAGTTCTCGGGACCCTTGGCCGACGTTTCGCGCAGGTAATGCACCATCGCGCCCGCCGCGGCCATCGCCTGCGCGTGCCCAGCAAGACCGAATCCGTCGAGGCTCGCGACGCCGAATTGTTCCCGCAGCATCCGCTCGGCGTAGTCGGTGCGGAACGCCCATTCTTCGATGCGCGTTTCGACCGCATCGCGGAATTCTCCCCGCGCTACGGGGCTCTGAGCGCTGCTCACCACGCCTCCGTCGCCATCGCTCGCTGCTGCCGCCGCAAACAATCCAGCCTGTCGCGGAAGAAGAATTTCACGCGGCTTGATCCGGTCCAGTTCGTCGCGTAATTTCTCATCGGCATCGGCCCCGGAAAATTCCGTCACCCGAAACTCGCCCGTCGTGATGTCGGCATACGCTAGCCCCATGGGTATTCCCGAAGGCGCACGCGCCAGCGCCGCAAGATAATTATTCTCCTTCGGCTCGAGGACGTTCAGGCTGGTGGCCGTCCCGGGCGTAATCACGCGCACCACTTCGCGCCGCACCAGCTTTTTCCCCGGCCCCGCCTGCTCCATCTGATCGCAAACAGCGATCTTGTACCCCGCGCGCAGCAGCCGCGCGATATATCCCTCAGCCGCGTGGTAGGGAACCCCGCACATGGGCACGGGCTCGCCTCGCTCGCGATTCCTGGACGTCAGCGTGATTTGCAATTCACGAGACGCGGCAATTGCGTCTTCGTAAAACAGTTCGTAGAAATCCCCCAGCCGGAACAGCACCAGCACGTGCGGGTACCGCGTCTTGATCGCATGGTACTGCCGCATCAGCGGTGTGGATGGCTCGGTCATGTATTCATGAAGCGCCGGAAATGAGGGCGCCCGCCGGCTACAGAAAGTTTATACCTTGCCGCGTTCGCCCCTGTCGAGAGTAGGACAAGCACTCTTTACCCCGAGCCCCTTCGATGGGCCATCTGCCACGTAGGGTTCGGAGGGCCACATTTCATCCCGGTGGGTGCCGCACTTTTCATGATTTTTGTAAAGGGCGCGGTATTTTTCACTACAAGCTATCTCATAAATAGGCTTTGTGGGTCGCGGCTTCAGCCGCGACATCAAGAGGCCAGTAAAAACTGGGCTTTAGCCCCTGAAGCGCGCATCACGCTCCACCTGCGTGAATTTATGAGATAAGTTCTAGAACCCTCCACGCGTCTCCGCCATCCGCCGCATCAGCGCCCACAACGCCGCAACATCTTCCCGTTCAGTGGGCGCGGCCCCAATCGACACGCGCACCATCCAGCGCCCGTCAAGCACCGCGGGAGTCAGGTACGCTTCACCGGACCTGTTGATGCGCTCCACCCAATCAAGCGTATGCCGGTCAAGCGCATCGCCCGCGAGCCCTGGCGGCGCGTGCCGCACACAAACGGTTTGCAAAGGCACTGGCGCGAGCACGCTCCAGTCGGGAGCCGCTCGCACCTGCTCCGCAAACCACTTCGCATTTTCAAGGTCCCTGCGAATCCGCGCTTGCAAGCCAGCAACCCCTTGTTCGCGAATCAATAACCACAATTTCAGCGCGCGAAACCGGCGCCCCAACGGCAATCCCCAGTCCCGCAGATTTTTCACGCGTCCATCGGCTGCCGATTGCAAAAAGCTAGGGTTCGTGGACATCACGCGCAGCAGATGTTCAGGATCGCGTACATAATAGAGAGAGCAATCGAAGGCCGCGCCCAGCCACTTATGAACGTTGACGACGAGCGAGTCTGCTCCTTCTACGCCATCCCACATCCATCGGCACTCAGGCAAGATCATGGCCGACCCAGCCATCGCCGCATCCAGGTGGAGCCAGATCCCGTATTCGCGTGCGACCTCGGCAATCGCTGCAACCGGATCGAGCGCCGTCGTGGCGGTCGTCCCCGTCGTCGCCACGATAGCCGTTGGTATCGCTCCAGCGGCGATATCCTTCTCAACCGCCTCGCGAAGCGACTCGACGCGCATCGCCTGAACACCATCATGCGCAACAACGCGCAAATTATTCCGCCCGAATCCCGCGAGCAATGCCGCCTTCTCCACCGAGCTGTGACTATGCGTACAGACGTACACGACGAGCGGATGCTCTTCTCCCTGCAATCCTCCGCGGCTCAAGCCATACTTCGTAGCCTTCTCGCGCGCGCAAAGCAATGCCACCAGCGTGCTTGTGGAAGCGGTATCCTCAATCACGCCGCTCCACTCGCTCGACAACCCCATCATTCGCCTCATCCATTCCGTCACGACCTCTTCTAGTTCGGTGAGCGCCGGGCTGGACTGCCAGGAAAGTCCAAGCACGCCTAGTCCCGTACTCAGGTAGTCGCCAAGCACGCTCGCGAGCAGCGCGTTGGAAGGGAAGTATCCAAAGAATCGCGGATGCTGCCAGTGTGACAACCCCGGCAAAATGATTTCGTCGAGATCCCGAAAGATTTGGTCGAACGGCTCGGCCGTATCCGGCGGATCGCACGGCAGACAAGCCTTCACCTCGCCCGGCCCCGTCCGGGCCATCACCGGCAACTTGGAAACCTTCCCTCTATAGTCCGCAATCCAATCGACCACCCGGTATCCATATTTGCGGAATTCTTCTGGAGTCATGGATGTAGTGGCACTTCATCACAACGGGTTCGGGCTTTTGCCCTGTGCAGCCTCCACCATTGCGCTCTACAGGTCAAGTGAAGCGTGGAGGCCGCCAGAATTATGGGAGATGACTTCTGGCACTGCAATCCAAAAATAGGTAGCATCATTTTCGGAGTGGCCAGGTCCGGCAGCCCTCTGAAATCTCAAATCTCAGATTTCAAATGCGGTTTCTTAATCTTGCAGGATAATTACGGCGCGCAACACTTCTCATCATGGTAGGAATCAAAATCAATCAAGAGGTCGAAATCAAGCTCCGCGTGACAGACGTCCCTGCACTCCGCCGCCGGCTGAGGCAGCTCAACGCCCGAGAGGTCTCCTCGCGCACCCATGAATCCAACACGCTCTATGACACCGCAAAGAAGGATCTGGCCCGTCGCGGCCAGCTCATTCGCATTCGCGTCGAGCAGCCCAGTCCAGAAAGGAACAGACACGATCGACCGCGGCCCGCCAGGATCATCCTCACCTTCAAGAGCCCTCCTCGATCGGCCCTCCGCGTTCGACCCACAAGCGGAAGACCGAGAAAGAACTCCCGTTACAAGGTCAGGGAAGAGGTCGAAGTCACCGTTTCCGGCGTGGAAGAAATGCGCCGAATCCTGCACGCCCTGGGACTGCGGCCATCGTTCCGTTATGAGAAATTCAGGACCACATACGCTCTCCCAGGTCTCCGCGACTTGAAAATTGAGTTCGATGAGACCGCAATCGGCACATTCCTCGAGCTCGAAGGCAGCCCGCCGGCCATCGATCGCATCGCCGGGCTTCTCGGATACAGCCACTCGGACTACATAACGCAGACTTACGGCGCGCTCTATCTCGCTGACTGCCGCCTCCGCGGACGTAAACCCACTGGCATGCTTCTTCAACCCACAAAAAAATCGCTTTAACATGCACTCTTTCCTTGACAAAGATTTCAACTCCGTTTACCTACTGTGTGTGCGTTTTTTTTGCAGGGCGCGGGCTCTACTTGTTTACCCTGCGTTCCGTTCACGGAGAACGCCCTCGGTGAACCGAAGGGGTGCCCGCCAGAACTTGACATGAACGAATCAGCCGAGCAAGACCCTTTTCCGAGTAGTAAGCACGTAGGGGCGCCCTGTTCCCGGTTGGCACAGCCAAGCACAGTCGGGACGCCAACGCACCGCGGGCTCTACTTATTTACCCTGAGTTCTGCAGGAGAGCCCGCCAGTAAAAGTAATTGGATAGGCTGCCGCGCCCGCCTCGGGTAGAACGCGAATTTTGCGACCACCCGCGGCAGGGCGACACCCCTGGTCGCGGGTTTTTTTTGTACGAACCCACGCCACTGGCATTTGTTCTATCAAAAGGGCGAACCGGCCCTTCAAGGCCCGGTTTGACAACAGTTAGCCTGGGTGCGTTTTCCGCATGCTGTTTAGCCGCTGACACTTCGATGAAGGAGTCATCACTTTGAGTCCAATTCCCGTCGGGGCCCGCCCGGAAAGGAGGAAAAATGCTGCACGCCACCGAACTCTTAGGCGGAGAAACCTACGATAAGGATGGCCATTTCGTCGGCCACGTCACCGAACTCTTCGTCGAGCCCGCCGACCAGCCGAACCGCGTGGCTCGCATCCTGCTCGGGCGCGGGAAGTACCTTCCGCTGCTCGCACGCTACGACCACCTCGCGTTCGTCGCTCCCGGCGTCCTAAAACTGAACGTCGAGGAAAAGGAGTTGGAACACTACCAGCCGAATGAGGGCTGGCTCGCCGTGCGCAAGGACTTGCTCGACCAGCAAATCATCGACACCAGTGGCCGAAAAGTAGTGCGCGTAAATGACATCGATCTCTCCGAGCAGCGGACCAACGGGACCGTCGAACTGCGCGTCACGCACGTGGATGTGGGTCTCACTGGCGCGGCCCGCCGCCTGCTCCATGGCGTCGCCTCTCCGGGCCTCATTCGTGGCATCGCTACCAAACTCCCCACCCGCGTAATCCCCTGGGAGTTCGTCAACTTGATCGAGTCGGACCCGCTTCGCCGCGTGAAGCTCCGCATCACGCACCAGAAACTGGAGCGCATGCATCCCGCCGATCTGGCCGACATCATGGAAGAATTGTCGCCGCTCGAACGGCAATCGATCATCGCCTCTCTCGACGAGGAGACCGCCGCCGAAGCGCTCGCCGAACTCGACAAGCGGCTCACCTCGCAGATCGTCGAAACGCTCGACCCGGAGAAGGCCGCGGACATCCTCGAGGAAATGGACCCCGACCAGGCCGCCGACATCCTGGCCGGCCTGCCGCCCGAAACTTCCCGCGACGTCCTCCGCGAAATGCCCGGGGAAGAAGCCCGTGAAGTTCGCGAGCTGCTCAAGTTCGAGGAAAATTCCGCGGGCGGAATGATGAATACCGATTTCATTTACGTTGGCGAAAAGGCGACCTGCGAAGAAGTAATCGCCTGGATCCAGGAAAAAGACGTCGATCTCGAACAGCTTGATACCATTTTCCTGATTGACACGGATGCGAAGCTGACCGGCGCCGTTGCCGTCGGACGCCTCTTGCTCGCACCCGCAAGTGAAGGGATGGAAGCGTTGAAATCGGAACCATGGCTCGCCGTGCTGCCGGATGCCCGGGACAAGGAAGTATTTGAGCTGTTCGACAAATACAATTTGCACAGCCTGGCCGTAGTGGACGAAGGCGGCCGCCCCATCGGCGCCATAGCGGTCGATGACGTTGTCACGCGCCTGCGCAACGGATAAGCCATCCCGGAGGCCGCGACATCCCCATTCAGTCGCCTCCATGGTTCGCGCTTTTAGATCGGTGTTATGGCTCACAGTTTTGGATTGGTCTTTGTGGGCCGCCGCATTGGCCGCGACATAAGGTCTCGTACGGCGTCCCGGGAACAATTAGCACAAATTTCAGAAAGGCGATATCCGGCAGTTCTCTCAAATCTCAGATTTCAAATTCTGCAACTCAGTGTTACTGGCTTGCAGAACCGAATGACTTCAAAGGAAGGCCCAAAACTTGGCAGTCCTCGGCGAACCCGAAGAAATAAAACAGGAAACGGAGAATTCCGCCCCCGTAACGCGGTGGAAGCTCATCCCGGGCTGGGTCGAGCCCTGGCGCGAGCGCCTGGCCCACTGGGGGAAAGCGACACGTTTCTGGCGCCGCCGTGCGCTGCTATTCCTCGCAGTGGTCGGCCCGGGTGTAATCACCTCGAACGTGGACAACGACGCGGGCGGAATTTCCGTGTACTCGCAGGCAGGCGCGATGTTCGGCTACGCTCTGCTGTGGTCGCTGATTCCCATGACCATCGCTCTCTACGTCACCGAAGAAATGTGCGCCCGCATGGGCGTCGTCACCGGCAAGGGCCTTTCCGATCTGATTCGCGAGGAATTCGGTTTCCGCCCCACTTTTTTCCTGATCCTCGCCGGCCTCATCGTCGATATGGGCAACGTCGCGGCCGAGTTCGCCGGCGTGGCCGCTTCCATGCAGATTTTCGGCATCTCGAAATACGTCGCCGTGCCCATCGCCGCTATCGCCGTGTGGATTCTTGTCCTGCGGGGAACCTCGCGGGCCGTCGAAAAAATTTTCCTCGCGGTCTGTGTATTGTATTTATCCTACGTCGTGTCGGCAGTTCTCGCGAAACCAGATTGGTTGCTGGCTGCCAGGGACACGGTCATCCCCTCGATGCAGTTCAACGGTGGATATTTGCTAATGCTCACCGCGCTGGTCGGTACCACCATCGCCCCGTGGCAATTCTTTTATCTGCAAGCGGCCTTCGTAGAAAAGCGCGTCGCGCGCCGCCAATACCCCCAAGCCCGCGCTGACGTGTTGTTCGGCAGCATAAGTTGCATGGTGATCGTTTTCTTCATCATTGTCTGTACCGCCGCGACATTGCATGCCTCGGGACATACCAATATCGTGGACGCTGGTGAAGCCGCCCAGGCCCTGGTTCCGCTGGCAGGCAAGTGGGCCGGCATGCTGTTCGCGTTCGGCCTCCTGAACGCTTCTCTGTTCGCCGCTTCCATCTTGCCCTTGTCCACGGCCCACGTCATTTGCGAGGGCATGGGCTTCGAGGCGGGCATCGACCACAAGTTCAACGATGCTCCGATTTTTTACAGCCTCTATACCGGAATGATTGCTGTAGGAGCTGCCGTGATCCTGATCCCGGGGGCCCCGCTGCAGAAAATTCTAGTCTTTTCGCAGGTTGGCAATGGCGTATGGCTTCCTGTTGTGTTGATTTTTATCCTCTTGTTAGTGAATCGTAAGGACCTGATGGGTGACTTGGTGAACAGCCGCACCTTCAACGCCGTCGCCTGGGTCACCGTCGCCGCCATGATCGTCCTCACCCTGGTCCTCGTCTACGCGGGAATCTTCCATCCTGGCAGCGTTCCCGGCCTCCCCGGCTCTTAATCTGAATCTTTTCCGGGTCGTTGTGTACCAGGAATCGCCTGCCAGCGCTCCCCGAGCATTTCAAATCGAAAAGCTTCGAAGAGTTGACGCACGGATCTGTCCTGTGCAGGGGTGTCCACTGCCCGCTGCGGCTAAACAGGTTGCGGAAAAACTCTTAAGTTTTGTGGGTCGTGCCTTTAGGCACGACATAAAGTCTGCATCTTCTTCAGGGGTTTTAACCCCTGAAGGCCTGAATCGCATTTTTCCGCAACCTGTAAAGGCTCACGTGGATGAAGCAGAGCAGCTCGGTTCCTGCTCTAAGGGGTCGTCTCAGTTCTCAGTGAATGTGCTGTTGAACTCGCCTAATCCGTCACTGGTAGTGACGCCGTTCTCGAAGAAGCAGCCTCCGCCGAACGACAGCCCAACGGTCTGCACATTGTGAATCGCGGTCATGAAGGCTTCCGTGACCTCCGCACTGTAGGTGCCTGGCTTGCCGTTCCAGTCCGACCACGCACCCGGTATGTTGACGAGCTGACTTATCATCATCGCACCCTGGGGGTCGGTGAGCAGCGGCACGCTCATCGGGTTCGACCACCAGAATCGCGTGTAGAAACCGGTCGTGCCGGTGCCGGTCGTACCGGATGCCTTCGCCGACGCGAAGTAGAACCGCGCGCATTGCCGGTCGGGGATGCAGCCTCCGGCTAGTTGCTCGTTATTACTCACTGAACGAGCTGGAGAACTGTTCGCTCGTGAAGGTGGCTGGAGTGGGAGTGACGCCGGTTTCGAAGAAGCACTCGCCTCCAAATGACA
>WNGH01016797.1_pt1 | contig 11480 bp, 9 predicted proteins | sample 5400631 | NCBI WGS metagenome assembly WNGH01 (sample SAMN13153373, study PRJNA577476) | soil metagenome | isolation source: 115 cm soil or saprolite under Garry oak tree replicate 1 | place: USA:California | collected 2016-06-15 | reverse complement strand
GGAGCGTGGAGCTTCACGCCGTTAACATCGTGGACGATAGCAGCGAGACCCGCTCCGGATTCGGCGACGTGCTGGATCGCTCGGTCGGCATCTTCAAGACCTGCTGCTCCCAGCGCAATGAGATTTTCCAGCCCCGCAGGAACTCTCCCATCGGCATGGGCTTGCGCGTTGGTGTCGCCGCGCTGCTCGCGCAAATAGCTGGCGAAAGCGCGATTGAGGTCGATCACTTTGTCGCCTTGCCAGGCGCCGATTCTTTTCTCGGGGCCAAAGAGAACAATCTTCATGGGATCCTCCTGTCTTTCCTTAGCGCTGTTTGCGGCTTGAACCTTTCGAACGAATTAAACGGTTTGAACAGTTCAAGTGGTTCCAGCCGTTCAATCCGTTCAAGACGATAGCCGCCCCTAAACAACCGGAGAACCACGCTCTGCCACTTGCTGCCGTAATGTATTCGTCGCCTCGACATCAAGCTCGAAGCGACGTCCTTGTTGATGGATGATCACGCCATAGTCGCGCCGGGCCGCTTCGAGCGATACGTATCCGGATCGGACGTCATTCAGGACGCGCTCCGGATCGCGCTCGAGGGGACTCCAGAAACCCCCACCGCCGCCGACTTCGACCAAGAAGCCCTCTCCGACGTTGAGACCGACATGACCGATGGTTTTCCCCGTCGGGAATTTCTGTATGGAGCCGTCTTGGCGCACTACGCTGAAGCGATTCGCCATTGCGTCTTTGCCGCCATGAAGACCCCACGGTGCGCAAATTGTTCGCTCCATGGCCGATTGAACGCTGCTGGGCGAGAGCAAGCGGACTTCCTGAGCCACGCCCAGCCCGCCGCGAAATCTGCCCGGCCCACCGGAATCTTGCCGCAGCTTCCGATAGGAGACAAAGATCGGTGCCCGGCCCTCGCCGGCCTCGACCGGAGTGTTGTGCGTGTCGCCGTCGTTGATGCAAAAGGTTGCGCTCTGACCGTCCGCGTCGCTCAACGCGCCCCAGCCGCCGCCGGACAGCATGGGCGGGAAATGAAAAGAGCGACCGGTCTTCGGATCGAGACCGAAGACCCGCGGCGCCGCCAGGTCGGCGTGGTGGCCGGCGAGCACGTTGTCAGAGCAGGCCCGAGCGAGGGCCTTGAAAATCGTGTCCGCAACCGTCATTGGAACCGTCATCCACGTGCGCACTGGCGCCGGTTTGGTGGCGCTGACGATCCGGCCGGGAGGCAAAATAACTTTCAGCGGCCTGAATGAGCCTTCGTTGATCGGCAAGAGCAGCGGCGTCGTCAGAAACTTGAACGCTACTTCCGACGCCGAGCGGCCCGCGGTGGATCCGGAATTGTACGGGCCCGCGACCTGCCGACTGACGCCGCTTAAATCGACGGTCATCTCTTCGCCCCGCACTTCGACGCGGATTTTGATCGGGATGCGCTTGCCGAGATTGACTCCGTCGTCATCCATGAACGAGTCGGCCTGGTAGATCCCGTCCGGAATTTTCTTCACCGCAGCCCGCGCCAACCGTTCGCTCTGGTCGAAGATTAATCGGACGCTCTCCTTGAACGTCTCGGAGCCGTAGCGCTTGAGCAGCTGGCCGAGGCGTCGCTCGCCCGTCCGGATCGCCGCGATCTGGGCGCGAAAGTCGCCCATGGCAAACTCGGAAAGACGGCAGTTGGTGCGAATGATCGCGGTAAGTTCGGGATCTTGCCGGCCGGCTTTGAAAATCTTCACGAAGGGCATCTGCAGCCCTTCTGAATAGATGTCCCGAGTAACCGCGCCGAGCACGCCGCCGATATCCTGCCAGTGCCCCATGGATGAGGCGAAGGCAACCAGTTCGCCTTCGTGGAAGATCGGCAAAGTGAAGATCATGTGGTTCAAATGACTGCCCATCACCTGGGGATCATTGGTAAGCAGGACGTCTCCCGGCTCGATGTTCTCTTTTCCCCAGAACCCGATCTTCGCCTTGACCGCATCCGAGAGGCCACGGATAAACATCGGCAGCCCCAGGCCAATCGAAATCGTATTGCCGTCGGCATCGAACAGCCCGACGGTGAAGTCCTCGGCCTCGTAAATGATCATATTGTACGCCGTGCGCATGAGATTGGTTTTCATCTCATCGGTAATCGCCACCACCGTGCTGCGGATGACCTCTACAGTGAAGGCGTCAACGGCGGTTCGACTGTTTGTCTGCGTCGCGTTCATCCAGACTTTCTTATCGTCATGCTGCAGACCAAAATTATTTGTCTTGATTCGACATTGTTGCGAGCTCAAGACCTCCTCTCCCTCGACGGGAGAGGAATGAGGTGAGGGCGATTGAAACTCAGACTACCCCTCACCCTTGCCCTCTCCCGCAAGGAGAGAGGGAATACTCGCTGACGGCTTCGTCCAACGAGCCACGTCTTTGTTGCGTTCGCTACAACTCGACATTCGTTCACGCAACTCTTCCGTTGCCTTTACATCGAGTTCGAACCGTCGCCCGTGCTGATGAATCACCACGCCGTAGTCTCGCGCGGCAGCTTCCAGCGACACATATCCTGCTCGCACGTCGGCCAACACGCGCTCCGGCGCACGCTCCAGCGGATCGCCGAAGCCACCGCCACCGCCCATCTCCGTGATGAAGCCTTCGCCCTGCTCCAACCGCAGCGGACCGACTTTGCCGGTGGAGAATCGTTCCACGGCGTCGTCGGCGCGGATGATGCCGACGCGGTTGGCCAGTCCGTCCTTCCCGCCGAGGAGTCCCCAGGGCGCACATTGGGTGCGCTCGATTCTAGACTGGTACATCGCCGGCATGAGCACTCGGATTTCCGACCGCACGCCCAAACCGCCGCGCCACTTACCCGAACCGCCGGAGTCCTGCCAAAGCTCGCGCCGAACAACGACCGCGGGCGATTTCGCTTCCAAGGCTTCGACCGGACGGTTATGCGTGTCGCCATCATTGATGCAAATGGTAGCCGGCATCCCATCTTCTCCCAGTTTCGCGCCCCAGCCGCCCCCGTGTCCTGAGCCGACGTTGCCGCTGCGGGCAAGAAAGATCCGCCCGCTCGCATCGATAAAGCCGTAGGCGTGGGCTGAGCTGAGATCGCAGTGATGTCCGGCGATGACGCGCTCCGGGCACGCCGTCGCCAGCGCCTTGAAAATCGTATCGACAACGGTCATTGGAACTGTCATCCACGCGCGCATGGAGGCGGGCTTGGTGGCGCTCACCACCCGACCTGGGGGAAGCACAACTTTGACCGGCCGCAGCGCGCCGTCGTTAATCGGCAACAGAAGCGGAGTAGTGAGACACTTGAAAGCGACCTGCACGGCGGAGCGGCCGGCGGTGGGCCCGGAGTTAAAAAATCCGGCGACCTGCGGCGCGACACCGCTCAGATCGACGGTCATCTCGTCGCCTTGCACTTCGACGCGGACTTTGACTGGGATGTGCTTGCCGATATTGACACGGTCGTCGTCCATGAATGACTCGGCCTCATACACTCCGTCGGGAATCTCGCGCACCGCGGCGCGGGCCAGCCGCTCGCCCTGTTCGAAGACGAGCGCGACGCTCTCTTTGAAGGCTTGGTTGCCGTAGCGTTTGAGAAGTTGCAAAAGGCGACGCTCGCCAGTGCGAATCGAAGCGATCTGCGCGCGAAAATCGCCCATGGCGCGCTCGGGCAGGCGCACATTGGCGCGAATGATCGATGTCAGCTCAGGGTCCTGACGACCCGCTTTGTAGATCTTCACGAAAGGCAATTGGATCCCTTCGGAGTAAATGTCTCGGGTAATGCCGCCGAGCACGCCGCCGACATCCGGCCAGTGGGCCATGGATGAAGAGAAGGCCACCAACTCACCGTCGTTGAACACCGGCACAGTGAAAATCATGTGGTTCAAGTGGCTGCCCATCACATAGCCGTCGTTTGTGAGAAGAATGTCGCCCGGCTCGATGTTTTCTTTGCCCCAGAATTCGAGCTTCGCCTTGATCGCATCGGAGAGGCCGCGAATAAACATCGGCAGCCCGAGACCGATGGAAATGGTATTGCCTTCCGCGTCGAATAATCCGACGGTGAAATCTTCGGCTTCGTAAATGATCTGGTTGTAGGCGGTGCGCTGGAGGTTAGTTTTCATCTCCGCGGTGATCGCCACCACCGCGCTGCGAATCACTTCAGCGGTGAAAGAGTCCACACGCGTCTCGGTGGTTGTCAGTGAATAATTCACGCGCTACTACCTTGAATCGGTTGAACTGTTTGAACCGCTTGAACAGTTCCACTCGCTTAAACCGTTCGAGCCGTTCAATACAGAAGCTTCGCTCGCTACGTCCGTCGAAGCTCCATGACGAGACAACCGAAGGCGTCCACCGTAAGGGTGTCGCCAGGCTCCACTACCGTAGTGGAGGCAGCCTCCTCGATAATCGCGGGCCCGTCGATGACGTTCCCCTGAAGCAGCTTGGTCCGATCGAAGACCGTGGCCTTAACCGATCCGTGTCCCTCGAAAATCACCGAGCGAGTCCCGCGCTGAGCCGCGCTCGGCGGAGCGAGTTGACCCTGAGGAAGCTGCGGGAACTGCGGCTTGCCCAGGCGGCCAATCGCCGACACCCGCAGGCTCACCACGTCCGCCGACTCCTCGGGAGCGCTATGACTGTAGCCGCATATCCGCGGCCCGTTCGAAGACAATGCGGTCGGGCGCGATGCCGGAGCTTTCGAGGGCCTCACGGCCTTCAGCTTCGAGTTTCCTGAACTGCGCCTCCAGCTCGTCCATTTTGAGATCGTCCAAGCGCGCGAAAAGTGTCTGTACATAATCGCGCCGAAGATCGGCCATCAGCATGCCGAGCGCGGAAAAATGTCCTGGAGCGTGCGGGATGATGACCTTGCCAATCGAAAGCTCCTTGGCGACCGCGGCCGCGTGGAGCGGTCCGCCGCCGCCATACGCGACGAGGGTGAAGTCGCGCGGATCCAAGCCTCGCTCCAGCGTTACGCGGCGCACGGCGTTGGCCATCGAAGCCGTAGCGATTTCGAGCATGCCGGATGCGGCGCGTTCCAGTTCCACTCCCAGGGGTTGGGCGACGCGCTCGCGAAGAGCAATCTCGGCCGCCTCTCGGTTGAGGCGCATTTCGCCGCCGAGGAACCGCTCGGGTGAAAGCCGACCGAGCACGACGTTCGCATCCGTGATCGTCGGCTCTGTCCCGCCACGGCCGTAACTCGCGGGGCCTGGCGCCGCGCCAGCGCTGCGCGGCCCGACATGCAACCCGCCGCCCTCGTCGAGCCAGGCGATGCTCCCTCCGCCGGTGCCAACTTCGACAATATCCAGGACCGGGATGCGGACCGCGAGCCCTTCGTTATAGCCGCCGATAAAATAATCCGGCGAAAGACTCGGCTCGCCGCGGCGAATGACGCTGGCCTTGGCAGTCGTCCCACCCATGTCGAATGCGATCGCAGCTTCGAGGTCAAGCATCTCGCAAAGCGCCATCGTCCCGACGACTCCGCCGGCGGGTCCCGATTCCATAAGTTGGACACACTGGCGCCGCGCCATTTCGACATCCGAGAGACCGCCGTTGGATTGCATAATCATCAGGCTGCCTGCGAAGCCTTCGCTCCGCAGGCGCCGCTCGAGGTCGCCCAGGTAGTTATTCACCTTGGGGCCGACGTAGGCGTTCGCCGCCACCGTCGAGGTGCGCTCGTATTCCCGGTACTCCCGCGAGAGCTCATGAGAAGCGCTGACGAAGAGATTCGGATCGGTTTCGCGGAGAATCTCGCACATGCGGATCTCATGCTCAGGAGCGCGATAAGAATGTAGAAACAGCACCGCGACCGCCTCGAACCCTTCCTCCTTAATGATATGGGCCACTTCGCGGGCCGCCTGATCATCGAGCGGAGTCCGCTCCGAGCCGTCGGCGAGCATACGCTCAGGAATCTCGAAGATGTTTTCGCGCGGCACCAGCGGCCGGTGCTTGCGAAAGCGCAAGTTGAACGATTCAGGACGGTTGATCCGGCCGATCTCGTAAACGTCACGAAAACCCTGCGTTGTAACGAGCGCGGTCTTGGCGCCCTGGCGTTCGACGATCGCATTCACGACAACGGTAGTACCATGTATCAACAAAGAAGCCGTATTGAGCGGAATCGCCGCCTTGGTGAGCGCTTCCTGGACCCCCTTGGCCAATTCCGCCGGCGTCGAGAGCGCCTTCGCCAGTGCCACCGAACCCTTCGCTTCGTCGAATACCACTACGTCCGTAAACGTGCCGCCGATGTCTACTCCTAGGCGCAATGTATCCTCCCACTTCCCATTTTAGATTTTGGATTTTAGATTTCGGATTGTCGGAGAGAAAGTCAAAAATCGAATCCAAAAAATTAGCTCTGCGCTCTTCTCTTTAATCCAAAATCGAAAATCAATGCTGTCCCAACGTTAATCAAACAAAATTAATTGGTTACGGGTATCAGCGTTAATTTCATCGTATTCGGGTTGCAAAAGCACTTGTTGAATCGGGATTTTCTCGAAGAGCGACACGCTCAAAATCTGTAGAACGGAATGCAGACTGTGCTCCAGATTCAGTCGTTTTTTGACAATGGCAACCAGCACATACACCGCAATAGCAATCCAAACTTGGGTTCGGACCGCGTTTTCCGAGGTGCCATAGAAAGCTTTGATCCGCAGATGCTGTTTGATCCATCGAAAGAACAGTTCCACTTGCCAACGACACCGATAGAGCTGAGCGATCGTGAGAGCGGGCAAAAGAAAATTGTTGGTGAGAAACACCAGCCGTTTTTGACTGGCAACGTCGTAGTAGCGCACTCGGCGAAGCCGCTCGGGATAGCCGCGCTTGGGAATGGGGTTGTTGAGTACGACAATCTGATCGCATTGCAAACCGCTCTTTTTGTCCACTCTCTGGGAGTACACGCGTCGACAGTCGAATCGTTTTTTGGCCCGAGTCACAAAGAACGCTCCCGACTGATGCATACGGTAGAGCCTTCGAAAATCGACGTAGGCGCGGTCCATCAGTTAAATGGCGCCGGCCTCCCAGATCAACTGATCGAGGATGTTGACCTCGTGGATCTGTCCACCCGTGACAATGACCACGGTGGGAATACTGCCGCGAAGATCGAGCAGGGTGTGTAGCTTGACGGCCGATTTGTGTCGGCGAAACTGCGCCCAGGGGAAAAGTGACAGGCATAAATCGACGGTGGTGGCATCCAGTGCGTAAACGGTTTGGTCGAGAACAATCCCAAACGGCTCGCCCTTGTAGAGGCTGCGTGCCTCTTGGATGAGTATATGGGCAAAATCGGCGTAGATTCTCCAGTCGCGCACCTGATTGGCGTTGGCCAAGGTGTTGCGCGAAACCAGACCTCGAAGGCCCATATGATAAAGTTTTTGCGGTGCTGCTCGCAGACACGCTTCGATATCTCTGAGACTCTCTCGATAGGTGAGTTGCGCAAAGGCGAGGGTTAGAAACTGATCCCAGCAAGAAAAACTTTTGACTTTGTAGTTTCCGTGATAACGCTCTACGCAACGGCGAAACTCGTAAGCGGAGGGAATGAAGTCCATCAATTGAGCGAAAATCGTTTTGCCGCAATTCATCCGTAACCTCTTTCCACAAAGATGTGAAAGTATGAGTTTGGATGAATCTCGAATTCAAATCGATAAATCGCCTTTTCGTCATAAAACTTATTGTTTTCAAATTGATGCAACCAATTCTATTTCAAACGTTGGGACAGCATTGATCGAAAATCTAAAATCCAAAATTATTAACTGCACCGGTGGTTCGCCAGGTAGCTCGCCAGCCACTGATCCCATGCCTTATCGATTTCGTGGATCGCGCTCAGTTCGGGATTTGTGCTCACGCCTCTATCGACGACAGCAACGATCCGGAGGTCGATACCGTCAAGGTGCGGATCGGCGCAGAAATGATCGCGGATAATAACCACCCCCTCCGTTTCCAGATCACGGAGTGCCAACTCGATCTCATCAGCCCTAACCCGCGGCCCCTGTAACAACGCGCGCACTTCGGAAATGAAGCACGCCTTTTTAGCTCGGCTCTCAAACAGCTCAGAAATTGCCTTCTTGGTATCGCTCATTTGATTTGTGCCCTGTTCGTCCATGCTACGTTCTCCTGTTCTTTCATAACCGCCAGTTCCGTAAGGGCGACCGGCCGGTCGCCCCTACCCTTTTCATCATCATTGCACTTTGTATCCAAGCTCCTTGGCAACCTCTTTAGCTAAGCGGTCGTCCGCCACTTCGTCGAAGGTCACTTTTCTATCCGTGAATTGACCGGCCGCCTGGAGCGATTTTATAATCTGGTCTATTCCCTCGTGCGTCGGCACGCCGTTGCCACTGACGGTTTTTCTATAGACCGCGTAGGTATCCTCCGCTACGTCCCGATCTACTTTTAGAAAGTTCGACGTCAACGCAACGCTTTTCTCCCGGGATTTAAGAATATCCTGTTTTGCCGCTTGCAAGGATCTGATCACCCGTTTCAGCTCGTCTGGCCGGTTTCGCAATGTCGACACCATTACCGTGAGACCGCCCAGGGGCATTTTGACGCGCGAGCCCACGTCCAACAATTCCCTAAAGCCTTTTTTCTTCGCAAAGTATAGCATTGGAGGACTTAATAATGCCGCATCCACCGTTCCGCTCTCTAGCGCTGGCAATAATTGTGAGCCGCCCATTCCAAGATAGACGAAGTTTTTTGGGTTTTCGCCGGCGGACTCAAAGGCGATCTGAAGAGCCACATGAGACGTTCCGCCAAGGCCCGTCAGAGCGATCTTCTTGTTTCTCAGATCTTTTACATTTTGATAGTCCGGGCGGCTCATTAACGAATAGATAAGCTCATCCGTGGCGAACCAAACGGCCTTCGAAGGCATGCCTCTCAAAGTTGCGCTCACCGAGGCAGGTCCCACCCCAGCGACATATTGAACCTCACCGGCGGCCAGTGCCGGATAAGCTATCTGCGATCTCACTTGAATAATTTCCGCCTGCAGGCCGTTGGCCTCAAAGACCTTCCATTGAAGAGCAGCAAAAAGCGGCAGACAGCAAATGGTATTATCAGGGTAGGCGATTCTGACTTTCTTCAATGGCTCTTGAGCGGGCAAGGAGCAAACGACGACAAAAGATCCGATTAAAGCGATTAGATTCCAGATCACTCTAAGATTTCGCATCGGTGTCTCTCCTCGGGATAAGTGGAAACTTAGTACCCCGTCCCCCAATATTCACGACAAAATACAGTCGTCATTCCGGGCAACCCCGGATCACAGTCCGGGGTAGCGCGACCCGGAATACTTGACCCCCCTCTCTGTCTCCCCCTTAGCAAAGGGGGAGATTTAGTGGGGGTTCTGGATGCCGGTTTTCATCGGCATGACGGTAAGGACAACGCACACTTTTTTAATCGAACTTCTGAGACACCTTAGCAACCAACAGCCCAGATTATGTTGGTCAATCCGCGGTCAAAGTTTGCCCTCTTCTTTAAGCTTGTTGGCGATTCGATCCGTCAAATCTTTTTTGGAAACTTTGCCGAATGGCGAGAGCAGAAAGTCGTCCATGATCTCCAAACGCTCGGGCAGCTTGTGTTTGGCGATCTCCTGCTCGGCGAGAAAGGCGACGAGATCAGGTAATGCCAGCGAACGGCCTTTACGCAGAATCACGCACGCGCACATGCGTTCGCCCAGGATTGCATCGGGGATCGGCACGCAGGCCACGTTCTGAACCGCGGGATGAGTCAAGATCAGGTTCTCGATCTCTTCGGCGCTGATTTTTTCGCCGCCTCGATTGATCAGATCCTTTTTGCGTCCCTCGACTACATAGTTGCCGGAAGGATGCTGTCGCATCAAATCCCCGGAGCGATAGAAACCGTCGGTCGTGAAGGCGCGGGCGTTATACTCGGGCGCGCTGTAATAGCCGCGTAAGGTGTAAGGGCCGCGCGCCAAAAATTCTCCGATTTCTCCAGGGGCGACTTCATTATCGTCGTCGTCCACAAGACGAACCTCGTCGTCGGGGCTGATCGGCCGCCCCACCGTTTCCATTTTCACGTCCTCGGCATCGTCCAAGCGGACGAACATCAACATGCCTTCGGCCATGCCGAAATTTTCCTGAACGGTGACGCTCGGGATCAGTTCCTTGGTGCGGCGGCGGATTTCCGGCTGGAGCCGCTGTCCGCCGCTTTGAATCACTTGTAGAGAGGACAGATCGAACTTTTTGATCAGCGGGTCGTTGATCCAGCGGATCAAAAGCGCCGGCACCACGGCAACGTGCGTTATTCGATGCCGCTCGATGAGCGGGAAGATATCTTCGCCGCGCGTGGTATTCGCAAGCACCACTTTGCCTCCATGCATGAAAAATCCTTGCAAACCGGGACAAGCGAGCGGCAGGTTGTGCGCCAGAGGAAGCACGTCCAGCAGAATCTTATCAGGCCCTACTGACGTAACCGAAGCCGCCATTTTGGAATTGTAGACGTAATCATTGTGAGTCCGCGGGATCAGCTTGGGCACGCCGGTGGTGCCGCCTGAAAGCTGGAACAGCGCCGGGTCCTCGGGATCGATAGTGATACTCTTGAGCTCGTCTGCGGAGCGTACGCTTTTTCGCTCGATCAACTCGGTCAACGATAGAAAACCTTTCGGCGCGGCGCCTAAAATGATGCCAAGGCGCAGATTAGTATGCGCATCGCGGATCCTTCTAATGAGCTTTGTGTAGTCGAAATCGCGCGCCCGGTCGGGAGCGACACACGCCGCCGCGCCGGAAAGCTCGATGAACTGGCTGATCTCTCGATAGCGGTGCGTGGGCAGCGCCATGATCGGAATACAGCCGATTTTCTGGAGTGCGAAATAGAAGTAAGCAAACTCGACGACGTTGGGAAGTTGAACGACGACCCGGTCGAGCGGTCTGAGTCCTTCGTCCAACAGGTTCAGAGCCAAACGCGTGGCGCGCTCGTCGAGCTCGGCATAGGTCACCTCCCGGTCGCGGTCGATGATCGCCACGCGATCGGAGTATCGGGCAGATATCTCCGCGAAGGTATCGCGCAGGGAGCGATCCTCCCAATAACCCTTCGCGCGATAGCGAGCCGCGAATTCTTGGGGAAACCGGACAACTCCTTCAAGCATCCTCTTGGCCTCTTTAACAATCGTTCAAGTCGTTCAAAACGTTGAAGCCGTTAAAACCGTTTGAACCATTTGAACGGATTGAACCTCTATCATTGTCGCTTCGCGAGAGGGCTTACGTCGTGCTGGAAAATCCGCCGTCGATAATAATGATCTCGCCGGTGACGAAGCGATTGCCGTTGATGAGACTCAACATCGTGTCGGCAACGTCGGCGGCGGTGCAGCAGCGTTTGAGCGGCGTGTAGCGCGCGCGGCGCGCCATCAGGCCCTCGTAATTCTCAGCCAAGGTGCGTTTCATCCAATCCCCTTCCATCCAGCCCGGGGCGACCGCGTTGACGCGAATCTCAGGCCCGAGAGCATTGGCGAGGGTCTTGGTCAAGTTGGCGACAGCGGCTTTACTGGCGGCATAGGGTAATGGCTGCGCGCTGGGGCGCAAACCGGCAAT
>WNGH01006071.1_pt1 | contig 11480 bp, 10 predicted proteins | sample 5400631 | NCBI WGS metagenome assembly WNGH01 (sample SAMN13153373, study PRJNA577476) | soil metagenome | isolation source: 115 cm soil or saprolite under Garry oak tree replicate 1 | place: USA:California | collected 2016-06-15 | reverse complement strand
AGGCGTTGGACCTTGCCGAGAATTCGGCGGATGAAAAGGCGAGGAAATGGAAAGGCAGTCTCTACAACAATCTCGGCTGGACCTATTTCGAGCAACGACAGTTCGAAGAAGCCCTGCTCATGTTCGAGAAAGCTCTAGAGTTCCAGCAGCAACAAGGCGATCCAAACAAGATCATGATAGCAAAATGGTGCGTTGCCAAGACTCTCCGGATGATGAACCATACCGAGGAGGCTCTGGAAATGCAGCGAGACCTGTTTGAGCAGTATCAGGCGGCGGGCAAGAGGAGCGGATACGTCTACGAGGAGGTCGCCGAATGCATGACGGTAATGGGCCGAGAACAAGAAGCTCAAGGATGGTTCGCGGCCGCCTACGAGGAACTCTCAAAGGACCCCCGGCTCGCAAACGAACAAGTCAGGCTTAACCGGCTCAAAGAACTAGGAAAAGTCGGCGGCCGGGAAACGTCCGGAAGTTCGAACTCTTGATACTGTCATATGAGGAATTAGGCCTCGCGGCTCTGTTCGCTCTGGCCTTCGCTAACGGGGCTAACGATGCAGGGAAGAGTGTGGCATCGTTGATGATTCCGGGACCGTCGGGTTCGCCTCCAAAGCGCAAGCCGCTGCTCTGGGGAGGCTTCTTCACGGGCATTGGAAGCGTCGCGGCGATTCTGATCTCAGGCAGACTCTTCTCTGTCTTTACACCTCAGAGTCTTTTACGGACAACGCCTGAGTATTCTTTCGTTCTTGCTGCGCTCAGTGGCGCGACATTGTGGATCCTCGTGGCAACTATCGTCCGATTGCCAGTCTCTTCAACGCATGCTATTGTCGGCGCTATGGTGTTGCTGGGAGTCTATGCATTTGGAACATCGGGGGTGCAATGGGATTTCCTGTTATACAGGGTTGTGCTGCCTTTGGCAGGGGGACCCGTGGCTGCACTGGTGGCAGTCTATTTTCTCGATCGGTTAACGCGTCGGACCGGGGAACCTGGCAAGGAGAGGCCTCGGCTGATGCACGTGGCGCACTGGGGGTCAGGAGCTGCGACAGCTTTTGCGAGAGGGATCAACGATGCTCCCAAGATGGCGGCTCTCGGAGCCTTCTTCCTCCTCGCTAATCCCTCGGAGGCGGCATGGATTCCCTACTCGATAGTTGCGGTGGCAGTGTTCTTCGGCTCACTCGCGTTGGGCCATCGGGTAGTGGTTACTGCCATTGGCAAGCATGCTCCGCTGGACCAAGTTCAAAAGTCGAAAGCTGGTGCCGCCACTGCTCTAGTAGTTTCGGCGGGAGCCTTTCTAGGAGCGCCAATGTCCACGACCCAGGTTCACGAAGGATCGAGTGCAGGGATCGGCGGACGCGCGAAAGTCATCAAGTCGACATTGGGAAGGATGCTCTTGCCTTGGTTGGTGACCCTGCCCGGTGCGGGCATCTTCGCTATCGCAGTGTCATATCTCGGGACATTGCTCTAGCTGCTGACAAAGCGCTCATGACGGGGCCGGTCGGAGAGTCAGAAGGCCGGTCCGACATAAGATGCTCTTTCGTGTCCGGACGATAAACAGTGCGCTCCGTCGAAATGTTTGCGGACGAGGCGTTCGAAAAAGTTGCTGAACCCGCCGCTCCATCTCTACCGCGTCTTCTCCGGAGAACTTATGAGCCTGTAAGGACTAACGATAAAAAGCGTATGGATAGGGGAGCCGCACCGATACTTGAAATCCAAGAGGGTCGTCCTTGGCATCGCCGTTCTGTTCTTGGCAAGCCTGACATTTACGCCCCTGGCGAGGGCCGAGCTGACCGAAGGGACACTCGTGGACCATTTCGATGAGACACGTTCCGGTCTTAGATGCTTAGACCCCGGTGCCATGGGCTCGGGAACGTTTTCCGGCACCGACGTGATCCATTTCACGCAAAACTCCGGCACCTACTACCGGGAACAGACTGCAACTGAGAACTTCAACTATACCATGCCCAACGGGACAGTGTTCTTAGGCCACGACACATTCCATGCGACATTTCGTAGTGTCAACGGGGTTGTAGCCACGAGAATAGTCTCGTGGAACGGAGAGGCTCAAGGGAGCGACGGGACCTTGATAGCCTGGAGCATCCTTATGGTCTCGAACGGAGGAAACGTACTACAAGACCAATACGTATGTGGGCCGCCCTCCTAGGTTCTCCGCAATAATAGCATCTCGAAAGCCGTTTCATGCCAGGGACAAGACTTCTCTACAGGAATCGACTGACCCTTACAACTAAGCCCTTTTGGAAGCCCAGGTTCTCGATATGCCTAAGCTATCCAATCACAAATAGATTTAGACATCTCTCTTCGAGCTGCGACGAGGGACTAGCAGTGTGCCTTTGCTAGTCGATATGATTCTAGGCACGGGATTTCTTACTCAAGCGGGATCGGGACGCTAGGCGGTTTCTTGGACTTCCACGGGCGGGAGTACGGGCTTTCCTGTTGCCGTGTCTAGGTTTTCTATCGTGACCGGCTCTATCGGATCGGCGAAAGGAAACCTGAATATTTTCGAATAGAAGTACAGTTCAGCCTCGTAGGATCTCTTGATGTTCTCTGCTCGTCTGAAGCCGTGTTGTTCCCATTCGTAGGCGATATAGGCGACAGGAAGACCCTTCGCCTTTACAGCTTCAAAGATCTTCTCGGATTGGTCTGGAGGCACGACTTTGTCCTCTAGCCCTTGGAACAGGATTAGAGCGGACGATATTCCGTCCACGTGGTATATCGGTGATCTAGCGCGATAGACGTCTCGACGTTCCGGGTAGGGTCCGACTAGCTTGTCGAGGTATCGGGATTCGAACTTGTGGGTATCCTTTGCTAATAGTTCTAGGTCGCTGACGCCGAAGTAACTTGCTCCTGCCTTGAACGTGCTGGTGAAGGCGAGCGCGCAGAGCGTCGTGTAGCCTCCCGCACTTCCTCCTCGGATACCGAGTCTCTCTCCATCAGCTTCTCTACGACTAGCTAGGTATCGGGTGGCGTTGACGCAGTCTTGGACGTCAACGATTCCCCAGTTGTCGTTGAGTCTCTTACGATATGCCCTACCGTATCCGGTGCTGCCGCCGTAGTTGACGTCTACGACTCCGATTCCACGGCTCGTCCAATATTGTATCTCGTATCGGAGAGTGGACGGGCTGAAGCTGGTGGGCCCGCCATGGCTTACAACAAGGAGAGGCGGCCTTTCACCCTCGGGTGCTTCGTACTCAGGGTTCTTGGGAGGATAGAAGAAGGCGAACGCGGTTCGTCCGTTCTCTGTGGGAAACTCGATCGAGTTCGGGATGGAAAGGTATTCTTTGCTGACTGTGATTTCTCGTGATCGGTGTAGGATCTCCGTCTCTTTGGTTGAGAGGTCTATCTTTACTATGCACGAGGGTTCGGTGGCTGATCCTCCGATGAGGAAGACGATTCCGTTTTTCTCAGCTAGATTTCCCCAGAGGATCTGGCTGATAGGGGTCTCTATTGGTCTGAGTGTTTTCTTTGTTGGGTTGATGCTGGCTAAGTGCCAGATCCCATCTTTGGTGTAAGCGCAGATTATCTGATTTGAAGAGTCGAAGACGGAAGTGTGAGATCCGAACCCCCACTGGGGGAGGCCGAATTCAGCCTCCATCGGGTAGAGCGGCTCGACTTGGTTGTTGTGCTGGCGATAGAGGTTCCACCATCCTGACCGGTCAGAGCTGAAGTATAGCGCGCCATCCGGTGACCATTCGGGCTGGTAGATGGATTCTTCCAATCCTCCAGCCACCTTATTCGACTTGTCTAGAGAACCGTCGGGTTTGACATTGGCAACCCAGAGCTCTGTTCCGTCCCAAGGCATGTTGGGATGGGTCCATGTCAGCCAGGCGAGCTTGGACCCGTCGTGGTTTAGGCGTGGTGTTGAGTAGAAGTCGTTCCCGGAGACGAGAATCTTGCCTTCTCCTCCTTTCTCTATGTCAAGGCTGACGATTGTGGTGACGGCTTGCGGGGTCTTGAGAGTATGGTCCTCGCGTATTGAGATGATGCGATTTCTACGGTGGTCGATAACGCCATCAGCGTATCTCATGTCTACTGGAGGTGTTAGCGGCCGAGGATCTCTGCCTGGGTCTTGCCGGTAGAGACGCTGGTCAGCATAGTTGGAAAAATAGACCGCCCCATTCTGGACAATGTAGCACCCACCCCCGTACTCGTGGACTCGCGTCCGTGCACTGAAGCCCGGAGGAGTAATATTCGTCAGGGTGCCGTCTGGCTTTCTCCGGACGATAACGTTCCTCCCCTTATCCGCGGGACGAAGCTCATTCCAGTAAACATCATCGCCATCAACTCTAAGCTCGTCAAGCGCGACATACGTCGATGCGAGGAGGTCCGCAGTAATGGGTGATTTCCAGGACCCGTATGGAGCCATGCGTCTAGGCATTAGAAACACTATCGGGCCTTGCTGTGCCTGTGAGATAAGAGTGTACCTGATAATGCCTTACTAACGCCGCACCATTACTTGAATGGTCTCGCATGATTTCTTGCTATTGTAAACAAACAAGGTCCATTTCGTCAAGCCTCCGAGTTGTCCTGACCTCTCAATTGTATTTTTCTCGCCACATCATTCAATAGGAGGAATGGCTCTCATTTAGAGCAGTGTTGAGTGCTCACTTGGTTAAGATACCAAGCGCGTGTCGACTGAAGGCTTTCAGGAAAGGTCTGTAGATTAACAAATTGAAGCCTATCCTCATCGCCATTCTCTTGCTTCTAGCGTCTCCAGCTATGTTCCAGATTGGCGTCACCGCTCAGTCGATGGCTACCACTACGAACCCTCATGCTCCAATCTTGATAATAGGCAATTCCGGCTTTACACAAGCTAACGGAGTTGCAGGTGGGACCGGAACCTCCTCAGACCCATATGTTATTGGCCAGTGGCAAATCAGTGCCCCATCAGGAAATGACATAACAATCTTCAACACCACCAACTACTTTGTAATCCAAGGAGTAGCTATCTCTTCAGCGCTTCGTGGAATCTATCTTCACAACGTTACCAACGGTTCCGTGCGAAGTTCAGCGATTTCCAACAACGGCTTCGGCGTTTTGGTTGAACGATCCTCGGGCATTTCTATATCAGACAATATCATGTCAGACACTACCCAAGCGATGGGTGAGGAAGTACGGATAGACAATTGCACAAAGGTATCTGTTGTCAACAACCAGATTTATTCTGCGACGTTTGGAAACCAAGGCAAACTTGGGGTGGTCGTAAACTCCTCTCCCGGTCCGATAATTTCGAATAACCACATTTGGTACAGCGGGAACGCGGTTTCTCTGGATAATTCAGCCGGTGCTCTTGTAACGGGCAACAATGTCTCTTATAATTTGGGCACGGCGCTAAGTCTCACGTCTTCTCCGAACGCTAATATCACAGGTAACTTGTTCGCCCACAACGATGTGGGAATTGCATTTGGCTCATCGAATAATGTTTTAATCACTAGCAACGTTGTTTACCAGAATCTTGGCTACGGAATAAGGGTCTTCTCCGACAACGCAACCATATCGAAAAATGTGCTAGCGCTTGGTGGAGGGTCAGGAATCCAGTGTTGCCTCGCCAGATTCACGAACATAAGAGACAATAATTTCACAAGAGATGGTCTGCTTCTTGTGACGGGTACTGACCTGCCCTATGTTTCGATGACAATTACGCCAGATAACTTGGTTAACGGAAAACCCCTCCGCTTCTACTCAGGCTGCTCGAATCTCGACATAAATGGAATTCCCATCGGGGAGCTCATACTCATGAAGTGTAACAACATCCGGATTACTAATCTGGAAATATTCAACACGGGCACGGGGATTCAGCTCTTCAATGTGAATAACACACTCATAACTTCCAATAGTGTCAACTCGAACATGTATGCCGGAATCAATCTCTTTGGCTTCGTCAACATTACAGTTGCTGGGAACAATCTCTCTAACAACGGAGTCCCTAACCGTTCGGCGGGCCTCATCGCCGATCCCTTTGGGATTTTAACACCTCCCTTTGTGGCTTCAACAGCCCTCATCGCCTACCGCAACAATTTCTTCTACGATTCTGTCATTGACAGTAACTCCAAAGACCAGTTGGACCGTGGCTACCCCAGCAGGGGCAACTTTTGGTCACAATACACCGGTTCGGACATCTGCAGTGGGTCCCAACAGAACATATGTCCGAACCCAGATGGAATAGGCGATACGCCATTCAGCATGTACTCACTTTATCAGGCATCTGGAGTATCATCTGCCGTCATCGACAACTATCCATTGATGCATCCGTACCTTCCGACTCCTGATACTAGCCCGCCGATTTGGCTTCCAAATACACAACTGTACGTAACCAGCATAGGCCAAACCTCGGCTACCCTAAATTGGGCAGGAGCAGCGGATGATGTAGCCGTTGTAAGTTACCAGGTATACAGAGGGTCCACTCTCATCGCCAACATTTCGGCGGACATGGATACAGGCACCGGATATCAGTACGGTGCAGGCAACCTCATTCCAGGAACAAGCTATACTTTCAAGATAGTGGCAGTCGATGAGGCAGGGAATCGCAGCGTCTCGGATCTCACTTCCAGTATTTCCACGCAGCCACAACAAACCTCACCTCCGCCCGTCTTCTCTCTATCGTGGTGGCAGCAGTATTGGTATTTCATTGCCCTTCCTGCAGGAGCAGGCGTAGCCGCGCTAGCATTCTTGCTGATTAGGCGGCGCAAGAGCATCCTCGCTCCTCCCTCAAGCACGACGCCGGATTTATCCAACCCTGGTCGATGATTGTTGCAGCCTTCGGAGAGACCGTTGTCTATACCTTAGGCAAAGCGTCGATAACTTCAAACAGAAAAGTGGTAGCCCTCTCTGGGTACAATCCGCTTAACTGGCTGAAACCGATCGCGTTCTATAGTGACGGCCTGTGGAGCCGACCGGAATCAAGGTTCTTGATGACCTTCTAGGGGGCGGGTTTCCCAGACCTTCGGCTGTCGGAATAACGGGTCCGGTGGGTAGCGGCAAGTCGACCCTTGTAAAGCAGATAGCCGCTGCCGCATTGGAGCGTGACTTCAGGGTGGTGTACTATGCGGTTGACGAGTCCGCTGACGATGTGAAGGAGAGTATCACTTCCTGGGGAGTAGATGTGGACCGATACGAGTCTGAAGGTAGGCTCTCTTTTGTCGACATGTTCGCGCTGGGAGTTGAGAGACTTGCAAATTCCTTTCCTCTAGAGCAGCCTGAAGAGATAGTCAATAGCACTATGAAGTTCTCTGATCTCATCGCTCAGGGCCGAAGCTTCACGCTGAAACATCTGGGCAAAAAGACGATGGGGATCATGGACTCGCTGACACCCTTCTTTCTTATGGTCGAAGCGAAGAAGGTCTTCCAGTATGGACAGGTTCTGAAGTACGCTACGCGTTTCGCGAAATCCATCGGCATCGCTACACTTCACACCAGTGTCTTGAACGAGTCGATAGAGAACGCAATGACAAATTTCGCCGACATCGTCATAAACATGACGGCACGGAAGAATCCGCAGGGTATCAGTCATGGAGGGACCCTGAGACTTGTCAAGATGGGCAAAGCCCCTACTCCCCCCAGAGGCTACTACTACGACATGACCGAAAACGGAATCAACATTAGCACCGCACCAATGATATAGCAACATGTTCCACTCAGGCAAATCGGCAAGAATCATTTCTGAACACCAACGAATCTGACCGGAGGGACACTCTTCAGATCGTTGGGACCTAAGCGATGATTGTTCTAAGTGATGTTAACGGTAATGTCGATGCTTGTGCTGGGGAAGTCGTATGGGTTTACACCTGTGGGGATCGCCTCGACTGTGACCCTATCGACCTCCGGAGCGTCGTTTGCGAAAGCTGTGATGATAATTGTCGTACTGCTAGAACCCCCGGGCCTCAACGTAACCCGGCCGCCAAAGGTCGCGTTAAAGGGGACACCAAAGTTGCCCCCGCCGGAAACGCTGGTAGTAGTGTAGCTAAAGGAAATGTTTCCGCTGAATCCGCCTTTAGACGTCAATGTTATCGTTGACGATGATTTTTGTCCTGGGGAAACGGTCAGTTGGGATGGCGACGCGGAGATACTGCAACAAGGGCCAGGCCACGGAGAAGAGGACCATTCGATTGTGAAGCCGCCAACTGGCGTAGCTTGGTTCGTGACCATAGCACAGTAATTGTATGACCACTGATTCACGAGCGTCATGGGTTTCCCGCTTGTTAATGGAATGAGGGCCTGCTGGTTGCAGTCACCGTAGGCGTAGCCTTCGAAGTTGAGATAGAGCTTCAGGTAGCCTAGGGGGAGACTGAATGTGGGAACGATCCTAACATCTGGGGGAAATGCCGCTGTCGACTCGAGGAACGGTGGCTCCATTTGGATGGCTGCTCGTCCCGAGCATGTGAAGACGACAGTACGGTTCTGGGCGTTCTGGGATACAATGGCGGCGCTGAGGGCGGTGCATCCTGGTTTGAAATACTCGGATAGCGAGATGGCGGGAAAAGTCTGTCTTCCTGTGTTGGAGACGATCACTAGGAAGATCATGATCGAGGTTTCCACGATCAGGGCTATGACCAAGGCCACGAAGAGCGCTAGAAACCATTTCTTCTGGAAGAGTTTGTTGAAGCTCGCCGCTGGCTAGCCCACAGGGCACAAGATACGACGGTCCGCTGTAAAAGCGTTAGGGCAATCAACGAGGTGGACATTCAGCAGTTTCTCTCCAGTCACGCTTTTATCAAACCATGACCAAATCAACTTTCGCCAATGCAATCTGTTACGAGTAAAGTGAAGCCTATCCCTGAGGGCTATCACTCCCTTACACCTGTCGTGGTCGTCGACGGAGCACCCAGACTCATCGATTTCTTAAAACAGGTGTTTAACGCCGAGGAAGACGAAGTATACAAGGGTCCCGATGGGCGAGTAATTCATGCTGAACTGAGAATTGGCGACTCCGTTCTCATGATTAGCGATTCGAATCCACAATTCCCGGCACTTCCGGCCATGGTCAATGTCTACACTGAGGATGTGGATGCGGCCTACAAGCGAGCGCTCAAGGCAGGCGCAACCTCGCTAAGAGAGCCCTCTAACCAGTTCTACGGAGACCGAACTGCGGGCATAAAAGACGTTTACGGCAACCAATGGTGGATCGCCACACACGTGGAAGACTTGTCCCAGGAAGAGCTGGAGAAGAGAATGAAGGCTCGCGAATCTCAATAGACACGGCACGGCTGTAGTTCTCTTTGGTGAGTCTTTCCGGAAAAGCCCGCTACATGGTAGGGCTAATCATAGTCTACATCATTGCCGATTTCCTATTGACCCCGCTTGGAGGAATCGAGACTAGGCCCATCCCGGATGTTACCACCACTGGCCTCGCCACTCTAGGCCTGCTATTCATCGGTCTTGGGTTAAACGTGTTCTGCCTCGTCTTGTTGCTCCGCCGTTACGGACGCGCACCAATATTCGGCGTGATAGGATCCCTCCTCTACTTTCCAGCTGCCATTGCAGACCAGACTGGCCAATTCTCAACCCTGACGCCGCCCACCGGAATAACCTATGTTGAGGTCATTGAGGCCATCGTAGCGATCGCCATAATCGGATTGGGTGCAATAGTCCTCCGGAAGAAACCTGGACCCCCGATGAAACCTGCGTAAAGAGGTCTTTGCGCGGGCTACCGTCGTTGCAGGGGCCGTTTGTCTGGCTTGGCTTCTATGAGATCGAACTGGCCTTCCTTCTTGTAGACTCTTGTCAGGGCGAACCCTGCTGATTGAAGCAGGTTTTTCCATTCGGACTCGGTTCGTTCTTCGCCACCGGTCATGATCAACATCGTGACGTCGAGCGTAGATCCTTGTACGTCACCATCTGAGAGCACGTTATCCCTGATCAGAAGGGTGCCATCATCTTTGATCGCTTTACGACAGTTCGCTAGGATGGTTGCTGCTTTGTCATCTGGCCAGTCATGGAGAATGCGTGATAGCACGTAGACATCTCCGCCCGAGGGGATGGAATCAAAGAAGGATCCTGTCTTGATATGACATCTGTCCTCGACCCCTTTAGCCTGCAGAAGTGACTGGGCCTCTGCGGATCCTTGAGGCAGATCGTACAGGATTCCTTCCATTGCAGGATTGGCAACTAGGACTGAGCTGATGAGATCTCCTCTTCCTCCACCCACGTCCACTACGACGCGTTTGCCCGAGTAGTCGTATGATTCGACAGGGTTCCCTTGTCGTCTTAGCGATTGAGCCATGGCCTTGTTGAAGGTCGAGCTTGCGTCTGCGTGTTCGGCCATCCAGTCAAAATGGCCTTTGCCGTAGAGATTGTTGAATGCTGTTTCGCCAGTTCGGACCGAGTGCAACAGGTTTCCGGCTGCCTTGTAATTTTCTTCCCCGGTGAAGATTGCGCCGTATCTCATCGATTCCGGATTGTCAGTACAGAGCAATTCGCCTAGAGGTGTGAGTCCAAACTTTCCTGACTCATCTTGTGTGAATATGCCAATAGCGGCCAGGTGTCTCATTAGCCGAAAGAGTGCTTTGGGGTTCGCTTGCACCACCTTTGCAAGTTCCTCAGCTTTCTTGGGTCCCTGTTGAAGGTGGTCAGCGACGCCGAGCTTAGCCGCGACGTACAGGGCTTGTGTGGTCTTGTATCCTTGCGTCAAACTGAAGAGTTCTTGTCTCGGAGATTCCATTGATCCAGTGTGTCTACTTTCTTTCTGCTTAGAAACAGTGGTCAAGACAGATTACCGAGCGGCATTTGCATCTCAACCATGATTCAAAGGTTCGCAAATTAGCCGAGCCAGCCTCGTCTACTGGAAGACCTTGAGTCATGTTTTCCTTTGGAGTTCAGATTTTCCGATTTGCGAATGATCTAACGACTGAGCGTGGTCGCTTTTGCTTTGGGGTACGGTAAGGGGTGGACTATGCTTGGGGTCCACTTCTCTCCCCATCTCCGGTACGCGGACAAGATATCGCTTAGATCTCGTCCTTTCTCTGTGAGACTGTAGACGACTGAGAAGGGTTCTGTGCCGGTTACTCTTCTCTCAACGATTCCCATACTCTGCAAATACTTCAGAGTTCTGGAAAGAGTTCGCGCGTTCAGATCGTCAGGCTTACCTTTCCGGAGTAGATCGTTGAATCGGAGGGGGTTGTCGAGGAGGTAGTATGAGATGAGAATTCTCCACTCTGAGCCTAGCTTTCTTACCGCTTTGATTACCGCGCAGATGTCTCTCCTGCAAAGCTCGCTCTTTCCTGAAATAATACTGGAAATATCGGGTTGGCAGCTAGACGCAAGCTTACTCAATGTTATCTAATGCAACAAGGTTAGCCCGAGATATAAGCAGCAAAGGGACACAAACGTTAGTTGTACTCGTTTTTCTCTGATTCATTTCTCTGAATTTTGGGATGTTGAATGACCCGTGGTGAGTGGAGGAACAGACCCGACATTAGTTCCGATTAGGTAGCCACCAAATGCAAGAGCCCATACTAGGATAGGGTAGGCGACGA
>WNGH01009068.1_pt1 | contig 11481 bp, 9 predicted proteins | sample 5400631 | NCBI WGS metagenome assembly WNGH01 (sample SAMN13153373, study PRJNA577476) | soil metagenome | isolation source: 115 cm soil or saprolite under Garry oak tree replicate 1 | place: USA:California | collected 2016-06-15 | reverse complement strand
TCGTATTTGTTGACCATCATGTGAACGACGAGCTCGCCGATATCGCCAATGCCCGCGAGCCGATAGAACTCCATATTGGGGTTCAGCATGCGCCCGCTGGTCGGGTCCATGACTTTTTCTTCAAAGAGGGCATAACTGATGCCCATAATCAGCGCGCCATAGCACTGCGATTCCGCGGTTTCCAGCGAAACGATCAAGCCGCAATCCTGGACGGCGACCATCTTGTTGATTCTGACGATGCCCGTCTCGGTGTCCACGGACACGTCGGCCATTTGCACACCACCGACACCGCTGTTCATCAGCGGATCGCGACCGCCGAGGTTTTTGCCGTGGGCGTTGATAGGAACGGCGCCCATTTTCGCGCAAGCTTCCTTCCAGCTCAGAGCCTTCGAAGCCTGGCCTTTCACGCGAACTTGGCCCTTCACGGCTTCGAGCTGTTCTGGCGTGGATCCGAGTGCTGGCGCGACTTTCGCGAAAAGCGCATCGCGTGCGTCCACCGAAGCACGGCGCGTGGTGGAGGAAACACCGCCCCGCCAGAACCACCAGACATGGGATACCGCGTATCACCGTAAAGCAAGGTGATCTGCTGAGGTGTTAGGCCAAGGGTATCGGCGGCGACCGCGAGTATGGCGGTCCGAGTCCCTGTGCCGAGATCCTGCGTGCCCATCTTGATCGTCACAGAGCCGTCGGGCTGGATGGTGAGGTCGCACTCGCTCTGATGTCCGCGCCCACCCCACGTATGCATGGACATGCCGAGCCCCTGCTTAATCGACCGCGACGTTTTGTCGCCACGCGGGTGCCATCGTTTGGACCACCCCATTAATTCGTCGGCGACAGGAAACTCGTCCATGTAGATGTTGGCGCGCGGCCCGGTCAGCTCGACGTTCTTCTTGAAAAACTCGAGTGGGTTCATGCCGAGCTTGTGCGCCAGGTCGTCGAGTGCGGCCATAGTGATCAGGCAGGCTTGAGGATGGTTTGGCGCACGCCACGCGCGTGCCGGGCCTATGTTGTTGACGACTGCGGTCCACTGAATGCGATAGTTGGGAACGCGATCGCGAATAAGATAAGGGATCGGGGGTGAACCGCCGCCGCCGGGTCCGCCAGTGCCCCAACCGAACGAATCCCATGCGGTTAGCGTTCCGTCCTTTTTCGCGGCCACACGCACTCGCGCGTAAGCTGAGGGGCGGCAACCCGCAACCTCAAGCTCCTCAGCACGACTGAGCATCATTTTGACCGGAGTACCGCCGGCTTTTTTCGAGAGCTTCGCGCTATAGATGCCCCAGCGATCGGGTCCGAACTTGCTGCCGAATCCACCGCCGATGTTTTCCTGAACCTGGCGAATGTTCGCGGCGGGAATGCCGACGACCTCGGCCATCTGACCGGGAATACCGGAGACATATTGGGTGGATACATGCGTCAGCAAGTGATCGCTGTCGGTCCACTCGGAAACGGCGCCGTGGGTTTCGAGGCAGCAGTGCACAATTACCGGCAATCCGTAAACGCCTTCAGAGATGACCACATCGGGAGCCTTGAACGCGGCGTCCGCGTCACCCTGCGTTTCCGCGGCGGCTGGTTTGTACCAAGTCGGAGGCTTCTTTTCCGCGGGCTTCTGCTTGGCCGATTTCACCGCATTGGCGATGTCGGGCGGCATGCGGTCGAGTGGCGCTTCTTCGGGCTTGAAAGTGATGCCGCGCTCATTGATTTCCTTCACCATCTGAGCGGTGGGAACCTGGTTTCTGGCCATGTCTTGCAGATCATCAAGGCCGAGCGGGCTGGTATCTGGCGGGAGATTGTGAGGCGGCTCCTGCGAATCGATAACGAGATGCGGGAGTTGCTCGTACTCGACTTTGACGGCGCGAACGGCGTCGCGCACGGTGGGCTCGTCAACCGCAGCGATGGCTACAACCTCGTCTCCAGCCCAATGGATCTCGCTGCCGGGCTTCTGAACAATCTCCACAGCCTTTACGCCGGGCATCTTTTCAGCTTCGCCCGTATCGATATTCGTGATGCGCGCGTGGGCATAGGGAGAGCGGACGAAAGCGCCGTAAAGCATGCCCTTAGGGTTGTAGTCGTATGTGTATTTGGCGTGGCCAGTGGACTTTGCAGTGCCATCGACGCGCCCCATACGGCGGCCGATATAGGTCCGCTGATCTGAAGGTGGGTAGGTGTACTTGTCTTCGGCGGGCATTACGCATCTCCTTTCGGGGAAGCTGCGGTCCGAGTAGCGATCATCGTGGTACCGGCGTTCCCTTTGGGCTCGCGGCCGGTCATCTGGGCGACCACGCCATGGATGCCGCGATAAGTTCCGCAGCGGCAGAGGTTCCCTGCGAGACCGTGGACGATTTCTGCGTCGGTGCTGTGCGGATTTCTGTCCAGAAAAGATTTGGTGGCGACGGTAAACCCTGGCGTGCAGAACCCGCATTGCTGCGCATCATTGCTGACGAAGGCAGACTGTACAGGATGCGGGCGCTCGCCCCCGCCCAAACCTTCGGCCGTGACAATCTCTTTGCCCTGCACTTCGATGGCGAGTGTCGTGCATGAATATACGAGGCGATTGTCGATCAACACTGTACAAGCGCCACATTCCCCACGATCGCAGACGCGCTTGGGACCGGTCACGTCGAAATGTTCCCTCAAGGCGTCCAGCAGCGTTACCCGCGGCTCTAGCTCAGCATTGAACCGTTTCCCGTTCACGCTCAACGTGAGCGGCACCGGGCCCGGACCGTGAACCGCAACCTCCTGTCCCTCTACCGCGATCACCCTCGGTCCTGCTACCAAAGGAACCGATGCGGCAATGCTTGAAATTTTCAGGAAGTCGCGTCGCGAAAGGCCGGAGGATTTGTCGTCGTTAGTGGTCATGTAATCACCGCGGAATGAAATTTAGTAGGAGTCCATCATCATTCTAGGCAAGATTTCCTGTCAAGAATGCGGTAAACGAGAATATGACCGAACTAAGGCGCACTACTCCGCAGCGGTACCTTTCACCACCAACCCAAACGGCAGATCGCCGGACTGGGTCTTTACCTTGAAGAACAGAATGGTGTGATCATCAGGATCGGTAGTGACGGACGGAAACTGCGTTGCATCGGCGGGCACGAGATTGAATGGAGCGGGATGCTTTTTGCCTGTTACTTGCTCACTGAGACGGACGAGCTGATCGAAACTGTAGGTCTGAGCCGGATTTGTGTCTGCCGCGACCGGCACAAGCAGCAGGAAGTCAGGAGTAGGCGAAGTGCCCAGATGATTGCCATCGTTGGGCTGTAACTCGTACCGTAAGGTGTATGTACCGGCAGAAATGGCGTTGCCGCGGGCGTCGCGCGCGTTTTTCGCGAAATGGATGACGCCGAAGAAAAGCGAAGGCGCAAGGGGATATGTGGCGTCCTCACGAGGCTTGTCGCTGGTTTGAACTTGGGCAGGCGGCCAGACGTCAAGAGGCGAGCCGTCGTCAAGTGTTACGCGATAACCCGTTGGCGCGAGCGCTTTCTTGACGGAATCGGGCACAGTTGAGTCAGTACACGGCCCCACGGTCTCCACCTTGGGTGCCGCTAGAGCACTTGCTGCAAGAAGCAAAAGGAGAATAAGAGCAGCTTTGCGGTGAATATATCTCGAACAGGATTCACGGTCGAAGCACGGAGACAATGATTCGCGCCTCCCTTCGCGTCTGGCTAAGGTTAAAACGTACCGACAAAGGCGCTGCGCTTGTCGTGTAAGGTCCAGGTCGTTCCCAAACCTTTGCCGCTATAACTATCCGTTATGGCGACAGCGGCCATAGCGTGGCTGACCTGCGTCAGCGGGGGATAGAACGTCGACTCATTCCCGCAGAGGTGATCATTTTCGTTGATGCTGCGCGTTTGTACAGTGACGAAATCGCCCGCGCGCAAAAGGGCGCTGCCGTGGTGCTCCTGGGCTATCTGGATGTCGATGGGTGCGTTTACCACGTTGACGACATTGGCGAGCAACTTTCCGCCCATGTGCCGCGCGAAGGCAGCGAGCGCAGCGCGCTCACGAGCGTTCGCACGACTATCAACGATTAGCACAGATTTCGCCGGATAAGGGTCAGCGTAAGGATCGCCTAGCGTTGCGTTCGCCTTCACCGCAGCCACGACGCTGAACCCATCAAGCTTCACGCCATCCCAACTCCCCGAACGAATGTGCCACGCCAGGATAGCCTGATCACCGGTAAGGCCCACCTCACCGTTGGCAAAGCATTGGCCGGTATAGACATCGGCGCTGCGGGTCTCAACGTAGTCGCCGCTGATCTTGGCTTCCGCGGAGGCGCAGAAGAGAAATGCAAGTGCGATCGAGAAAAAAGATTTCCGAGTCATCGTTGCACACCTCATTAAAATTTTAGCGCTTGGAGTCCGGCAGAATCAATTAATTCTCTAGGCTGCGTCTGGCTCACTGATTCCGAAGCAAGTTCATTGCGAAAGCAGCGACGTGATGAACCGGTTGCCTTGTACTATTTGTACCGATTGTTCCTGGAGGGCGGTTGCAACGCCGTGAAACAGTGGGGCTTATTTGAGTAGCCTAGCTTTCGATCCCCACCGCCCCTACCAATATTTCCTTTTCTAAGAATCAGTTGCAGATTTGCAAGGGAGCTTAAGGGAGCATTAAGCTCATGCTACCTACGCCTGGCAGCACGAGACGAACAGACGAACCACTTTGCTGTTTGCTTCTCTCAAAGCGGCGGGAACCGCATGCGTGTAGATATTCATCGTCGTCCGAATATCTGCGTGTCGCAGTAGTTCCTGCTGGACCTTGAGATCAACGCCTAACGCGTGTAGCAAAGAAGAATGGCTGTGACGAAACGTATGCCAGCCGATCCGGCCTAATCCCAAGTGGAAAGTTTGACCCTGTAGTGGCCGGACTGTTGACGGTAGTCCGCGTCGTCTCGGGCCAGTAGACGATCAAATAAGAGTAGACGGAAGAGCTCTCACCACTGCAATGGGGTATGTTGGTATTCGCCCGTGATTGTAAAGGGATCCACCCTTATTAGCTCTGCAGAAGAGCGGTTGGATTCTTCTTGGCAATCATCAGGAGCCGTAGTGCCGTGCTTTGGGGACGTCGCGAGCCCTGTTCCCAGCTCTGCACAGCCTTTGGACTGACACAGAGAAAGTGTGCGAATACGGCCTGGCTTGCGTGCAGGCTTTCTCGGATATGCCGAATTTCTCGCGGTTTGAGGACCTTGGGTGGGGCAGGAATCTCCGTCACACGCAAGTCAACCTTCTGCCCGCGCTCATACGCCAACGCGTCGGCCAGTGATTGCCGCATATCGTCGTAGATATTCACCTTAATCTTCTTTGCCATATTGTCCTCCTACAACCTCTTCAATTCCGCTACCATCAAAAGAAGATTTCTTCGCTGCTCAGTGGTCAAATCCTCCTGCTCGTCCTTATCCAGCAGAAAAAGCAAATGCAGGTGGTCTCGGTGTTTCAGATACAGATGCATATACCGATAGCCGCCGCGCTTGCCTTTTCCTCGAGTCGGGTTCGACGTGCGAGCCTTGCGTATTCCGCCCAGGCCTTGAGCGACATCACCCTTTTCGGGATTCCTGAGCAAGTCCTCTTGTATCCGGCGCAAAACCTCATCGGCGGACGCACCCGCTAGCCGATGGAGCCGGCGAGTAAAAGCCTGAGATTCTATAAATACCACACTGTAGGATATACCACGTTGTGGTACTAGATGTCAACAGAGCATCGACCTGTAAAGGAAAGATATCAAGTTTTTGTGCAATAAAACTTGATATCAGCGCGCGAGATCGGCGCTTTGCGCATGTTGCCGAAAGCATCCGCTCCCTTGTTGTTGTTCGGGACGGGGGAAGTGGACAAGCACCCCACTGCCCTTGACAGCGGTCGTTCTGAAGCCAACCGGGATAGCCTCCTGATTCGAGATATCCCCGGAAAACCGGAAAACGAGAAGTCAGTGATGTATATTCGAGGTGCGTTCACCCGCAAGCATCTTGCTTCGACTTGTCATCGACGAGTTTCATGGTCGTTCGCAGATCTTGGAATAGCTCTTGGCGTTTCGCGGAAGTCGCGAAGTACCCCCAGGGATCAGTCGTCTGATGATCTCCTTGGCGGCCCGAAAATTAGTTGCTCAAACCGTTTGATCGCAGGAATCGGTACTGTACAGTTTGAAGGAGTGCTAATCCGTGACACCTGCCTCCAGCATTCGAATCGGGCGAATCTTCGGAATCTCGATCTACCTGCACCCCAGCTGGTTCCTTATTTTTGCACTGATCACCCTATCTTTGCGCACGCAGTTCACCGCCCAGCACCCTTCGTGGAGTCCCGCGCAGCACTGGATGCTTGGAGTTATCACGAGCCTCCTGTTCTTTGGTTCTGTGATGTTCCACGAATTGAGCCACAGCCTGGTGGCCAAGCACTACAAGATTCCTGTGACTTCGATAACTCTTTTCGTCTTCGGCGGCCTGGCACGGATCGGTCGCGAACCATCCAGCGCCAGGCAGGAATTCAACATTGCGATTGCGGGGCCCATTTCGAGTTTTTTCCTGTCGGCCGTGTTTTACTTCGTCGGCCGTTATTCCGGCAACCTCGAAATGGTCGGAGCCACTTCCCGTTGGCTCGCTGAAATTAATTTCATGCTTGCGGCCTTCAACCTCGCCCCAGGATTTCCGCTCGACGGGGGAAGAGTCTTGCGGTCGATTGCCTGGAGAATTACAGACGATTTTTCAAAGGCCGCGCGCATTGCTTCGCGGACCGGCCAGCTTTTTGCCTATGTCATGATCTTCGCCGGTATTTGGATCGCACTCCAGGGCAATTGGTTCGGCGGGCTTTGGTGGGCTTTCATTGGATGGTTTCTGCTGTCGGCAGCGCAAGAGAGCTACGCGCAAGTGGCGATCCGCAATACGCTCGCCGGCGTCAACGCTGCCGACATCATGAGCCAAGATGTACCGACGATGCCGCGGGATTTCTCCCTTGAAAACTACGTGCACGAGGTGCTGCGGACGGGGCGGCGCTGCCACATCGTGACCGGCAACGGCGCCCCGGTTGGACTAGTGACATTTCATGCAGCCCAGGGCATTCCGCACGACGAATGGCCGAACACATCGATCCAGGCGGCCATGCGCCCAATGGACAAGATCAAATGGGCTTCTCCTTCCGAGCCCGTTCTCAGCGTTCTGGAACGCATGCAGGCAGAAGATATCAATCAGATGCCAGTTCTTGAAGACGGCCGCGTTGTCGGGATGATAGCGCGCGACTCCATCCTGCGCGTCCTCCAGACGCGTATCCAGGTAGGTCACCTCGCCGAACAGTGAGCAGCTCCCGAGGCCAAACAGCTGCAACGAATGTCAATTTCCATGTCCTTTCACCTCCCATGCATTTCTATAGTTCTAGCTTCAAGCGTAGGGGTAGTGAGAAAAAGTAGATAATTAGTTAAAACTGATTGGAGTTTTTAGAACTGGCTCTTTGGCGATCAAAACAGGGGGAGCGGCAGGATTATTGCCACAATCTGTTTGCGGGCAATCGCTATCACTTCGGATTCCGCGACCTTCGAGGCTTGGCTTACGTGGATCCAATGGCCTTGTTCTCGAACGCGCTGTCAGCTTACCAAAATAGTCGTTGCATTGGGCGGACTGCCTGTGACCTCAGCGATCCGATTTGCATGGCAGCCCGCGCAACGTTGCTGCAACTCCACAACGGCAGGACATTCTAGAAAGGAAAAGTAGAAACTGAATGTAAAAACACTAAGGTCTGTTCTAGGTCTGATTCGGATTGAAATTTGCTTGGTGCTTCCTCTGGCAGCTTGGGGGACGCTGCGCGATAGCCAGGAAGGCGTCAGCTCGGTATCAGCTGAAATTGAATCTTTCGTGGAACGGCGGCCCCTGTCGCGCCGAGTGTGCCGGAGGTGCTTCGAGGTTATTCGACCGGTGGGGAGAGAGAAAAAGAGTCCTCCGTGGGATCCGGCAGAGTGGATAGCGGGTCGCTCGCAGGAAAGGAGTCGGCTAAGGTCTTATCGAGCATTTTTTCACGGGTTGCGCGGACGTTGCCTATGTCCGTGGGGCGATCCTCTGGGTCCCTCGTTGCTTTGTTCATGGGCGGCGTACCAAATCTTCGTTCGTAAGTCTGGTCTCATGCGCGATATTGTCAAGCATGACGAGTTCTGTCGCTCGTATGGGCGACGACAGCGGGGGCTGTTTATGAGGTTTCACGGACCGATGAAGGCTAGGGCAGGGAATTCAAGGAGCTTGGGACCGGCATGAAACAGATGGATTCAAAAGCATGGTCCGGCCTAGGATCGTCACATGGAGCGAGAAAAGTTCGTCAAACTTGTCGAAGAGGCTTTGGACGCATTGCCTACGAGGTTCCGCAAACGAATGCACAACGTCGCCGTTTTAGTCGAGAACGTGCCTCCGGAGCAGCTACCACATAGAGGCTCGCGGAATGCAGGGATCGCCGAGGCGGACGATACTGATAGTTTGGTGCTCGGTGTCTTCGAGGGCGTACCCACAACTCGGAAAAGCGTGTTTGACGTGCCTTCCGGTCCCGACCGCATCGTTCTTTATCAGAAGAACATCGAAGCCGTATGCTCCAATGAAGACGAAATCCGCCAGGAAGTCCGTCTGACAGTAATCCACGAACTAGGGCACTATTTTGGGATGACCGAAGCTCAGTTGGAAGATGTGTGAGTCACATGTGGTGCTGGGTAGAGTAGGTCTGAATACGGTTAGCGTCTCGGTACAGCATGAAGACTCGGGAGGGCACGAACCCGAGTGGGCGTGGAGCGCATAAAGCACTAAGACTTACCGGGACTTAATGCTGCCGGCGTCCATTTTGTGATAGCCTCTTCGCCGCCCACCGACGGAGCTCGTCCTTCGAGCACGTAAAAACAATAATCCCCAACTCTATAGTCGGAAGCATCTAAGACTACTCAAAGGAGGGCACCATGACCACAACCGGTGCTAGACAACAACACAGTGAGCAGGCAGATGACAAGACCGCGATTCGTCCATTTCGTGTGAATGTTCCGGAGGCGGAACTTACCGAATTGCGCAGGCGCATCAACGCAACGAGGTGGCCCGAACGGGAAACCGTCACGGATCAATCGCAGGGAGTGCAAGCTCGCGCCGCTTCAGGAACTCGCGCGCTATTGGGGGACAGATTACGATTGGCGCAAGTGCGAAGCGAAACTGAACGCCCTACCGCAGTTCATCACCGAGATCGATGGGCTAGACATTCATTTCATTCACGTTCGTTCGAAACATGAAAATGCGCTGCCGCTCATCGTCACGCACGGATGGCCCGGCTCGATCATCGAGCAGCTGAAGATTATCGATCCACTTACCAATCCCACAGCACATGACGGGAGCGCGTCGGACGCTTTCGATGTCGTGATTCCTTCGATGCCGGGCTATGGGTTTTCGGGCAAGCCGACAACGACCGGCTGGGAACCCGCCCACATCGCGCGTGCCTGGGTAGTGCTGATGAAGCGCCTTGGATACACGCAATTTGTGGCGTCAGGCGGCGATTGGGGCGCCGTCGTCACGGATGTGATGGCTTTACAGGCACCACCGGAATTGCTCGGCATTCACACCAACATGCCTGGTGCTGTTCCACCCGACGTATCAAAGGCGATCGCGTCCGGCGGCCCGGCGCCATCCGGTCTATCCGACGAGGAAAGACGCACGTACGAGAAGCTGAAGGATTTTTTTGCGAAAGGCGTGTACTTCGCATACGAGATGGCGACGCGCCCGGACAACATCACGCTCTACTGGTCGACGAACACGGGGATTTCTTCGGGTCGTCTCTATTGGGAAAACAAGTTTCCGTTTTTCGACGTCAAGAACGTCTCCATCCCGGTTGCCGCGAGCGTCTTTCCCGGTGAGCTCTATCAAGCCCCGCGGAGTTGGGCAGAGCGGGCGTATCCCAAACTCATCCATTACAACCAGCTCGACAAAGGCGGGCACTTTGCGGCCTGGGAACAGCCGCAACTGTTTTCAGAAGAGGTTCGCGCGGGCTTTAGATCACTGCGCTAGTTAGCGCGGAGTGGCGGCGCGTACGACGTGCACGCCGCCTTCCCATAGAGCACACGGCAACGACTGAAAACTCAAAGAAAGTAGGTCGAAGTGAAAGTCGGAACTATTTCATACCACGAGTAATCCTCACCTCGTTTTTTGGAGCGCCTCTCCAGTCATCAACGGCAATTCCTGCTCCATGCAAGTGCGCTAATCGAAGTCGCGCGCGCAGGCCAAATTCAGTGAGTCGCTGGCGTAAACTAATCCACGGTCAGGAACGCGCAGCGCGGGCGTCGCGCATGAATTGCTTAATGCATTGAGCGGCGTTTTAGTTTGGCGAAAGGAGGCTGTTATGCCTGTTGAGTCATGCATTCCGATCATTCCGAGCGCAAACCTGGAGAAGAGTCTGCGTTTGTGGGTTGATGGTCTCGGATTCTCGACGAGATCAGAAATGCGCAAAGACGACAAGCTGATCTTCTGCATGCTTCGGAAAGACGAGTTATGTTTTATGCTGAACCAACGCGCGGGGACTCCGGTCAAGCCGGAAGACTACGAGGGCATTCGACTCTACTGGGCGGCGAAGGATATACACAAAACCAGAGAGCGATTGAAGAGCCTTGGGTACGGTGTTTCAGTACTCGAACATCGAGACTATGGGCAGACCGAGTTTGTCCTTACCGACGACGACGGCTATTCGCATTGCTTCGGCGTCCCTACACAATGATAGACATCTCCAGGCAACAGAGTCGAACTGCGAATCAAAAAACTTCAAACCGCGCAGTGGAACCGGTGCGAGCCCTTGCAGGAGGTCAAGGCCCCCGATCGCCTGTGCACCAAGAAATGTGAGATGAGGCGTCGTCTCGCATAAGGGAGGCATTTCGAAACATGAGGCGGTCGAACTCCAGTATCGCACTCGGATCCGGACGATACATGGCGATCCATGGATGTTGTTTTTGAATCGAGGTTGGCTCGTACGCACGGCGCAAACGGTTACTCCTGACTAACGCTAGCGCTTTACCGGATGCGCGTTCTCGGTAAGGAAGTGAACGGAGGCGCGGAGCTCTGCGCGCGTCCGGTAAATGCTATCGGTAGCGACAAGCCGGCTTCTCGCCAGCGATTGGCTGGGTCACTGCTGGCGCGTTTGGCGGTACCAAAGTGAAATTGATAGGAAGAGGCAGTAAGCTTCTCCGTCCGGATCGGACGCCGAAACTGTAGCTGCTGCGCGGGATTCCGCACCGTTACAGCAGACGCTGAAAGCCTCCTAAGAAGTAGTTGATTGAGAGATCATTCCGTCCGCAGAGCGCGCATGGGATCCGTTCGTGCTGCGCGCCAAGCAGGTAGCAAGCAGGCGGCAACGGAGACCAGTGCCATAACCGCAAATGCGCAGCCGAAGGCGACAGGATCGCGGGGGCTGACCTTGTACAGCAGGTTGCCGAGCAGGCGCGTAAGCAGCAGCGCGGTTGCCGCGCCGAGCAGCACGCCGGCGCCAGTGAGCGCCAAGCCGC
>WNGH01020483.1_pt1 | contig 11482 bp, 9 predicted proteins | sample 5400631 | NCBI WGS metagenome assembly WNGH01 (sample SAMN13153373, study PRJNA577476) | soil metagenome | isolation source: 115 cm soil or saprolite under Garry oak tree replicate 1 | place: USA:California | collected 2016-06-15 | reverse complement strand
GCGGTCGATGGCGACCAGGTCCAGCGCATCCGGTACGACGTATTGGCCTGTTTCGGGGAATGACATGGTGGCCCAGTCTTCCCATTCGGGCACGGTGCCAGTGATGGTCATGGAGCGTGGGGCGGGCGCGAGGATGCTGGCTCCAAGCCGCTGGTGCGTGCGGATCCACGGGTCGATGTGAAGGCCGTCACTTCGGGTCCAGCGCGCGAAGTTTTCCATGGGGGTCAACGGATACTGGCTCTTTAGCGCTGGCCTGACCGGTGCGATGACACGCTCCAGCCCTGCGGTAGCGGCTCGATCGCGGAGCGCAGTGAGGGCCTTCCCTGCCAGTCCGCTGCCTTGCCGGTCGGCCTTGACGGCGGCGGCCATGATGCAGAGCGTGTCGGCGGAGACTGAGTTCTCCTGTCCGGTTACCGCGCTGACCAATGCTCCGTCGTAGCCGACAGGCAGAGCGCTGATTGTTCCGTCCCAGCGGATCGGGACCCCCCAGCCCCCGGCAACGACCTGGCCGTCATCGAGGAGCAGCACGTCGTATTGCGGGAAGTATGCCTCAACGCGGCCGATGTACTCGGAGCTGATGGGGTCGTGGAAGATGAACTCTGGCCAGACAGCACGGAAGGCATCCCGGGCCTGTTCATCGAGATCACGACGGTCAGCTGTCGTGACGATCTCTAGATCATCCATGGTGCCCCGCACCCCTGACCGGACGCCTAGCGGAGTCCCAGGACGGTCGTGAGGGCTTCATCGATGCCCCATTGCTGTCCGGCGGCTGGCTAGCATTCCGGCGGCAGGCTCACAACGGTACCTACCTTCGACAACGGAAGCGGCCAGCACCTGCACTCGCCGCTGTCATTTACAAGGCCCGTCCGGGCGTTCATCACGACCGAGTAGTCGGTATAAGGCCGCGCTGGCGGCTGGTAACCGGACGGAACGCTATGGTTCCAGTGGATCGCCTTGGCATGGACCTCCACGACCCAGACCAGCGTCCGGGGCGGCATTCCGGTACTAATGTCACCCTGCGACTCGGCCGGCTCACCCTTCGCGTACGTGGTGAGAACAAGGTGCACCCCCTCGACGCGGGTAAAGAATCCCCGGCGTGCTCTGTCTATGACCTGCCTGCATGCCCGCGCCGCCGACATGACACCGGGCGGCAGCGAACCTCCTGGCGCGGGTGACATGGCAGGCGGAGCGGATGGCCCAGCTGAGCTGATGATCGCGGCCGCACCCGGTCCGCTCGCTGCGCTGCCACACCCAGCAGTAGCCAGGGCGATGGAAGTGAGCAGACCACCAATCCGACGTGCCTGGTTTCCGGCCATGGCGACCACCGCTACGCGCTGAGGAGAAGCACCTGGCCCGGTGCCGCTTTATCGTTACGACGTAACTCGGGTCTGGCCGGTTCCACGGCCGCCTTGCTGCTTCCGATCCCCTTCCCTGAACGGGAAGCCATCAGAGCCGTGGCCGGCGGCAACTCGTAGCGCTGCCACGAGCTCGCGTGGCCCGGTGCCGCGCCATGCGACGTATCCGTCAGGGCGGACGAGCACGACGCCGCCCCGTTCGACTCCGTAGAGGTCATGCCAACCAGCGGCCTCGATGACGTGGACGACGAGAGGAATGCCCGTGGCGCGCGCAATACCGGCAGGGGTATCGAGCGCTCGTTTGCCTGGGGGGTCAGTGAGCGCCACGAAGGCGTTGCCGAACAAGTCCAGGGTCGAGCGCCCCTGTCCGAGCCAGAGATGCGGGGCACGATGACCCGGCCTTCCCACGGGCAGGTACTGACCGATCGGGTCTCGGGTGATCGGCGCGGCCGTGTGATCCTTTGTGATCACGGCAGATTCGTAGACGTGCCCCAGCACGAGCCCGTCGATGGGATTCGGCGGCCGCGCAGGGCCGAGGCTCGCGTCCGCGCAGGCGACCGCGTGCGGGCGGCGCTCTGGTTCGTAACTCTCGAGCAGCTCGGGGCTGGCCCACCCAGCGAGGACGCCAGCGAGTTTCCACACCAAGTTGTGGGCGTCGGCGACGCCGCAATTCATGCCGAGCCCGCCCTCCGGTGTGGTGATATGCGCAGCGTCCCCTGCGAGAAGGACGCGGCCCATCAGGTAGCGGTCTGCGACGAGTGCGGTTGGTTCCCAGACCCGGTGAGCGATGTACTGAAGGCCGACACTGTCGTCACCGAGAGCACAGCGGACGAACTCGATGCAACGGTCCTCGGTCAGCGATTCTCTGGGGTCGGTGTCCGGATCGTAGGGGACCACGCAGAGCCAGCGACGCTTGTTGTCGACGGCGGCGAACAGTGATCCCGGCAGCGGTTGCCGTAGCCAGTAGACGGCGCTCTGGCGTTCCTTCATCCTCATTTCGATGTCGGCCTCGACGAGGACGCTGACGCGGTGGCCGAAACCGCCCGGACCGGACCGACCGACGCCGAGAGCCTCGCGGGTGCGGCCACGAACGCCGTCAGCTGCGACCATGTACTGGGCGCGCACCGGGCCCAGCTCGCCGTCGGCGACGATTTCGGCCGTCACCCCCTCGTCGTCTTGGGTGAAGCCGACGACCTCAGTTGAGAACCGCACGTCGGCGGCGGCCTGGGCTCGGTCCCGCAGCACCGGCTCCAACCGCTCCTGCGAACAGATCAGCTCGCGGGTCGGGCTCGACTGGCTGACGTCATCGACCGACAGTCCCCGGCGCTGGAAGTCAGCACCGAGCAGGCGTCTCCCCCTCGAAGACGAACAAGCTGTCGGCCGGGGGCAGCGACACGTCCGAGACCGCTGCCTCCAGGCCCCACTGTCGGAAGATCTCCACCGTCCGGGTCGTCACGCGACGCCCTTTGGGGAAATCCAAGGTCGACGCATGCTTCTCGACCACCATGCAATCCACTCCGAATTGGCGCAGGCCCACAGCCATCAGCAACCCGACTGGACCTCCACCCACGATCAGGACCGGCACGTCGACTGGTACGGGCATGGCCTCAACCTACTAACCCTGAAATCGTCAGAGTGAGCCCGGATGCACCGTGACGTGAAGATCGGACTAGGCCTATTCCGGGCTGCGACTACCTCACCGGTACTGGCTTAACTGTTCCGGGCCGGTGCTCTGGAGCTTGCATCCGCGGGACGCTGGTCGCCGTGCTCAGCATAGACGGTGTCAATGACGGCCGAACTTGGATCACCCCGCCGAAGTCCCGAGATGGCCTGCGGACGGTTGCTTTTCCGGCAACGCTCGTGCCCGCAGGCTGCCGCGGCTGGTCAGGGAAGCTGTCCGGCATGATTGACCACTGCCAGCCTGAGCAGCCAGTGCAGGCAGAGCCCTGACCAGCCACTTTGGGTGGCACAACCGATGCGAGGACCGGTCGGACTAGGCGCAGCGGGCCGGCGGCGGTCAGTCGATCTTGACCGCAGGTCCCTGCGTGAGCTTGCCCGGAAACGGAGTCATGCGGGGAACCTTGTGCCTCGGCAGTCTGAGGCGGAGCCTCACTGGATCGTTGACCGGCAATTCGGCGGCCGGCCCGGCGCAGGCCGGCGGCAATACGAAGGGTTTGCGGTAATGCGAAGGGTTTTAGGTCGTATCTGGCGCAGACTTTACGTCTTAGTCCCAAGCCCGCCTGGCCCACCCTTCCCAGCCCCGCTCACCGGCCGGTATCAGCCTCGTTTGCGAACTTCTCCTTATGCAACGCCGCGTCTTCTGGCCCGGCATCGTGTCCTGGCCGGCGAGCCAAGCGCAGCAGCCGGTCCGCCGCGGCGTCGCGCCTTGCTGACCAGCAGTCCCGACGGCGCGGCCGACTAACTCGACGCGGACCTGCGTGACCCCGGGAAGATCCTTACGCAGGCGGCGCGCACTGGATTTCTCTAAGCCGGTGGCGGTCGTGCTGATCGCGGTCCTGCACGTGATCGGGGACGACGAGGACCCCTACGGGTGCGTGGCCGGGCTGATCGACGCGGTGCCATCCGGTAGTTACGTGGCACTGTCCCACGTGGCCTCGGATATTGAGCCAGAGAAGGTGGCCGACGCGATGGGCCGCCTCAGCCGGGCTGGAAACCGGCAGGGCCATGCCGTACCTGCCGGAAGCCGACCTGCCTCTGCGGGACAGGACACGGTTGGCCGCGGTCCGGCGGTGTCGCGCCGAGGCGAGTTAGTACTGGGAGAAAGGCCAGGGACGAGGCAGCGTTCATCCTCGCCCGGTGGACAACGGGAACGGTTTTCATTATCATCCTGCTCAAGCATCGCTAACACGGCGATCGGTTTGATGTCACCGCGGCGGGACCGGGTGCCGGGGCGCCGGAGACATTACCGCACGTTAGTCCCGACCAGAGAGGCCCCCGATGAGAGTCACATCCCGGATGCATCGCCGGGCCGCGGCAGCAATCGCGCCAGCCATGGTCATGCTGGCCGCGGGGTGCTCGACAGCGAATTCCCCCGCGGCAACAGCCGGCGGCGGCCCGGGTGGGAAGATCGTGGTGGTGGCCACGGAGAACTTCTGGGGCAGCATCGCCCGGCAGCTCGGCGGCACCCACATCACCGAGACCAGCATCATCAACAATCCCAACACCGACCCGCATGACTACGAGCCGACCGCCGCCGACGCCCGGACCATCGCCTCAGCGCGGCTCGTGATCGTTAACGGTATCGGCTACGACCCGTGGGCGCCGAAACTGCTCGCCGCGAACCCGGTCCAGGGCCGCCGGACGCTGACAGTCGGCGATCTGCTCGGGCTGAAGCCTGGCGACAACCCGCACCAGTGGTACTCGGCCGCCCATGTCCGCCGGGTGATCGAGGCGATCACCGCCGACTACAAGCGGATCGATCCGGGCGACGCGTCGTACTTTGACAGCCAGCAGAAGACGTTCGAGACGAAGACGCTGGCCCGGTACAACCGGCTGATCGCCCAGGTCAGCGCCCGCTACGCGGGCACCCCGGTCGGCGCGTCGGAGTCGATCGTCTCCCCGCTGGCGGCCACCCTGGGCCTGAAGATGCTCACCCCCTACTCGTTCCTGAAGGCGATCAGCGAGGGCACCGAGCCGACCGCCCAGGACAAGGCCACGATCGACGCGCAGATCAAGGGCAAGCAGATCAAGATCTACGTCTACAACAGCCAGAACGCCACCCCCGATGTCGCCGCCCAGGTGAAGGAGGCCACGGCGGCAGGCATCCCCGTCACGACCGTGACTGAGACCCTGACTCCGGCGGGCGCGACTTTCCAGCAGTGGCAGGTCAGCGAGCTGCAGGGCATCGAGAACGCCTTGCACCAGGCGACTGGCAAGTGAGGGAGCCGTGATGAATCCCGTGGCCCGGCCACAGCACGCGGCCGACGCGCCCGCGCCGCCGGGCGGCGGCGCGGCAGCCGATCGTGCCGCGGTGCTGGAACTGCGCGGCGCTGCGGTGCGCGTCGGCGGTGCCACGTTGTGGCGCGGTGTGGACCTGACGGTCGGGGCGGGTGAGTTCGTCGCCGTGCTCGGCCCGAACGGGGTCGGCAAGACCACCCTCATCAAGGTCCTGCTGGGCCTGCTGCCGGTCACTGAAGGCCAGGTCCGGGTGCTGGGGCAGCCTCCTGGGCGTGCCAATCAGCGGATCGGCTACCTGCCGCAGCGGCGCAGCTTCGACTCCTCGGTGCGGATCCGCGGCAGCGACGTGGTCCGGCTCGGCCTGGACGGCGGCCGGTGGGGCATCCCGCTGCCGTTCGGGCCACGCCATCGCGAGGCGACCCGGCGGGTCGGCGAGGTGATCAGCATGGTCGGCGCCACCGGGTATGCGAACCGCCCCATCGGCGAGTGCTCCGGTGGCGAGCAGCAGCGCCTGCTCATCGCCCAGGCGCTTATCCGCCGGCCGCGGCTGCTGCTGCTCGATGAGCCCCTCGACAGCCTCGACCTGCCCAACCAGGCGGCCGCCGCCGCTCTGATCAGCCGGATCTGCGATACCGAGGGCGTCACGATCGTGATGATCGCCCATGACGTCAACCCGATCCTGGCCCACCTGGACCGGGTCGTCTACATGGCTGCGGGCGGTGCCGCGGCCGGAACCCCGGCCGAGGTGATCACGGGTGAAAGGCTGACCCGGCTGTTCCAGACGCCGGTCGAGGTGCTGCGGGCCTCCGACGGGCGGCTGGTCGTGGTTGCTGGCCGACATCCGGGACCTGTGGGCGTTCCCGTTCATGGTTAACGCGTTCCGCGCCGGGGCGATCGTCGCAGTCGTCGCCGGGGTCATGGGCTGGTTCATGGTGCTGCGCCGGCAGTCGTTTGCCGGGCACACCCTGTCGGTGGCGGCGTTCCCGGGAGCGGCCGGTGCCACGCTGGCCGGGGTGAGCGCAGGGTATGGCTATTTCGCGTTCTGCATCGGCGCGGCGGTGGTCATCGGGGCCGGGACGCGGGGCAGCAGGTCCACCGGTAGCCTGGCCACCGAGTCGGCGCTGACCGGCACGGTGCAGGCCTTCGCGCTGGCCTGCGGGCTGCTGTTCGTCGCGCTCTATAAGGGGTTCCTGAATGGGACCACGGCGCTGCTGTTCGGCAGCTTCCTGGGCATCACCGCCGGGCAGGTGACCGTGCTCGCCGCTGCGGGCGCTGCCGTGATCACGTTGCTGGCGGTGATCGGCCGGCCGCTGCTGTTTGCCTCCGTGGACCCCGACGTCGCCGCAGCCCATGGCGTCCCGGTCCGCGCCCTGTCGGTCGCTTTCCTGGTGCTGCTGGGCACGGCGGTCGCGGAGACGGCGCAGATCACGGGTGCGCTGCTGGTGTTCGCCTTGCTGGTGATGCCCGCCGCGACCGCCCAGCGGCTCACCCCCCGGCCGCGGGCCAGTCTCGTCGTCACCGTGGTGATCGGCTGGGCAGTGACCTGGGCCGGGCTCATCGCCGCCTACTACTCCCCTTATCCGATCGGTTTCTACGTCACCACGTTCGCCTTCGCCGCCTACCTGGCCGCGCACGCCGCTGCCTACGCGCGGCTGCGGCTCGGACGCCGACACGCACTCGCGGAGCTACCGGCATGAGCGGCCTGTTCAGCCAGCCATTCATGCAGCATGCGCTCCTCGCGGGGGCGGCCATCGCGGCGGCGTGCGGGCTCGCTGGGTTCTTCCTGGTGCTGCGCGCCCAGGTGTTCACCGGCGACGCGCTCAGCCACGTGGCGTTCACCGGCGCGCTGGCGGCGCTCGCGGCGGGCATCGACATGCGGCTTGGCCTGTTCATGGCGACGATCGCGGTCGCGGTGGGCATCGGCGTGCTGGGACGGCTGGGCCGCGCGGACGACGTCGTGATCGGCAATGTGTTTGCCTGGATCCTCGGCCTTGGCGTGTTCTTCCTGACCCTGTTCACGACCTCGCGCAGCAGCTCCAACGGCACTGCGGGGATCAGCGTGCTGTTCGGCTCGATCTTCGGGCTGTCCGGCAGCCAGGCCGCGACCGCTGCCGGGATCGGCGCCGGCATCGCCGCCGCGGTCCTGGCGATGGCCAGGCCGCTGCTGTTCGCCAGTCTCGACGAAGCCGTCGCCGCGGCCCGCGGCATCCCGGTCCGGGTGCTCGGCGTCGTTTTCCTCGCCGTGGTCGGCGCGGCGGCCGCCGAGGCGACCCAGGCGGTCGGCGCGCTTCTGCTGCTCGGCCTGCTGGCCGCGCCGGCCGCCACCGTCCTGCTGCTCACCGACCGGCCCTACCGCGGCCTGGTGATCTCTGCCGGGCTTGCTGTCATCGAGATGTGGGCGGGGCTCGCCCTGAGCTACGCCGCCCCAGCCATGCCGCCCAGCTTCGCCATCATCGCCGTCGCCACCGCCGCCTACCTCGCCGCCTTCACCTGGTCCCGGCTCCGCCGCCTGGGTGCGGGGCGGCAGCAGCCGGCCACTCCGGCCACGCCGTGACCGCAGACCCGGTAGCGCTGCGCGGCCTGGCCGCCCATCCGTGCTTCGTCACCGCGCAAACGCTGCACACGCGGCTGCCCGCTGAGGGCGGGCGGATCGGGTTGACCACCGTTTACCGCACTTTGCACATGCTCGCCGAGGCAGGGCTGCCTGACACAGCCCGCGACCCATCCGAGGGTCAGCTGTTCCGGATCTGCCATGCGCGTGACCACCAGCACTACCTCATCTGCCGGAGCTGCCGGCGCAGCGTCCCGGTGACCTCGGCGTCCGTGGAACGCTGGGCGTCGGTCCTGGGGCACCGCCACGGCTTCACCGATGTCCAGCACGTCATCGAACTCACCGGCGTCTGCGCCGCCTGCCGCAGCCGAGCGGGCGATCCCGGCAGTCATGCAGGTCACTCAGCATCGGCCGTTCGGCACCTGTCGGGTTATGCCGGAGACTAGCGGGCTGCGGGCCGGGGTGCTGCTGCTGGCGGCGCAGTTTCCCGAGCAGTCGCATGGCGACGTGCTGAATGCCACGGTGCGATCGCCGCTGAGCAGGCCGGGTTCGATGACGTGTGGTTCGCTGAGCATCATTTCATGTCCTACGGCATCTGCCCGTCGGCGGCGACACTGGCTGGCTACATCCTCGGCCGGACCAGGCGCGTCGCGGTGGGCACTGCGGTGAGCGTGCTGTCCACCCAGCATCCGGTGGCATTCGCCGAGCAGGCCGCGCTGCTGGACCAGGTGTCGGGCGGGCGGTTCTGGCTGGGTGCCGGGCGGGGCGGGCCGTGGGTGGACCTGGAGGTGTTCGGCACCGGGCTGGACCGCTATGAGTCTGGTTTCGCCGAAAGCCTCGACCTGCTGCTGGCCGCACTGACCCGCGGCCGGGTCCGCGGCACCGGGCCGGCCTTCACCTTCCCCGAGATAACGGTGGTGCCACGGCCCCGCACCAGGCCCCCCGCCGCTCGTGGTGACGTGCACGTCCCAGGCAAAGCGGCGCTGGCCCCCGACCGCAGCCTGCCGATGCTGCTGGGGATGCACATCGGCGATGACCAGAAGCGGGAAATGATTGCCTGCTACGAGACCGCGGCCCCGCCCGGCCGGCCCCGAGCCGGGCACATTGGCGCTGTGGTCGCCCAGGTAGCCGGCACCCGCAGGGAGGCCCAGCAGATGCTGCGCGGCCAGCTGCCGGCCAGGTCCCCGCCGACGGCCGCGTTCGCCCACGCGCGGGCGTTCTTCTGGTGGAACTCCACGGCCTGGCGGGTGAACATCGCCCAGTCCTTGACCCGTGCGTCCACGGCGCCCTGCAGCACGCGCAGCGCTGAGCGTCGTGGCCAAGCTCGCCCAAGCCGCACGGCCGACCCTGTTCCATGGCCCGCACCGCCGGCTCGTGACCGAACCAGGTGAGCAAACCGTCACCAGCGTGCTCGCGCCGGAACGCCTCATCCTGCGGGCCTGCCACCTTGTTGCCGACCACGGCGAGTGCGACGCCGTAGCGTGCGCGTACTCGCTCCACTGCCGGTAAACCCCGAATGCCTTGCGGGTGGGTTCGGCGATCAGGAACGTGAGGTCGAACGGGTGAACATGCACGATGCGAACGACTCCGCCCCGGCGGTGCAGTCTATGACCACATACTCACCGGGGCCGTCGATGCGGTGGTTGAGGCACAGCTCCACAGCGCCAGTCTTGGAGTGATGACACGCTACGCCAAGGTCGCCGTCGCTGAACGGGCCGGCGGCCACCAGCCGGGCGCCGCACGGCGTATCCACGGCCAGGCGGTGGACTGGGTCAGAGCCTCCGGGGCGCAGCAGCCGCGATCCCCGGCCGGGCGGGGTGGTCTTCACCATCGCCGCGGCCGAACTGATCCGCGGGTTGTCCCCGCGCAGGTACTCCTTGATCCCGGCAAGGTGACCGCCCAAAGACGGCGGATCGCCGGCCGCGGCGAGCGCCTCGGCGAGGTGCTGGTTGATATCGGCATCGATCGCCGCTACCGGCAGCCTGCTGCGGGTGATGGCAAGCGGCGCGATGCGCGGCGCGATCGAGCGGCACCACGGAGTGCTGCCGGCGTTCCAGAACTGCCACCGGGCCGCCGTCTTCCGCCCCGGGGCGGAAGAGGCGCGCGCCCGTTTCGTCACCGCACGCTCGCAGATCCTCAACCAGCGCCCGGAACTGGTCGACTGCTGACACCCCTCGTCACACGAGCCGGCACACCAGCGCACCTGCTGGCTGCAGCACAATGGGACCATGGCCATCGCCGGACAGCGGGCTGGGCCCCGATGACTGCTCGCCACGACTCGGTGCGCCAGGCGCTGTCAGCGGCAGGCACCTTCGTCAGCGCCCAGGACCTCCACGCACGGCTCCGCTCGGCCGGGCACCGAATCGGCCTGACCACCGTGTACCGGGCGCTTGCCGCGATGGCTGAAGGCGGCAAGGCGGATGTGCTCACCGCAGACGGCCAGCAGGTCTACCGGGCGTGCGGCAGCGGCGAGCACCACCACCATCTCGTCTGCCGCTCCTGCGGGAAGACAGTCGAGGTGCGCGGGCCCGCGGTCGAACGATGGGCCGCGGCCATTGGCGGTGAACACGGCTTCGTCGAAGTCACCCACACCGTTGAGGTATTCGGGATCTGCGCGGACTGCGCCAGCCATCCGGCCCCCGCCGCCTCCGGGACGGCACGCGCGACCAGGTGACAAGCCCGCCTGACCCCGGGTGCGCCGCCCGTGGACAGCAGGCACGTCACCTGGCGCCTCCGCGCAGCCGATCAGGGCGGTGCCGCCGCGCGCCGCATGAGACGCACCTGCCATCAGGGCGCCGCCAGCGGGCGTCGGTGCCGTGGGGGCTGGGCTCGCCCCAGCGGCGGCAGGGCCCCGCCGCATACCCGGGTCAGCCTTGGTAGGCGACGGTGGCGTAGTCCAGGTTCGTGCCGGGCCCGCCGGTCCCGCGCGGGCGGCACCCTGGCGGTCGCACAATCGGTGGCCGTCAGCCCGAGGTCTGGTGACGTCTACGTCACCGAGTTCAGCGGCATAAAGCGCAAGCTGAACTACGACTACGTAACCATCGCATACGGAGGTTGATCGTTCCGCGTGGTCCGGGCACGAATGCCACCTCGCCGATCGCGTCAACCACGCATTGCACAGAATGGCCGTCACCCAGCGCTGTAGTCCCCCGACTTCGCCATGTCGTGCCAGCCTTCCCAGAATCGAAGGTGCGCACGCTAGCCGAACCAAGTGCCGTCGCCGTCAACCGGACTCTTCGCCCGAACCACTCGGACGCTGGCGTTACCTCCAAGGACAAGGCCTCGGCGCTGGCGGCACCGGAGGCAGCGCAAGCAGCGACGACTAACGCACATGCGCGGTAAGGACGCGCCGGTCACTCGAGCGGGGCGCCGCCGAAGCCGATCTCGTTGCCGTCAGGGTCGCGGTAGATCACCTTGCGCACACCGTTCCCGTACGTCTCCTGGGAGGCGGGCTCGATTCCTCGGGCACCGATGCTCTCGACCCGCTCATCGAGGTCGTCGACGAACACCGTGTGCAGTGCATGGCCGGCGCGCTCGGGCAGCACCTCGATGTAGAGGTATCGGTGCTCGGCAAGCTCCCACACCGCCTCCGTCGCGTTCGGGAAGAACGCGGGTCCGGAGCCCAGCAGCCGCTCGTACCACGTGAGCGCGCGCCGGT
>WNGH01035687.1_pt1 | contig 11483 bp, 11 predicted proteins | sample 5400631 | NCBI WGS metagenome assembly WNGH01 (sample SAMN13153373, study PRJNA577476) | soil metagenome | isolation source: 115 cm soil or saprolite under Garry oak tree replicate 1 | place: USA:California | collected 2016-06-15 | reverse complement strand
CATTAAAGTTGGGACAAGCCTCATCGCACCGGGCGGACAGATTGACGCGAACATTCTGCGCGCCTTGGTCGATCAATTCGACCTCTCGGAGCACGAGTACCTGATCGTTACTTCAGGGGCTATCGCGGCGGGGATGTCGGGACTAGGACTGCAGAAGCGTCCGAATGATGTTCCCGGCATGCAGGCCTGCGCGGCCGTGGGCCAGAGCCGTTTGATGCATACGTATGAGCGGCTTTTCTTCGGTAAGAAAGTGGTATCGCAATTGTTGCTGTCGAGTGACGACTTCACTTCGCCGGTTCGCTACCGCAACCTGCAGAATGCGCTGGCCGAGCTGCTTTCGCTGGGAGTAGTGCCCATCGTCAATGAGAATGACAGCGTCTCGGTGCGCGAACTGGTTGGGGCCTTCGGCGACAACGACGAACTGAGCGCGCTATTGGCTGCAACCGTCAAGGCTGACTGGCTGTTGCTGCTGACGGATGTTGACGGCTTCTTCGTCCCCAAGGGGCGCAAGAAACCGCGGTTGCAACGTGTGATTCGCAAGCTAACCCCGGCTTTGGAAGCGCAGTGCAACGGAAAAAGCAAGCTGGGTCGTGGCGGCATGATCTCAAAGCTACGGGCAGCGAAACTGGCCAGCGAGGCGGGAGTGCATGTGGCTATCGTGAATGGCCGGCATCCGCAGGCGATCGCGATGGGCACTGCGCGTAAGATTGGAACATACTTTCCGCCACCGCGCGCGGGGAGATGAATTATGGCCTCTGTTGTCACTACCGTGCTCTCCACGCAGGAAAAGTTGCTGCGTGCGCGCGAGGCGATGACCAAACTGGCGCAGCTTTCCACGGACGCGAAGAATGCTTTACTTTTTGCCATGGCAGACGCGGTGGAAGCGAACCTCGATGGGATTCTGGCAGCAAATCGCGATGACGTGAAGAGCTCCGGCCTGGCCGGAGCGATGCGCGACCGTTTGTTGCTGACTCCGGCCCGCATTCAAGAAATGGCGAACGGAGTGCGCCAAGTGGCTGCTTTGCCCGATCCAATTGGCGAGACTTTAGCTGAGTGGACTCGGCCCAACGGCCTGCATATGCGGGGTGCCCGACGGCGCTATCGAGCTGCTGGATTCAAGCACCCGGGAATCTGTGCAGGAGTTAATTAAAGCGCGTGCGCTGGTAGACGTGATTATTCCTCGCGGAGGCGCGGGTCTTATCACGTTCGTCACAGAGAACTCGATCGTGCCAGTCATCGAGACCGGAGCGGGGAACTGCCACATCTTCGTCGACGAATCCGCCGATTTCGGTATGGCGGACGACATTGTTATTAACGCTAAAGCGCAGCGGCCCTCGGTTTGCAACGCAGCGGAAAAACTATTGGTGCACGAGAGGGTGGCGGCGAAGTATGTCCCGCGAATCGTGAAGAAGCTGATCGAAGCGGGCGTCGAAGTTCGCGGCGATGGAAAGTCCCGCAGCTTGGCCGCAGGATTGGATGTGGGATCCGCCGCCGAGCAGGACTGGTACGAAGAGTACTTGCGCCTGTGCCTGGCGATCCGCGTGGTCGCCGATGTGGATGAGGCCGTCGCGCATATCAACCGCTACTCAACAAAGCATTCTGATTCGATCGTGACCCGCGACGAGCCGAATGCAAGGAAATTCCTCCGAAGCGTGGATTCCGCGGCAGTTTATTGGAATGCTTCCACGCGCTTCACCGATGGCGCGGAATTCGGCTTCGGCGCCGAGATGGGCATCAGCACACAGAAGCTACATTGCCGAGGGCCGTTCGCGCTCGCGGAGTTGACTTCTTCCAAGTACGAGATTGTCGGGACTGGTCAGGTGCGGTGACTCGCAGTACATCGCGTGCAATAAAATGGTCTCCTATCCGCTCGCCCCGCGCGAATCATTTCTTAACGCCTGCCAGGGAAAGATCGTGATTCTCAGTTCACGTCGCTTCGCCCGCTTCCTCGTTTTGCCGGCCTAATTTTCAAGGGCCGACGCACCGGCAGAAACCCTCGTTCCCGCAGGTACTCCCTTTCTCTTTTAGCACGGTTTGCACAATGGCCGTAAGCGTAGGCGGAATTTCCTGAGCCCGCAGATGGTTGTCTACCGCCTCGGCCAGGTCGTCTGGAACAGTCATGGTGGCTCGCTTCATGAGCCGGTTATGCATCAGTTGGTGCGCATGGTGAAGCTGGTGATTCCAGAGACTATGGCGCAAAGCCTTACCGCAGGGGCTGGGAGGCGCGAACCAGGGTTCACGGCCGGAGCAAACGCGCAGCGGCCATCCTGTGCTACCGTACTCTGTTTCGCTCTGGAGCCCGATGCGACTCTTTTCTGCCGTAATTTTTTCTTCGACCGTCCTGCTGTCCAGTATGTCCACTCGAGTCGGTCGTGCGCCCGAGAGACTGCCGGGCGCGCAGTCCATCTTCGGCTTTCGCGACGCCACCGCCGAGAATGCCGCCGAGGTGCGCTTCCTTGCTGTGCCTGATCCCAAACTTGCAGAGCAACATCTTCGTACGCTCACGCAAGTTCCGCATATGGCGGGCACGCCCGAAGACAAGGCTACCGCCGATTACGTGGCACAGAAATTCCGCGATGCCGGGCTCGATACGGAGATCGTCGAATTCAAAGTGTGGATGAACTATCCCTCGGAAATCAGCGTGGACGTAACTGCGCCTCCCGGCGTTACGATGCATGGTCCTACGCCTTCAATGAGATGTCTCCGTCAGGAGATGCCGAGGCCGAAGTGGTTTATGCTAATTACGGTACGCCCGAAGACTTCGAGAAGCTCGAGAAAATGAAGATCGATGTGCGCGGCAAGATCGTCGTGGTGCGCTACGGCCAGAACTTCCGCGGGGTTAAAGTTTTTGTCGCGCAGGAGCATGGGGCGGCGGGCGTGATTATTTATTCCGATCCGGCTGATGACGGGTGGCGGCGCGGTGATAAATATCCGCAGGGGCCGTGGCGGCCTGATACCGGCGTGCAACGCGGGTCCGTCGGCTACATGTTCGAATTTCCCGGCGATCCCACGACCCCAGGCGTCGCATCGGTGCCTTCTCTACCAGACGCCAAGCGCATTTCGCCTGAGCAGTCGCCGCAGTTGCCAAAGACTCCAGTCACACCTCTTTCCTATCACGACGTGTCGCCGATGCTCGAACATCTGGGCGGACCTCAGTCGCCGCGGGAATGGCAAGGCGCACTACCTTTCACCTATCACGTGGGTCCGGGGCCGGTGAAAGTGAGAATGCGTCTCAAACAGGACTATCAATTCCGCACCATCTGGGACGTGATTGGCCGAGTGCGGGGATCGGAGTTGCCCGATGAGTGGGTGGTCGCGGGTAATCATCGAGACGCGTGGATCTATGGTGCGGTGGACCCGAACAGCGGAACGGCGGCGATGCTGGAGGCGGTACACGGCATCGGCGAGTTGCTGAAGTCGGGCTGGAAACCGAAGCGCACGGTCGTTTTCGGGAGTTGGGACGCGGAAGAAGAAGGGTTGATTGGCTCGACTGAATGGGCCGAGCAACACGAGCCTGACCTCGCTCTTGCCTCAGCGTATTTCAACGTGGACGTGGCGGTCTCCGGACCGAAGTTCGGCGCTTCGTCGGTGCCAAGCCTCAAGCAGTTTTTGCGTGATGTGACCAAGGCTGTCCCGAGCCCGCAGGGTGGTACGGTTTATGACGCTTGGCAGAAAGCCAATCAGCCGGTAGGGGAAGGCTCGCAACAGGAGCCGACGACCACGACCTATCGGCCTCCGGCAGCACAGGGTAAGTCCGATGTACCGGTCGGCGATCTGGGCAGCGGTTCTGACTATACTGCGTTCTTGCAACATCTCGGTGTCTCTTCGACGGATATCGGTTCTACCGGCCCGTACGGCGTTTATCACTCCGTGTTTGATAATTTCGCCTGGTTCAAGAAATTCGGTGATCCCGATTTTGTTTATGAGCAGCAAATGGCGCGCGTCTTCGGTCTGGAGATGATGCGCATGGCGGATGCCGATGTTCTGCCTTACGACTATCAAGAATACGGAAAGGAGATCGCCGCCTACATTGACACAGCGAAGAAGAGAGCTGCTGGCAAGTTTGGTGATCGTCCTGTCGATTTCAATGCCGCGTCAACCGCGGCTCGGCGCTTTGAAGAGGCTGGCGTCAAGATTGCGACCAAGCAGAAAAATCCTCCCCACGATCCAGCCAAATTGAAACAACTGAATTCGGCACTGCGCGAAGCCGAGCGGGCTTTGCTGGTCTCTGATGGACTGCCTCACCGGCCGTGGTTTCGCCATGTGATTTATGCTCCGGGCGAATACACCGGTTATGCCGCCGTGGTGATTCCGGGAGTGAACGAAGCTCTCGACAAGGGTGATGCGGAGCGGGTGCGGCAACAACTGGCGATACTGACGGCGGCGCTGGAGCGTGCAACCAGGCAACTTGAGGGATACCGGTAAAGGATCCATACAGGGGAAAGCTACCAATGACGTCCGCTCACGCGCTGGGACAGTTTCTGCGCACGTTGCCGGCTTCGGCGGCGGCGACGTTCCTTGCCCTGTTCCCTATTGTCGATCCTTTTGGCGGCCTCCCGATCTTTTTCAGTTTGACCTCGTCGTGGCCCGCAGTTGAACGCCAGCGCACCGCACTCAAGACCTCGTTTTACGTCTTCGCGATTCTTGTTGTGTTCTTGTTCTTCGGCCGCTTCGTCCTATCTTTCTTCGGCATCTCACTGCCGGTGCTGAAGATCGCGGGAGGCCTGATCGTGGCCAATACGGCCTGGGGAATGGTGACTTCAACGAGCCGCATGACTGTTGCGGAGACCGAGGAAGCCACCGACAAAGAAGATATTTCACTGACTCCGTTGGCTATGCCGCTGCTTTCCGGTCCGGGAGCCATCGGCGTCGTTTTGGCGCTGGCGGCGCACGTGGATAATTGGCTTGCTTATCTCGGCATGGTGATCGGCATTGCCGCTGTCGCTTTATCAGTTTTCTTGTTTCTGTGTATGGGGGGTCCGCTGGTGCGGCGGCTTGGTCCGGGCGCGGTGGGAGCGATCAACCGCATTTTCGGCTTTCTTATCCTGGCCATCGCCGTCCAACTGGTGTGGGACGGTGTGGCTGACTTCAAGGGATAGGTCTGGCCCCCTCAGCCCGCAACGAAATTTCCCGGAACCTTGGCCACATATTTCCACGTAACACAGTCACGCGCTGGTGCGCTCCGGAGGTGCCCTGTGCTCGGAAAATCCTTCATTCGCTTCACCATGCTTCGCAAGGGAGTTCTCGCCGGTCTGCTTCTGGTTCCATTCTGTTTTGCTTCGGACCATTGGGAGTACGAAGAGACTCACACCGGTGCTCGTGACTTCACCGCTGGTGGCACGCTGCACGTGCGGCTTAGCGTGGGCGACCTGCGCATTAGCCGCGGCGATTCCAACAAAATTCATTTGCGTTACACGGTCAAGTCACGGCGCGAACGAAATGTAAAGGACGCGAAAGTTGATTTCGACGTCCTCGGTAACGATGCCAGAATCGAATTCCATTCGCCGACTTCGGGCAATACACAGTTCGATGTCGAGCTCGAAGTCCCGCCTAACACCAACCTCGACGTGCACGAAAAAGTTGGCGACATGACCGTTGAAAATGTCGAGGGCGACAAAGACTTGAGCCTAAGCGTTGGCGACATTCGGGTCGACGCCGAGCACTCGGGCTATCGCCTGGTCCATGCCAGCACCAGCATCGGCGACGTGAATGGCAACAGCTATGGCGAGACCAGCGGCTGGCTGGGCAAGACGCTGAAATATCACGGCGACGGTAAATACGAACTGCGCGCGCATGTTTCGGTGGGGGATATTACGCTGGAAGGGAAGTAGGATTCCCGCGAAATTCAACTTTGCTGCGGCAATATCTAGGTGACGTCTCCAGCGAGCTCCCTCGCAACGAGCCGCTTGGGATTTCGGCGCGCGACTCAGACGCCGCACAAGCGCCTCAACCTGTGGAAATTCCCCTGAAAAGAACCCCTAGGAGCTGCGCTCGAAGGCCGCTTTTGCGGCACGTTCATTCCGGGTTTTTGGGCATACCCCGCCCCTCTCAATCCCTTGACCGGCGCGGGGTCTGCAAAAGATGTGTGCAAAATCCAGATTTCAAAGAGCGGAGAGGTCAAAATCCTGACAACAAGGGACTTAGACCCTTTGGAAGGTCACCGATAAACTTGCCTGCAGCCCTCGGACAAACTCAAGAATCGTGCTCCAGAATGCATTCCACAATCAGCTTGACCTTGTCAGTGTAAACGCCTCTGGGTGTTGAAAAAGTCACTTCACTGCAATTGGACTCATCCGGGCTGCCGTCGGGTGGGTGCGCTTTACACAAGGCAGCCGAGCGTGGAACGGGTCAGAGACCCGTCCCGACACAAGCAAGTGCACACAAGCTGCTACTTCAGCGACACCAGTTTCTCCACTAGCTCCGAATAGTCCTTCTTGTCGATTCCATGCACCTGCTTGTTGTACTCGTCCACCTTGGACGAATAATTCATCGAGCAGAACTTCGGGCCGCACATGGAGCAGAAGGCGGCTTCTTTGTAATAGTCGTCGGGCAGGGTTTCGTCGTGCATGGAGCGTGCAGTCTCGGGGTCGAGTGAGAGCGCGAACTGCTTCTCCCAGTCGAATTTGTAGCGTGCGTAGCTGAGGGCGTCGTCGCGGTCGCGAGCGCCGGGACGCTGGCGGGCGATGTCGGCGGCGTGGGCGGAAATTTTGTAGGCGATGATGCCGTCTTTCACGTCTTTTTCGTTGGGCAGCCCGAGGTGCTCTTTCGGCGTGACGTAGCACAGCATGGCCGCGCCGTACCACCCGATCATGGCTGCGCCAATCGCCGACGTGATGTGGTCGTAGCCGGGAGCGATGTCGGTGACCAGAGGTCCCAACGTGTAGAACGGAGCTTCGTAGCAGAGCTCGACTTCTTTCTCGACCTGCTCCTTGATCTTGTCCATGGAGACGTGGCCGGGACCTTCGATCATCACTTGCACGTCGTGCTCCCAGGCTTTTTGGGTCAACTCGCCGAGGGTCTTCAGTTCGGCGAATTGGGCTTCGTCGCTGGCGTCGGCGACGCAGCCGGGGCGAAGGCCGTCGCCGATGTCGTGCTTTTTGAAAATCTTGCAGATGTCATCAAAGCGATCATAGAGAAAATTCTGTTTGTGGTTGTAGGCCATCCACTGAGCGAGGATAGCACCGCCACGGCTTACGATGCCGGTGATGCGCTTTGAAATGAGCGGCAGATATTGAATGAGGACGCCAGCGTGGATGGTCATGTAATCCACGCCTTGCGCGGCCTGCTCTTCGATGACTTCGAGCATTACGTCTGCGTTCAAGTCTTCGACGCGTTTCACCCGGGCGATCGCTTCATAAATCGGGACCGTGCCGATTGGAACTGGAGAATGCCGCAGAATGGCCTCTCGAATTTCGTGAATGTTGCCACCGGTGGAAAGATCCATCACCGTGTCGGCGCCATAGTGGACGGCGGTGTGGAGCTTCTTGAGCTCTTCATTGACTTCTGAGGTGACAGCGGAGTTTCCGATGTTGGCATTGATCTTGCACAGCGACGCCACGCCGATGGCCATTGGTTCAAGCTCAGGATGATTGATGTTGGCGGGAATGATCATGCGGCCGCGGGCCACTTCGTCGCGCACAAGCTCGGGCGCCAGCTTCTCGCGGTGGGCAACGTAGCCCATCTCTTCGGTGATGACACCTTGGCGCGCATAGTGCATCTGCGAGAAGTTGCCATTCGAGTTTTTTTGCTTACGCCGGGCAAGCCACTCGGTGCGCGGCCTGGGGACGCTGTAGCCGTTGCCGTCATTGCCGTTCGTTCCATCGGGGGGAGTCATCGGGTCCACACTTTCCTTATTTCGAAATTATACCCGTCTCCTCCCTTTCCTCCGAATCGCGCGGATCCAGAGTGTTCTGTGCCTCCTCCTGGTTTGCTCACGCGCCTAGCCCAGCTTAGAATCAGCCTACCATCGATAAGACGATCGATCCCTGTGGGGACTTTTACCAATACGCGTGCGGCAACTGGATCAAGAATTCTGAGATTCCGCCCGACCAGTCGCAGTGGGTGAGTTTCGTCGAATTGCATGAGCGCAATCTTGACATCGAGCACGGCATCCTGGAGAAGGCTGCCGCGGGAGGCGCGAGCCGCAATGCAATCGACCAGAAGGTTGGGGATCTGTATGGCTCATGCATGGACGAGAAATCGGTTGACGCTAAAGGAGTTGCGCCGATTAAGCCCGAACTGGACCGCATTGCTGCGGTCAGTGATAAGAGGGCGCTGATTGATGAGATTGCGCACGTACACCTGATTGGCCCCAGCCCTCTGTTCAATTTCTACTCGCAGTCGGACCTGCACAATGCGGACCAAGTCATTGCCTACATCGACCAGGGCGGGCTCACGCTGCCCGACCGCGATTACTATATCAACGATGATGCCGACAAAGTTGAGAAGCGCCAGATTCTGGTCGACTGCGCCACGCAGTTGTTTACCCTGACAGGCCAAAGTCCGCAGCAGGCGGCTAAGTCGGCGCAAACCGTCCTGGTGATTGAAACCTTGCTTGCGGCAGACTCAATGGACCGCACCAAGCGCCGTGATCCGAAGAACCGCGATCATAAGATGAGCCGCGACGAGGCGGCGGCGCTCGGTCCCAATTTCTATCTGAATCGCTACTTCACGGCGGTCGGCGCACCCAGGTTTACGCAACTCAATGTCACGAATCCTGATTTCTTCAAGCAAGTGGACGGCGTGCTGGAATCGGAGCCGCTGGATGCGTTGAAGACCTACGTAAGCTGGCATGTGCTGAATGCTGCCGCTCCGTGGCTTTCTCAGCCATTCGTGGATGCCAACTTCAAGCTTCAGCAGAAGCTCACGGGCCAAGAACAGATTCAGGCGCGTTGGAAGCGCTGCGTGAACCTTACCGACCGGGAGCTGGGCGAAGCGCTGGGACAAAGATATGTCGATGTGACCTTTGGTCCTGAAAGTAAGCAGCGCATGCTGAAAATGGTGGACACATTGGAGAAGTCTCTTGACCAAGACATTCACGCCTTGTCTTGGATGAGCGACGAAACCAAGAAGCAGGCCAAGGTGAAGCTGGAGGCGATTCGCAATAAAATCGGGTATCCCGAAGTGTGGCGTGATTACAGTTCAGTCGTCATCAAGCCCGATGACCTGTTAGGAAATGTCGAACGCGCGAACGCATTCGAGGCCAAGCGTCAGATTGCAAAGATAGACAAGCCGCTCGACCGCAAGGAGTGGGGCATGACTCCTCCCACGGTGAACGCATACTACAGCTCGTCATTCAACGAGATTGTTTTTCCCGCAGGCATTCTGCAGCCGCCCTTCTTCGATAAAGCCATGGACGATGCCGTGAACTTTGGAGGCATTGGCCTGGTGATTGGCCACGAACTTACCCACGGCTTTGACGATCAGGGCAGGAAATTCGATCCGCAAGGCAACCTGCACGATTGGTGGACCGAGCAGGACGGCAAGGAATTCGAAAAGCGAGCGAGCTGCATTGCCGATGAGTATTCAAACTTCGTTGCCGTGGATGACCTGAAATTAAATGGCAAACTCACGCTCGGCGAGAATACTGCCGACAACGGCGGAGCTCGCATCGCACTGGCGGCGCTTGAGCACGTGATTGCCGACGATAAGACTGGAAAAGAAGGCCAGAAGATTGATGGCTACACGCCTGAGCAGCGCTTCTTCCTGGGGTTCGGGCGAGTATGGTGCGAGAAGCGGCGTGCGGAGGTTGCGCGGTTGAGAGTGCTTACCGATCCGCACTCGCCGGGCAAGTATCGCGTGAACGGCGTGGTACAGAACATGCCTGAGTTTCAGAAGGCTTGGGGCTGCAAAGCAAGCCAACCCATGGTGGCAGAGAACGCCTGCCACGTTTGGTGAGGCTGAACGAGTCAGAAAAAAATCGTGTGGGTAGGTTAGATGGCGCAGCCAGGGATGTATTTTCCCTGGCTTTTGTGTTCTCCGCATGGTGTCCCTCGGTTGGTAAGTCAAAAGTGACAAGTCTCTGACAAAGAGATGACGACAAATTGACTCGCGCGTGACTGTTCAGTGACACGGTCACGTGCCACCCGCCTTACGCTCATCCCATCGACCAAACAATTTCGATCAACTTGGACTTTCAGTTCAGGAAGAAGGTCAGGAGAAAAACAGATGAAAAGACTCTCATGGTTCGCATCGGTGATCGCGCTCGCGCTCGGTATGGGAACGGCGTCAATGCTACATGGCGACCGTCCTGTCACCGCAAATGACAACGTTGCCCAGACGACAAATGGCGCTTTTCGCGACGGATTGTACTTGGGACGACTTGCTGCCGAACGCGGCATCGCGCCGCGTGTCGCACGCGGCCGCTGGGCCACGGCAGAGGATCGAGCGTCTTTCACGGCTGGCTACGAACGAGGATACAAGGAACTGCTTGCCAGCCGCGCTATTTCCGACAAACCAGTGCGCCAAGCCGAGTAGTCCCCCCTGCGGCGCGACTTCGCTTCGAAGCAGATTTTGAGGGTAGACCCTCCCCGAGGTGCAGTATGAAAATCAAGAGCTTTCTTCTTGTAGTTGTTCTAACGCTTATTACTTGCATTTCTGAACGTCAAGTGGTGAAGGCCGGGAGTCCCCCCTCGCCTCCAACCAGTTTCGGAGCCGCAGCAATAACAGGCGTGGTTAAGTTCACGGGTGCTGTGCCGGCGGCCAGGCCGATCAGCATGTCAGCGGACCCGAGCTGTGCCAAGCAGCATCCGACGCCGTTTCTTGCCAAGGAAGTCGTTGTCGATTCGAAGGGTGGACTACAGAATGTGATCGTTTTTGTCGCAGATGGACTGGGCGAGCGAACCTTCGATCCACCCACGGAGCCGGCGGTCATTGCTCAAAAAGGATGCCTGTATCAGCCGCATGTGCTTGCCGTGCGCGCGAATCAGCCCTTGGAAGTAGTGAACAATGATTCCACGGCCCACAACATCCATCCCACGCCGGCCAACAATCGGGAATGGAATAAGGCTGAACCCCCGGGGGCTAAAGTTGAGGAGGCTTTCGCTCGCGAAGAAATCGCAACTCCGGTGAAGTGTAACATTCATCCCTGGATGCGGGGATATATCGCAGTCTTCAAGCACCCCTACTTCGTGGTGACGAAGGATGATGGCACCTTTGATCTGTCCAATCTGCCCCCCGGCACTTACACCATCAAAGCCTGGCACGAAAAACTGGGTACTGCGAGCCAGACCATCACGATTGGCGCAAACGAAAGCAAAGTCCTTAGCTTCGTCTTCAAAGGAATGTAATCGGACTCAATTCTTCCCCGGCCCTTTGAAGCCCTTGCGGCGGTGTTCGCTGTAGCGGTGCAATGCATCGAGGATAATGGGATACGCTTCGCCCGCGGGGCGTATCTCATCCACCTCGACGGCCTTGCCTTCGAGCAGCTTGTAGTCCTAGAAAAACCGTCGCAGCATAATCAGGCGGTGCGGCGGCATTTCCGT
>WNGH01008701.1_pt1 | contig 11484 bp, 8 predicted proteins | sample 5400631 | NCBI WGS metagenome assembly WNGH01 (sample SAMN13153373, study PRJNA577476) | soil metagenome | isolation source: 115 cm soil or saprolite under Garry oak tree replicate 1 | place: USA:California | collected 2016-06-15 | reverse complement strand
CGAACTCAGTCACAGGCGTGTACCTGGTCACCCCGAACGCATTCGTGGACACAGAGGACTCATCCGGAAACCACAAGCAGTGCACCTACACGAGCTACGACGGCCTGGGTTACGCCACTAGCCAGAACACCTCCATGGTGCTGGGCGAGCCGACCACCATTGATCGATACGCGGGCTGCAACACCTCCGGCGCCGGCTCTGATTCGGGCACCGGACAGATCAGGACCACCCACACCTATGACCTGAAAGGCAACCAGCTCACAACCAACGACCCGGATGCCAATGCCCTCGACGCATCGCACCTGGGTTGTCTGATTGGCGCCACCTCCTACAGCTTGTGCAATGCGTTCGACGGCACCTTCTTCATCCTGCAGCTCTCGCAGACCAACGCCCTGAATCAATCGTCATCGATTGGATATCAGGCACCGGCGAGCGGGACGGCGGCGGGTGGTTTCGGGCTTTGGCCAATCTCGAGCACCGATGTCAATGCCAAGGTAACCACCTTCACCTATGACCCGCTGGGCCGGAGCACAGCGACAACTTTGCCGGCAGAGACGACTGGCCTGACCACGACCACGACCAGCTACACAGTCTGGTGCTCAGGCAGCGCCGCCCAGACTCCATGCGCGGAGATCGATCAAAGCCGACGGCTGAACAGTTCGACGACGGTGACGAGACGGACTTTCTATGACGGAGAAGGGCACCTGGTCGAGACGCGCTCGGCGGCTCCCAATAGCCAGGACGTCGTCACTTACAGCTACTACGACGCTTCCGAGCGCCTGGCAGCCAGCAGCGTGCCCTACTTCGTGACCGCGTATACAGGTGCCCCGGGGTCGGCTGCGTTTTCGATCCCCGACAGTACGCAAGCGACCACCGTTTACAACTACGACGGGCTGGGTCGACAGACCAGCATTACTGACGCCCTGCAACATCCGTTCCTGACCAGCTACACCGTTGTCTGCGGGCCTGGATCACCCGACAGTCTCTGCTACTCGCAGACGACGAGCACCGATCCACTTGGGCATCAGACCGCCTCCCTGGCCGATGCATGGGGCCGTACTCAATATGTCCAAACCTTCACCGGCAGCAACCCGTATGCGCTCTACGGCCGAACCAAGTACGGCTATGACGTGGTCGGAAACCTGACCCAGATCCACCCCAACGGCACGACGACAACCACATTCCAGTTCGATATGGCCGGCCGGCAAACCGGGATCGTCGATCCCGACCTGGGCACGGAGAGCTACCAGTACGACGCTGACGGGAACCTCACCCAGTCAATCGATGCTCGTGGCGCCTCAGCCTTTGCCGCTTACGATCCGATCGATCGCCCCAAGTGGCGCAATACCACTAACAGCCCACCCGGCGCCTACGTCACTTACGCCTACGACAGCACTGCAAATGGCAACGCCGGCGTCGGCCGGCTAACCAGCGAAACCTTCTCCGGCGCGCCGAACAACACGCTCAGCGGCAGCGAGACTTTCGTTTACGACGCCCGCGGCCAATTGACGTCGTCCACTCTGGTGGTGGGTTCGACGAGCTATCCGCTCTCCAACATCACCTACAACGACGCTGGCGAGCAGCTGACCGCGACGTATCCGGACGGCGATATCGTCACCAACGCGTACGGCGCTCAGGGCTGGCTGGCCAGCGTCGGCACCCAGGCGGGAACCTTGATGAGCGGGGTTGGCTTCACCGGGATCGGCGGAGCAGCCGGCTTCATCACTGGCGCGACCCTGGCGCCGGGCTCTCCAAGCGCCTATCAGTACAGCGCCACCTACGACCTCCTGGACCGGCCTACCGACCTCAAGGTCAGCCTGCTGCAGAGCGTGCTTTTCGAACAAGCGCGCACCTTCGAAGACCTTCAGCCCCGGCACCCTTACCGCCGCCAACTACAACCAGAGCTTCAGCTACGACAACATGGGCCGCCTCGCCAGCGGACCAGCAGGCGCTTACACATACGGCGATCCGGCTCATGTTCATGCCGCGACCGCAATCGGCAGCAGCTACACGGCCGCGTACGACCTCGGGGGGAACATGAGCTGCCGCGCGCCAACGTCCTCCAGCACGTGCACGGGAACTCAGACCGGCGCCCAGCTCACCTACAACAACGAAGGCCAGTTGTCGTACTGGAAGAACCAACCCAGCAACCCGACCAGCAGCGCCTCTTTCCTCTATGACGGCCAGGGCAAGCGCGTCGCCCAGCAAACCACCGTCGGCGGCAGCACGACCACCACGGCGTACATCGGAGACTTCGAAGAAGACGCGACCATCGGCGGCACCACAACCAAGACCAGCTACTACTACGCCGGCGGCTGGCGATTCTCCTTGGCGGTCAACGGCGCCGTCAGCTACCTGGCTTCAGACGGCCTAGGCAGTGCTAACGTCACCCTGGCTGCCAACGGCAATGTGACTGCCGCCATGCTCTATGCGCCCTACGGATCGGTGCGCTACGTGAGCGGGACCATGCCCACCGATCGCGGCTTCACGGGCCAGATCGCCGATGCGACCAGCGGCCTCGATTACTACGGAGCTCGGTACTACGATCCGACCGCCGGGCAGTTTTCTAGCGCGGATTTGATTTTGCCTGGCTGGGGATTTGACCCGTTCGGGTTGTCCCGATACGCATATGTCGAGGGGAACCCTGTCGCATGGACTGATCCGACAGGCGCCAGTTGCGTTCCAGCATGCCACCCAGGTGGATCTGACGCGATGCACTTTTACCCTGCACCGACAGGTGAATCTCCTCTTGGCAAGTGTGTCAAGGATCCCGGCTGCCTTGCCACGGCCGTGGTTAGCACCGGCGTTGGCTTGGCCGTAACCGGCGCCTGTGAAGCTGTGACCGGTGGGGTCGCTACACCGGTCTGTGTAGTTGCAGGCGGAGAGGCTTCGGGACTAGTGGCGGGGGCAGCGGATTGTGGGGGCGACAGCAGTTATGGATCCTGCGTCGCAGTGTCGATGGTGGTGGGCGGCGTCACAGCCGGGGTTACTTACGGAGCTTTGCGTGGTTTCTCCCGATGGAACACATCAGATGACATGGCGGCTCCGGTCAGCTCTGATACCGAGGCGCCGCCCGCCCCAAGCGGGGCTTCTGAGCCCAGCATCCCGAGTAGCCCGTCTATTCGGGCCCCAGAAGCCACCAACACGCAGCCTTCGCTTCCGTTCAGAGATCCCGCATTGCGCGATCAAGTACAAAAGGTTGTCACCCACGTGGATGAGCACGGCGCACCGCCACCCAACGTGTACCGGGGAGGCGCACCCGGCTATCCGGTCGGCACCTATCTCAACAAGAATGGACGGCTGCCATCGCAAATCGTGGGTTATTACGCGGAAAGCGACGTTTGGCCGGGAGCGTTGGGAAATCGCGGGCCGGCTAGACTCGTACTCGGGGATGACGGTGACGTCTACTACAGCCCGAACCACTACGAGGATTTCATCAGGATCCGATAAGTTCGTGGGTAGGATTGATTCCAGCGCATACGCGATGCTGCTTGGCGGTGGACCGCCTTTCATCATGACGGCCAAGAAGTTCGGTCAAGTGCTTGACAAGTTGCGCCGCAGTGGCTTTCAAGTCATTGGAGTAGACAGCCACAACATCCGGTCGACTCGCGAGCTCCTGAATGCTGTTGGCCGAGCGCTTGGATTTCCAGCCTACTTTCGGCCCAACTGGGATGCGGTTAACGACAGTCTCGGAGAATGGGCCGCGTTGAATGAGCAACCAACTGCCCTAGTGCTACAGGGAATCGGAGACATGCAGGCATTTGATGAGGATGCGTATATGGAGTCTGTAACCGAACTATCTTCGGTCGCAAGCCGTCTCGGATTACCAACGGGAGGAAGACTGCCAAGACAGTTAATAGTGATCTTCGTTCGGGACTGAATGGCCGCCCGGTCAGCCTGATTCGACGACCGTGCGGGCGAGCCGAGACTGGCGAACGGACGGTAACTCTTCCGTGGGCCTCAAGCTTCAAACCTTCAAGCGCATCGGCGGGGTCATTGTCACCTAGGATCCGGCAGACCTGCCAGAGGGGCACGGATTACGCCAGATGCTGTCAGCTACCGTCGTATTGTCCGAGAGCTGAAACCTTCAGGCGCTATTTCGAAAGGTTGGCGCCAGGTAAATCGTTTCAAGGCACATTTGGAGGAGATGACCGGCGAATCATGGACGGCCTACGTCGACGTGTAACGCCATGACCGAGGCTCCTGCTCTGGACCTATTTTCGGCGATGCGCTTCGCGCCAGAGGATTGATCAGTGTCGGGCGACCTTTGGCACGCGCATTTTGATGAGGTCACCTGGATACTCGAGCTCGACGAGCTTCCCCACGGCCAGCGACTTGGGATTGATGCCGGGCTATCGAAATTGATGGGCAATACGCCGACAAGGCCCTCGGACTGCCCCGTTCTTCTTCATGCGGAAAACATGCAATTGGGACCCCTTGCTGAAAGGTCAGCGATAGTCAAGGCCCTCGACTTGACTTCCGACTAGATGATGACGATCGGTTGCTTGCGGTTGAACAGGTTGCCAATGCGGTGGCGAGCTACTTAACACGCCATGGAACACTGCTTGCCGGGAGCGAAGCGTACAAGGACGGGGAAATGGCAATTTATCCGCAAAGATGCTCGCGTTCTTCTTGACCCGAACTAATCTGATCGGACCCCCACTTCGCTGGAAGCATCGGCATCACCGGGATGTCGCGAGTAAGACCAAAGTCGCGGATCCATCCATGGGCGCCAGCCGTCAGCCGCGAGTACGGCAATCGACGCAACTTCCGAAGCGCCCATACCCGGTGATCCGCTTGGCGAGCGCCAGCACCTCGTCGCGGCTGCCGGCGGTCCGAGACGGACATCGACCGCGACACGCCGGGCCTCTGACAGCTTATCGGCTGGACTCGCGTGCACTTCAGCGGACCAATGCCTGTAATCGATGTGAGGTTTGAACTTGGAAACGACCCTTGTTGGAATCAAGTGGACGGTCGACCGCGAGCGTGGCATTCAGAAGGTCAGCGAGCTCGCGACGCTTTAGCCGAAATACCCATAGACGGCTGCGTAGCAGCCACGGAGCATCGGAATGTTTAGAACCGCCTGCCAACCCGTTCTAACTGCAGTCAAAAAGGCGACTGGTGGCCGCGGAACGGGGCGCGATCGAGTTCACGGTGCGCGGACTGTGACCGTGCGCAGATCCTTAACAGCCGCCTGCTCTACCGTTGAGCTACTCCGGAACGGGTCCCCCGAATTCTAGGTGGTGAACTCGTTTGGCCGCCCTGTGCTGGCCTGTACCGGGGTGTTACACCGTAACTGCAGCCAACTGCAGCCAAAACTGCAGCCAAAACTGCAGCCGCCACGATCCTGACTGGCCGGCGGCCTGAGCAACCGCCATTCCGCCCCCACGGGACGCCTGGTGTCGGGACAGCCGTCCCAGGCCAATGCAACGGTTGCCGAAACCGTTGCTAACGGGTCACCCAGCGCGTTTAGCAGTCCAAATCGCGGATCGACGCTCGATACAGGCCGACGACTTTATGCGCGTCGCTGCCCTATAGTGCGCCTCGAAGAAGGATGCGCTTGGTGCGATTTGCCATCTCGCGCCTCGCCGGTCTCCTCAACTTAGTGAAGAGAGCATCCGACGCCCGCTTCGCGCCTGCACTCTCTCGGCGCTGGCCTCTTGGACCACATTACTGGCAGCTATCGCCGGCTGGTAACAAGAATGGCCGTCCCTGGACCGCTTTGAAGTTGGCAGCAGCAGACTGGTATTTGGCAGCTCTGGAGGAAATCGAACATAAAACCCTCGATCTCGACCGATTCGTCGGCGTCGAGATGGCGATGGACGGATTTCTTGCCGCGGCCTCTGGCGCGTTCGACGCTGCGTCGTCGGGTCTGTTAGATGCTATCGAGCGTCGTTACAACATGGCTCGCCAGCCCACATGGCGAAACTGGCGCACCGCGAAGAGGGTTGCCGCGAATGTAGGCGTCACGCTGGCCGTCCAACCAGCCGTCGACAACGCACTCAAGTGGGATTTGACCCAAACTCCGCCAGTCCCTTCAGGCTGGCTAGCCCAACTCCGCGAACTGCGTAACCGCTCCACGCACGACGACACGATCACGAGGGCCTTCTTCCGGAATGTTGGCGGTCCCCAGGCCGGTCAGCCAACGAAGATTAAGGTCGCCGGGATAGGAGATGCCGACCCGTTACGTCTGTTTAGGGGCTGGCTATCAAGCACTCAGTCCCTGTGCAGCGCAATGCTGACCGAAGCGGACGCAATTACCCCGTAGGGCATCAAACTGCTTATGCCTCAGAAGGTGCTCCTGACTTGCGTCACCACTCATATCGAGTTGACACAACTGGCCATCGATTCTGACCAAAATCGTCGCAACGGCTCTTGTTGAGGAACAGCCTACGATTTGGCAAACCGTCAGCCCATCTGACCCGGGGCGTCGGGTGACTCAACCGCAGGTGCCTCGTAAACCCCTCCGCCTTTCACCGGATGCCGAACTGGTCTTCCCTTAGGATCGGTATGGCGACCAGCCTTCCACCAGCCTGACCAGGTCAGCAGTTGCTTGAGGAGACCGCCTCCGACCTCGGGTGTTCCGCAGAGACACTTCGGAGTCGAATCAGACGGGCTCGCGCGCGTCTTCACAACGGCTTGGCGGCTTGAGCTCTGTCACCGTCTGAGCCCTAAAGCTCTCCAGAAACCGGGTTATCGTTCTCGCCGTGACCGCGCACTTTCACGCCCAGGCGGACCTAGCGATCGGACTCGTCGTCGAGGGTACCTGCCCACTCTGCAAAGCCGAACTTCGCATCCATGACGGCCGCGCCTGCTGCACCTGTTGCGGCGATTCCTACACGGCCAGCCCAGGCGGAGTCGTCGTCCGCATGTCCGGCCCCAAGCGCGACCGATTCGCGGAGCTGGTGTTCGAAGGCTCGATCGTAGCCACCAAAGAGAGCACAGGGCTGAGGCTGCGTAGAGGAGACGTGGAGGTGCACAGCTCGGGCAACGAGATAGAGGTGCGGATCAGACGGCGCTGATCGGGACTCAGGTACTCCGCGATCAGGCTGACCCTGCCGGCGACAGCGCAGGGGTCGTGCTGACGGGCAGGCTGAAGCACCACACCGTTCCGGCGCCGACTTCGAACCAGATCCGGCCGCCATGCATTTCGACGATCTGGCGTGCCATCGGCAGGCCGACATTGGTGGCGAGGACGCGGATCTGGTTGCGTGCGGCGGGCGCAGCCGCACGGCCGAGCAGCTGCGCCTCCAGGTCCGAGGCGGAGGCGCGTCCGCGGTCGGTCACGCCTACCTGCACTTCGGCGCCGTTGGCGCGAGCGGTGACCAGGATCGGCGCTCCCGCCGGCGAGTAGTCGAGGGCGCGGCCAAGGAGGCTGGTCACGACCTGGGACACCAGCTCGGGGTCGGCGATCACCTTCGGCACCTCTTGGAGGTCGGCCTGGATTGCGTGCTCGGAGGTGCCAATCTGCACCGAGGCGACGGCATCTCGAATGAGATCCGCGAGGTCGACATCGATCAGGTGCAGCTCACCGCGGCCGGCCTCGCTGCGATCGAGCTCCAGCATCTCTTTCAGCGTTCGGTCCAGCCGCGCCGCGTCGTCGTAGATGTCGGTGGCGAACGCTTTCACTTCGTCGACGTCGAGCGTGTCCGCCTCGCGGATGTACTCGCTGAACCCCTGGATGCCGACGAGGGCGGTTCGGAACTCGTGGCTCACCTTGGTCAGGAACTGGCTCTTGACCTTGTTCAGGCGCTCGAGCACCTCGAGGTTCGCGGCCGCGACTTCATCGGCGGCGCGACGTGCGGATATGTCTTCGAACATGACCAGGTAGTAGTCGACCTGACCGCCGGCCTTGCGCACCGTCGAGGCGGTCCAGTGCACCCAGACGATCGTCCCGTCGCCGCGAATCGCCTGCGTGTCGAAGTCGGCGATGATCCCCACCTGGCCGGTGATCTCCCTGAATCGCTCCGAGGCTCGGGCTATCTCGGAGCGCGGGAAGAACCGCGAGACGGGAGCGCCGTCCACCTCTTCGACGGTGGTCCGCAGCAGCGCCGCGAAGCTCGGGTTGGCCTGGAGAAACGTCAGGTCGTGGCCGATGCGCACCACGCCCAGCGGCGCATACATGATCACCTCGCTGAGCGTGGCCGCGGCGAGCCGGCTTCTGACCAGCAAGGAGCGCGACTCCTGGTGGGCCATCACCTGACTGACCATGAGAAGGACGGCGAGCGCTCCGGTGAGCACTGTCAGGAACACATCCAATGGATGGCCGGCCAGCGCCCGCACTACAGCTGTGACGCCGGCCGCGAGCACAGCCGTCCACGGCAGGGCGAGCTGCCATACGTCGATCGGCTTCTCTTCCCGCGTCCTGTCGCGCGCCTCCGACGGCCAGATCGCGGCCAGCGCGATCATCAGGTAGCCGACCAGCCAGCCCGCGTCGAGCAGGGATCCCGTGGAGTAGTTGCCCTCAGCGGTGAGGAGCGCAAAGGCGCTGTCGGCCAGGGCGTTCGCCGCGAGGCCGCCAAGCAAGAGGAGCAGGCGCCCGTAGGTCTCGTCTGTAGCGCGCCGGATGGCGAGAATCAAGACCGTCCCGATCAAGATGTCCCCAAGCGGATATGCGAGACCGATCACGCGGGTCTGCCACGTCGACCCCGAGCTGTAGAAGACCTGCCCGAGCCCCAGGCCCCAGGCGACGAACACGAGTGAGAGAGCCACGATCGCACGGTCCAACCACTGCCGGATGCCGGTGGCCGTGCCCCTCGGCGTATGCGAGAAGGACAGAACGCCGGCGATCGCGAACGGAATCGCGCCCAGGAAGCCGATGTCGGCAGCGGAAGGAAACGGAACGGGGACGTTGAACCCGATCTCGTAGACGGACCACACCACTTCGCCGAGGCCCCACGAGAGGGCGGACGCGCCCAGGAGCGCCCACGCCCGCCGCAGCTGACCCGTCGTACGTCGGGCCGCCAGGCCACAGCTGAGCGCTGCGACAAGGGCCGCCACGGCCTCGCCGATGTCATCAACCGCGGTCGTGACCTGGCTGCCGCCGATGTGCAACTGAAGCCAGACCACGAAGCCGATCGACGGGACGACGGCCGCCACCGCCGCCACCGCGAACACCCGCCAGGAGGAACCACGCGAGCGGAACATTTGGGCCACGGCGGCGTCGCGGAAGATACATCACTTACCGGCCGTTTTAAGCCGTGCTTAACGCGAGGGCGTGGGACTCGGTGAGGTGTGCATGGTGCGGGCCGGCGAAGCGGTGTGACTCGCAGCCGCCGCGGGAGGATGCGACCCGAAGATCGGCAGCCGGTACCCGGCCGCCCGGGCCACGAGCACGCCCAGGATCACCAGCACGACCAGCAGCACGACCAGGCCTGTGAGCTCCCACTCGAATTTCCGCGCGCGAAGCCAACCTGCTCTCGCCTTCGCGCTCGTTCAGATTGGCCGTCTTGAAGTCTCACGAGGGCAGGATCACGACCGACCGCCCGGACGAGATGTGGGGCACTGATCAGATCGGAACCGACACCGCCGAGGGTCACGCCTGCATCTTCATCCTGGTCGACGACTGCACCACCGAGTGCTTGGGCATCCACGCCGCCCGCAGGGGAACTCGCTACGAAGCCCTGGAACTGATCCGTCAGGGCGTGAGCTGCGTCTTTGGCGGCTACGACCAGATGATCGCGATCGGACTCAAGGTCCGACACGATCATGGCAGCCAGTTCATCTCCGAGGACTACCAGGATGAGCTGATGTTCTTGGGTATCGAGTCAAGCCCTGCCTTCGTGCGCCAGCCAGAAGGAAACGGCGTCGCGGAGAGATTCATTCGCACCCTCAAGGAGCAGCTGCTCTGGGTGCGCGGCTTCGCCACGGTCGAGGAGTTGCGCCTCGCGCTGCTCGAGTTCAAGGACAAGTACAACCGCAAGTGGTTGCTCGAGAAGCATGGCTACCGCACGCCGGCGCAGGTCCGTGCCGACTTCGCGGCTAAGGCGGTTGCATGAGGGTCGCCTCGGCCAGGTCCTGTGATACTCACCGCCATCGAATCGGACGTCCTAGTGGGGCCTTGACGAGCAGCTGACGCGAATGAGCAGCCCCGCCGGGAAGGCTCAGCTCTTGGAGCTTGAGCCCGAGCTCGCTGAGGCGGCGGCCCTGTCCAAAGGTGAGCAGAGCCTTCTCAGTAGCGCCCTGACCGAGAACGCACTGGTGGATGTGAACCAGCAGATTGCCGACGAGATCGCATCCGGCGCCATGCCAGCAATCACATTCCAGGCCGACTCGATGAACATCCTTCAAGCACCGGACCCGGCGGACCCCTCGCTGACCATCGAGGTTCAGGAGGATGGCACCAAGACGGTCACCACCCAGGCCAACCAGAACTCAGCGCCATCGACCCAGAGCCTTGCCTTTCACGGCACTTTTTGGCTGCGCAAGAGCAGTTCGGGTCGCTTCCAAATCGCCGATCAACAGATCCAGATCCTGCCTGCCTCGCCGCTGCCGGCGATCGGGTTGGTGGCCACGGCGCTGGTTGCGGTCGCGATCGTCATCATCCTGGCCTGGCGGCTGCGCGCCCGCCAGCCCACGCTTCAGCCGGCACCGGGTTTGGCCGCGACCGTCATGGCTGCGACCACGTCGGCGCCTGGCCGGACAGCTGTCGAACCGATCGCGCGCAGACACTAACTGTGATCAGGACCTTCGGCGGCCTGCAGGTGCGCCGAGATGGCCAGGACTGGTCGGCGGCCCTGAACGCCCGCCCCCTCACCGCCTTCGTCTGGTTGCGGTTGCTGGTGGCAGCAATCCAGGGCCGAGGTGTGGCCCGGGATCAGCTTGGGCGCGAGGCCAGCCCAAATCTCGACCGCGAGACTCAGCTCAAGCAGGTCCGCAATGCCATCCAGCGCTTGGGTGAACTGCCGCCAGCATTGGGCGAATGCATCCGGGTGCTGCCACAGACCATGAGTTTCGAGCTCAGCGGGCAGCAGGTCGATGCAATCGATCTCCTGGACGTTGCCAAACAATCTGCGGGTCGGACGACACTTAGCGGCATGCTCCTAGCCCGGGCTCAGGAGGTGATCGAATCCTCGAGCGGCGACTTCCTGCCCGAGTTCGAGAGCCTTGAGGACGTCGCCACCGGCCGCCATCCCACCTGCACCGAGCTGATACGCGGTCTGCGCGCCGAGCTGGTGGCCAAGCGCCTGGGCCTGATCGCCCTGGTCGCCGACTCGCATCTGGAGGCTGGTCGGGCCGCCGAGGCTGTCGATCTGCTCGAGCCAGCGTTCCAGGCCAACCCCGATCAGGCGGCCCTACGCGCGCGTCTTATTAATGCGTATGTGCGGGCGGGCCGGCCGGAAGCTGCGGCCGGCCTCGAAGTTCGACAGGCGTAGGGGGCTACGTTAGCCGGCGCAGCGCCAGCTGCCGGTGATGCGGACCAAGCTGTTCGAGTGCTCCCCCAATCCGCTCAGCGTTGCATCGATGGTTCCTGATTTCATGTCG
>WNGH01006066.1_pt1 | contig 11484 bp, 8 predicted proteins | sample 5400631 | NCBI WGS metagenome assembly WNGH01 (sample SAMN13153373, study PRJNA577476) | soil metagenome | isolation source: 115 cm soil or saprolite under Garry oak tree replicate 1 | place: USA:California | collected 2016-06-15 | reverse complement strand
CCGATCTTCTCCGCCGGATTCCGGCCGCTCCGGGCGAGCGGCATCCAGCCGTCCGCGAACTCCACGACCCGATCGAAGGTCGTTGGGCCGTCGCCGCCCATCAGGATCGGTGGGTGCGGTTTTTGAACGGGCTTCGGGTGCGACCAGATCCGGTCGAAATTCACGAACTCGCCATGGAACTCCGCTTCCTCCTGAGTCCAAATCTCCTTCATCGCGAGGACGCGCTCCCTGAGCAGTCGCCACCGGGTCTTGAAGTTGGTGCCGTGATTCTCCATCTCCTCGGCGTTCCAGCCTCCGCCGATGCCGAAGAGGAACCGCCCGCCGGAGAGGCTGTCGAGCGTGGCCACTTCTTTCGCCGTGATGATGGGATCGCGCTCGACGACGAGGCAGATTCCCGTGCCGAGGCGCAGGCGTGATGTCGCCATCGCCGCCGCGGTGAGCGCGAGGAATGGGTCGTAGGCGTGCCAGTATTCCTTCGGCAGGTTGGGACCTCCAGGCCACGGGCTTCGACGGCTCGCCGGAATGTGCGTGTGCTCCGGCACCCAGAGGGACTCGAAGCCGCGTTCCTCGAGGGCACGGGCGAGCTCGCCAGGACGAATGGCGTAATCCGTTGGGAACATCACGACTCCAAAATGCATAGCTCCCTCCCTCAAACCTTCCGCGTGGCGCGGAGGACGCGACCAGGAAGCGCCCCGGTATGCCGGCCATGGTCGAGCACCGTCTGGCCGCCGACGATGACGTAGTGCACGCCGTCGGCGGCCTGCACCCGCCGGGGCACACCCGCGGGCCCATCGTGCGACACCTCGTCCTCCTTCACCCCGATGCGCGAGAGGTCGAAGATCATCAGGTCGGCCGCCAGTCCTTCGCGCACGAGACCGCGGTCGTGGAGACCCATGATGCGCGCCGGCTGGAAGGTCAATCGGCGGATGGCGTCTTCGAGGCCGAGGAGCTGCCGTTCCCTGACCCATTCCCCGAGCACGTAGCTCGACTCCCCGGCGGTGCAGAAATTCGTGTTGAGGTGCGCCCCGGCATCCGACTGGGAAGGCACCGCGTGGCCGGTCTTCACGAACTCGGCGAGCTCGACGTCCTCCGCGGGTGACCGCGTCAGCAGCTGAAACTCGGTCTCCAGGGTCTCCTCGACCGCCAGGTCGAGCATCACGTCAGCCACGTGCTTTCCGTGCTCCTCCGCGAGCTCCGCGAGGCGACGGCCCTCGAGCGATCGGTGCTTGTCCATGACCACCTTGCTCACGACGATCGCCGGCCAGGGGACGAACCGCCCGAGCACTCCCGGCCGGCGCCGCTGACGCTTCATCGCCGCCTCGCGCAGCTCCTGGCGCTTTCCCGGGTGGGCCAGGGCAGCCAACCGCTCCGGGGCGGGCAGGCCCATCACGACGTCCCAGACGTCGAGATTGTTGAAGAAGGTCGTCTTCTTCAGCGTGAACCGCGGATTGAAGGGAATGGCCCGCAGCAGGGCGTAGAGTTGCGCCCCTTCCCGGGCCGCTCCTTCCACGTAGCTCCGCGTGTCGGCGTCGAAGACCAGAAAGAACACCGGTCGCCCGCTGGTCAATGCCACCTCGTACAGGTGCTTTCGATCGGCCTCGTCCGGCTTGGCGACCGACGGCGGGAGGATCTCGATCACCCCGCGGTTGAACTCTCCGAGAGTGCGGGCGAGGGCGAGGCGTTCGTCATTCCCGGCCAGCCGGGTCGGCACCGGTTCGCCGGACGGCCCCGCGTGGGTCGGTGACGCGGTGGTGCTCCAGCCCCAGGCGCCGGCCTCCAGGGCCGCGCGCAGCAAGTCCTGCATCGCGGTGATCTCGTCCGCGGTGGCGGCCCGCTCCCACGCGGCCTTGCCCATGGCGCCGAGACGTAGGGGATTGTGGCCGACCAGCGGCATCATGTTCACGCCGAGGCCCTGGTCGATCGCGTCCATGTACTCCCCGAAGGTCTCCCAGCTCCAGGGGAGCACGGCCGCCAGGGACTTCACGGGCAAGTCCTCCACACAGCAAAAGGTGGCGAGCATCGCCTCGCGGTGTTCCGGCCGCAGAGGCGCCAGCGTCAGCCCGCAGTTGCCCGTCAGGACCGTCGTCACCCCGTGCCAGACGGAGGACGTGCACAACTTGTCCCAGAAGGGCTGGGCGTCGTAATGGGTGTGGAGATCGATGATGCCCGGGGCCACGACGAGCCCGTCGGCGTCGATGGTCGCGGCCGCCGCCCCGCGGATCTTGCCCAGCTCGACGATCGTGCCGTCCTTGATCGCCACGTCAGCGCGATAACGGGAAAACCCCGTCCCATCGACGACCATGCCGTTCTTGATGACCAGGTCGTAAGGCATCGTTCCCCCTCGCGCGCTCGGTTAGAGCTTGTAGAGTCGCGCGCAGTTGTCCCAGAGGATCTTGCGCTTGCTGTCCTGCGACAAGTGCGCCGCGGCCAGGAACCCGTCGATGGCGTGCGGGAACCGCGAGTCGTCGTGGGGCCAGTCGGTGGACAGCACCAGGTTGTCGTCCCCCAGCTCGGCCACCACGTACTTGGCGAGCTCCTCCTCCGGCTCGGCGGAGACGAAGCACTGGCGCCGAAAGAGTTCTGAAGGCTTCGCGTCCTGCTGGAACAGCTCGCGGTCGCCCCAGGCCTCCCAGCGCTCGTCGAGGGCCCACAGCCACCAGGGGAGCCAGCCGCAGTTGCCCTCGAGGAAGGCCATCCGCAGCCTGGGGAAGCGCGCCAGCACGCCGCCCGTCACCACGGCTCCCAGCGTCAGCATCATCTCGACGGGCTGCCCGCAGGCATGACTGAGGACGAGGTTGTCCAGGTATCGCCGCGCAAGGTGCTCGGCGTATGCGGCGTGGTTACCGTGGAACGACACCGCGACGTCCATTTCCTGGGCCGTGGCCCACAGGGGGTCGTAGTACCGGTCATAGATGGGACGGCCGTTGATGAGGTGAGACGGCAGCACCAGCGTGATGGCGCCGAGATCACGCACGGCGAAGCGAGCCTCCGCCACAGCCAAGTCGATGTCCTGGAGCGGCACCAGGCCCGACGGCTTGAGTCGCTCAGGGCTCTCCGTGCAGAAGTCGGTGATCCAGCGATTCCACGCGCGGCTCATCGCCGCCGCCAGGGCCGGTTCGAGGCCATCGATGTTGATCGCGTGGGTCGCCCACGTCCGGAACAGGATGCCGACGTCGATGCCCTCGACGTCCATGGCCTCCAGCACGTCCTTCGTTGGCGTGCCGCGACGCACGCGCTCCCAGCCGGGGGCCCGCAGGCGCAGCGACCAGGCGCGCTGTCGCTCCGGCCGGTCGACATACGGCGGGAGGACCTTGCCATCCACCTGCGCGCGCATCTGCCCCTGGGTGTCCGGCACCGTTGTGATCCGGCCACGGAACTTTGGATCGAGGTAGTCGTCCCACAGGTTCCGTGGCTCGACCACGTGGAGATCGCTGTCCATGACGCGCATCCCTTGCTTGGCCATCTGCTCCTCCAATCCCGACTTCGGCACTGCAGCATAGCTCGCGGACAGCGCGGACGAAAGACCACACTTGGCGCCGTAATACTCCACGGGTGAGATCCGACCGCGGTGCGTCCCCCGTAGATAACCGGAAAGGCGCTCCGGGAAAACCGGGGCGGGCAACAGATATCAGAGACCGGGCTGGACCCGGGTAGGGGGAACCATGCGGGAGATCAGGCCAAGCCGCTATCTTCGACTCGCCACAGCTGTCCTCCTCGCGCTGCTCGTCGTCCCATCGGCGGGCGTGCGTGGGGCTAGCCACCGGGAGGCTCCGCTGATCGCCCTGGACCCGGCGGCGGACAACACCGACGTCTACGCCTTCCGGAGCTGGGTGGACCCGAGCAAGGTCGTGTTCATCCTGAACGTGATCCCGGGCCAGCACCCCGGCGACGGCCCGAACTACTTCAACTTCGACGACGACGTCCTCTATCGCATCCACATCGACAACAACATGGACGGCGTCGCCGAGGACATCGTGTACGAGTTCAGGTTCACGACCGAGACCAGGCCCGCGCTCGGGTCGCTGAACTTTCCCCTCCCCTACGTTGGGAATCCTCACATCCCGGTCGCTCAGCTTCAGGGAATCACCGCACTCGACGGCCCGGGATCGGAGGGGCTGACCCGGCGCCAGACATACGCGGTGACCGAAGTTCGCGGCACGAACCGAATCCCACTCTTTCAGACTCAGAAGCTCGTGGCCGTTCCGTCCAATGTAGGCCCGGCCACGATGCCGAATTACGAGGCCCTGGCCGCGCAGGGGATCTACTCTGACGCGAGCGGGATCCGGGTCTTCGCCGGCCAGCGCACGGAGACCTTCTACATCGATCTCGGCGCGGTCTTTGACACGGCCAACCTGCGCCGCTTCCCGCCCGTGCTCACTCAGAGGGAAGATGCCCGCAATGCCCGCAATCCGTTCGGGGTGAATCGGTTCAGCGGCTTCAACGTCCACACGATCGCCATCGAGGTGCCGATCACGCGAGTCACGCTGGACGCCGCGCACCCCGTCATCGGCATGTACGCGAGTACGAGTCGGATGGACGCCACGGGTACCTTCAAGCAGGTCTCGCGGATGGCGAACCCGCTGGTCAACGAGCTCATCATCGACACCCCGTCCAAGGACCGCTGGAACGCGTCGGAACCCGAGGACGAGGCGCAGTTCCAGGACTTCTATAAGAACCCCTCGCTCGCGCTCGCGTTGTCGCTCATCTTCGATATCCCCGTCCCGGCAACGCCGCGGACCGACCTCATGAGCGCGCTGCTGAAGTACCCGGGGCAGCCACTGGCCGGGACCGATTGCGGGTCCCCCTGCGCGGAGCTCCTCCGACTCGACCTCAGCGTTGCCCCGACGGCTCCCGAAGACCAGAAGCGGCTCGGCCCCCTCGCCCACGATAAGAAGGGGAAGCCCACGCCCGACCCCGCTGGCTGGCCGAATGGCCGGCGGCCCAACGACGACGTCACTGACATTGCCCTCCGAGTCGTCGCCGGTGTGCTCAGCGGCCAGACATGTTGCACGGGTTCCCCACACAATCGACTCGGCGACGGCGTCAACTTCCTCGACAACGCCCCCGGAACGGACGTGACCAGCAACGGCATCGCGAAAAAGTTTCCGTTCCTTCCGACGCCCCACGACGGCCGGACCCCCCTGCGCGTCGATCGCGATGAGCGGGAGGACGAGCGGGACGACTAGCCTAGGTAGCGCGACTTTGTGAGGAGGGCGATGCAAATGCGAGCTCATCGATACGTGGGCGTGACAATCCTCTCGGCTTTCGTCCTTGCCGGACTCTGGCCAGGATCGCTCCTGGCGCAGAGCACGAGCGCGGACCGGAGCATCGGCCTCGTCCAGCGCCAGGTGACGCGCAAGCCCTACGATGCCACCGCGTATTACCGCCTGGGCGACGCCTACATCCAGAAGGCGCGCGAAAGCGGAGACGTGACCTACTTCGACCTCGCGGAACGGGCCCTGCGGAAGGCGCTGGAGCTCGCTCCCCGGTACGGCGACGCCGCGCGCCACTTGGCCTTCGTCCTCTACTCGCGCCACGACTTCGACGGCGCAGCCCGGGAGGCCCAACGGGCCGTCGACCTCAACCCCACCGACGCCCACGCCCTGGGCGTTCTCGGCGACGCCTATCTCGAGGTCGGAAAGTACGAGGCGGCCCGCGAGACGTACGGGACGATGACGCGGCTCCGGGCCGATCTCTACTCCTTCAGCCGGCGCTCGGGGCTCAGGAGCCTCACGGGCGACCCCGAGGGCGCGCTCGAGGATCTCCGGCTGGCGATCGCGGACGGCCGGGCGGGCAGGCGGCCCAGGGAGAGCGTGGCCTGGGCCCAGTGGCAGCTCGGGAGCGATTACTTCGCGCTCGGGAGGCTCCCCGAGGCGGAGGCGCAGTACCAGGATGCGCTCGGGACGTACCCGAACTATTACCGGGCGCTGGCCGGGTTGGCCCAGGTCCGCGCCGCCCAACGCCGGTACGACCAGGCGATCGAGCTCTACAAGCGCGCGCTCGGCGTCATCCCGCTGCCCGATTACGCCGCCGCGCTCGGCGACGTGTACGCGCGGATCGGGCGCTCCGACGAGGCGCGGAGACAGTACGACCTTGTCGAGTACATCGGCCGCCTGAACGCGATCAACAAGGTCATCTACAACCGCGAGCTCGCCTACTTCTACGCCGACCACGATATGAAGCTGGAGCAGGCGCTCGACCTGGCCAAGAAGGAGCTCGAGGTCCGGAAGGACGTGTACGCCTACGACGTCCTGGCCTGGGCCCTGCTGAAGAACGGTTCCCCCCGGGAGGCCCTCGCCGCCATCACGGAGGCCCTGAAGCTCGGAACGCGCGACGCGCGGCTGTTCTTCCACGCCGGGATGATCCATCACGAGCTCGGCGACGCCGAGCAGACCCGGCATTACCTCGGGCTCGCGCTGGTCACGAATCCGCACTTCCACCCCTTTCACTCTGAGACGGCGAGACGCGTGCTCAGAGAGGCGGGGGCCGAAGAGACAGCGCGTGTGGTCGTGGGCGGTGAGCGCTGAGGGCGCGCGGCGGCGGCGATGGTTGATCGGCCTGGCGCTCGCGGGCTTCATGGTCCTTCCGCGCGCCGGCCTGGCGCATCCGCTCGGCAACTTCAGCGTCAACCGCTACGCGGGACTCCGCCTGGCCGCGGACGGCGTCGAGCTCCGTTACATCGTCGACATGGCGGAGATCCCCACCTTCCAGGAGATCCAGGAGACCGGGATCGTCCCCGAGCCCGATCACCCGAGCGTCGGCCCCTGGGCCTCCCGCAAGGCGGAGGCGCTCCGTGAAGGGCTCACGCTCGAGGTCAACGGCCATCGCCTCGCGCTCGAGGTTGCCTCGCGAGAGGTCATATTCCCTCCGGGCGCCGGCGGGCTCCCGACGTTGAAGATCGGCATCCGCTACCGGGTGCCGCTCGACGGACATCTCGGGTCCACGGCGGCGCTCTACTACCGCGACGCGAACTTTCCCGATCGCGCCGGATGGAAGGAGATCGTCGCGGTGGCGGGAGCGGATGCCGCGATCATCGAGGCGTCGGTCCCCGACCGGGACCGGAGCAACCAGCTGGCCGACTACCCGACCGATCTGCTCGCCAGCCCGCCGCAGGATGTCGAGGCGCGCCTGACGTTCAGGCGCGAGCTCGCACCGCCGCTCCTTGCCTCGCCGGGTCCGCGGATGGCGGCGCGAGCACTCGCGCCTGCGCGGCTCGCGCCGAACCTGCAAGCGACACCGCGCAGCGCGTTCACCGAGCTGATGACCACGCGACCCCTGGGGATCGGCGTCGCCCTGCTCGCCCTCGTCGTGGCCGCCGGCCTCGGCGCGGTCCACGCGCTCGAGCCGGGGCACGGCAAGACCGTCGTGGCCGCCTATCTCGTCGGCTCGCGGGGAACGGCCTGGCACGCGCTCGTGCTCGGCCTCGTCGTCACGGCCTCGCACACGGCGGGCGTCTACCTGCTGGGCGCGGTGACGCTCTACGCGTCGCGCTACATCGTTCCCGAGCGGCTCTACCCGTGGCTCGGCGTCGCCTCCGGCCTGACGGTCGCCGGCCTCGGCATCGTCCTCTTTCTGCGTCGGTACCGAGGCGCGTCGCGCCGCCACAGTCACGACCATGTCCACGACGACCACCATCATCACGCACACGGTCACCAGCACCATCACCCTGGTGCCGACGTCTCCCTCAAGGAGCTGGTCGCGTTGGGGGTGACCGGGGGAATCGTGCCGTGCCCGGCGGCCCTTGTGGTGCTGCTGAGCGCGCTGGCGCTCGGCCGCCTCGGCTTCGGGCTCGTGCTCATCGTCGCGTTCAGCGTCGGCCTGGCCGCGGTGCTGATCGCCATCGGGCTCCTCGTACTGCATGCGCGGCGTTTCATGGCCCGGTGGCGGGGCGAAGGCGTGCTGCTCACGCGATGGCTGCCGCTGACCTCCTCGGTCGCCATCACCGGGCTGGGGCTGGCCATCGCGGCGCAGGCGCTCCGGACGGCCGGGATCCTCCAGGGCCGGCTGTGATGGACACGTCGCTCGCGGCGGCGCTCGGCATCGGCTTCCTCCTCGGCATCCGTCACGCGACGGACGCCGATCACGTGGCGGCGGTGTCCACCTTCGTGAGCCAGCATCGCAGCGTGGCGCGCTCGTGTCTGCTGGGAACCTTCTGGGGCGTGGGCCACACGGCGGCACTGCTGGCGGCGGCGCTCGGGACGATCGCCTTCAAGCTCACCATCTCTCCCGAGACGGAACGGGGGCTCGAGCGGGTGGTCGCGCTGGTGCTCGTCCTTCTGGGCGGTCACGTCCTGCTCCGCACACTCGCGCCCGTCCGGCACGCTCACGCGCACGTGCTGCACGCGGCAGGTCGGCCCTTCCTCGTCGGGCTGCTGCACGGGCTGGCCGGCAGCGCCGCGCTCACGCTCGCGGTCGTCGCCGCCATCCCCGATCCGCTCGCGGGGTTGCTCTACGTCCTCGTGTTCGGCGCGGGCTCCACGGTGGGGATGCTCGTGCTCAGCGGGCTGATCGCGCTTCCCTTCGTGGTGACCGCAAACCGGACGCGGGACCTGCACACCGCCGTCCGCGCCCTGGCCGGGATCGCGAGCCTGCTCCTGGGCCTCTGGCTCCTCTGGGAGCTGGGCTGACATCGCGCGCCCGGGTGAGCTCGCGTTCCTCTGGCTCCTCGCGGATGGTAAGAAGCCGCCACACATTGCAATTCCCCGATCTCTGGCGCTCGGAATAAATAGGGGGCCACATCCTCTCCAGCTTACGATTGACGTAAGACACGAATATTTGACCGGCCAAGGAGTCCGCATATGCCGCACAGCGATGAGACGGACGCTGGGAGGGGCATTTGGCGCTCGGAGTTGCTCTGGAACCTTCTCGTCCCGGTGGGCATTGCGGGGCATATTCTTTTCTTCGACGTACTGCCGGCCGTACTGGCATGGGCGGTCAGCTCGAGCCAGGGTCTCGATCTGTTCTCGGGTCTCGACAATCCCTCGCTACGCCGTATTGCGGGGTTCGGTTTGTTTCTGAGCGCCCTCGCCGCGATCATCACGACAGAAAGTGTCACGCGTCTTGGTCGGCCATTCAGCATCGGACACTTCCTCGCCGCCTGTGTCGCGATCGGGGTCGCCCTCTTTCCCTCCTTGGCGGACTGGCATCGAATTCATCTCGGCCTGACGTCGGAGCAATACGCCCTCGTGCAGTCGTACTGCTATTTGGCCCTCAGGATCATGGTAGGCATCCTGATTGGCGCAACGCTGAGCTGGGTTCTGCTGGCTAGCAACATGCCTCTAGGATCCTCTGGCAGGAGGTAGTACACGCGCAAGTGACGGCCCCTCACCACCACGACCAGAACTCGACCCGGATGTGGCCCTACTCCCCCATCCGATAACCAAGCCAAATCCCCAAGATGCCGCCGATCGCGCTCCCAATGACAGAGGAGAACGAAAACATACCGGATCCCCAGAGCGCCGGTATATAGCCTCCGATTGCAGAACCGATAAAGAGTCCAATCCAAATTAACTTCGACCTCTCACCAGCCACTTCTCGGTCTCCGACACAGCGGCACCCCGAGGGCGAACCCGCTGCTGAGCGTGCCACGATCGATCACTCGATGATCTCGTCCGCCCGAATAAGCAGCGATTGCGGGATCGTCAGGCCCGGCGCCTTAGCCGGTCGGGTGCCGGCCCTGGACGGGAACTCGGCGTACGTGGCGTGACGAGCTCTTTGGCCAACTGATTCACTTCAAACCGGTTCCGTGCGGCCCCAGACGACGGCCAAGACCGTCGCACCATTCTTCGTCGTCACACTGTGGACGCAACCGTTCGGCCGGTAGCTCACGTTGCCGGTGGCCACGACGCCCGATTCGTCGGCGTTGGCACCCTCGAGGATGAAGATCAGCTCGTCACCGACGTGACGATGCCGCGGGAGCGTGGCGCCCGGCTCGAAGCGCGCCAGCAGCGCGCGGCGCTCATTGAGCTTGTCCTCCCAGATCCTCTTCTGGCGGACGCCCGAGCGTGCCTCGACCCACGGGAGCTCACTCAGCGCGAAGATTTGCGAGGGCGGCGCGCTGCCTCGCTCGGTGACCGGCTCAATGCCGCCGGTGATGAACGCGAGAACCGTCGCTCCGTTCCGCGTCGATACGGCGTGAACACATCCATCTGGCCGGTAGCCCACATTCCCGGCCGTCACGGTCCCGAACGCATCCGAGATGGCGCCTTCGATGACGAAAACCAGCTCGTCGCCGACGTGCCGATGGAGCGGAAGTTTCGCGTCGGGCTCGATGCGCGTCATGACGGCCCGTCGCTTGGTCTCCGGATGCTCCCAAATACTCTTCATCCGGACCCCGGGCTGCCGCTCCTGCCACGCGAGATCGGCGACCGAGATGATTTCGGACAACGGCGTTTTCGTGGTGCTCATGGCGCTCCCTCCTTCATCGCCGCTTCGGCTTGCTCCAGCCAGAAGCGCATGTCCATCTCGCGGTACATCGTCGTCGCTGAGGTGAGGTGCTCCTGGACTTGCTCGCGCTTGCCGGTGCGCCGGTACAGCTTACCCAGGCCGAAGTGGCAGTGGGCGATAAGCGGGCGCATGCCGCGCGGCTCGGCGAGCGCCAGCGCCTGGCGGTAGTGGGCCTCGCCAATCTCGGCATCGAACCGGTCGGGATGGCTTGCGATGTCGCCGAGCAGGTGCAGAGCATGGGCCGCGAACCCGGGGTGATGCGGATAGGATTCGACCGCGCGGTCGGCCAGGCGCCGCGCCTCGTCGAGCTGGCCGAGCAGCAGAGCGGCACGCCCCAGCGAGTGGTAGGCCAAGCCGAGATTGCCGGTGATTCCCCTCGCCGCCTGACGCTCGAGGAGCTGCTCGCCTTCCCGGAGCCGGCTCAGCGCCTCGCTCGTCTCGCCGAGCTGCGCCAGCACCCAGGCTGAGGCGGCGATCGCCCAGGGAAGCACGATGACGACGTTCCCCGTCCGCAACACCGCGACCCCGTGCTCGATCATTGAGCGCGCATTCGCCCAGTCGCCCTTGAAGAGGTGGAGCGTGCACGCGGCTCGGTGGGCCTGACCGACGGTGAACGCATGATGCGTCGGCTCGGCGAGGCGGATCGCCGCGGCTGCGTACTCGGCCGCCTCGGCGAATCTGCCAAGCTCGGCGAGGCTCACGACCAGCCAGAAGCGATCGTAGACGGATGCCGGTGCGGTCAGTCCGAAATACTCGTGGACCCAGTCGGCGGGCAATGCCGCGAGGTTGTCGGTGGCAAGCTCGATCACCCGCGCGTACTCACCCCGAAGGTAATGCGCCTGCCCGAGATAGCTCGTCGCGAGGATGCGGAGCTCCAGGTCCCCCAGCACCCGCGCGATCGCCCGCCCGCGGGTTCCGGACTCGAGCGCCTCGTCCAGCTCGCCGAGCAGTGAGTGAGCGGTCGTCATGAACGCACAGATTCGTGCGCGCCTGCGGTCGTCGTTCAATCGCTCGGCGAGGGTCTCGGCCTCCCGCAAG
>WNGH01012908.1_pt1 | contig 11485 bp, 10 predicted proteins | sample 5400631 | NCBI WGS metagenome assembly WNGH01 (sample SAMN13153373, study PRJNA577476) | soil metagenome | isolation source: 115 cm soil or saprolite under Garry oak tree replicate 1 | place: USA:California | collected 2016-06-15 | reverse complement strand
TCGTAGACGGCGTTCAGGTAGGGGCCGGTCTCCATCTCCACCACTGTATAGTTGGCACGATAATAGAAATCCAGGTACTGGCGATTTTGTAAGTATGTGCCCTTGGCCGAGACTGCTTTCTGGTTATCGAGCACGGAACCGTAGATCAGGTATGGCTGTACATCCTGGGCGATAAAGCAATTATCCAGCCAGAACGTGTTCTGGCTATGCTCATCCATTACTACATTGGAGATCATCACATCGCCAATACTGCCATTGAGGGTCGCTGCCTTCCCCAGAATGTATAAACCGCGAATCTGTGTCAGATTCTCCATAATTTCACGCATCATACGATAGGCAGCCATACCCAGTGGATAATCGATATTGAGGATGATGGCCTGGCTCCTGGATAAATGATCCATTGCTGGCATACGACAACGTGGATCGATCTCCACCGGACGCAGCCTGGCAAGTTCAAACACCTGTGCGTCGATCTCAAGGCCGTGACGCGCCCCCACATTCCATATACCTCGCTCTTGCTCTTCGCGCGCCCGGTTGCGGGCAAACTCCCTGCCGGCAGGTGTGTGCATCCACTCACGAGCGGCAAAGTAGAGGAAGTTTTGCCAGTTGCCAGGAACTATGCCCTGCTGCAACTTGCGGCACTCCTCGGCCAGGTAAGGGTTTTGACCGCTTAGCGCGAACTGCATCAGTTCATCCTGGCGATTGAGCACAGAGCCAGACATGAGATTGAGCAGGCTATGCGTATTGCTGGAGACAAAGTAGACAGGCCTCTCCTGCAGGCCAAGTCTATCAAGCAATTGTTCGACTGGCGCCCACCATTGGCGTGTAGCCCGCACAAAGCCGACATGTGAACCACCGAGCATGCGCAATGAAAAACTCTTGCGCTGCTTACCAATGATAAGCAAGTTTTGCCACAGGCGCTCACCCCAGATCAGTTCAAGTCTGTGCCAGTCGTCCACCCGGATGTGCAGCCGTTCGCGCAGCACCTTGGTGATCTCGGCAAAGACTGGCGAGCTGGGATCCATGCGCGTTTCTAACAATTGCATGGTGGTGGGATCTGCGTTGAGCAGGTAGTACATCTTGTTCCATTCGATCTGGAAGGCGACCAGGATGGGCACAATATCGTCGGTATCGCTCACGCTAGCAACGTACACGGCCAGAGTCTCTTTGCCATCATAGAACCATTTGCGCCGCCGGGCCGAGGCAGTTACGGCCTCCCAACTATCAACATTAAAACCCTGTTGTTGAAACATCTCTTCAGATTGGCCCAGCAGGACGAGGTTACAATGCACAATCGAGGCTGGGAGGCGTAGTACGCTATAAATGAAGGCGGACATATCGGGATACGGAGACCGCGCTTCAGGGTGCAAGCTCGAGTCAATATTGTAGTGCGCCTGCACCAGTGCCTTCAAACTGATTTCACCTGAACTGCGCAGCAGGGTATTATAGGTGCGAATATAGAGTTCGACATCGCGCTTACCAGCTTCGTGGCGTCCATCTTCATGTTCAAAGTCTGTACTGGTTGCCGTGTGCGTCATAGAGTGAGTCTCTTGTGTCTCAATGACCTCGCTGCCATCGGCATAAATCTCTACATTTTGCGGTTGATCTCCAAAAGGATCAGGCATTGAATTTGAATGTTCATGTGGTCTATTTTTCCGTGACAAGTCTTTCTCCCTCTTTTCCACTAAGGAGGTGCATAATTGTGTTTATCTTTCTTTGTTTCTCGTAATTATACTCGTTTGTTCCACTTTATGGTAGTGGAACGTCAATCCGCAAGCAAATGCAGCTAATGCTTTTTGGGTTTCTGGAGTACGACAATATATTGGTGAGCGATATTGGGGATATAGGCAGAAGGATAACCGTAAGGCCTTAGTCGAGTACCGGCCTGGTACCAGATAATCTCACCTTTTGGTACAAAGCCGTGCAGCCTGGCCCGTCTTGCCAGGTCAACATGCGTAAACATGTATTCGCCACGTTGATAAGCATTGCGCACTATCACCACCATATACTTTTGCGGCTTCAAGAGGGTGTAGCAGTACGCAAAGACCTGCTCCATAACATCCAGGTACGCATCATAGCTGGCGAGATTCGCCAGGTCGGCGGCATCATCAGAGCGCATATCGTAGTCAGTACGTCTATTCGCAAATTGTCCGGCATAGTGGCCGTTGGACATGGTCTGCTCAAAGTGGATGTTGTAGGGTGGGTCGGTGGCTATAAAATCAAAAGACCCGGCCTCAAGGGCAGGCATGATTTTAAGACAGTCACCCTCTAGCAGTTGTTGTGGCAATAATTTTCCCTGGTTTTCGGCAAGAACGTGCCTGTAGATATTGACCCATTTCGGGTTGATCTCGATGCCAACCGCCTCCCGCGGCTGCTTGCAGATAGAAGCGCCGATCAATGTTCCACCAACGCCTGCGAACGGATCTAAAACTCGCCCTTGTGGCTTGGTGAAAAATTCGATAAGTTGAGCCATAAGTTGGGGAGGCTTATTTGCTCCATGAGCTTTGCGTAGTTCGTGGCCATATTGTGAAGGATATGCCGTAACTAGAATACTTTTAGTGAAATAGAGCCATTCCGCTCCTGTCAGTTCATTCAGAGTATTACGTAAAGAAACTGCATCATTATTAACAGATTTTCTTTTTTGTTTATCTTGTTCCATTTTTAGTATTTTTCCTACCATTTTTATGCCACCATTCACCTAAACCCAACGTTTCTATACTGAGAGGTGTTACCAAAACGTTGGGATTCCCCATGCCCGGCGTTTCCCCCTAGTAACGCCTCTTTTTTACTTCCAAAGCAGGGGATCTTCGTTGCCAGGTATACGCCTCTCCTCATCTTCTAGTGGCCTCCGCCTCCACTCACAAAGCACATTTCCCTGTCTTAATAAGGTGCCAATAACCTCATCATACTCATCTAAAGTAAACTGGCCAAAGTTAGCCAGGAGTAACTGCTGGCGCAGGTCAGGCCAACGACGTGGGCGTTGGATTTGCCCGAGTTGCAAGGTCCTTTGACATAATTGCTGGATTTCCCCGGCCAGACGTTCCTGTTCCTGTGTTGCAAACCACTCTTCTCCCAATACTCCCTGGCGACTCTGTCTATATAAACGACGGCGATATGCACATAGCGCATCATTCATGCTTACCAGGCTATCCTTGCTGCGAGTAGCAAAAAGCAGTGTATAGGGGGCTGTCTCAACTAGAGTGGGACGTACCTGGACCGGAAGAGCAATGCGTTGTACCCAGGGAAAATGCTGTTGCACCGAGGTGAGCAGTAGATCAATCACTCCATCTAAACCGTGTCCTATCTCTTTTGTCTCTGCCGGCACTTCCCCCTTTGGCAGGAGGGCCTTCCAGCGATCTGTACGCAAAAGTGCTGTCAATGCCGATGCGCTCGCTGCTGTATGTGAGGCTGCCATTAAGTGCAGCTCTACTTGCTTGTGCGGAACGAGGAGGCAGAGTTCTGTTGGTGCTGATGTGCGTTGATAGAGGGGAGCGAGATCATCATAGGTAAATAGTGTATGCCCGAAAGGGTTGAGCAAGAAGAAGGCGGGGGAATGTTCGATTTCCTTGAGTAACACCGGCCCTATCTCTAACCAGCTTGCATGTTTCGTGAGCAAGCGCCTGGGAGAGCGACTGAATTGGCTGGAGCACCGGTTCGTAAGGGCTCTCGGCTGAGCCAATTTCAGATCTTTCACGCCCAATACCCCACGCATCGATCCAGTAGCAGCGACGATAGATGCGCACTGCTGCCAGCGAACGACAATAGGCTAAGGTATAGTCTTGCACTAACCACTCCCGCACAGAGGATAGGATCCCCTGTTCCGTGAGACGGCGTGCTGATTTATACCTCGCGGATGCTGCCGGTGTGTGCTGGTTGTCGAAATCGCCCCATAGGTTCATGGTCAAAACCATCCTGTCCTCTTACGTGCTTCTCAAGATATATTGATTAATGGGTTTAGATCACCTTGTGAATGGTATTGTTGAACGGTGAGCTTATAATAGCACAGAAAAGCCCTATGGGACCAGTGAGCGCTCTTGACGGCCGATATTAGGGTGTGCTAATATCTTACTAAGAAGATCGGATATTAGCGTACCCTAATTTGTAAACGAGCCCACCGCCATCAGGTGAATGTCTATCTTGCCTGTTCTACGACGTGCTTCTTCTTGATCACGTTTTTGAAGGAGAATAGAGCAATGCGTCTTTTCAACACAAACGAAAAGTGCTCTCTCTGCAATACGTCACTTACACTTTGGAACGTATACACCTGTACGCGGTGTGGGGGAAAGATGTGTGGACGTCACTCCTATTTGATGAAGAGGCCTCGTGGTTATGTGCTTTATTCGGTCTGCGCTTGCTGCTCTGATCTCGCGGTAACGCTTCCACAGGTACAGCAGGTAGAGCATGTGACAAAGACTCCTCCTGGCATTCACACCACTCACGTCTAGCCTGAAAGGAACCTTTGACTAGCTCTTTGTCAAATGCAGGATGGCCTTTGTTGCGTTTCTTACGCATTTCCAAAGATGATGGCAGCAGCAAAGACGAGCGCTCCTCCCCCAACCACCTGAAGGATCGAGAGTCCCCAATTCGTTCCGAAATAGCGGTGACGAATAGCTGCAATCACGATTAACTCAAAAGCGACAACAAAGTAGGCGACCAGCAGGGCGAGTTGCAGGTTAATGATCAGGAAGGGAAGGGTGTGGAGTGACCCACCGAAAAAGGTCATGATGCCCGTGATCCCCCCTCGTACGACAGGACTTCCACGCCCGGTAAGCTCACCGTTATCAGAGAGCGCTTCCGAAAATGCCATGCTGATTCCTGCACCCGTCGCTGCTGCCATCCCAACCAGGAAGGCAGTAAAGGGGTGGTGGGTGGCAAACGCAGTCGCAAAGATTGGTGCCAGCGTCGAGACGGAGCCATCCATCAGTCCCGCCAGTCCAGGCTGCACCACCCGGAGCAGGAAGTCACGGGATGTGTCATCCCTGGTTCTCACTGCTTTGACCAACTCTGCTAACTGTCCTTTGACCGTGGGCGGTGTCTGCTTTATCTGTTCTCTAGAAGCGGAAGTTCTCTCAATTTTATCAGCAACGGAAGTCTGATTCTCTACGCTACTGGGACTATTGAGTTTTTCTTTCATATTTAGCTCATCTAACAATGATAATCATTTTCATGTTTCTGATGGCAGTGTATGACCAGTGGGAGTTAAGTGTCAAGGCTACCGCTTTAAACTACAAAAAGTAATTGACATCGTAGTTTTTGGTGTGTTACCATTGTCGCATAAGAACGCTAAAAGTAACGCACTTACTATAATGGAGACTAATTGATGACTTTGCATGAGTACACAACTGCTGAAGTTGCTCAGGCTACTGGTTTTTCTATAAGGCAGCTCGACTACTGGGCGCAGGAAGACTTACTTGTGCCAAGCATACAACAATCACATGGACCAGGTACTCGCAGAATCTACTCTATAGAGGATCTGGTTCATCTGCAATTTATCCGTCAACTCAAACGTTATGGCTGGTCAACCCGAAAGATTAGGAAGGCGATCAATACATTACGTGTTGTAATGAATGATCCTAACCCCTTGAAAAACGCTGTGCTCGTCCACGGTAAAGGAACGCTGATTGCTTTATGCAAAACTAAAGAAGGGGAAAGTATTCTATTGGATGCTTTGAGTACTGCTGGACAGCAAGTCATGGGAATTGTCTTGGAAATGTTGATAGAAGAGGCACAACAAATCGCAGGCAGTATTGATAATTCCGAGAGGATTAAGGAAACAGTACAATGAGCAACATTGATCTGAAAGAGATCCTACTTGAAGAATTGGACTATACTGAGGTATCTGGTCTCAAGTCCACTGATTTATGGCCTAATGGGCGCCCCATTCCTTTTGTAGAGAGCGCTTACTTTGTACAAGATGTTCCAGTTGCTTATTTCAGTCAGCTTAGTGACGCTGATCCTGATCGCCTTTGGGAACTTTACCGGTGTGTTTGGAGTCAGAGCAAAGTTCCACTTTTATACGTCATCTTGCCTCAAGAGATTCGTATTTACAATGGATATGCACAGCCTGCTAAATCACCTGAAGAACTTAGTGGCAGCGACCGGTTGTTGCAGAATTTGCAACAGCTAGTAAGTGTTGAGACTGCAAGACAAGAAATCCGCAGTAAATTGTCTGACTATAGGCGGCTTTATTTAGAAACTGGCGCGTTTTGGAGTACGTTTGATGGACAACGTATCAAACGTGAAAACCGTGCTGACCAACAATTACTTGATGCAATGGATCAAGTGCGCCGTCATCTACTCAAGGATGAAACCCTTTCAGATAGTGTGGCTTATGCGCTACTCGGACGCTCCATTTTTATACGGTACCTGGAAGATAGAGGTATCTTAAATTCTGAGTGGATATTACGGCTAACAGGTGGACAAGCTGATAATTATCTTGCTACATTGGAAAATATAGATATCACATACCGCCTTTTTGAGGGCTTGAGTAAGCGTTTCAACGGAGATCTGTTTCCTGTTGACGAAGAGGGAAAGGAACGTCAAAAAGTTAAGCAGAAGCATTTAAACTATTTAGGTGATTTTTTACAGGGGCATAATTTAGATACTGGTCAGCGATCTTTCTGGCCTTATGACTTTACATACATTCCTATAGAGCTTATTAGTGGTATTTACGATACTTTTTTATCCAAGGCAACACGTGAGGAATTGGGAGCTTACTACACTCCACTATCGTTGGTAGATTTTGTTGTGGAAGAAACTCTCCCTCTTGATAAAGCTCATCCAGGAATGACTGTTCTCGATCCTGCTTGTGGTTCTGGTGTCTTTCTGGTACGTGCATATCAGCAATTGGTGGAAGCCTGGAAACGGGAACATAATAAAATTCCAATGGCAAAACACCTTAGTGAAGTTTTGAAGCAGAGCATATTTGGCGTGGACATTCAGCTCAACGCTGTCAGAATTGCTGCATTTAGTCTCTATTTGGCGCTGTTAGACTATCTAACCAATGAGGAAATAGCTGAGGAGAGTTTTCGCTTCCCTAGTATGAAAGATACTAATCTGATTAATGCAAACTTCTTTTCGTCAAAGATAGATGTAGAATTTTCCGGTAAAAAGTTTGATAGAGTTATTGGTAACCCGCCTTGGGGAAGAGGAACATTGAAAGGGGAAGCTTTGCAATGGGTAGAAGAACACGATTATCCAACAGGAGATAAGCAGATTGTACAAGCTTTCCTATGGCGTGCACCTGAGTTTTGTGCCATTGATGGTGAAATAGCACTGTTGGCTCCCACCAAGAGTACTATTTTAGTGACAATGAATACCCACGAGAGGTTCCGCCAACGGTTTTTTGATGAATATAATGTACGGGCAGTGGTCAATTTCTCTGCTTTGCGCCATGAACTTTTCGTAGATTCTGTTAGCCCAACTGTGACCATATTTTATCGGCCTCAATTGCCTTCTGAACAAAGCAAAGTTGTATACGGCGTACCCAAGCCCTCCTCGCTTTCTCAAAGGCTAGGAGCGATTGTTTTAGACACTACTGAAGTGAAATTCCTGGAGCGGGAAGAACTATCAGGTTACCCTGAGCTTTGGAAGGTTGCATTATGGGGTAATCCTCGTGATGCTGCTTTTATTAGACGCTTACAGTCATTTCCAGCTTTGCAGCAACAAGCTAAGCAACTAGGATGGGGAAAGATACTTGAAGGCTTTTTCGAGGGAAACCAAGAGAAAGAAGCTCTTTGGCTCCAAGGCATGCCTTTTTTAGACGTAAATAAATTCAAACCATACGTTGTAGAGACTCACGGCACTGTTCAAGAGAGATTATTTGAACGTCCACGTTCTCCAGTCATGTACAACGGTCCTCTTGCTTTGATTCGTCGAAGTACTTGCGAGGCTGCTTTCTTTAGTACGGGCAAAGTTGCGTATTCCCAAAAGATTACTGGAGTTCCAGGCCAACCTGGACAAGAAAATCTTCTAAAATGGCTTGTGGCATATATAAACTCTTCTCTGGCTCGCTACTATCATTTTTTAACATCTACCTCATGGGCTGTCGAAAGAGGTACAATCCTCCATGAAGAGTACAAACGTATGCCCTTCCTTGTGCCCGATAAGGATGATCCTCGACTGAAGGCGGTTCTGGATTACTTTGACCAAATAGCTGCTCTTCATCAACAGAGAGATATATTATTAAGTGGAGGATATGAAGACGATCTTCGGAAACTGAAAGATGGCATTGACGATTTGGTGTTTGATCTATACGACCTGTCTCGAATAGAACGTCAGTTAGTGCAAGATATGGTAGAGTACGGAATTGAATTTTTCTACTGGTCTGAACGAAAACAACGTAAGTTAAATGACTCCAAATTCAATACTATCAAAAATCCCGGTACTCAAATGCTCATGGAATATGCTGAGAACTTTGTTGATACTGTGACAGCACTGTTACGCTATCAAAATCAGACATTGAATGCTGCTATCTTCCAAGATGATGCTCCTTTGAGTGTTGTAGGTTTTGAACTAGCAAGTTTATCTGAGGCTCGAGAAGTAAAGCTTTTTGAGGAGTCACAGATTTTACAAGATACTCTGCGCAAACTGGATCGTTTGTTACTTGAGAAGCATACTCCAACTCTTTACACACGACGGCACATACGTATTTATGATGATCCCTGGCTCTATCTTGTGCGTCCCAGCGAACGTCGCTTCTGGACACGTTCACAGGCGCGCGCCGATGCAGATAGTTTTATCATGGAGATGCTAAACCGCTCAAGAACAGAAGTAGGAGTTTCTGATTGAGCCAACTAGAAGACCCAACTCCTCTTAGTTTCAGCATACCTGACAAGTTTCGCATAAAATGGAAATCTTTCGTACAAGATGTTTTAGAGGTAACGTTGCAGGCTTACCAAGACATGAACAAGATAGGTACTGTGAAGCTGAAATGGGAAGAGGATCACTTTACGATCAATTTAGAGCGTTTTATTCGACCTCTTGCTTATCAAAGAGGTCTAACCGTGGTATCTCAGATTAAAACCTATACGATAGGAATGGAAACAGGTGAAGTTTCTGCTAAGCAAGCAAAAGTGTTAGACCTTCGAATGTGGGGATCATGGGAAGATTATCACAAAGTCCACTTTGTGTGGGAATGTAAACGGATTGCTGATGGTCATGAAGATAAAAATTACAAAGATTTGATTCCTGAATATATCAAAGAAGGCATGTTTCGTTTCATTGATGAGGAGTACGCGATTGGACTAGATGACGCAGGGATATTAGCGTATGTTCTAGGTGGTGATGTTCCGAAAATCATTGATGGTATCAACCAAAGTATGCAAAGTTCTCAGCGTAAACGCCGGTTAAGTACATCAGATCATTTAGAATTAGCTCCTCCCATTGATACCTTTACACATATCTACCAGTCTTGTCACAGACGACTTAGTAGTGCAAGCTCCATTAGGCTGCACCATTTGTTTCTGATATTTAATTTTGATCAGTAGGATACAAGTTGGTGAGGTAGCTATATCTTACGCATCCTCACTGCCTCCACGATCAACCTGTGTTCTACTGCCTTTATACGCTCATGCAGGCTCTCTTCTGTATCCCCGGGCACGATCGCCACCTCTTCCCGGCAGATTACGGGCCCGGCATCGACCTCTGGCGTCACATAATGTACCGTGCTGCCGGTCACCTTCACACCAGCATCCAGGGCCTGCTTCACCGCATGCAGCCCGCGAAAAACAGGGATCTGAGTGCCATCTTGCGTCGTATATATATGGCCTATCCCGTCATCTGGCAGGAGCGCGGGATGCAGGTTAATCACTTGCCGGGGAAATTGCTCAAGAAATGCGGTACTCAGAATACGCATCCAACCTGCTAACACGATGAGGTCAACTTTGAAGACTTGAAACAGGGCTGTCAGTTTTACTTCACTCTCTGACATTTCCCCTTTTTGGGGCACAGTGAATTGGGCTCCTGCAAGTCGTACCCATGGCAAATAGATTACGGGTACATTATGTTTAAGTGCTCGTTGCACGCCATAGGCATTGGCGTTGTTGCTCACGACCAGGGCGATTTCAACCTCTGTGAGCTGTTTATTTTCGATAGCATCGATGAGGGCCTGCAGGTTGCTGCCACTGCCGGAAATGAGAACACCCAGGCGCAAGGAATGCTGAGGAGTCTCAGGCGTTTCTTCGGGTTTGCCTGAAGTGTGTCGCTTGCGCGGGATTTTCCACGCGAAGCTCTCATATATATCAGCGCTCATCCTTGCTGAACCTCTTCATCCGCCCTGGCCAACTCAGCGACAAAGTGTTCTTTATAGTTCATCAAACGTTGCATCAGTTGCTCGTCGGAGAGTGCCAGTATCTTGGCTGCTAATAGGGCCGCGCCCTCGGGTTCCAGGATAGTAGGCGAGGCAATACCTGATGGGAGGCGCAGCGATGAGAGTACATCCATGCCGCCGAAGCGGTCGCTGTAGGGTGGGCAGGCGATGACGGGATAGCGTGTGTTGGCGTCCACAACCGCGGAGAGCGCGTTCGAGCGTCCTGCGATGGTGATATATACGAGCGGTCCAATTTGCTCATAGGTTTGCAGCATCTCTAGTAAACGCTGCGTTGCTTTATGCGCCGAACACACGCGCATCTGGTAGCTAATTTCCAGGGCCTTGAGCGTCTTGACGACTGCCTGGACATGGGGCAGATCACCTTTGCTGCCCATGATAATGATTACTTGTGACGCCATTTACTCTTCCTTTTATGATTCTCTATAACCCGCGCTGTGCTATATCCCGGCGGTAGTGCATACCCTCGAACTTGATATGTGCCGCCGCATCATACGCTCTCGCTACGGCTTCTTGTAGTGTCTGCCCATGTGCCGCGATGCTGAGGACGCGTCCACCCGCTGTTACCAGATGCCCATCTTGTAGAGATGTTCCCGCGTGAAAGACCTGTACACCTTCCAGGCGGCTGGCTTCTTCGACTCCTGTGATGGGGAGGCCTGTACGATACTTGCCAGGATACCCCCCCGAGGCCAGGGTCAGGCTCACAGCATATCCTTCACGCCATAAGGTATCGGGTTGCAGTGCACGGTTTGCCGCAAATGCCAGTACATCAAGCAGGTCTGCTTGCAGGAGCATCATCAGGGCTTGCGTCTCCGGGTCGCCAAAACGGGTGTTATGCTCTAACACCATTGGGCCTCGTTCGGTGAGCATGATGTTGGAGTAGAGGACACCTGAAAAACTAATACCTTGTGACTTGAGAGCGTTGAGGGTGGGGGCAATAATTTGTTCGTGTATGCGTTTTTCTTGTAGCTTGTCAACGAAGGGCAGTGGCGTAAATGCTCCCATGCCGCCCGTATTTAAGCCCTGGTCGTTATCGAGTGCGCGTTTGTGATCTTGTGTCAGCGTCAGGGGAAGATACTGCGTTCCACTGCAGATTGCCGTCGAGCCAATTTCATCACCCTGTAAGTAATCTTCGATGACTACCACATCCCCGGCTGC
>WNGH01006064.1_pt1 | contig 11485 bp, 8 predicted proteins | sample 5400631 | NCBI WGS metagenome assembly WNGH01 (sample SAMN13153373, study PRJNA577476) | soil metagenome | isolation source: 115 cm soil or saprolite under Garry oak tree replicate 1 | place: USA:California | collected 2016-06-15 | reverse complement strand
CGTCATCGCAGGCCTGCACTCTCACGTTGATCGGTTGAGAAAGATGCACTCCACTCTTAATCTTAACGTAGGATTTTTCGTGAACCGCTAAACGCAACGGTATCTTAATAGCGACATCGCCTTCGTAAACTGCCAGGGGCTGCTCTGAAAACGCAAACTTCTTCTTTACTGACGATGGATAGACCGGCTCACCCATGATAATCGGATTGTCAGGAGAGGGGACCTGCACTACTTCTGTAGCAATCAAGTAGGGAAACGTCGCCGGATTCGCATTGACGTGATAGCCGGGTGAGATCGAAAGAATGATGCTTGCCGCAGTCTCGCCGGCGACAGGAATGTCGACGGAAGTTGTTTGTACCTTCACAACCTCAGCGGAATTGGAGACCCCCGCCGGAGGAGAGGGACTCGGGAGAAGCACTTGGTTGTTTTGCGAGCTGTGCTGGCTACATCCCGCTGCAGCCACGAGAATAAAGACGAACGAACTCAATAATGACTGGATGAGCGATAGTCTCATCCTGCCGCCTCCGGTTGGCTTACGTCCGTCGTAAGTGGGCGGCGGCGACGCCTGCGACCGATAATCAACTTCGCAATCAACACAACAGGCAAGAGTACAAAAATAAGGATTGGTAATAGGGCAATGATCGCGCGAATCAGAAATAGAATGATCGCCGCGGCCACGTCGACCCCGTCAGCGAAGGCCGATTTAACGTTGTACCAGAAGCCAACCGCATTCACGATCTGCGTCGGCGTTTGCAGGGTGACGTTTATCGTGGAAAGACTAGCTTGATTTTCGAGGAATCGTTTTCGCCCTTCGAGCTTTTCGATTTCTGTCCGCACCTCCGCGAGTTGCCTTTGAACTTCGAGCGCTTCTTCAACTTTTCCCGCGCGCTTCATGATTTCGAGAAACTGAGTTTCCAAAGCCGTCTGATTCTTGATGCGGGCTTCCAGGTCGATGAACTCTTCGGTGACATCTTGGCCGGTTCTCTTCTCTTGCAAGACGCGGCTGCCCGCCGCTCGAATCTCCTGGACCACCGAATCGAATTGAGTTGCCGGCACGCGCACAACGAGATTCACCGATACGGAAGGTTTCGAGTTGTCTTCGCTCGTTTGTTGAGTCATCTCAGAGGTGACCACAAATCCGCCGTGTGACTCGGCAATCGAAGAAATCTGGCGCTGACCTTCAATGGGCGATGTAACTTCGATGGTGAGATTCGCGTTGCGAATGATCTTGCGCTCGATTGCCTGAGATGCCTCATTCGCGGCATTGGCTTGGTTAAATGAGACATTCGTGGTTGTTGGCTTAAGGTCTGATGATCTCGCCTGTGATTCGTGTAGGGATTTCGCCGATTCACTCTGAGGTTTGGTGCGGAGCTGTTCGGATTCAGCGGGACCGACGGCCGACCGCTCCGATTTGTTTCCGCATCCAGAGATAATCAACAATGTAACGGTTAAGAGCGCGACGAGTATTAATCTCACACGAGCCTCCGATGACTAGCAGTTTGAGTCTGAACGATCTTCGGACTTAGGCCTTGCGTCCTTTAGACACTACTCATTCTTCCGTTGGTTCCTTTTCTTTGCCGTCATCCCTCTTAATCCCAAACTTCTCCAGACGATACTGGAGCGTGCGAAACGTCAGTCCCAGAAGTTTGGCCGCTTTCGTGATGTTGTAGTCGGTCTGATCCATTGCCTGGAGAATCAAGTTCTTCTCGACTTCTTCGAAGCTGATTCCTTCGGGCGGTAACTTGAAAGCGCCTGGCCCAGTGCCTTTTGTCTCCTGCTGTACTTCGGTAGGCAAATCTTCGGGTGTAATCATGTCGCCTTCGCACAAGAGAATCGCGCGCTCGATGGCCGATTCGAGTTGGCGCACATTACCGGGCCAGGCATAGTCTTGCATCATCCTTCTGGTCTCTGGCGTCAACCCTTTCACCAGGCGCGATGTGTTGCGCGTGTGCTTCTTGAGAAAGTAATCAAGCAGCACCGGGATGTCTTCACGACGTTCGCGGAGCGGCGGCACGTCGATCGATAGCACGTTGATCCGATAGTAAAGATCGTCGCGGAAGCGGCCATCAGAAACCATGGCGCGCAGATCGCGGTTGGTGGCGGCCACGACGCGCACATCGATGGGCATTTCAAAGGTTCCCCCCACGCGCCGAATTCTTCGTTCCTGCAGTGCGCGCAGAAGCTTGGCTTGCATACTGACGTCTAGCTCGGCGATTTCATCGAGGAAGAGCGTGCCGCGGTCGGCGACTTCGAACAGGCCTTTCTTTTCGGCATGAGCGCCGGTGAACGATCCTTTCTCGTGACCGAACAATTCGGATTCCAGCAAATTCTCGTTAATCGCGGCGCAATTCACTGCCTGGAACATTTCCGACGAGCGCGGCGATTGATTATGAATCGCGCGGGCGATCAATTCTTTGCCTGTGCCTGACTCTCCCCGAATCAAGACGGTCGAGTTTGAGCGCGCAACCTTCAGGATCATCTTCTTGACCGCTTCCATCTTTGGCGAGGCGGAAATAATTTCGACGTCGATTTTGTCGAGTGTGCCGAGTGCGCGCTTGATGGTTTGGAGCAGCGCATCGCGCTCGAAGGGTTTCTGCAAATAATCGAACGCGCCGCGTCGCAGAGCCTCCTTCGCCGAGTCGATCGTGCCGTGCGCGGTCAGCAGTATGACGATGATCGAAGAGTCGAGCGCCAACAGATGCTGCAAAAGCTCGATGCCGTCCATGCCCGTCATCTTCAAATCAGTCAGAGCCAGATCAAAGCTGCGGTCCTTCGCGAACTTGAGCGCGGCTTCGCCTGACGCAGCGGAAGTGACATCGTATCCCGCGCTGGTCAGGATCTCCTGCAAAATATCGCGTTGCGGTTTCTCGTCGTCGACTACAAGTATGGATTTTCTTGGCATGGTCTTTTTACGGGCTCGCTCAGCGCAAATATTTTCTCCCTCTCCCTTTGGGAGAGGTCGGGTGAGGGCCTAGTACGGGAAATCAAAGCACTGAGCCAATTAATAAAAGTATTTCACAAGTTACTGCCTGCTAAACCCTCACCCCCATACCTGTACACTCCCAGAGGGAGAGGTAGTTCTTATCCGACCTTAGAGGTTATCTGCCGCCGCCGGCAGGGTGATTACGAACGTTGTGCCCTCGCCTACTTTCGATTTTACCGAGATCGTTCCCTGATGATCATCGACGGCTTTCTTGACGATGGCAAGGCCGAGACCGGTGCCGGTCTCTTTAGTCGAAAAGTAAGGCTCGAATACTTTTGATATGTCTTCGGGGGCAATCCCCCGGCCAGTGTCGCTGACTTCGATGCGAGCGCATCGTCCGTCATCTTCGCTTGAGACACTAATCTTTAACTTGCCGCCGCTCCCGTCCATTGCCTGAAAGCTATTGATGATGAGGTTAGTCAATGCGGAGCGCAACGACTCCGGGTCGGCGATCACAGCGGGAATCTCGCCCTGTGTGGCCAACCGCGCTTCGACATTGCTATCAGCGGCTTGAGCTTCGAAAATGCTCAACGCATCCCTCGCGATCGACACGAGGTCCAGTTTGCGCGGTTCAAGTTTCACCGGACGCGAGTAGTTCAGAAATTCCGTGATACGAGTGTTAATGCGGGCGACTTCCAATTTGAGTTGCCGGGTCAAGTTGTCGATCGTTTCTCGCTTTTTCGGATCATCCGGCGCGAACGTCGCGCGCAGATGATCCAGCGTCAGATTAATGTAGTTGAGCGGATTCCTGATCTCATGGGCGATCGCTGAGGCCAAACGACCCACTACCACTGCCTTTTCGGCGTTGTATAGTTGTGCCTCGAGTTCGCGGGTGCGTCCGAGCTTAACGATCATGTCATTAAAGAGTTCGGTGAGTTCTGCCATCTCGTCTCGACGTTTACTGGTCGGAACTCTGAAAGAAAAGTCGCCATCGGCCACGCGCCGTGCGGCAAATGATAGCGACTTGATTGGACGAGTAAAGCGCCAGACGACGATCGCCGTCAAACAAATAGTCACGAGTAAAACTGCAAGGGTGTATAGCAAGGACTGACGCGCCTGACGTCTTAAGATTGTCATCAGACTGGACCCCAGCACGACAATCACATAAACACGCCCGCTCGTGGTCGTCACGGGAAAGTAAAAGGCGCCGGGATCGCCGCCAGCGGTTTGTCCTATGGTCATGCCTTCCGGCAAGGGCGCAGTTTCGGAAGGGAGTTCGACGGCGCTTCGCAGCGGTGGTAAAGCGATGTCTTTGACCTTAACATAACGAACCGATCTGTCAGGATTGAAACGCGGCGTCTGATTCTCAACGAGACTGTCCTTAATATTTCCATCTTCATCAACGATAAGAACGTTTTTGACGCGCTCGGCCTGCTCGCCGAGTAGGGGTTGCTTTGCCTGGTCGCGCATTTGGTCAAGATACAAACCACTTGAAATACTATTGACGCCCAGCGCGACGCCGGCCATGATGGCCTGTTGTTGCTGCACAATTAATCGTGTATTTGTCCGAACCGAACTGCGATTAACGTAGTATTGGACTCCCAGCGTCAGCACAAACAGCGCCGCCAGTAACAGCAGCAAACGTACCCGGAAACTATTGAACAATCTCGACAAAGCCATCAGTCGTCAGCAAAGCGCAAGCCACACAACAATTGAGTTAGTTACAATTTCGACAAATTTCGGGTTGCCGTTTCCTTGCACCGATGTTATAGTTGGCGCGGCCTCAAATCAAACTCCCCAGTGAGGCTGCCCGCGGGAGACGATCCCGCCTCACTTCTGGCGGTTGGCGGATTAGAACTGAGAGGTTTTGATATCGGAAATCGAGCGCCCTTAACGGTTTCTTAGGCTTACAAGGACGAAACGGTGCGCCGCCCCTCGGCGCGAAAATCAAAGCAGTAAGAGTTTTACCCCGGTTCCGCCTCGAGCACACTGTATTTTTTTAACGACGGGAGTTGCCGATGAACCAAAAACGTTCCCTCAGGGTCGCACTTGTAGCTTTTAATCTCTTCCTTCTCTTCACGTTAATTGGGTCAATTTCAGTTGGGACATTCGCACGCGGCAAACGTGCGCGTGGCCGGGCTACAGCGCGCAGGGCAGAGCGCGGTGGTCGGATGTCCAAACGCGAGCGCCGAGAGGCGGCGCGCTCGGGACGTCGTGGGCGTGAACGCGTCCATCTGTCGAAACGAGAGTTGCGCGCTGAGCGGCAACGAAATGCCCGCGAGGAGGCCGCCTATATTGCCAAGCTCGAGAAACGCGCCGGCCACAAACTTAGCAAGCGCGAGCGTGCCGCAGAGATGCGTAAGTTCGGATCGAAGCACCGCCGCGATCTGGAAGAAGCACGTCGCCGCGCCGAGGCTGCGCGCCAGGCAGCGATTGCGCGGCAGCGCGCTCTCGATGAGGGTCTACGTAACGAAGTTCAGGAGAACATCGCGAAAGACAATACTGTCGGTGAGGATCTTGAAGTGCGCAAGGTCGCAGTCGAGGCTCTCGGTCATCATGCCGGCACGGTGGTAGTCATGGATCCTAAGACGGGTCGCGTGTATACCGTCGTCAATCAGGACTGGGCGCTGCGACGCGGCTTCAAACCGTGTTCGACTATCAAGCTCGTCACCGGCGTCGCCGGCTTATGCGAGAAAGTCATTCAGCCAATCGAGACCGTGAGTGACGGCAGCAATTATAAGATCGATCTGACGGACGCGCTTGCCTATTCAAACAATTCGTACTTCCAACACGTAGGCGGCGAAGTTGGTTTCGACAAGATGGTCACTTATGCCCGCGAGTTGGGCCTCGGCGAAAAGACCGGCATCAATTATATAAACGAGTCGCCCGGCCGGGTACCGCTATTCAAATCGGGATACGCGGTGAACCATATGAGCTCTCATGGAGATGATTTCGAAGTGACCGCGATTCAGTTGGCGGCGTTGGTTTCGGCGATGTCGAACGGCGGCAAGCTGCTAATGCCGCATGTGCCGCGCACCGTCGAAGAGGACTCGCATTTCAAGACCGAAGTCCGGCGTAAGATCAGTGTCGAGAATGAAGCCTGGAAACGGATGCTGCCGGGAATGATAGGCGCTGTTAATTACGGCTCAGGGAAGAAAGCCTATAACCCGGAACAAACGGTCGCTGGCAAAACCGGCACGTGCATTGGCCAGGGAGCATGGCTCGGATTGTTCACTTCGTACGCCCCGGTGGTTAACCCGCGGCTGGCTATAGTGGTGATTACGCGTGGCACCGACGCGCACCAGCATCTGCCCGCAGCAATCGCCGGTAACATCTATCGCACCTTGAGTCCGCGTTTCGGCACGCAGATCAATTTCCAGATCGCCGAGGGTCCGGATGACGAAACACCCAATACTGGGAAGGACAAAAAGGCTGCTGCTTTGAATGAGGAGGCGAAGGAAACCAAGGCTGCCACTGAAGCGGAAGAGACTGGTGACGATGCGGCCGACCCGGCCAAGTCTGGGCTCATCAGCCCCGATGCGAAGCCGGTGGCCGGCGCCGAATCCAAAGCCAACGTAGAATCGAAAGTAAAGGCCACTTCGATGCCGATTGAAAACAAATCTAAGCCTGAGAGCAAAAACTCGGCCCCGCCAAAGGCTGTTTCGAAAGATACGAACGATGGCCGACCTCGCCGTATCCAACCGGATAAGCAGTGATCGACTGTTCTAATTGAGCGGTTGATTTTGCGACAGATGAACGGTGCCGAACTCGCGCGACTTGCTTGCGAGAGTTCGGCATTTTTCATGCGATAGCAGAACAGTTTCTTCGGCGATCACATTCAGGCTTGACAGCACGGCTTCTGTTGACTGATGATTCCCGCTTCTCTCGTTGGATAAGTGGTGCGCCGCTTACAGTTCGACAACGGGCGGCCAGTTCGACAACGGGCGGCGCGAGAATTGCATCTTAGGGACGGCGCCGAAAGGCGGTGAACATCTCCCGAGTTGCGTCACAAGTTAGTTGGAAGAAATCGATCGGAGGCTTTTAGCAAACCCATGAAACGCATGATCAAGTTATTTATGTTCGCTGCCATCGTGGCCGCGTTCACTGTGCCGGCGCTGGCCCAGTCGAAGGATTGTACTGACGAGAACAAAACCGCTTGGTATGATACTTTCCTAAAGAACTACAAAGGAGATCCGCCTCAGCAGAAAATTGCTTACGACGCAGCTAAGCAGTACTTGGCTTGTTCCAGCGATTCAGGGGACCAGTATGCCGCATACCTCAAGAGGTTTGTGGACGCCTATGACAAGCTCCATGCGGCGCAGGACATCAATAACCAGTTTGACGCTGCTTATAAGAACAAAAACTATGCGGACCAAATCCGTCTTGGGAAGCAGATATTGGCGGGCGACCCAGACAACGCGACTGTGAACATAATAATGGGTGTCGCTGGTCTGGGCGATGCGAACGTTCTGAATGAATCGTCGCAATACGCAAAGAAGGCAATCGCCTTAATCGAGGCAGGAAAGCCAGCCACACCGTATCAGAAGGATCAGGCGCTCGCATACTTAAACTGGAACATTGGCAAAGCCAGTCTCAGCAGTGCCCCCGCCGACTCTATTACCAGTCTGATCAAGGCTGCCAAGCCTGAAACTGAGGTAAAGAAGAATCCGCAGCTTTATATCGATCTTTGGACCGCCTACGAAAATGGTCCGCGCGCCAAGTTAACTGAAGACTACAAGGCCAAGCAGGGACCAAATGGCACCGAAACACCAGAAAGTAAGTTGGTGTTGGAGAACCTCAATCAAGTTTTTGATCGGCAGATAGACGCCTTGGCGCGCGCGGCGGCGTTAACGACGAACGCAACGGATAAAAAAGCGGTGATGGACAATCTTACCGGCCTGTATAAATTTCGAAATAAATCGGAAGCGGGCTTGAATGAGCTGGTCGCAAGCGTGCTTTCAAAACCCATTCCGGATGTGCCGACGCCGATTACTTCGCTGCCTACGACTTCAACGCCGATCGGCTCTCCGACTAACGTTGGTTCGCCCGGAACGAATGGCGGCGCGGCGAATTCGGGAGGCGCGAAGACTGCCGGCAGCAGTAACACTTCGATGACAGGACAGACCAAGACGACTTCAGCGTCAGCAACCGGAGCCCAAACCGGAAGCGCAAAGCCAGCGGTGAGCCCGACGCCGAAACCAAGGCCACGTCGCTCGAATCATCGCGTGGGGATGTAAAGACTAACCACCCGCTACCGCAGGTGGTATTGACACACGCCGGATGTAACGTCACTTCGACGCTGCGTTCGGCGTTTTGCTAGAATCGCCTTGCGTGAGAAGCTCCGAAATTGAAAAGCTGGATCAACTCGAAGCAGTTCTGAGTTACTACTTCAGCGATCGCGCTCTGCTCGTTCAGGCGATGACCCATCGCTCGTGGGCGCACGAGCAAGTTTCGCCTCGGCAGCAGCGAGAAGCGCGCGATCTTCACAATGAAGCGCTCGAATTCCTGGGCGATTCAGTTCTCGGATTGGTTGTTGCTGACTATCTCTTCAAGGCTTATCCGGGAGCCAGCGAAGGCGAACTTTCGCGCATGAAACATCGCCTGGTGAGCGCGCCTACCCTGGCGAAGACATCGAGAGAATTGGGTCTCGGCGAGTTCGTGCGTTTCGGCCGTGGAGAAGAGAAGAGCGGCGGCCGGCGCAAGCACGCACTTTTGGCGGACGTTTTCGAAGCGGTGACCGGCGCAATCTTTCTGGATGGCGGATTAGAGGCAGCGGCAAAGTTTGTGGAACGCGCGCTCGGCGACGATCTTCGCAGGGCCAATCCGATCGCAGCGGCCGCGGCCGATCCTAAGACTATGTTGCAGGAGAAGCTGCAAGCGACGCGTCAACCGGTCCCGCAATACACGGTAATCGAGACGCTGGGCCCGCCCCACAAGCGCATGTTTCACGTCGAGTTGAAATGGGATGGGGGCTCGACGCGTGGCGAAGGTGCAACAATCAAAGCGGCGGAAGCAGCGGCTGCGCGGGCCGCGTTGCAACTAATGGAAAGCGAGCACAGCGAGTCTCCCTCTCCCTGTGGGAGAGGGGCGGGGTGAGGGCGTAGCTGCGAACGTAAGAATTCTAGTTTCTCTTTCAGCGCCTCGAGCCCTGACAAAGAGAGAGTAGTTTCTCGGTCCTCTCAGCTAAGCCCTCACCCTGGGCCCTCTCCCAAAGGGAGAGGGAGTTTACGTGCAAGTCCTTGGCACACATCGCTTGACCATCGCGCTTCCCAGCATCTACGATGTCGTCAATGAACGAACCAGCGATCACGACCGAGAAAAGTGAGAGCGCCGGAGTTTTTAGCGCGCGACCTGTCAATCCTAACGGACGTGATCGTGAATCGTTAGTTGAGACCGAACCGACCGGCCCACCCAAGACTGTCATCCGCGAATATTTCGAATCTGCGGTCGTCACGGTAATCATGGCTTTGTTCGGCATGACCTTTATCGTCCAGGCTGTCAAGGTTCCCACCGGCTCGATGCAAAATACGATCACGGTCGGCGATCATCTGCTTGTCAATAAATTTGTTTTTGCGCCCGGCCCGCGCTTTCCCTTTTTGCCGCAGCGGGAGATCAAGCGCGGAGACATCATCGTTTTCAAATATCCCGGCAACCCATTCGATCCTGAGCGCGACAAGCAGGAAGACAACATCCCTTACAAAGTTAATTACGTAAAGCGAGTGATCGGCTTGCCCGGCGATACGGTCGAGGTGAAAGGATTACGCGTCTTCATAAACGGTCAACCTTTGCCCGAGCATGTGATCGTCGCGCGGAACATTAACGACAAGGCGCCACTGGAGATCATCGAGGACCCGCCACGCCAGGGCAACGAGCCGTATGACGTTTATTATTTTGAGAGAACTGTGAACGCGGCGCGCACCGGACAGGAGACGGGCGGCAGTCCAGACTTCCACTTCGCCGTCAACGGCAAACCGGCAAAGGTTCCCGCCAATTCCTACTTTGTGATGGGCGACGATCGCGACAACAGTCTGGATAGTCGAGCCTGGGGCTTTGTTCCTCGCGACTTGATCATTGGCCGGGCCATGTTTGTCTACTGGTCCTATGACGAAACCCAACCCTTTGGTCCGATTGAATTTTTCACCAATACGCGCTGGCGCCGCACGGGAACGATGGTGAGATAAAATCGGAGCAGATCATTTTCCATTTGTCATTTGACATTTTTCATTTGCCATCTGTCAGAACCGTTCAGTTTAGATAGCGGACTTCTCTGCCAGGAGATAGGGACAAGTCCCCCATCTAGACGGAGCAAGTTTTCAAAAATGGCAAATGAAAAATGTCAAATGACAAATGGAAAATAAGCTGTTCTCAAGAGAGTTTCTCCTCCGCGTCTGGGCGAGGGCCGATGATGACGAGCTTTTGGGCCGCTCTGCGCAGTTGTCTTACTATTTCCTGCTCGCCCTCTTTCCACTGCTGCTTTTTCTGGTCACGCTGTTCGGTTATTTTAACGGGGCCGGCTCGCATCTTCGCCATCGGCTGATTGCATATCTTGGTGAGGTCATGCCGGCGACGGCCCTTCGTCTGGTCACGGCGACGATTGATGAAGTCACCCAGGCACGCGGCGGCGGCAAACTGTCGGTTGGTTTATTGCTGGCGTTATGGGCTTCGTCCAGCGGCATGAATGCTATCAGTCAGTCGCTCAACGCGGCTTATGACGTGCGCGAGACGCGGCCGTGGTGGAAAGTGCGGCTGATCTCGATCGCGCTGACGGTGGCGTTATCGATCTTAATAATTTCTGCTTTGCTGATTGTGCTCTATGGCGGAGGGCTTGGTCATTTCGTCGCCGCGCTGGTCCATGCAGGAGGCGCCTTCGCAATCGTCTGGAGAGTTCTGCAATTTCCGATCGCGCTTATTTTTGTCTTCGTCACCTTCGACCTCATTTATCGCTTTGCGCCGAATGTGAAAGGACCGAGACGCGACGCGCGTCTGCCGGCATCCGATTATCGCCGTCGTTGGTTGTCGCCCGGCGTGGTGGTTGCCGTGGTTCTATGGTTGCTTGTGTCTCTGGGATTTCGTCTCTATCTACACTTCTTCAACTCGTACAGTGCGACGTATGGCTCACTGGGCGCCCTGATTATTTTAATGCTGTGGTTTTATCTCACGGGGACAGCGATCCTGCTTGGGGCGGAGATAAATTGCGAGTTAGAAAGTAAGTCGTCAAACTAAGAATACCTGCTTCCATTCTCTCTTCTTGATTCACACCACTTTTTTGTTTGATCTTTCGTTCGTGCTTCAAGTTCGAGAACGATGCATTCGCTCGTTCTTTTTTCAAGCGAGAGGCCATTTCAACCTTTAGAAACGCGCACTCGGTGACGGCATGGGCTTTGCTCAGTCATCTTTTCCAGTTGATCAGAGTGTTCTAAGAAAGGACGGTGCGATGAGATGCTTTGGACGATTTTGCTGATCTTGCTGGTGTTGTGGTTGTTGGGTTTTGTGAGCGGAATTGCTGGTAACTTGATTCATCTCTTGTTACTGGTGGCGCTGGTGGTGCTGGTCATTCAGTTG